>JAABUK010001773.1_pt1 | contig 40354 bp, 31 predicted proteins | sample 5559141 | NCBI WGS metagenome assembly JAABUK01 (sample SAMN10711869, study PRJNA513367) | rock metagenome | isolation source: Antarctica rocks | place: Antarctica: Victoria Land, Pudding Butte nord | collected 2016-01-03 | reverse complement strand
TGGATCGGAATGGATTGAATGGAGTGGAATGGGTCTCCTGGTGGCATGGTATGGTATACGCAGAAGAAGCAGCAGAAGAAGTGTTCCGTGTTCCGTGTTCCGTGTTCAGTGTTCCGCTGCACAAGTCTATAAGGGTCATTGTTTGTCTTGTGCTTCAACCGCAGAGATGAGATGAGATGAGATGAGATGAGATGACGAGGCTTGGAAGTTCAAGTTCAAGTTGAGGTCTGATCTGGTCTGGTCTGGTCTGGTCTGGTCGGCTTGGGTTGGATTGGATTGGATTGGATCGGGTCTGCTCTGGTCCAGTCCCATCCACTCCACTCCATCAGTTCCATCCAGCTCCCACCAGTCCCATCCAGCTCCAGTCCAGCTCCAGCTCCAGCTCTACTTCACTTCACTCCACCAGCTCCACTCCAGCTTCCATCCACTCCACTCCAGCTCCAATCCCATCCAGCTCCCATTCAGCTCCAGCTTCAGCTCCACTCTACTCCACCAGTCCCATCCACTCCACTTCACCAGTCCCATCCACTCCAGCTCCACTCCAGCTTCAGTTCAGCTTCAGCTCCAGCTCCAGTCCCATCCAGCTCCAGCTCCACCAGTCCAATCCCATCCCATTCAGCTCCAGCTCCACTCCACCAGCTCCAGTCCCATCCACTCTACTCCACTCTACTCCACTCCACCAGTCCATTTTCATCTCATTCAGCTTCAGCTTCAGCTTCAGCTCCACTTCAGTTCAATCCATTCCCATCCAGTCCCATTCAGCTCTCTTTTCCTCCCTCTTCTTTCTTTCCCTCTTTCCCTCTCTCTTTCTTTCCCTACCCCTCTTTCTTTCCCTCTCCCTCTTTCTTCCTCTTTCTCTTTCTCTCTCACTTTCTCTTCTTCTTCTTCTTCTTCTGCTTCTTAATAGAGTAGGATGGGATGAATAGAGTAGGTCGCTTCGGTCGGGTACGTCTTCACGAACGACATGTTGAGCAAGGCCCAGCCCCTGTCCAAGCCCGCCGTCATGGACAAGATCCTGGGCAGCACCTCGGGCCTGTTCGGGGACATCAACGCGAACCCCTTCGGCAACATAGGCGCAGGCCCAGACGCACTCAGGGCCGCACAGGGCAACTTGCTCTAGATCACGATCGAGAACATGCACGCGAACTAGCCCGAGCACACACGGAAGTACACGTCCGTCTTGCTCTGAAACTACGTGATCGCGACTGCGACGACCAACACCTTGGAGACGAAGATGGCGTCGCACCTGAACGAGAGGATGAAGGCGATCCCGCTCAGGCAGAGAGGGCCTTGGCCGACGCGTCGAAGTTGAGCAGGGTCGACAACGACATCAAGACCAGGTGCGATGGACGCGACGTTGATCATGCTGAGGCAGCTGCAGACCTTGTTGGACCAGGCCAGGCCAGGCCACGTACCCGAGCGTCGCCAGGTACATGGTGTCCCTCGCCTTCGCGTGTCCGATCAAGTGCGTCTGCGTGGGCTACGAGAACGGCATCCTTCCCCCCCCCCCCCCCCCGGGTTCTCTTCTGCGCTGTCGTACGACCCGACCAGCTGCATTGGCTGCCTGCACGCCCTCCGTCCAGGTCCTCTCCCAGGTCCTCTCCCAGGTCATGTCCGCGGTTGCCGTCATGGTCAAGAGGTCGTACGCCAGTAGAACCAGGTTCGCAAAGGAGTCCGAGATCCCCCGACGCGAGCATGTACGTCGCCAAGTTCGCGATGATGCTGAGGTGCTCGTACTCGTGCCTGTGTCGCCGGCGTGGCCTTCGTCAACTGCTCCCCCCGTGATCACGAGCAACTTCGCGAAGAGGTTGAGGTGCTCGTCCGTCCGTCTTCTCGGAGTGGATCGGGCGCGCGGCCGAGGTCCACTCCGACCACGGGTACAAGCTGTCGATCATCTCCATGGGCGCCCAGGCGGAGATGACCATGAACGACCAGGCGGAGATGACCATGAACGACCAGGCGGGGATGACCATGAACGACCAGGCGGGGATGACCATGAACGACCAGGCGGGGATGACCATGAACGACCAGGCGGGGATGACCATGAACGACCAGGCGGGGATGACCATGAACGACTGCTTCAAGAGCTTCAAGGGGGGGAGGAAGAGGGTGTCGTACACCTCGACCGTGAACCCGGCCGGCCATGTTCACCCACATGAACGTCAAGAAGCGCGAGTCGACGCAGCCGATCGCGCCCGACGTCACGCTCTCGAGGAGGCGCGCGTCTACGCGGTCACGAGCGACTACAGGTTCAAGGACAGGAAGACGACGTTCGACTGGTACTACTACCCGATGACGTTGATGATCAAGATCATAACCGCGAGGCCCATCTGGCGCATGGGGTCGTTACTAGTCGACGAAGCACCCGAACGTCTTCTCAACGACGACCTGAAGTTGACCAGGTTCCCCACCACACACACACACACAGCATGACGTCCACCGACGACATCTTGGCAATGTTCGGCGGCATGGGGATCGAGCCGTCCTGGTCCGCCAACCCAGCCGCTGAGAACGACGAGGACGCGAACGAGGCCTCGTACAGCCGTAGTAAGAGGCACGCTGATGCGCTTCAAGCTCGGAGATGGGCGTGAACCCGATTGCCAATCGTCTCCAAGAACGGGACCATGTCCGTGTCCATCACGACCACCACCACGTTCAGGACCGCGAGCGTGCAGGAGACCACGGACTCGACGTCGTGCGGGGAGCCGCACACCTGCATGGACCCGTTTGCCGTACCAGGACACGTTGGTGGACCTGCCCACGGGCAAGGCCGGCTGGATCTTCAGCTTCGTGGAGCTGCTCGCGAGCGAGCACCAACGAGCTCATGTCCATGGACCTGCACACTGACTTGGAGTAGGCCGACAGCACGTGGATCGACCCGGGGCGTCATGATCAGGTTGACCGTCTTCGCGTTTCTGTGCCTGATCATGAACATGATGATCGAGCCCATGACCATAGGAACCGAATAGACGCTCCGATAGTTCGCGATGTGATCTCTCGTTGCAGACGCCTGCACAGAAGAAGAAAGATAGACATATCACACTACCCTCGGTCATTGTGCGAACGAACAATCCTTGTTGCTCAGTCTTCTTTCGTTTAAGATCTTGGCACGTCCAATTTAGAGGACTCAGCCTCCGCACTCTTAAGCTTCTATCGAAAGCGAGTTTGGAACAAGACGGCGGCGGAGCGGGCCATCTCACTCATGGTTGATGTCTGCGTTGATCGGGCCAAGCCCTCTCTTTCCTCCTATATTGCAGGCAGCCTTTGTCGCTGGTCCAGTGGAGCCCGTGCACATTTTCTTATCTGCGCTTCTGGCAAGGTCTTGTGTGGTGTGGGCCGGCGCATTCGCCCCGTCTCACCACCGGCATGTGGGCGTCTCAAGAGAGGTATCTATAGCGTTGACAAGTTGTGGCAGCGACTCAGTTCGGCTCGGTATATGAACTCTCTGATGAAAGGTCACCCAGCCATCAAAAGTCCAGGTGCTCTTTTTCTGTAGAAGGTTCGCGGCGTTCTCTTTTTCCCACCACCAGGCAGAAGACCACCATCGAGATTCTCAGTCTGTGGGAAAGGACCGCTCAACTAGCGGAGGCGCTTTACTACTGCGTTTTCCCTCCCGCCCTTGACTCGACGACTGGCTCGATCATCAACGGTTGTGGGGGGCTATCGCCAACCCGAGTATTGCCTGGGCATTTCCCAGGTCAAGCAGCACACGCCCATCTCTGTCCATCGTCGAACCTGAAGTGGCTGAATACGCCACGTGTTCATTTTCCCTTTCAGCGGGTTGAGACACTGGGCCGCATAAAAGGCCCTGCTAGCGACATCTTCCCTGCTTCGACGGACTATCGTACTGAAGTGAGATCTACATACCACAGCAGTAGGCGCCTCAGTTGTCCGACTTTGATCTACTCTGCGACAGCTCTGTCAACCAGATTAGAACTTGCTTCCAACACAAGCTCCAGTCTCAACAATGCCGCGAAGAGAGAGAGCCATCGACTTTGGTAGCTTCCGTGCATCGAATCGCCTCTCGCTTGCAATCCGTCAACGCCTCGTCCGGCTCCTGGACACCTCACACTTACGGTAAAATCCCAGTCTCGTGATACAATCGATAGTGCAGCTAATCGATAGCAGCTATGGTAACCCCTCGTGTGTTACTGGTGTCGTTGGCGAGCACGAAGGTCGCTTTGAGGTTCATCGTGAGCGACTCGATTCTGCATCGTTCTGGCTTAAGACCACTCTGGAGTCTGGTCCTCAAGAGACATCTTTGCAGCAGATTTTTCTTCCTACAGATGAACCCGAAATTGTCGAGATATTCGTGCAATGGCTGTACAACTCAGACCGGACGTTCTCTGTCTTAAGCGAACAGACTTTGATGCAGCTTTGCTAAGCTATGCGAATTCGCCAACGGGCTGTTTATCCGCGGATTGAGAGAATTGTATCGTCTGGAAGCTATTTGAGCTCCGTAGGGAGAATCACACTCCATCTATGTTGTCAGTCCACTACGCTTTCGAACACCCGCCGGACAAGGCGCCATTTCGGAAAATACTGGTTGCATGGTTCACGAGGCACCAAGAATCTGCAAGAACAGTGACAGAAAACACGTTGGACGTCAACGATCCATTCTGTCTGGAGCTTGTTCTTTCCATGATCAGTAGGCAGGATCGTGCTCGTGACATTCTCTCTGCACCACCCCAGAGTCAGGATAAGAGGGAGGAGCATTGAGCGTACTCATAATTTCATTCTACACTGATTGGGCACTACGAACTTAAGAGGGACGAACTCTGAAGACCGGACTGGCATTGGTTGGAGGTCCATGCAGATTGATTACTGGCGGTGCTGGGAAGGTCTTGGAGCAGAGTGGTTCGGTCTGGTCTGCCCTCTGCTCAACTTCCCACCGGTAAGGCATATTCATCCATACCGTGGAGATAGATCTGAAGCACAGCCGATCGTTGGTTGAGGCCTAGGACTTCAGAGCGGGAAGACGTGAAGGAGAAATCAGGGGTTGATATCCACCAAAGTGAGCAATGGCTGCATCGCCATCACCTTATCGTGTACCACCAGATTGTGGTCAGCACTCCAAAAGCCATATTCATACTTGTGCACCACGGCTTGTTTTGCCGCTGCCATCTGCTTTACCAGCCTGCGGTGTGGTAATCAGCAGTTTCATGAAAAAATTCATTGACGGAGAAGCTGACTTTAGCCGCCTCGGCCCGGTACCGAGCTTGCTGACAAGCTCGCTTTTCTTGGGAGATATGTTGCATATTGGCGTGCTTCCCGTAACGTTGCAGAATGAGATTCTATCTTAAGTTTTCGTCGAGTTCGAATAGCATGTTTTTCCTTGTGGTGGCAGGCGAATGTGCTGTCTTATTGCCAGTCGAGACTGGATCATCATTGTTACTTTCTGGTGATCCAGGCATAGAAAGCTCGTTATGTGGTGAGGGTGGCAGACAAGTCACCAACTGGCTCAGACTTGGACGTCGCGCTTGTTTGCCTCCTAATACCCGCAGTCAGGGCTGAGTGTCGGCTTGGCAGCCTGCTCGTGCTGCCAGCCCGTTGGAAGCTCAGCGGAGTCCCTAACCTTCCTCTCTCGATCTGCTCAACATCCTCTACATCTTCCCATTCTCCTTTACCGTCCTCACTATCGTTACTGGAGATGATATCGTTATCTGCAGGCCTCCCTCCAATCTCAATCGCATGCTGCTCGACGACTTCACGAAAGCTCATTGTCCTCTCCTCTTGTGGTTGATGTTGAGTCAGAGCCCCAAACTCATTGCCACATTTTCGATCCCATTCGTGCAGAGTTCGGTACGCTCTTCCATATTGTCAGGTATGAATCTCGCTTAGGGCAGCTGGACATCGTAGAGAGGGATAGATATGCATGATGGGGACTGGGATAGGCAAGCGGCCTCAGTTCCGGATATCGCAGATGATTAGGGGTGGTCGAGTCATTGAGTACCCTCCCCTGCCATGCATGCTCGGCCGCATCTTCCCGGGCCTCGTGTAAGAAGTGGCCATCGCCCCCGAAAAGGCGCGCGAGAAGCTAGGCATGCTCACGAGACGCTGTAGCAACAGTTCTCTGGGTTTGCACGATCGTAAACCGATGTGATCTCCAAATGCTCGCTCTTCAGTCGAGTGTTTCTTCTGCAAGATGTTGCGAGAGCTTCTGCATGCTACCTTTACGGTAACAATGAACCAGGCTGTAACTCAGAAAGCCCGGTGCTGGATGAGAGAAGCGCACACATCATTGATCGTTGAGCAGATCAGTGCGATGAACCCACTCTTGCTCAGGGGGCGCAGGGACTGAATCTACGAGTGCGTGTGTATTGCTGAGCATGGGCTAAGCCTTGTTCAGATTGGACCATCTACTCTACCATCACTGTCATCGTTATTCTAGCACACCCTCCAGACCACGATCAGTGCACTGCAGCTTTGCTCTGGACGAAATTTCACATTCGCGGAATGCAGGGCACTATTCCAAAGCGAATCATACTTCGCTTCAACGTTAGATACGAGCTTGAACTGGCAACGGTCACCGAGTCGTTCTTCGCATCGTTCGGCCTGAATCCTGGCAACGACTTTTATTCACACTTATGCGCCCCCAACATGTCCTCCAAGATGCATATCGTCCTCGACCTTCATTGCAAAACAGTCCCGATTGTCGATCTCCGCACGATCGCACATGAGGTGTTCACGGTTGGCAAGGCTGACCGTTTGTATGTCGTCCTTTCTCTCGGAGAAAGCGTGGCTAATGAGCGAGTCAGTCACTTCCAGCAACTCGATAGGAATGCTTGCGACCAAGGTCGCCAGCGCTGTTACGCGCTTGGCTGGGGCACTGACCAAGTCAATCGGACGAATGAGACGGCGTTCGTTTAGCACAGTTTGGGCACTCTCCCGGCAGATTCGTGTCTTGAATGTCCAGAGACAAGGGCAGATCTCTAAGCGTTCCACTTGGAGGTACGCATGGCTCTTGATTTGGACGTGCAAACGCGGCGGGACATCGATTATAGACACCACGGACTTGATGCTGAGGATTGACTCTGCAATGGGCATATGTCTTGACTTGAATGTTGCCCATTTCGGAATTGGTGTAAACTCTACAGAGTTCACTCCCAAAGGAGGTGAATCAGGCGAACCGTGGCCAGCAGAGGGGAATCCAGTATCGTAGCGTTCGCAGGCGTGTTGAGAGATGTCCTTGGCTGTTCAGCTGGCACAGCAATAGTGATTCTCCATAAACAGAGGAGAGGGTGAGACGACCTAGCTTGCAGTCACCATCGGAAGTCGCAATCGGTGGATGAAGCGCGTCTTACGTAGTGGCTGGTCTGCCAAACTTGGGAGGATAGCGATCATCGACCGGACAGTAATGCCATCAGTGTAGATAGAATATGCACTACATAGAAGGCCCGAGAAATCCGAAGTGGTTGCTCGGAAAAGGTTGACAGGCCCAAAACACGTGCCGTCACCCCACTTCGGTCTCCGCAGGCGCTGACAGGAGTCAACGATGCACATGAGAGGTACATTCGAGGCACCAGCTACAGCCACGATGGCGACAATCCAGAAAGTCGCGCAACATCTATCAGCTTGATCATACTCTCCTTTTCGTCGACCACATACAAACACGCACTCATCTCTCACGGCGAAAGTCCTATAACGATGGGACACTTTCAAATCGTCGCGCGTCACGGTCGTCCCTTTTTGCGAAACTCGTCTTGACTGTGATAGGTCATTCTCACTTCTGGTGCGCCTCTAATCTTCTTCCTCTCCCCGACTGAAGGTCAGTGGCTTAGAACTGCTTACATACTGTTCATTGGCGTTGTCACATTGCTGACAGCTCGACCTTAGACGCAGCTGTCTGCACCGCAAAGGACCCGCAGAGATGGATGTCCATCGACGAGCCGTAGGGAAGAAGAGACGGAGCGATTCGGTGCTCGGCGATGACTGGAAGGACCGACAGGAGGATATACAAGCCCGGAAAGAGATATATGCATCATTATCAGAGGCCAAGCTGGCGAGGAGGGTGAAGGCAGCCGAGTACTATGTGCACAGACAACCACGACAACGGGCTCGATATCATTGTTGCAGTTGTGCAAGGGAGACGGCATGCAACAAAGGCGGTGCATGTCATGATTGTGGCCATGAGCACTGTTGTGAATGTCTATTGTATCAGCAGATCCAAAGCTAGCCGGCAGGGAAAGCCCCCTGTTGAACCATAGTCATGGGCAGCTGGTGGCTGGGATCAGTGGATATGGTCCGAATGGAAATCTTGGACGTAGCCGCCACACTCTGGCCCGTACGTGCTGGCCCGTGAGAATACAAGAAGCTCCCCCATGGACGAACTCCAAGCATGCGTGGCTAAGTGCTTCCTCATCGGGACACCTGGCCAGGATGATTCGGACGAAGTACCGGTGTAGTTCCTCAGACTCCGAGGTCAAGTGCATAGGAACCTTGGTAGATTATCGCGTCTCCGAACGCTTTTCTAGCCTCCTGAGATCGAGTCCCCAATGCCACAAGAGCCTTTTGATCTCACGAGAACCGTCATCCATGTTCTCAAGAACTACCAAGCTATACCGAGGTGGCCCGCTTTCCTGCGTCCTCAAGACCAACATAGTTCTCCCGATTCAGAACCACGGTTTAATGTAGGCGATTCCGTAGCCCAAATTGTGATGTTTGCTCCCTTCCCTTCTCATCCACAAACACCACCATTACCGGCGGTACTCACGAACGCTGCGGCCTGCTCTCGTGGCATTTTCCAGGTCGAACGCATGCCTATCTTCGTCCAGATTTTGTACCTCGATAGACGAGAACAACGGTGACCCAACCGCCGTCTCGAGAAGAGGCATCGCGTCATTAAACTGCTTTCCAGAAAGATCGAGCGTCTGATCCATTACACCTGCCTCCAGGGTATGTTTAACTATGCATACTCGCTTTACCTTCTTAAGCAGATCGTGACCATTGCTAAGGCGATTGGTCTCGTTCTCAAAACTGTCTGCTCTCTCATGAGCTATCGAGAGACTGAGCTGCATTTCGTGGTATCTTGCGTGCAATTCTCGCTGTGATTCACCCTCTTCTTTCGCTGTTCTCTGCCATTGCATTGATTCTTCTTGTATTCTCGTCTTCTCTTGTGTAAGATGCTCGATAAGCGACGAGAATGAGGCTTCGGTCGAGTTCGAGCTCTGATCGGCAGTCTGCGGAGCTACCGCCTTGAACGATCTGCCTACCTCCCGGCATAGTTCCTCTAGAGGACCGATTGAGAGTTTGCTTAGTGCCTTCTCTGCTTTTTCTGGTAAACCTGACCACCTATATCCATCCTGTATATCGGGATCGAGGCGCACCAGGGCTGGATCGATAGAAAGGCCTAATTGGGATTCTACCCAGTAGAAAGGTCAGGAGGGATGGATGTTCACTGTTGATTCCGCCTCAAGAGAGCGCTGAGCATACCACCGTCAGCAATTCAAACAATACAAACAATTAGGAGGGTTTGCCCCCTCCTTGCATATGTCCTTAGGGATGATGTATGTTAGGGTCTCGAAGATATGGGTAGGGGGTGCTATTCTCTTCGCGTTAGGTGTTCTCCAGGCACTTTGCACCCCTCAGAACTTCTATTCCCTGGGAAACTTTATGCCCTAGAGGATGTCCTCTTCTTCCACACTAAGCATCCTCTAAGAACTTCATTTCCTAAGGGACTCGAATGCCCTAGGGGGAGTTCCCGCACGCTTATAGGCCACAGCGAGTCGCTAACATTCCGTGGAGACTCTGGCCCATCGGGACTTGGTTGGCTGGGAATTGGTCTGTAGGGAGATCTTATAGGGCTACCGAAGTGCTCTGAAAGGGACGTCAAAACCGTACCCCCTCCGATGAAAGCGGCCCACATATAGGCACCAGTTATACGTGCTGTGAAGCAAATCCACGTTCCTGTCCGCAGCGAACACATATCCGCAACGGAACCAGAAATGGTGACACGGTGGCTCTTGGGGGAAGTCCGGGTGTCCCGGGCATTCTCCTTCGCAGGGGATGATCAAGTCGGGCACCGTGATAATTGGTGGCGACTGAAATGAGGTTGCAAGCATGCGACAGGCTGTCGACCCACTGGTTGAAACAATCTGAGCGATAGGACCACGTCTTGCAACCATGTTCTTGGTGACAACTTCCTCGGTCTACATCATATGTGCGCCCTACGCGAGGAGAAAGGCCCTGGTGTGCTGAGAGGCGGGCGGATGAAGATCGTGACGATCAGGTGAGCTCAGAGATCAAATGCAGAAGTGAAATCATGTATATGGGTAGCTCGAAATCTGCGCAGTGAAGATCACGCAGACTAAAGCGCTGGCCTGAGCCTTGTGCCAAGCTTTGGCTGGGCCAACTCAAACATGCCATAACCATCGTTTTGATGTGCGTTCCATCTATCCTATCCTAACGACTGCCATAACCGCCTCATTTACTCTAGTCCTAGAATCTGCTGTCCTTCTCAATTTTGTACTCCGCCTTTTTCCTTCTTCGTGGGCTTGTAGACAACTCTCCACCCAGCTGAGATCATCTATCAGGCTGAGAAACTCAACATCTCGTGATCGACGATGTCGTTATCGGCTGGGGTCTTTCGTGGCGTCGAGTGGGGTTTCTGAACACGGGACTGCATAATGCTGCCTGGGCTTTGTGCGATGCTTGCTGAATTGTCGGCACCACAACCTCTTCTTCCACTGGTCGATCGAGGAATGTTTTGGTTTTGCTGGGCGTGGTTGTTGTAGCTAGACCGAAAACTCAACCGTGGACGAGGACAACCTATGGTCTGGGGCGACGCCACGTGTTTTCCTGAACGAAGGTTGTATGCGTTCCATTTCTCCATCTGGCGGCGAGCTTCACGAGTGATGGCCATACCAGAGAGGTTTTCCTTGGATTATGATAAGGCAGAGGATGAAAGATAAGAGAAGACGGAGGGGAAGCACTCTATTTATGTCGGGGAACGGCCCGTCTCTGCCTTACATCGGAGGTGTACCTTGATCTGGTCCAACCGTGACGGCTAAACGAAGGATCCGCGACAGGAACAAGGGTTTCTACGAATATGTATGCACAGACTACAGGAGTCTCAGGTCCGAGTTGACCTGTCCAGCCAATGGCAACCCAAAGTCACCCACGGCGGATCGAACGTTCAGACCCCGAACATAGGACTCTGTTGAATGTCGCAGTCCAGGGCTGGTTGTAGGCAGGTCTGCCTGGCGATGTCACCGAGACAAGATGCGGCTGTGCCGCGGCGAGACTCTGACTAGATGATGTGCAAGATGGAAGCCATCCTCTTCCTCCCTTCTCTCTATCATCTCTCATTCTACCTCGAGGTCTTGAAAATCTCTCTCTACGAACAACTCATCTCGAGTCAAGATCAGCCCGTGCATCAGCAAGCCATGTGGAGCATGCGATGATACCAGATTTAGCTGAGCTGAGGCGGCACCGTTCGCCTATTCCACCAATGCCCTGCGGTACTGTCACGCCAGGATGAATCTTCGTGCTCGAGGCTTTGTTGGTCGACCGCGAGCAGAGGCAGTGTAATGGTGTTATCGAGGGGCTGACCAGACCAATACCTGCTCGAGGTAGACAGGGTGAGCATGCGCCACCGTTCTCTCCTTCGACCTTTTCCCTTCTTTCATACTTCTCCCACCTTCCGACTCTCTGTACTTTGGTTCTGGCTCTCAGCGTCCACCCAACACCACAACAGGTTAGATCTCAGCGACAACATTCGACCAAACATGACTGACGACAACACCATCTCGACTCCCGACTTCGATGATGATTTCGACGGCGTGGCGCTGGACATGGGCTTCGACAGCATGAAGCAGGATCTTGCCAACCTCCAAGAGTCCCGTCGAAAGGGCAACAATCTGCTGGGCCTGGGCCTGAGGCCAGCCGTCGTTCCGGAGATCCTTGCAGCTGGTGGATGGCGGTCTCCCCGCCGTGCTTCAGATGCTCAATGAGTACGCCTTGAGCGCGGTACAATGAACAGCCATCAAGGAAGGAACTCGACGAAACAGGTTTACTCTGTGGGCGACAATGCATACTGTGACACGGCGTGCATAGATCTCAAGGCACACTCTGTCCATCCCACCAATGCCTATCAAACGTTGTGCATGGGACTTTCCTGGCTCAGTGACCGCAGAGAAGAGGCAATGTCAGGATGCTGTACCCACCGTCGAGGGGCTGACAGCAGTCTCCGACAGTGAAGAGTTACTTAAAGCTGGCATGAGCCTTCAACTCGTCTCGCTTCTTTCTCTCCTCTCACATTCTCTTCATTTTCCTTCCTCGCTACATCTGGGATCTGGTCAGTCTTCTGGGTCTCAATCTCACAGACCTTGTCTTAGCTTCATTGAAAATGGCGGACAGCAAGATTTGGATGCTAGGCCATTTCGCCCATGTGGCAACGATATTTCGAGCATCAGCTGCTGTCGACGCTGCATGGGTTCTCCTTGCCGCAAGCCACTCTACAGTTCAACCACAATCCTCAGGTTTGACCGCTTCCTGCGACCTCGACCACATGTCGAGCTCGCTATGCTCATCCTCGACCAAAATCTACTCCTAGATACAGTCATGGACTACGTCAGCAATATCTGGGAACAATGGAATGGCGAGGCCAAAAGAGACCAACAAGAGTCTCAACATGTCCTGGCATTCGCGGAAGCATATGCTGTGGCCCGTCTCCGACAGCAATCACCCCATTCGGAGCATTGATGAGGGTTGTCCAGACGCTTTTCCAACGGCTGCGCAGCAATCGTTCCAAGTATAGATAATATCAGGAAAGTTCAACGGGAGGAACTCCTTGATGTTACGAAGACCAATGAAGGTCTCAAACGAGCGGTTGGAAGACGCTGAGCGAGGAGAACGCCGTAAGAGACGAGAACTTGAACCGAACTACATGTTGGCAACCGAATCTGATGAAAGGCTCACACAGGAGGTGGATTTGATGAAGCAAAACTTAGAAGAGACTTGAAGAGAAGTACAATCGCTCCGGTCAGCGCTGTCTTGCCCAACATGCCATGTAAGAGCTGTGGCCATCTCTTTTGTGGCCGTTGCTTGTCTCGCTGGGACCCACGACCCAAAGGTGCAAGGTGATGGAAATCACCATCTTGCATCCTCTTCCGTGTCCAGTGTGCAGGAAACGCAAATATATTCTGGGTCTTGGCGGAGGTTTCACATCTGTAGCACGGAACATAGGTTTCGTCTTTTGCAAAGTACTGTTTAGGATTATCTGCTTCTTTCTAAGATTTTAGGCTCTCAAGTTGAACCATCATATCAGCCTTTGATCTTCGCACAAACTCTAGGCGATGTTAGTGTGCCAACACGCGTCTTCCCTAGCCACGCCTCTTGTCAAGCAAATGGGCAGAACAGCTCGATTCTAGCTAGCTAGAAATGCTTGTCGAATTGATTGAATTGACCGTCTGAATCTATGTAGAATTGCTCCTTCAAATGCGGGTTCACATATCAAGAGAATAGCTCAAAACAATATATGCCTGTTGGACAGGGTGCAGCGCGAAACCAGGCCGCTGGACGCTGTGGGGTGGTATGGATCAAGGGTGTAGATGGTTAAAATCTAGAATACAGGCTGGCGGAGGGAAATTGGCCCCCCGCAGGTGTCAAGGCCCCACAACGCCCCTGAAGCGCAGACTGTTTGACGCCTCTTCTCCTTCCGCTCTGTCTGAGTAGGAATCATGTTGGACTCCGCTGTACCGTACCGAACCGTACCGTACTGTACCGTACGGCTGCTTCTAAAGTCAGTTACTATGTCTTCCTGAAACTCCTGTCCTGTTCTTCTGCGTGCGGGAAATTGATCAACCACTCGGATAAAAACGGACCATTATATCCTAGCGTTTTGATGAGGCTTTTATTAAGATCCAATCACGTTGCTCAAGGCACTCAGGTCTCCAAACTTCATCCCGTGCAATTTCGAAAACAACCTCCTTGGTCATATTTGCCCGATATTGTAAGACAGTCCTTTTGGCAATCCAATCCAATCTGTATCACACTCTCTTGACACAACGCGCGCCATGACATTCCTCGTGAGTCCAGTTGAAAAAGGGGGCATTGAGATGTGTAATTTGACCACTAAATCCTCCGAGTTTAAGACGATCACCACCATGACCGTTATAGCAGCGGCTTGTCTTCCCAATCTTCAACCACTTTCCTCACATGTATGATATCTCTAATCCGTTTTCCCTTCTTCGGTTGCAGGTGTTGTTGAGATGACTTCGCTGAGTGAGTGGGGGCGCAGGCATTCAATTTGCACGCAGTCTAATCAAAAGCTCACAAAACGAAGCCCAGGAAAATGGAGGGAGTAAAGTTCAGAGACTATGCTAATTTAAATGAATGAGCTCGAGTACGGAGGGAATTGGCCATGGAAAATTGAGTGCTTCGTTTCAGCAGTGTCTCTCTACCTTCCTTCACACAGTCTGTGTCGGATCTTGTCGCGCAACCGGAAAGAGAACAGTTTACACGCACAAGATCTCTGGCCGTCAAGATAGCCCGCGCCTTTGAAATCAGATTGAAATTGCTTGCTCAGTTCCATCGCCTGCTCGAGATACGAGACCTTGACGACAGTGCCATCAGATGCAGCCATGGCCAGTGCGGTGGAAGTGACGTTGGTGATCTACTGCATTTAGCTTGAGATTTTACTTTCTCTTGGAAGGAAGCATATCTCCTCTCGCCCGTTGAGCTTCTTCCGTGCCAGACGGTCTACATCGTCGACGCTGCAATTTCGCTCCTCCATGCTGGGTGACGGCCTTGGTCAGATGACCCGTCCACACTTTCTTTCGGGGCTGACTTGCTCAGCTCGTCATAACCCCAAAGGCATATGAATCCGGCTCGCAACTGCCTCATCGATCCGTCTGTACTCGATTGGTGGTAAGGAAACATGATGCCATCGTACTAGTATTCGAGCTTGCTCAGGAAGATGCAAACGAGCGCATTCCGGTGGATGTCACTGGTCGACCGCCTCTCCAGGAAGAGACCCGCTTCATCTAAGAGCAAGGTGGCCTTCCAGTGGCTCGACAGTTCGAATATTTCAGACAGGTTCTGCTCGAGGTCATTTGGATTGGTGGCCAGGTCGCCCGCGGAGATCTACAATGTCAGCTGCATTCAGTCCTATCTGTAAAAGGTGAATATTACCCGTGTAGAAGGGTCGGTGGAGGTGCTCGGATATCGTCTCGGCTTTCAAAGTCTTTCCAACACTAGGAGGTCTACTGGGGGAGGTGATCAATATCATTGTCACACAGATGCTGACCGCCTTGACCAACTTACTGCAAGAGCGTGATAAGGATCTGTCCTTTGCCAGCAACAAAGTCTTCAAAGGCTGGATCCGAATTTCGTCCTAGGTGAGCCTCGCAGAGCGCCTGGACGGCTTTTTTGTTGCCGGCAGGTATTGCAAGACAATCAAAAGAAGACTCGTCCCACTCCATGTTCCTGACGTGGGCGACCGCGAATTGAACTTAGCTTGTTAGCCACTGCCATGAGCTCATAAGTAGGTTGAACGACGTACGCCACATTTTGAGGCCAGGCTGAAACCATACTCACTTGGGTTGCAGATCAACAGATCTTGCTCCTGTACTGTCTCAGGGTCTTTGCCGGCCGCTTGCAAGGGAGCCTCTTCTTTTCCTGACATAGTGATGCCACCGAAGAAGGACGATAAACTGACTGGATCAGAAGCATCGGCATCTGGTGATGGCTCAACATTCGCCCTTTTATCGTTGGGGTTGCGTTTGCGGAAGAAAGATGGATCCACCATGATTCGGGTCTTCTTGACAGACGTGGTGATGATATGTCCGTCTTTGTTGACATATAATGCTTTGCCTTCATACGCAAACGAAATAAACACTCGGCCACACTTGATCAGCTGCGTCTTCAATTCAGCCGACCGCCGAGAGTAAGGCAGAGGATAGGTTGGGAGCAGATTGATCTGCTTGGCTCCTCGAAAGTCCTCGATCGCTAGTACTGCAGTGGCCTCGCCGAAGATCTCTCTATCGAAATCCAGATAGCGACCTTCCATGTGAAAACACTTGGTGCCATCAGTGCGCTTCCCTTCGTCGCCGAAGTTGCATCTGACACATCGAGGAACGCCCGTATCGGCGCAAGTGGTGGTTTGGTTTGAAAGTGGTCCAGAGCAAATCGTAGGTGATCTCATTGTCGTTGAGCAACGACTGAAGACGGGTCTCGAGCGGTTTGTACTCTGCTTGAAGATAGTCGAGCAACACGTTCAAATGTTTCGAGACAATGTCCCTTTCAGGATGAGTGTCCAGCTTTGATGTGCGATACGCCGTGATTTCGGAGAGGAAGTTGAACAAGAAGGTTTGTTCGATCGGTGGGATGTCAGGAGAGGAGTAGGCAGGCCGTTCCAGCATTGCGTACAGATGGTCTGTCCTCTTTGAGAGAGACTACTCGTACCCGGAAAACAAAAGCATTGATTCTATTCTTCTTAGCGCTTAAAGGCAGCCCATGCGCTGCTGAGGTCATAGCTGGTGTGTATTGCATGGATTGAGCGATCATGGATTGGTTTTGGGACAATGGGCCGAATAAACTAAAAGTCATTCTCGCCGCATTCACCTCGAATTACCTCCAATCACACAGACATACACAAATTTCCTTCACCACGGCAGTCAAGCAAATGTCATCCGACAAGGAAAGTGCAGCCATAAGTTGGTAGATTTTGACCGCTTCGTTGCGAAAGAACTATAGGAGTATCGAGGCCGCCTTGTTCTAATCTTCTCTTAGTGTCGACGGAACGTCTAATATGCAGTGGTTTGCAATGACAGTGTCCTGCTCACCGTAGCCAGATCCTATTGCCGACCAAGAAGTTGCTTCAGCAATTGGATTTGTTCCTTATGCTGTTCCTCCAGGTGAGCAATCTGTCTCTGTCGCTCTGCCATCTGCTCTCTTACCTGCTTTTGCTGCTCTGCCATCTGTCTCTCCAACAGCGCCATCTGCTCCTTGCTCTGCCTCTGTTGTTCGGCCATCTGCTCCCGCAGAAGAGCATATTCGAGAGACGTGGACGAAACGACATGGCTGACGTTGCTCAGTGCGCCCTTTTGCTTCTTGCTGGCATGAGTACCGTACTTCTTAAACCCTGCATTCTCTTGAGAGGACCGAGCGCTCGCATCCTGCTCCTGGGATTCGTCCTCCTCAACGCTCATGCCTGAAATCATCGCCACGTTCCGAGGATCATCCGTTGCCGCCAGTACATCGCGGATCCTATATAGATGTGCTGGGTAGGATGAGTGGTAGATCTCTCGCACGAAGTCGTACGTCCTCTTCCTACCTTGACTCTCTTCACAGTTCAGCACTAAGGACGCAACGGGATATCGATAAAAGGCCAACTTGTCTGCGCCATATATTTGCACAAGCAAATTGTCGTGAGAAACCGAGAACACCAAGATCTGTCCGCTCAAATCGGCCACCTTGGTCTCATCAACAGCTCGACAGAGTTGTATGATCGCATTGACAGCCACGCTGTAAATGCGGAAATGTCACCAATTCGGTGGCGCATGGGATACTGTGTCACCCCTCTGGAGGTCAAACCCATCGATCTGTTCGCGGCTGTCTTCGTGATCATAACAATCAATAAGCAATTGGATCGCCAAGTGTCTCATGACTAAGCGATCTAAGAGTTTCATGACTAAGCGATCTAAGCGTTTCATGACTAAGCGGCCTAAGTGTTTCATAACTAAGCGGCCTAAGTCATTCTTGTAGGCCGGATGGATCTATAAAGACTGCTCTGATGGTCACTTCAACGTTCAACAATCTCACACAAGATAATCACTTAACTTCAGCTCTCAAAGTCTCTTTCTTAACTAATTCACTTCCCTTCCTTACTGCAATTCTGCACATTCATCATCTCATTCGTGGCTGATCCCGCGTATTACCCAAAGTCCATCTCTCCCGACCGTCCTTTTCTTTCGGATTACTATCTCAAATCCCCGAAATTGGATAATAATGTCCCCTTCCGGCGATAAAGGACGTGAAGAACGTGAAAGACGTGAAAAACGTGAAAGACAAGAACAAGAACGTAATGTATGGGAGGAAGTACTGAGCAAGACAGAGGCAAAGCTTAAAACAATACCGACAGAATATAATGGATCTTCAGAGAATTATTCTACCAGGCGGAGAGAAAAATATAAAACTGGAAGAGATACCTATGATGTTAACCCAACGGCAAAGAAGATTATCGGAGATTATCATAAAGCCACCGTAGAGGCAAACAACTTGGAGATTGCTCATGACAGAGCATGGCAAGAGCGATCTAATGAAGCACATATGGGCAGCTCATACAAAATTGAGAACGGTTTAAATGGTCCTGGTCATGATCTTCTTAGAGACTTGACACATGAAATCGTGCGCAAGCAAGTGAGGTTAGTATATATTATAAAGTTGTAAATGTTCTTGCTAATTGACTTATATTTAGCGCGGCCGTTGGCCGAACCAATGCATTAGTTGATGAAAAAGATCCTCAGAACGAAACCTATTACTATTCAAGGGCAAAAAATCGCAATTCACACTGTGAACTTGCAAAATCAGCCCTTATTCGCGTTAGACATAAATTAGAAGTCAGCAAAATGCATGCTGACCTGTAAGTACATTCTTATGAACTCAATACAACCGCTGACTAGATATCCGTATAGAGCTTCAAGCGAACCATCAAGTAGAGAAGAGTATGACCAAATTGCCCGGGATGGCCCCACTCACGCGCACCTCCCGCCACCCACACACCAGTACAGCCAGGGCCAGGGCCAGGGCCAGGATCAGTACAACCAGGTTCGAACCGATCCAACTCCACCACAACCACCAAAAATATATCCATCAGGAGCATATCGAAAAGGAGGAGATCCACCAAGATCAGTACCACCACAACCCGGTGTTCCTCAACTCTACTATGAAACGACCAGCCCTATCAACCGCCATCTTCATGTCCACTTACGCCAACCGCCCCCAGGTTTTCAACCAAATACTCCTTCAAGCCAGCAGGAAGTAAGCAATCATGGTAGTAATAAGACGTATAAACAAAATCCTAGAACCTGGGCGCTACCCCCCCCGGTGCTACCTTCCCCGGAGGAAGTTGATGTTGCGTCGTTAGCTCTGGGTATCGCTGGCGTATACAGAGATCAGAGAGACAACGGAGGTCAGAGAGGCAACAGACCTCCCGAAGTCCACAGAGGTCAGGGAGGCGACAGAGGCCCTAGAAACCCCGGAGACAACAGAGGCAACAACAGGACTCACGAAGAAGATGTTGCCGAAGCTCGTCGCGGCAAGGAGCTAGAAGGTGGATGGCGGGAGGTTACACGGAAAGGGAGACGATGAATTCACTCTCTGCATGTAAGCTTGCCATTTGTTACAGCTCAAGCTAGATAGATTTAATAGCTCATAGAATTGAATACTCAAATTGCAGAACTAATCTAGCTTGCAAAGTGGCCTGGTGCATGCTGCGGCAGTTAGTTCTAATCGGGACTGCGGTATGATAGTTCTAGCACCCTATCGGGAGGCCTTTCCCCAACGCACGTGTGAAGTCTCTGATATTTTGCTACATTGAACCTCGGGCTTAAGACTTGGGTCCCAGTCTACGTCAAGAATAGGGCACAACGACGTATACATTGTAGTCAAAGGGAGTACGATACCTGCTTTCTTTGAAAAGTCGAAAGTCTCGCCCTTGTGCATCATAAAAAGAGCCTTATGGACTAAGTTGATTAGATTATCCTCTCTGTGGGCGCCTCGAAGTTTGTTGATGAAGTGTTGGGATGTCTTCTTTGCTATGCCGGAGATTTCTCTCTTCCTCAGGGATCTCACGCGCGAAGATGACATCCATCTGGGCTTGAATGTCATTGGAGGAGGTTCGGGGCGAATGTATATTCTGGCCTTGACGAGAGTGTGATAGCGGTAAAAAATGTTTGAAACAGATGTTTTCTGCGTCCGCAGCGATGCCGTGTCCTGGTATAGGTCCGAAGAGCTTGCTTGCCGCGACAGAGCTCTCTTCGGCACTCGACCTGGAACTGTACCACCAGGATCCATCTCGTTGGGCGTCCCCCTTTCAAGCTTTTCCAAAACTCTTTGAAGCTTCTCCAAATTCTCTTCAGACAGTTGGGATCCTGGCACGGATCCCCGGCGTCGCTTATATAAGTGCTTGTCTTCAGAATCGTATGGTCGCTTGTTCCCCCTAGTCTGCCAGACACCGACTAGATCTTGAGAGGCCGCAGAATAGTACTCTTAAAGCTGTCAGTATGGACGGTCAGGCAAAAGAAAAAGGAAAGCGAACCTTCCGCGCGTTCTCTCTGGATCGCAAGTCTGTGTCTGGGGGGCATATTGAGTGGAGGAGATGGACAACGAAGCAGATCAAGATTGTGTTAAAATTCTTCAAAGGCAGTGGCTGTCACTTCCTTGCAATGAAGCCCAGGGGGAGGCTGCGGCAGTCACGTGTATGTAGGTTGGCCAAATTTAATCACGTGCTGGACCTCGTATTGCCAAGGCTCGATTGTTGCAAAACTCCATCGCCCTGACTACACTCCATACATCCATCATCAACATTGAGCAGCCTCGTTGAAGATCGAAGGTGATCAAGCGCGCCAAATGCGTAACTGGCCCGCGAAGTGAGGTGGCTGTCAATAACTAATGTTCTCTTCTAGCTCAGTCTAATCGTCTGAAATTAGACTCAGCCTGCGTTATTACCTGAAATTTCGCGGTTCTCCTTCACTCTTCCTCTCCGCGAGAAATCCAAAAGACGTTACATCTCCCACATCATGGCTGCCATCATCACTTCCTTGACACTGACTGATGATCCAAACTTTTAGGAACTGCCTAGGCTGGCTAAGGCAAGGTCCAAGTATCAGGGGGTTGTGAGTAGGGATCACTATATCACATAGAGGGATCAAGAGTAGGGTGCAATTGATAACATGAGTTGACTACAGAAGGAGAACCAGACTATGGAACTATGGGAATGAGCGTTGTTGATATACTCAAGGAAACCCGAGTGCTTAGTCCTGCTCACTGTGCTCAATGCTTGAACATCACTGATTATACTGATCACTTGTGCTTGGCATCTTCTTCTGTTAAGTATTGTTTCTACTTGATGTTGGCTAGAGTACGTTCTTGATGGAACTCGAGCACACTCTTAACGAATCGTCGGTCCGCCTTTTATGCCCGAGTCGATAGTGCTTATATTATAATATAAATCCTCTTTCTTCTTATTTGAAATATTAATTTAAATAAATAATTTGATAATTGTAAAGATTACAGGGGACTCACAGAAATTCGAACAATAATGACGACCAGGTTGAGTTTCGTGTCACGAAGGCCTGGATAGTTTGAAGTTGCCATGCTGGAGAGGTATATCTACCGGTTTGCCTGTATGTCACAGCTGAGATGTGACAAGGCGTCTGAAGAAAATACACTGTGGTCGGGGTTTGCGCTTCTTCTTTGAATACTGAAGCGCTTGTCGACTGGCAACGACATCCTATTTTAGGGTTTCCTCCTTCTCAGTGTCGTCGCGCATTCTCTCCGCAGACTTCTCTCCGCAACTTGCAGAGGGAAGTCTAAACTGTGGGACGGCAGTCCTGCCATCACCCTTTATCCGTTCTGTGGAGAGAGAGTTGACAGATGTATATTGTTACCCTGAATGTTCGTTCCGGGGTAGACATCTACCAGGTACCAGCCGCTTTGATTCTTAAGATATCTCGCTGTTTTCAGCAAGACTTAAATCTATTACTAAAAATTTGCGCTGTCTGATTGGTTGCTCGTACCAGGTGCCTCAGACACTTCGGTGTGAGAGCTTAAACAGCCGAATACGTACTCGAATACCTTGGCATGTACTAGCCGTAGTATGCTCCGAGTATGTTAGCGCGCTTTTAGATGCCAAGGCTTGGCACGTTAATCGCCGACCGAGGCTGCTACGAATAATTCCGCGACAAACTTCGGTCCTCAACCTTCGAATCTCCATCGAAACACTTGTCTATGGGCTCGCTTGTGAAAAGACGACTTTCAGGAGCTGACGACTCTGATGCTCACATCAGCAAGCGCGCTGCGAATACCTCTTCCGCCGCTAAATTCAACAAGAATGTTATCAAGAAGCTAGAGAGAGCTTTGGAGAAAGATCCAGAAGTTGACCTCACCGCTATCTTTCCGTCCGACTACAAATCACGTCTAGTGCAAAGAAGAACCAATAAAGGTGCAAGGCTTTTTCTGATCAAATGTGACTTCCTAATCATAGACAGAGTCAAACAATCAATTGGATACAAAGATCTCGACGCCGGAAAGTTCTAAAGTAGCCACCCCGACCATTTTAGACAACCCCGCTGTGGTGATATATCCTCTATCCGACGCCGTAAAGAGCAAGTTCCAGTCTTACGACGAGGGAACTAATTTCGAAGATGGCACAAGACTTGCGATAACCTTGAGCAAAATCTTGGATGGTATTAAGATTATTTCCCGCTCCGGCTCTTCGAAAAGGCGCTTTGTTGGTGAACTCGGTTCTGAGATAGTCGTAAAGGTTACACCGGATATCTCAGACTTTACTGAGTACACAAGTTTGCAATACCTAGAGCTCCACAAACCTCAACTCCCGACACCTCGACCGCAAGGATTAGTCGTCTGTGGTCAATCAACTTATCTCTTTCTGTCGCGCATTCCCGGTTCAACCCTTGCTCAGCTCTGGCCTTTACTTCAAAAGCCGCAAAAAGAATCGCTCAGCAAAGACCTTGACATGATCCTGTCAGACCTTCGCCAACTTGAACGTCCGGCGGGTATGGCTCTTGGGGGTGTTGCTAAGGAAGGCTGCAAAGATGCAAGAAGGAATGTCAAGACTTGCGAAACACCCTTTTACTCAGCTAGTGATTTCTGGCACTTTCAATATTCGGGAGCTCCGGTCGGCAGCCAAGTGTATCTCAAGTTTTTACGAGACCTCACTATCCCTTTTCAAGCCTCGAAATGTGTATTCGCTCACGGTGATCTTCGAATGGACAACATTATCGTACAACTACAGGATGACAACACCTGTCGTGTTAGCGGAATCGTTGACTGGGAGATGAGTGGATTCTATCCGGAAGATTTCGAATGCACGAAGATCACCAACACATTTGCAACCAACGAGACAGATGATTGGTATCTGTACCTGCCTTCATGCGTTTCTCCGACGCGATATCCTTCGAGATGGTTGGCAGATTTTGCATGGGACAAGCAGGTAGTATGACGCGATCTCTTGTTTTGGCAATAAGTGATCCTCTGGCCCAGTGGTGAAGGGAAAGTTGGCAAAGAGACACATAGCAACGAGAGACTCGCGATGAAACGGCCAATCGATTGAACTACTTGTACTAGCTCTCTACCTGATCGGGTCGTGGCATGACTTTGGCACGACGTCATTAAGGGCCTTTCGCGGCTTGTATGGACTTGGGGTCTGGCGGGTGCCGTGAATCGGCCACAAGGCTTGTCCATGAGCAGAACAGCAGGGCTTGTTGCAGCCTTTTGGCGAGCCTTCCCTCTGAGGCCTGTCCAACGGCCTTTCCTACAAATCCGGCCTACATCGGGCCAAAATAGTTCTTCTTTGCGAGACTGCTACCCTTCTTGTAGCTCTTGTCATCTTCATCGATGACACATTCGTCGTAGAGACGTTCCAGAACCTCTATGACGTAATCCTGGCAATTCCATTCAGTTGTCTCGTTGTCAATCTCTGCTAGTGCCACACTTTTTCTGACCTCGGGAACATCCTGCTCATTGATTGTAGCAACCAGGATGCTTGTTTCATGCCGGTTGCTTTTGGTCGGGCTCCCTTTAACTGTGTTCTTCGTGAAACTCCCGTGTTCGCCTATCACTTCGAAGATAAAATGTTCGGATTCTGCCTCGAGGAAAAGCGCCCAGTGCTTGTAGTTCCCATATCTCGGTTTGTAGATTGCAATGTAAAGCTTCGCCATGACTTCTGTCACTTTACTGTGTTTGGAAGAGTCGATGAGAGGCTTGCCGACGAAAGTCACACTGTAGTTTACGTATGCTGGGAATATAGGGAACGTAAGGATGCTACAGCTGTATGTTATGTTAACATGTTTTTGGAATCTGTCAAACAGCCTAGGCCTCAGGGCGTCCATTGGTCAGGTTTCGGCTAGCCTGCGCCCTGTCCAACAGGCTATTTTGAGCGATTCTATTGAGTATATAACACTCATTTGATGCGCAATTCTACATAGATTTAGACAGTCAATTCTATCTATTCTACAGACACTTCTGCGCTATTTAGCCCGCAATTTGTCTGACAGAATCTGATTATTCCTCCAGGAGGCACTAAGCCTAAAGGGCTCTATTTCGCTTTTACGTCCATTCCAACTAATCGACATCCTGGTGTGATGAAACTCCCTGCGTGATGAAATCGGGTCGAGGTACTTCGACTTTGCCCTCATCGCACTCTCCACACATCTTATCCTCTGATATGTTAAGTATATCTACATGCTGTGAGGTCAATCTGCAATCATCTGTCCTGTTGCCGTCCAAAAATTTATCGTGAGCTTGATCACTTGACCCTCGATCCCTTCTGGCAGTGCTCGGATGCTATAGTACCGGCTATCTCTATATAACCGTCTTCCGTCTTCCCATATACCATCTGCCAATTCCAGACCAAAATATCAAATAAGGCCGCGCGCAGGCTAGGCGGACGGACGCCCTGAGGCGCAGCAGGCTGACTGACAGATAGCTACATGCGAGAGAGAGAGAGAGAGAGAGAGAGAGAGAGAGAGAGAGAGAGGAGCTTACCTTACCTAGGTCGGTATAAGCAATCACATGAGGAGAAACGGAAATCTTCAAGTAACGGCGGCGGCGTTGAGAGATCGGCTCCGAACTAAGGCAAAAACACCGATAATGGTGGGCAGTAACAGAACATAAATCATGGAGATCGTATTCTACATTCTGATAAACGCACGTTAACTCGCAGCCTTGGCGTCTCTTGACATCCCGTGACGCATGTCTCCCCAGAACGTACGTCAAAGACGGTCGACCAGAGTGCCGGCCTAACTAACTCTGATCCGCATTCTGTAGGGAAATAGAGAACCTGGGGTTCTTTAGACGGCTCTGAGATGCATAGGTATTAGGGTCACCCTTCCACAGCTTTGTGATGTTAGGCATAGAGTTACTCACTTTATTGTTGTCCCGTGAACTAGTATTTGGCAAGCGAATGGGTGGAAAGGCTCGGATGAGGCTCGGAATGCTTGTAGAGTCGAATCGAATCGAATCGAATTGACGGAATCAACTGCCTGACTAGTAGCTATCTAGAATGCCTCCTGAGAGGGGCCGGAAATTGGCTCAAATTGGCCGATGCGCAAATCCAGTGGGAGCTTCAGATATCCAGCTACCCTGTTGGTCGTTTTACATACCACCAATAAAGCTCCGTCCCAAAACTTGTACCGAGCAATCCTTCGGAGTCCCAGCTTTGTATCTAGTAATACAGAGACTTCTGCCACCACGTACATCTCGCATTGGCCGTCGAGTCAGGCATTGTCGATATCGCCGAAACATTCAGATCCAGCACCGTGGCTTCTTTGCCATACAGCAAGAAGTCGGGTACAGATGTAGAAGGGCGGCCAGTTTTCGCGAAACTAACAATGTAGGACTGGAGCGCCTCTGCAATCTTCAGACTGGACACCTCTGCGGAAGACCCATTGTAGAAAGTATAGGCCAAATCCTCGCCGTGAATGGCGGGAGGAATCGAAAATCGAAAATTGTAGGTTTTGTTGCCGTACGCGTGAGCAATGAAGTTGGGGTTGCAGGTGAGAAGGGCCTCTGAAGCGAAGAGGCTGACACGTTCGAGGAAGGTCCTATATCGCTGAGACCCATCGTACATAGGAGGATAGAGCTCTTTGACGATGTAATTGAGAACAGACGCTTTGATGGAGGGAAAGTAACCGCTGATGTATGCTCTGAAGCCTGCGTCGTCTGTGATTCTGGGATCCACAAAGTAGAGACCTTCGTCGCTGTTGTGACCAACCATGATCTTCACGTCGTTTGCACACGCGCGTTGCAGTAGTAGTTCGTTGGGGAGGCCGGGAACAAACGAATGATCCAGGGTAGGGCCGTATGGGTAGGTCCCGTACGGCGCCGTGCTTATTTGTTGCACGTTTGCCGCAATCAGAGCCATCGAGGGGAGTGTGCGAGCTTCGTCAAGCGTACTGACATTCAGTAGAGTTGAGAAAGTCGTTGAAAACTTCTTCTTGCTGCTCATTACCTGGTCTTGGAAACCAAGCCTCCGACTGAGACACAGCTTGTTGGAAAGCGACCGGCAACAAGCCACCAAAAGCTGTGATTTGATGGAAGATTGAGCCACCTCCAGCAGATTCCCCTAAGATCGTGACCCGGCTGGGATCTCCACCAAACTGTGCTATGTGTTGCTGAACCCACTCGAGTGCGAGCCTTTGATCGTGTAGACCTGCATTCGCTTGCAAACTTGGACCTCCGAGGAAGCAGAAGGCGCCCAGGCGATAGTTCATGGCCACGTATACAATCCCCGGGCTACCACTGGTTTGGCTTGCTCGAACGAGGCCGGCGGGATCCCCGAAGAGGTCTTTCGCTCCGAAGACATATCCGCCGCCCTTCGTACATATTTCAGAAAGTCTCTTTGGGGGGGGAGTGAGCATGGGTCTGGACTTACGTGAATCCAGACAAGGACCGGTGCACCATTAGGCTGATTCCTCCGCTTGTCAGACTTCCGCACTGTGTCGAAGATTTCTTTTGGCACAATCACATCAAGGACCAAGCAATCTTCCTTAGTCCGGCCGTCTATTGGTACGGAAGTATTGCTAGATTTCAGAGCTGCTAGTGCAGTGTCGTAGTTGAACGGGAGATGACCGGTCACAACAGCACCAACGAAATCGGTTGCAATTGCTTGCCATACAGGCAGTGCATGCGGACAGACCGCGCCAATGCTCCCAGCTTGCACTACAGGGTTCCGACCTTGTGGCTTGATCGGGGCTGCGAATCGTAGATCTCCTAGTGGAGGCTGTGCGTAAGGAATGTTGGTGATATTATATGTTTGTCCGGTGGACTGCCATCAGTATCAGTATGTGATGAGCCAGAGCAATGCTTCATCTGGAAACGAACATTGAAGGAGATAGCTTGGTGCCTTTGGTAGCCCAAATCCACGATAGGAAGACTTTGGGACGCGGCACTGTGCACAAGCCGCACGAAAGCGATCCATACCGAGAGATAAATCTGTCGAACTCTCATGCTTCCCGTCGGAAGTCTAAATCTGTTCAAAGCGCGCAAAAAAAGTGCAACTAGACAAGGCGAAGGAAACAGATGTGGGAGTAAAGAAGGAGTTCGCACAGCGGAGTGAGGGTTCGGCTTCTATATGCTCAATCACAATCCTCCAACGAACTCGCTAAACCTACGGCGCTTGGAGCGGAGTCATGGCAACCTTCTCCTGGAGACTAGGGATTCGGAACATGACAGCCAAGTCTCCCGATGTTTGAGTGTTCTGCAACCTGCTGATGACTTATACGCTGCTGGCAAGCCCGTGTTAGGGGGATACGACTGGGTTCAGTCCCATGAATGAGATTGACTGACGATCGTATCGCCATTCCAGGTGGCTTTACTGAACGAGCTTTGTACTTGGGTCACCGAAATCGGCTGGCTTCGGCTTTTTTGGAGAAGGGTTGTACCTAGAGAATCATCGGGCTGGACCAGTGACAGAACCGGCACAAAGGAGGATTCATACCAAACCCTGGTCAACTTTCCTCCGTCGCTGAGCGCCACGACAGGGACGAATCGAACATGATACTAATACATCTCGAATGGAGAGTCCTGCCCACCCGCTCTAATCCGTGTTCGTCGTAGTAAGAGACGCAGACTACACTAATGCCGCCTGCTGATACTCGGTCAGGCTTTCACCCGCTCCGACAGGATCCATTCCTACGAGAGCCATCTTGACAACATAACGCGGTCGCTCTGTTTCTTCTGGAAGCCGGCAGAGAAAGCGACATATTCGTCCGAACGAGACGGCTCAGCCAAGTTTCTGATGAATGAGTGTATGCAGGGGGAAGCTATCTACGCAAACTAGCAAGGAAGAAGCTGTCAGACAAATTGTAGGCTGAATAGCTCGTAGATGTCTGTAGAATTGATGGAATTGACTGTCTAAATCTATGTAGAATTGCGCGTAGAATGAGTGTTATATACTCAAGAAAACGCTCGAAATAGCCTTATTAGACAGGGCGGTTGGACAGGGCGCAGGCTAGCCGAAATCTGTCTAATGGACGTCCTGAGACCTAGGCTGTTTGACACACCCCCTCAGCTTCCATTTCGGGCGAAATTGAAGCTGAATATGGGCCGAAATAACGCGAAATAGCGTTAAATAAGTGAATCAGATCTTAAATAATCTAGAAACGCGAAGAAATGCTTCCTAATATTTGCTTTTATACTGAAAATCAATATCAGCACTATTATACTTCTCATCAGTCCTGCCGAGTTCTCTCTATTAAAGAAAAAGAAGGAGGAATAAGAGATAGAGTAGGCTTTTATATTATTATTGTTGATGATGTTAATAATGACGTGAATGATAATGTAGAGAAATAGATTATTTATAAGTTATTTGCTATTCTTCTGATTCTCCTTTTTAATATAGATCAGTCTGTCTGATATATTAACTAGATTTAGCTGTTGAATGAATATGACGTGTTTTTAAGTGGGTAGAATCTTAATGAGATTGTTCGCGGGCATTTCAGTTATTAAAACTTATTTAATAGTTATTTGATTAGCTTGAACCTTCTATTAGAGTTAGTGCTGATATATATTAATATAGCGCAGCTTAATATTCAGCTTAAAAGTCTCTTTTTTAATAATTCAGATGATCTATTAATTATCGCAGTTAATAATAATCTATTACTCGGTATTAAATTATATAACTCGAAAAAAGCGTCTTTATTATAATAATTCTTAAGAGATTAGAAATAGTAATAAAAACTTAACTTCTATACTTAATATAATAACTATTTTCTATTTAGCAGCTCTTTAATTAATGGCTCTCTAATATAACTTAAAGAGATATTTATCAGAGCTGCGATAAGTAATTAAATTATCTGTGAAGATGATATTACTTAAGTATTTAAAGAGCTTATTATTATTATATTTTAAGTATTTAATTATTAGATTTTAGAAGATATAAAGATAGGAAATAACGCGATTTAAGATAGCTAAATAAGCTGCAGATGAATTAGTAAGAAATTAAGATAATTTAGAGATAGAAAATATTATATCAGACTGAGAAATAACAGCTGCGAAATTCAGAGAGCTTACGCGTTATTAATAGATGAGAATTTACTGTGAAATAGTCTGTGTATTATTATTTTAAAGAAAAATATTAATGAAGAAGATAGAGCTTTTTAGAGATTATAAAATATTAAGAAGACTGAATTTTAAGATGATTTTAGCTATATATAAGTCTTAATATAGTTATATTTTTTAAGTATTTTAATTTCGCTTAATTTAAATATCTAGAAATCATTTTAACTTATTTAAAAATCTTATTTTAAATTTACATAAAAGAGCTGTCTTAAAGATTTGAAAATGATCGAAATTCTTCTTACTATAAAGAATAATAATGTTATTAATGTAGAAAAACATTAGAAGACGATCATTAATATATAAATAGTTAACATCTAATATTAAATATAAGTTTAGCTCTTTAAGAGCTGTATTAAGATGATTATATTATAAGAGCGGAGATTGTTTAAGATTGTAAAGAGTATAAAGAAGAAGTTATACTGAATTTGGGCGTTAAAAGCTCTTAAAAGAATAGTAATATATCTGCTCATTTAGCTTACTATTAATAAAGATGTTAACGATATTATATTGATAAATTTTCAGATTAAAAGCGGTTATCAGAGTTATTAAAGCTTGAAAAGTGCGCGCAGTTAATATAGCTGTGTAAGTATCTTGCTCAGTTGATTACAAATCTTCTTATATATAAATTCAGATCTTAAATTTATTAAGATAATTATTTATATTGAATTTATACTTAAATATTTATATTAAGAATAAGAATGTCAGAAGTGTTAAGAGATTGAGTGACGTGATAATATAATATATAAATAATATGTGTCTCGTAGTATAAAGCTTTATTGATGATGATGATAGAGAAGACACTTTTAACATTCTATAAGTTGAATAATAAAGAACTTAAAGTTTCAGACTGCAGAGTTTTCTATATATGTTCGCAGGCTTGGCGCGTGCGTTATATATAGATTAGATCTTAACGCGATATAATAATTATCCCCCTTTTTAAAGAGGCTCTGTTCTCAGAGCTCAGAGTGTTATCTTCGCGAATAGGCGTGTGAGTTAAGAGTGTGTAACTGCGCTTCACTCTTTATTAAAGATTGCGGTATTTAATTTCGGAGGTCTTAATATTCTTCGCGGGTAAAATGCTTAACACGCCCGCTAGTATCAAGACTCTCTTCCTTGCGATATTTAGAGATAACTTTCTAGTATAAGTAGCTGATCTGTTATTCTCTTGCGCCTTTCTTCTTTTTCTTTGTTATTCTTAACACTTATAAGTTACTCGTGACTCGCGCGCGACTGTGTTAATCTTCTATAGTATATAAATAAACTTATAAATTACTTATATTATACGTCTCACACGCTTATTATCTTTTAAATTAAAGCTTTCGCTTAATAAAGTTTTTTATGAGAATCTTGCATTTCGCGCGTAATACGACTTTACTAATTTCAATAGTTACCGCTAAAATATTAACTGCTTATAATATGTTCTCTATATACTGATTGCGTCTTATATATTAATTATAAGCAGAATTTATAATTCTTATAATCTTCTCTTTCTTACGCAAGTAATTTAAAAACGAGTTCATCTTCTCTTCTCTCTTATAATATGTGCGGCTTATAAAGTTAAGAACTTTTTTAAAGTTTCGTTAGTATAACTGATATAAGAGATGTCTTAAGCGTCTTATCATTATTATAATTAAGAAGTCGGTGAACTATATTATATAGTTAAGTCGCGTGATTTATAAATACTATTATAACGGACGATAATCTACTCGTAAATATCTTATAATAGATTTTTTCTTTCTCTCGCGCTTTTTATTTAGAATTCGCAGATTCTTTTAGAATTATAAAGAGAGACTGCTATTTTAATAGCTTTATATTAGAGTTATTTTATTTAGATAAGCACTACTTTAAAGAAGATTTGAGAGAATATTAAATCTCTTATTAAGTAATTTTACGCTGCTGATTATCGCGTTAAAGAACATCTTGAGAATTTCTTACTCAGAATTATTCGAGTATGTGAGTTCTTCGTCTTAATCGAAATAATTAAGAAGACTTAATTATAAATTACATACGCTTTAAAAGCGCTCGTTATTCTGTACACAGAATTTATTAAATAGGCGAATCCTCTTACCGAGAATAATAATCTTATTATTATTAATAATAATGAGAATGAGAATAATGATAATAACGCTACTGAGATATAGAAGTACACTCACTCAAATTTTTGGAATATCTTTTTTTGAGATTACTTAATCTTACACTTCTATCTTACAACTTTTCTTTTATCTTATAAATCTTATATATTTCTATTGCGTAGAATGTGAGTATTTAAATAAGAAAATTAAATAAGATAAACAACTTCTTATAACACGCTGACAACTTATATATAATTATTATAAGTTAGATTAATTATCTTTCTATTTCTTTCACTTCTTATAATTAATCGCACGCGGTACTAATATGTTTATTCTACTTAAGTAGAAGACTTTAATAATCTCTTAAGTATATATTAAATCTTTTTTAGATTATTAGAAGTTCTTCTTTACTATACAACTCTTTTATTTTATTAAGAAGCTGCGCTTTAACTACAAATCTTATATATTTAGAACGCGATTCATCTTCCACTTCTTATTCTAATTAATTTTAATTAACGTCAGTGACTCGCAATTATCGCGTCTGCGATATAATTCTAAAAGAGAGATATAAAAGATGAGATGAATTTATTTATATATCTTCGACAGTTTCAGTTTATACACATTTTAGTCTAACTTCTTAATAATAAGAAATGAATTAAAATATTTGTTCAATAACTTCTTGCTTACGCGTTATAAACGAATATTACGTGAAGATAATATTATATAATCGCCCATAATATAAATCCTTTGCTAATACTTCTTATTATAATATTTCGCAACTGTTTCATTTGCGTATTATTATATATCTCTCGCTTTTAATTATCTCTTCTATAAAATCTCAATATACTATCTCGCATTCTAATTCTCGCCTCATTTCATTAACGAATCTTCTATATCACGCCTGCGCATCACAGGCGTATAATATTTAGTTATCTTCATTAATATCTTATTAATAACATTATAAACATTATTATTATACATAAACTTAACAGTTAATAGAAATTGCACTCAATCATTCTAATAATAATTAATATAACAGCGCAAATAACACTCTAATATCTAATTTTAACGCTCTATCACGTTATCATTCTGCGAATAAAATATAGTCGAAAATCTCCGTTTAATTATTAAATCATAATAAAAGATGCTTCATTACTCCAATATAAATAACATATCTCGATCGCTCACGATCAATCTTGACACATTATAATATTCTATCACTTCTCGCTCGATAAGTATAATAAACTCGCTTGCGATAATATCAATAATAGTGAATATATAAATTATTTCACGTGAGTATTGATCTATTATATTAAGTATTAAGTCGCATGCGCGTTATATATAAAGTGAAGAGAATAGATCAGTGATAAAATCTAAAGTAATATTTTATTAGAATCTCTGCGAAATCAATAAAGATGTTAATAAATTATAAAGTTTATATCTTAACACTTTTATACGTTAATAGATATCGCACGTATCTTGATAATCTCGCACGCTATCTACTAATTTTGATTAATAATATAATCTGCGAATTATATTTAACATCTTCTTATATCTAAAATAATCTCTCATTCAAGAATCATTATAATTCTGATGTAATATCTTCATATAAGTAACAGAATCATTTAAAATGTATATTACATTATCACATCACACAAGATTCGCATAATCTTCGCGCCACTTATCTCTTATATTATCTTCTTTAATAATATCTTTAAAAAATATCTTTCAGCTCGCTTATATATATCAGACATTTCTTAACTGTAGATTAAGCAGATAACTAATAAGCGTATTTAACACTTTATTATAAAATAACATTTCTTCTATTATTAATTTAATCTCTTATTAAGAATTTATAATAAAAACTTCTCTTAAAACGAATATCGCGCTTTACTACTAACTCGCCTGCGCTAATAAAATAAGTCGCTCGCGAATCTTTTATAAATCTCGAAAGAAGCTTCTCAACTCTCTTAAAGTCTTTAATTCTCTATTACTTCTAACTTTTAATTTAATGAGCGCTGTTACTATTATATTCTGATTTATGCGTTTATTTAGTCCTCATCTTTATCTCGCGCGATCTTTATTTATAAGCAGAATCTTTAATAGCGAGGATTCTTTCTTATTAAGAAGCTCAGCGCCTCGAAATTCTAATCTTTTTAAGAGCTCATCTGCGGAATTCTTTATCTCAAATCTATATACTATTTCAAGATTATAAATTATTAAGTATTCTGCTTAACAAACTTATCTGCAATTCATCTGCGATAGAGTATAGAAATATCGCAGATTCAAATAATTTATAATCACTTAATTTCGTTATTATAATTATTTAAGATAATATCTTTATTTCTTACAGCTTTCCACAATAACTAGTATTTCTAAATCAGAAATATCATAATTGAGTTTAATAGAAATCAATTTTCTTAAGAAGAATGTTATAAATCGTTAGATTGTTCGCTTACTACTCGCATTTATCTCACAGAACTGTGATAAAATCGCATCAATCTCAAATCTTAAGACATTCATTTTCAGATGATATAATTTCTATAGATTATAATGACACAGTATTATCTTCTTGATAAAGCATATCTTTAGCGTGTAAAACATCTGCGCTGTCTCTTCAATTCATTTAAAGAATCTCTTTTTCTTATCTTTCTTTATATCTTTCAATAAATTGATTATAAGCGCAGTAATAGCAAAGAACTTACGAATAAAATAATGATAGAAATTAATAAACTTAATAAACATCTAAATATTATAAAAGCTCTTTGATTTAATTTACTCTTTAATAATAATCATCTTGCGAAGATTTATTAATACATCTACAACTTCTATGCGATAATCTAGAAAGTTAACTTCTTATATATAAAATACGTATTTCGGTAACTTCATTTACACACGTGTGAGTTATAAGCGGCTCAGCATCTATCGCACGTAAGTTATATACTCTTCGCGAATATTACTAAAGATCAATATATTGTTTATATACGCGATATAGATATTATTTAATAATCTTATTAATATCTCATTTATAAAGATTTAAAATATGATCGGAATATTTATTAATTTAAATAATATAATATAATACTTAAAGTGTTCATAACGCGTGCGAAACGCAGTCTTTCATCAATCTTTCTTTTAAATTCAGATTCAATAATATATATTTCGTAGATCTAACGCAATAAAATAGCGCGCGTTTAATAAACAATTAAAAATTTCTTCAATTAAAAGTAATGAATAACAATTCTTACTTATTATCTAATTTAATCCTCGATAATTAATATATAATCGCAGATTATTATTCTTCTTCTTTACAAAGAGAATAGAGACATCTATCAATAATATCAACTCTTAAATCTATTTCTTTCGCAGACTATTCTTAAGATAATCGCGTAAAATTCGTAGCTTAAATTAAAATAAGAAATATAACAACTTATAAGATATTAACTTTTCTTCTTCAGTCTTAATTAAATATCGCACGCTATTTATTTACAATAGATACTTATCTTCATTCTCGGCAAACATATTAAAGAAGTTCTAATACTTATTAAACAGAACTAACTCTTTTAGCTGTAAGCTCGCGAGTGAGATGTTTATATATCACAGTATGTCTTCAAATTATATAATCAATATTTCTGCTTAAATAATATTATCTTAAGTTAAAAACTGCTTAAATACATCTATTATAATATTCATATATAACTCGCGATAAAATCACTCGCGTTCCGTTCAGTTCACATCTAAATTAATAATCTTTAATTATAATATCTTTAAAATCAATTTAAATCTCTTCAGAATAATTATATAATAAAAATATTAATTCAATCAAGATATATCTTATATATTAATTATATATATCTTAATTAATTCTTAATTGTGCACAGTTATAAGATAATCACTTATATTACTCACGCGAGTTATAGACTTTTATAAGATTACACTCTTCTTTAATATAATAGTTTAAGAAATGAAGTTTCCTTGCGCTCTAAAGTTTAGTAGAGCGCGTAATACACGCTTTCTCTATAATATCTAAATCTCTATATCAAGAAAGATGTATTTCTCAGATTTAGATATAATCTTAATCGAGTTTAGTCTTAATAATTATAAGATATTAATAATTAAAATTAATTATTTTTTATCTCTTTTCTATTTAAGCAATTCACACTATAATAATCTTCTTTATCACAGTTTCAACAGATTATTATAAATCAGAGATTAACTACAGCATCTCACTCACGAGTTATCTATATTTTACTATCTCTCGCATCTCATTCTTTATCTCTAAAACTATCTCGCGAATCATAATCAAATCACTTATAAGTTAAGAGAAAACTGCTTCTCCTCAACTCACTATTATTTATTATTAATGCGCGTGCATTTCGCGTTAAGATTCTCTCTAAAAGAGTTAACTTATTTCAATCTACGTAAATAATTACCGCATTAATACTATTAATCGCAAATAAATCGCGCACGATTTAATTATAAAGCTCAGATTATAGTATATTAATTAAAGTTTATACTCTTTACTATTCGATAATTATAATAGAAATATTATTCTTTAACTCATATATATAAATATATACGTCTTTATAAATTTAATTCTCTTATTATTTTATTTTCTTTATTATTAAAGTTAATTTAAGAATATATTAATTTAACATCTTAAGAAAATCTCTTAATCACTACTTAAATTTATTTCACATCTTAATAAGATTTATATTTAACTAAATTCTCTAATCTTATAATTTTATAAGTATATCACAAAGATATTTAGTTATGATACGCACGCGAGTTATTTATAACTTATTTAACTTGATCTTTCAATAAATAATTTAGAATATTAAGAACTCTTTTAATTCTTTAATATTCTTATTATAATAATATATAGATTTAATAGATTATATATATTCTTTTATTCGCTGAGTATTATCATTCTTTAATAGTCTTACTCTCTTTAACGCTCGCTTAAATAGCGCAGTCATCTTATCTATATCTTATAAACTAATTATAAGTTCTTTCTATAATTCTTTACGCAGTTATACTAACTCACGCTTCTTTCACTTGCGCATTATATACGACTTAACTCTTTAAATATATTCTTTAAATTCTTTTTATATCAGCTTAATATAATATATTAGTTTATCTTCTTCCGCAGTATATTTTATGTTAAAGAATTTCTCTTCGCCATTCTTAAGCTCAACTTTAAAAGAACGCGGGATAAATATCTAAGAAAGTATACTCTTCTTAATGCGTAACGCAGCCGCATCACTCATAATACGCGAGCGGGAATCCGCATCTTTAGTATGATCTTAACCTTCGATCTCTTCACACTCTCTCTATTCTCGTCAGATTATACTGCAAGTATTTAACGCCATTACCGGACGGCTTCTCTACTCGAAAGAGTAGAATTGTTCGAAATTATTAAAAGTGTTAAGAGATTGAGTGACGTAATAATATAGCGTATAAATAATATGCGTCTCGCAGTATAAAGCTCTATTAATAATGACGATAGAGAAGACACTTCCAACATTCTATAAGTCGAATAATAAAGAACTCAGAGTTTCAGACTGCAGAGTTTTCCATGTGTGTTCGCAGACTTGGCGCGTGCGTTACGCACGGATCAGATCTTGACGCGGTATAACAAAGAATCTAACTCTTAAATCAGTATTTTTATTTATTTATTTATATATATCTCTTTTTTTAAGTTCTTATATCTTAATTTAAGCTACTTATTAAAATTCTCTCGCAAATCAATATTTAATAAGTTATTTCCACACTTTTAACTTAGCAGATAATATATCTTAATGTAGATCTTCTCTTTTATTAATTTAGCTTTATATTAAGAAGATGAAGATAAAGTGAAAGAAGATAAGCTTAAAGCTCTATTTAAGAGCTATTATATAAACTGCGCGATATGTGAATTTTTAAGTATATTTTACATCTTTTAAAAGTATATTTTAAGAGTTGAATTTGATTATTAATTAAGTATTTTACTTATTATTAGGCGCAGACTCTTTATAGATATTTAATAGATGTTTGTGAATTTACTTAAATTGATTAAGAATAATAGAAGATTTAGATGTAAAATCAGACATAAGTAACTGATTTAATATTAAATTTAATATTGAATTTGATTTAGAAGAGAGTATTAACGCCTTATTTAAAGGCGTGAAAGATTCAGTATCTTTGAAGACGCTAATTTGCTCATTTTAAGTATTAGTGATGTTATTAATAACTGAATTAGATGAGGGAGAGCTTAATAACTGTATATCGAGAATTTTAATAATTTACTTAATCTTCTCACATAGAAAATGATTTAAATCAATATCTTCTAAACTGTAGAATAGAGAATTATTAAATTTAATATTTCTTATTCTAATCATCTTCTTCTGACTGAATATCTAAATCCTATAAATATTTAATGAATTGTAATTAATAAGATGTCTGATATAAGCTCTTAACTTAAGCTTCTAAATATAAAGAATATGTTTATTTAAAGAATAGACTTGATAATTATAAATATGAAGATGAGATAGATCGGGTTTTATATTTATAAGAATCTTAATAAATGTTTTTCAGTTTAAAAAGCGTTTGAGCGTACGATTATTAAGATAGCTTATTACTTTGAAAATTTCAGGTTATAGATTGTCTGATAGAGAGCTTGCTATTTATATATAATGAGCTTTCTATATAATCACTCTTTCAGAGCGCTCGGCAGAGTTATTTTAAGTCTGAGTAGTTAACGCTAAGTATTCTGTAATAATTCCTCTTTCTATAATTAATTTATTATATTTATAATCTAAGAAGATCTCTTTATTAATCTGAAAATAATGAATTTCTCTTCTAAATCAAATCTTTATTATATTAAGAAAATCAGTGACTATTTTAACACTTTATGACTTTTTTGCGTATATATATACGAAATTCATGCTAGTAAAATAGTAATGGAAGTAGCTGATTTATTTTTTATTATTATAAACTGTTAATAGCTAAATTAGATTATATAAGACGCGGGTAAGAGACTTATTTACAGAATCTTTCTTATCAGATCTTCTTAATACTATTTCTGTTATCTTACTTAACACACAGATCTCGCAGACTATTAATAGAATTGAATTTGTGATAACAGTGTTTATAACATTATTTTAAAGATAAGAGATGATATCTTATTCTAAATAACTTATTATAACGTGCTATTAAGTAGCTGATACTTCTATATCTGCTCGAGAAGCTGTGCTTAACGCGAAATTTAATATAGAGATCTTAAGAGGGTTATATTTAAGTGTTTAATGAGATCTAATCTGTTATATAGTGTAGAAGATTTTCTCGTTACTCTAATAATATAGTCTCTGTTTTCCTGTATTCTAATGAATCTCTTTTAATGTAAATTAATGTAGAAAGACTGTATTTGTGAAGAAATCGAGAACAAGAATTATCTTAAGAAGAATTATTATTTTCGGATCTATGAATATCTATATAAAGATATCTACACTTCTAAACGCCTTAATAGAATAGATCGATTTGCCTGTTATTAGCTTGTCATTCTTAGTAGCTGGATGCTTGAATCGAAATCTTGATGGATTATTATAGATATGAGAATTCGCGCCTGAATTAAATATTCAGATATCTCTTAGCTTATAACTATTTTGATCTACTGCAAAAGAGGTTATGTTAGTGAATATCTCTGAATTTAAGTGTTTTTTCTTTTCCTGCGATTCTGTTGCTGAATTCTGATTTTTCTTGTTCTTGAAATGAGCTCTTTTTCGCCCTATTTCCACTATTCTTTTGATTCTTTCGTTCTGAGCGATTTTGTCATTTACAGTCTTCTATATTTCTGTATTCAAGATCTATTTAGCTGGCCTATTCTGTTTAATTATATAGGAATAGGAGAAGTAGAAGTGAATTTCAGAGTAGAGATAGAGTTTAGAAGGTAGAGGCGTTAATTTTTTAGATGATTAAATAATGATCTCAGTAGGATCTCTTTATAGCATTATAAAAGCTATATAAGAGGGCGTCTTAGATTCTACTTTATTAATCTGAATATGATTCCGAAATGACTTGATTAGATTAAATAAGATCAATATATTCGCCTTTTTTCTAATTTTCTTCTTCAGATATAGCTTATAGAAGCTTGTAAATATTAGATCAACTCTCTTAATAGCTCTAATAAAATTATATAAAGAATACTTATTCTGAATTTCTAAAAGATTAACTCTCTTAATATTTATATATATCTTTTCCTATTATTAAAGCTATTTCTTATGCTATTAATCTTTTAAAGTCTTTTTTAAATCTAGATATAGCTAAGATAACTCTAATTATCTCGCTCTATTTATTAGAGTAAGTCTTTTTTATAGAGTCTTGAGAATATTATATATAGTATTAAGATCTATTATAAAGATTAAATTTAAACGCGAAATAATTTCTATAATAAACTTCTATAAATCACTTAATACAACTTATTTCTTCTTATAATTAAAGAGCTTATTCTTATATTTCTCTTAAAGAAGCTTATATATCTTTATTTAATCTCTATTTAGCTCAGTAACTGATATAACTATTAAATTAACATTTCTAGAAGTTAGATCAAATGGCTTTTTAAGAATAGTTGAGTTTTCCTCTAAATTCATGTTAATATATGATAATATATCGTCATTCTGTGCTTATTTTTAGATTATAAATAGCTATTCATCCTAATCCCTTAAAGAATTGAGAATAACTGTTGTACGAGTGATCGAGAATAGAGAAGAGGACATTCTGTTGTTAATATTTAAGTTAATTAAACGGAGAATATGGATACTCAGTATTGATTACAGGATAGCAAGCCCGGGCTCATAATTGTCAGACAAATTGTAGGCTGAATAGCTCGTAGATGTCTGTAGAATTGATGGAATTGACTGTCTAAATCTATGTAGAATTGCGCGTAGAATGAGTGTTATATACTCAAGAAAACGCTCGAAATAGCCTTGTTGGACAGGGCG
>JAABUK010001772.1_pt1 | contig 40363 bp, 29 predicted proteins | sample 5559141 | NCBI WGS metagenome assembly JAABUK01 (sample SAMN10711869, study PRJNA513367) | rock metagenome | isolation source: Antarctica rocks | place: Antarctica: Victoria Land, Pudding Butte nord | collected 2016-01-03 | reverse complement strand
CTAATATAATGCTAAATAAATATATATAATAGGTTTCCTAATAGGAAATTATTCTTATAATAATAGTAAGTTTTAGACTTTAATAGAGGTATCTTAATAAAGTAGGAATTAGCGCGGGGTATATTAATATAAAAGTAATAAATATTAATTATAAAATTATATACCTTATTATTATCCTAGCTTAATAAGGATATTCCCTCCTAATAAGTAAGAGTATTTATTAAGTTTATAATTACCTAAGATTAAAAATTATATTTATTTAAATAAGTAGTATATTTAAACCCCTTAGGACCATTTTCTACCTTAAGAAAGAAGTTACCTATCTACTTAATTATCTCTATATATCTATTATATTTAATATAATATATAATTACCTATAATATAATTAATTAATTATAGTTTTAATATCTATAATTATAATCTTATCTAATAGGTTATAAGGTATATTAATATTAATTTCTACCCCTTTTATAATAAGGATTATAACTACCTTAAGAGTTATTATAACTATTATAATTAATATTATATCCCCCTTACTCTAATAGCCCTTAGGCCTCTTAAGTAAAAGAGGGATAACTACTTACTGTAATTATTAAGGTAATTATAATTAATTATTTATTAGGCGCTAGCTAAGGTATAATAATTTATACCTAACTAATAATTTTACCTTATAATAGATTATATAATTAATATCTTATATATTAATATCCTCCTTAATAATAATTATTATTATAATTTAATAAATAGCTATTTTAATATCTACCTTAAAAGCCTTAATAAGCCTATTAATAATAATTATTATAAAAATAGGCTAGCCTCTTATATTTATCTTAAGTTAATAGAGTATTTACTTATAATTATTAATTATCTAGCTACCTTATATAATTATTAATATTAAAATAATAGTAACTATTTATAACTTTTTATAAGTTATACTTAGCTTCTAACTTCTTAGTAAAGTCCTAAAATATAATAATCTTTATAAGTAGAGTTATAATTAATTAAATATTGATATCTAGCTAATTTTAAGCCTAAGTTAGTTAGGTATAGATATCCTCTATATTAATTATTATAATATTTTATAAATATTTTATAAATATACTTATAAGTCTTTATCCTAATATATATTAATAATAGAGTATTTTTCCTTATTTAATTAATTAAGTATTTTAAGTACTAATATTTTAAACCTTAATATTAATTATTAATTAATTAATAAATAAAATTTATTAATACTATTCTTTAAAAAGCTTATTATTTAAAATTATTAATCTCCTTTAAATACTAATTTAAGGTTATATCCTTAAGGTATATAATAAGATTCTCTTTTATATTAATTTCTTTAATTAATATTATATAATTATATACTTACTTATTAAAAGTATATACCTTATAAAAAATAGTTTCTTTCTAAGTATATATTATATCTCCTAAGCTATATAACTTAGGTAGGTTTAAGTAGAAAAATCTTATATTTTACGCGTTAAATCTTAACTAATTATTACCTCTAGCGCTATTAATACCTAGTAGATTAAATATAAGTTAAGATTACCTTATAATTTAAGATTATTAGGTAGCCCTTAGGGGTTAGTAGGGATATTACTATTTACTTCCTTATATATAAGCTTCCTAAGATTATCTATATTAATAGTACCTATATAGTCTCTTATACTAGGCTTATTAGACTTTATCTTATACTTAGTAGTAGTACTTGACTTAGGGACTATTAAATTTTAATCTTAAGCGGGTATAATAATATATAATTAAGAAACCTTAAGGTAAGTAGCCTTAACTTATATCTTAAGGAATTAATCCTTATAAATAGCTTAGATTTACTATATTAAAGAGCCCTTTATAAGGCTAATTACTTAATATTATTACTAATTATTTTATTAAGACCTTAATAAGGTTAATAGATTTAAATTAAGAGCTTAAATCTCTATTAATCCTAATATACCTTATTAAGAAATTTCTTATAAACTTAAATTATAATATAAAATATAAGAGGTAGTCTTTATTTAAATAACCTTATTATATTTTAATTTTATTAAAATTAGGGAGTAATTAGGTAGTCTTACTTTAATTTCTATTAACTTAAGTAAAGTTAAATTATATTTATACTTCTAAGGGGTATTTTTTATTTATATAACCTTATTAGGCTTTAATCCTATTAAACTTGATAAATAGCTAGGCTATTATAATATAATTAACTTCTAATTAAAGAATAAATATATCTTAAAAGGGATAAATATTAATACCTTAATAAAAGTAGTAGAAACTAGGGCTATCTTTTATAAGGCTTAAATAAATATAAGTAATAAAAAGTAAAAGGTAATAAGATTAAAGGTTAATCTTAATTAAAAACTCTCCTTAATACCTTCTTCCTTAATTATCTTAAATATTAAGATAGAATGTTTAACCTAGGCTACCTCCTTAAGGGCTAAATAAATAACTTCTTATATATTAATAATAAAATCCTTAATTATTAATTAAAATACTAGTTTATTAATAACTTAATTAAAGGGATAAATTAATAGTTTTAATAATTTAATTTTAAAGTAAGTATAAGCTATCTTAATTAATAAATCTTAAAAATAAATTAGCGTATCTTCTCTAATATTATATTAATTTATAAATATCCTATTTTAATAAAGGTATCTAATTAAAAAGTAAAAATAATAGTATTCTCTTCTAATATAAATTATAAGGAAGCTATTATATAAGCTATTTATTAATATTAAAAATAAGTCTACTCCTTAATAAAGTAGAGTAACTTATAAATAAATAATTAAGATAAAAGTAAAATAAAATAATAAAAATAAAAGATAATTAATAATAATAGAAAGTAGGTTATTATTACTACCCTTAAAATTATAATAGACTTCTCTATTAAAAGGTAATATACTAATCTTATAAATAGGGAACTTATAATAGATTTAACTAAGTTTACCTTTACTTCTAAAAAGACTAATTTTCTTAATAAGAGGTAAAAATAGCTAATTAAATAGGCGTCTTACTTCGAAAGTTATCTAATATTATAAATTAATAAGGTAGGATCTAGATATATTATAATTATTTAAATAAGGTAAAATCTAATCTAATTTAACTAATATAAAATAGTGAACTTAATAGCTATAAAAATACCTAGTTTATTAATAGAGGACTCTTAATTTATACCTCCTATTAGGTTATCCTTAACTTATTAGGATAATATATAATAATATTATTACTAAATATAATAAAATATACCTAAGGTAAGTAATATAATATAAATAGTATTAAGGTAAAAGTAGTATATAAAGGCTTACCTTACTATATAATAAGATATAGCCTTATATCTTAATAAGCTAAGCTACATGTAGTATAGCGCTATAAGGCGTATAAGGTAATAGCTATTTCATAATAACTAAGTACTACTATAACTTTTATAATTATAAATATACTTTATAAGGTACCTTAGCCTTACTATAATAGTATTAGGATTAATAGGCTCTACCTCTCCTTCTAATAAGACTATTAATCCTATAACTACTTAGGGTATCTTAGCTAAGAAAGCTATTTATAAGCGTCTTTTTAGACCTAAGCGTTTAGGTATTAAGTGAATCTTAATACCAAGAATATAGGCTTTACTAAAGTATAATATATTAAGCTTTATAAAATAACAGCTAGAATTATACTATATCTACCTTTACCTCTAAATCCTATTATAAATCATATTATAAATATAAAGAATAAGATCTTAAAATTTAATCTTAATAATATTAATTACTTTAACTTATATTATAATAATAAGTCCTTTAATACTACCTCCGCTATTAAATATATTAGGAAGGTAATATATTTTTATAATATATATATATTTATTAACTAGATTAAGGATATTATTTATATAAAAGGTAATATTATTATTTATTAAAACCTTTAATTATATCTTTATAAATTAACCCTAGGCTAGTATACCTTAGAGCTTAAAGAAAGTAATAAGTATCTTATTATTTATAATATTAATGAATAGTATTAATTATTAATATTATGTTAGAAGATACCTTATAATATTAATATAAGTATTCTTATATATAAGAAGTATACCTTATAAGATACTTTATACTATTATAAACCTTATAAATTACTTAAGCTATAATAAGAGCTACTTAAGATATAGAATTAAGTGTAATTAAGGATTATATCTTACTTATTTAATATAGTCTAGATATAGAGTTTTAATATAATATCCCTAAACCTAGTAAAACTATTAATTATAATAACTTTCTTATCTTATTAAATAAGAGAAAGTATTAATAGTAGACTTATACTTCTTATTACTTAAAGCCTTAATAATAATAATAGTAATAATATAGTAGATATTAATCTTAATTTCTAACTTAATAAAGATAGCCTTATAAGTAATTATAATAGCCTTTCCCTTAATATCTACTTTACTAATATAATAATAATACTTATTATAGGAATTAGTACTAGAAGCCTTTAATAGGCTATTATCTAAATTTATACTGGAATTAAGATAATTAAGGTATAGATATTTATATCCTATTAGCTTAACTAATAAGGCTATAAATTATAACTTTACTATTAAACACGTTTAATTCTTAATATAATAGATAACAAGGTCCTTAATATCCCTAGAATTAATAAGGCTGAATACCTTTTAAATTAAGAGGTAATTAATAATAATATCCTTAAAGATTACAATAAGCCTATTAAGCTATTATAAAAGATATTAAGAATTATTAGAATCCTTAAGAATATAATTAAGAAGCCTATAATATATTATTAATATAACTTTATAAGAGCTTTAATTAGTATTAGGAGGAAGGTATATCTAATTAATATATAAATAAACCTTTATAATCTTATTAAATATTAATTATAAAAGACTTTAAATAATAAGAGTAATAGGATAAAGTCTTTAATAATTACTTTATAACTCCCTCTATCTTACCTCCTAATTATAAATATTATTATTATTATTATAAGTTTATTTCTAAGAATAAGCTATTTATATATCTTTATAATTAATATCAGAAGTCTATTAATACTCTAATATTACTAAAGCCTTTAATAATAAAGACCTTATTAATAGTAGTAACTATTAATACATTAGATCCTTTAGTAGAGGACCTATTAATTATATATTTATTAGTAGAGTTAGTCTAAGGAATAGGTTATATATTTAAGAACTACTATTATATTATTATATTTATTAATTAGATAGCTAGTAGAGATAATATTAAGATATATTTTAATCTAAGATATATTATATTAATTATAAATACTACCTTTATATTTAAGGATATTAAAATTAAGGTAATACTTATAAGTATCTTAATTAAAGAGCTTAAATTAAAATTATATTATTTAAATAAACTTACTACTATTACCTTTTACCTTAAGGGTAGGATTAGTAATAAATAACTAGTTATTACCTAAATTATTTATAAGGTTTATATTATATATAATCTTAAAGTTAAAATACTTATAAGAATAGATATTCTTACTCTTAAAGGTATAATATTAAACTTTATAAAGTAGTAAATTATTATTAATAGCTATTAAGATATTAAGATATTAATAAGTGTTTATATATAATCTACTTTAATAAAATGTATTATTAAGAGTAAAGTTAAATTTATAATTCCTACCTATTTTATTACTTTAATACTTATAATATATAATCGTTTAATCCTAAATAATAAGGACCTTCTCTTTAAACTTAATTATAACCTTAATCTAAGCTACGCGGATAGAGTATTTATTTATATTATTAATACCTCTTTTAGGCGGGTCTTTATTAAGAATAATATAATTATTAATATAATTATATCTTAAAAGATATAACTAGGTATAATAGAAGAATTTAGTAATAATAGATATTTCCTTATAAATACTTAATACGCCGGCCTTACTACTACTAGATAGTGAAATACCTAGAAGAGTAAGTTTATTAAGATAGCTAGATTAGCTATAGTAGTAGTAATAATAGCTGTAATAGATAGTTTATAATATACTTCTATAATACCTAATAAAGGCCTTAATAAGCCTTTTATAAATACTACTATTAATCTTAATCTTGAATATATAATATCTAATAGAGTTAAAATCTATAGTAAGTTATCTTATATAATAAAGTAATTAGCTAATATTATTAATACCTATTAAGACTTATTTATAAATAAAGGTAAGACTATTAATATATTTAAAGAGTAATAGATATCTATTTTATTAAAGCCTAATATAATATTAAAGCCTACTTAAGTCTATCCTCTTAATTAAAAGGATAAAGATATTATTAATAAAACCTTTCATAAGTTATAAGCCTAAGGTAAATTAACTTAATTAAATTAATTAATCTCATTTAATTATTTATACTTTATAATATAGCGTAATACTCCTAGTAGTAGGAAAGGCTATATTATTATTAATATATAAGAGCTTGATAAGATTATAGATAGTAATACTTACCTATTATTATTATAAGCTAATATAATAGCCTTAGTCTAGGAGTATTAATATATTACTATTATTAATACTATTAGGTAGTTTAATTAATTCTATATATAAATTAAAAATTATTATAAGCTTATAATTATAAGTTATTATAATTAAGAATAATTTTTTATAATCCTTATAAGTTATAAGAGCTTACCTTTATATATTTAATATTAAATAGATATTATAATTTAGCTATATTAGGACTTTATAAAAGCTTATATTAATAATATTATTAATTACTCCTATATCTTATAAGAGTATATTAGGTATTTATATAAGGTCTTTAAGTTATTTTATTAGAAGTATATTAATTTATCCCTTATAAAATTATATGTTAGCTATCCCTTAATAATACTACTTAACTAATATATTAATAGCTTAAGAATATCTACTATTAAAGAGAAGATTATTATTATTATAATAATATAATTTTTATAAAACCTTAAAGATCTTAAGATATTCCTTAATCTTATTAGTTAACTTTACTTATTTATTAAATAGTACGCTTAATAGGTAGACTTATTATAAAAGTAAAAGGTTATACTTAATAAGGGCCTTATTATAAGGGTTAAAGGCCTTATATAAAAGAGGTATATTATACGCGTTATCTTTTATAAATTAACTCTTAAAGAATTACTTATATTTTATAATTTATAAAAGGCTTTTAGAATCTTATACTTCTTTATTTATTATAATTATAATATGGTTTTATATATAAACCTTAATACTTCTAAGGTTATTAATCTTATAATTATAATTTATTATATTAGGGGAGACCTAATATTAAAGCCTTTTATAAGGATTAATATTTAATTAATTATACTTTTTAATAGATACCTTAATAATATTAAAAGAAATTATTAGATAATAGAGTTAGAAGTAGTAAGAATTATTTAAATTATAAAGAAAGTAAGATATATAATTAAGTCGAATTTAAAGCCTCTTATTATTATATATATAGATTACTTAATAGTTATACTTATATCTAAATAGATAATATTGAATATTATTAGTATTAATAAGCTAAATTTATAGCTTATTAGAGCTTCTTGATACTTATCTTTATTTAATTTAGAATTATATTATAAAGTAGGTAAATCTAATATTATTTTAGATACCTTATTAAGGCTATATACTATTATTATAAATATACCTAATTTAATTAAGGAAGTTCTTAATATCCTTTATAATAATCTTAAAGGGATTATAAAAGCCTTTACTAATCTAATTAAAGACCTTAATAAAAACTATACTAATACGTATTATATAATATTAGTAGATATAATAGATAAATTTAAATTAAGACTATAAATAGCTTATAAGATTAATAATTAATAAAAAAAGATATTAGATATATTAAAACCTTTAATAGATAATTAAATACCTATTAAAGTATATAATAATAGTACTCTAATAATTATTAAATATACTAAGCTAGGAATAGCCTTTATTCTTTATAATAACCTTATCTACTATATTAATAGAGAAGGTATATATAAGCTAGGTATATAACTATTTATAAAATAAGAACTATTTAAGTAAGTATATAATATATCTAATTATAATAGATACTACTAGTATTATAATTAATTATTTTATTTAATATATATTTATTACCTTATTAAAAACTTATAAGTATATATTACTTATTACTTATAATATTAATTAAATTAAATATAAAGATACTTATTATATAATACTTAAATACTTATATCTACTTTATTAATCCCTTTTTATATTATTATAATAGATTTTATTATTACCTTATTAATAACTCTTATAAGAATAAACTATCTCCTTACTATTATATATAAGTTTAGTAAGAAAGTCCTTCTTTTACTAAGCTTAGATATATAAAAAGCCTCTTAATAAGTTAAAGTTATCTTTTAAGATTTATTATCCTATAATTAGGATATTCTATATAATATTAATAATAATAGAGATTCCCGCTTTATATTAGACTTTTAATAGGAAGTCTTTAAGTATCTTAGAGTTAATTTTCTAATAGCTATAATATATTACTTATAAATAGATAGCTAGAGTAAGTATATTAATTAAATAATTAAAATTATAATAAGATTTTATTTAACTTATAATCCTAATAGCTAGGATAAATAGGATCTTATACTCTTATATATCTAAGTTATATTAAATAATTTACTTATAACTATTATAGGCTTCGCTCCTAATAAGCTATACTATAGTTTTAAGGTAAATAATATAATAGATATATTTACTATTAATAATATACTTATAAAAGCCTTTAATAAACTATAACTTATTAAATAAGAGGAAGTAGAGAATTATATAACTTTTATAAATATTATAATAGAAGCTTATTATAATAGTAAGTATAAGGAGTTTAATATTAATATTAATAATAAAGTATTCTTATATTTATATTATAATTATAAGATATTAGGTATTTTAAATTATAAGCTATTTTAGTAATATACTAGACTATTTTAAGTCCTTTATAAAGTTAATTTACTTATTTATAAGTTAGAATTACTATTAATTATAAAGATATAGCCTGTAGTATCTATTATTTAATTAAAGCTTAAGGTAGTAGGTATAAATCCTTATAAAAGGACCTTTAATTAGCGGCTACCTCTAATTATAATTAAAGATAATATAGAGTTTAAAGATAAATATAAGATTAAGTAGCTAATAAATAAATATATTATTAAAGGTAAGATATAATACCTTATTAAGTAGATAAGATATAAGAATTAAGATAATAGTTAATATAATTTAAAGGATCTTTTAAAAGCTAGGGTATTAGTAAAAGCCTTTAAGGACAAATATTAATAACTATTAATAAGACTAAGTTATAGATATTAATAAGAACCTTAATAGTAGAAGCGTCTATTATATACTTTAATATTTTTAATATTTTAATAGTCTTCTACCTTTTATATTAATTTTACTTTAAGTATAATATATTTAAATAACCTTACTACCTATTTTTCTAATTAATAGGAGTAAGTGAAAGAGCTATAAGTACTAGGCTATCTAAATAAAGATATTTACCTTATTTTATTTATTAGTATATTAATATAGACGTGGCGCCTACTAATACTTTACTTAATAGTATAGAAGGCTTCCGCTACTAGCCTATTAGGCCTTATAAAGACTACTTCTCTACTAGCTAATTAATTAATCTATACCTATAGAACTAATACTTATTAATAACTAGATATTAATAGACTTACTTAGGAATTATAAGAAGTATATTTAATAACTAGAGTTAATATTAAAGCTTAAAGTAGGTTTAAAATTTATAGATTTTACTCTTAGATATTATTAGAAAGTATATTTTTAATTATTATTAAATAATAAAAGGCTGAATATCTCTTTTATTACTTAATAAAAAAGGATTAGAATAAAGATTAAGATAATTTCTAAGAGTCTTCTTAAAAGTAATTCAAGGCTATTAAGAGTAAATTTACCTCTTATTAATAAGTAGGTACCTCTATTAATAAGTAAGTAGATACCTATTCTTTTTTAATAAGATAGAATAAAGTAGATATATTAAAAGTTAAAGTAGATAGAAACCTTTATAACCCGCCTTAAAACCTATTCTATCTATATCTATAAAAATCTATAACCTACTTTAAGTACTATAAGTACTTAGGAGTAGGTTTAGTAAGAATATCCTATATTATTACTCTTAAGGGATTTTAGTATAGAATAAGTAGGTTTTAGTAACCTACTTATTAACTTAATAGCTAACTTACTTAAACTAACTTAAGATTTTTAGACTTTAATAAATTTTTAATAAATTTACCTATCCTTAATAAGGAAGTAGGCTATAAATATATTATATTAGTATATTTTTAATATAGATTTTAAATCTAGAGCCTATTTTTAGATTTATTAATTAATAAATAAGCTAGAAAGGTTTCTAGCTCCTCCCTTAAGAAATAGCTTAACTTAAGCCTAAATTTTAAAAAACTTTAAATTAAAAACTACTAACTTAGTATTCCTACGTAGTGAATCTTTTTTTAGATTTTTAATTTACTAATACCTACTTAGGATAGCTAATATTACTTATATAACTTATAAGTTACCTCGCTTACTTTATATAGATTTAAATTTTATAGATATAGCTTTAAGATAGATACTTATAATAGGTACTTATATCTATTCTATAATATACTAGCCTATTAGGCCTTATAAAGGCTTCTTCTTTACTAGTAAATTAATTAATACTTATATACCTAGATAATACTTATTACTAAGAGATTATATCTAGGAGCTAATACTAGGATTACGCTTACAGGATTACTTATAAAGGCTAATATTAGGATTATAGCTTATCTTACTTAAAAGCCGCTAGGCCTAATATAGACAGGGTATACGCCTATAAGGACTAGGTGTACGTATACAAGGATAGGGTATACGCGTAATAGCAGTCTAATTATATAGAGGTTTTCCGATATTCTCCCGCGATGCTAAGCGCCGTATGAACGTATTAGCACGATGTCTCATTCGCCGGCTAGTAGATTCATGAACCCATCGAACCAATGGCCACCACGGTAACAACTAGAACAGTGGAGCCCACAGTACCAGAAGAGCAAATCATTTCCCATTCGATATTAACATTGTCGTCTCGGATCATGCGGGCCTGTTGACAGGAGTGAGTTTCAGCATATTGGTGTTCTCTGTAGAGGCAGAGGATTTTGCCTTTCGCCTACGCTCGGAGCCACTCATAGTGGTGCTACTTCGTCTGGTGCGGGCAGATGAAGGTCTATCCTCGGCATCGAGAGTTGATGGAGTACTGCTCCGGGATGTGTTTCGTGAATGCGAGTCAGTACGTGTATAAGAATACTTCTTTCCGCCCTTGTCGAGCTGGTGCCTGTGGTGACTTTTCTCGATGTCCCCCTTTCCAGTGATATCTGATAACTTCTTCCTGCCCCGCCAACCTGTCCACCAGAGCCAACCCCCTTGCTGTCGTGCCAGCTCCATTTCGCGTTCTCGAACGGCTTGACGCAGATGTGCTCGCCTTTCATTTTCCTTTTCCCAGTATTCCAGCCGATACAATTCCCAATTCTCACGGAAGTCCGGCGAGAACGGCTTCGGCAGTAATAAGAGTTTGATATGGTCACCGCCAGGTGAAATGTCTTCTTCTCGTAGCAAGTTATTTGTGTCATCCTCACGAAAGCTACTAGAGCCGTACTTTTCCGTAATAGGGTTGATGTAATGATAAGATGAGCCTTGCGCCGGGAAGAAAGACGAGTAAGGAAAAAGGAAGGCAAAGTGGCCCAGCACTTCTTTCCACCAAGGTCCCTTGATGACAACGATCTTTGCATTAACGTTCCTCAACCCTCGGTTGGCCACACCTACCCAGCGCCGTGGCCATCTCACACCTCGCTCCCATTGACCAGTGCCCCAAATTAGCATACCAGTGACGACTCCTCCCATCAAAGCTACCTTTTCTCCCATCTCAAGAACCCAGTAAACAGAACCACCCACTCCGCTTCCATCTTCCCGTGGACAGAGGAACAGAAGGTAAGCAAACCAAGCAGTCCAGATGATGAGCAAGAACAGGAAAAACGTATTCTGTCTCCTGCGAGCGCGTAAAGTAAGATACTGGCATCGAAGAGAAGCTTCCAGGATCAAGAGGTTGAGGTAGATCTGTGGAGGCGAAGAGGGAAGTGTAGCCAGGGGGTCAGACGTGAATAAGGGCGCAGGATATTTAGGCTCTGCAGGCTCGCTTCCTATGGTAGGGGCGCTAGGTGAAGGTGAACCCGAAACGATAGAAGGGACAGAGGTGCCCGGTGGAGGAGCGCCCTTGACGATCTGATCGAGCTTGGAGCCTGACATCCTTTTGTCACTGAAGGAGGAGCTCGTAAAATGTGAATTGTCCGAGCGTAGTCAAGACGCGCGACTTTCCCTTGAAAATGAGTATCATCGTATTTCACGCTACTTTGCAACTCTGGGTGTGGCGCTGTAAGCTGAATGCCTCTACACAGGGTTTCGGGTCGCGGTTGCTCCGTCGGATTCGGAGTTTACAGAAAAGAAAATTGGGCCAATGTGATCTTGTCAACGCGTCATAACGATAGCAGAATTCCTGTACATAAACACCAACATGCCTTATTCTTCTCTCCATTTTCTACCTTCCGTTTTATGCGTGAAGACCATTCCGAAATCGTGAAGTTGCGAGCGAAAGATTTTGCGCCGAAGCTACCCAGGGTGTCTACCTGGCGGCCAATATCACTCAAGTCCAGTGCAAAGTCTCTCACTTGGAACGGATCGCGAAGGACTTTTCAGACGTGTCCTGGCATCCTTGGGAACAGCCTTGCTCTCAACTTTGTGCCTCGACATCAACAACGACCATCTGCAACCATGTCTGCTGCCACAGCAGATAGCGGTGACGATGAGGTCCGTTCAAGGAATCAGCAGCCCATGCTAGCCTCACAACGTCACAAGGCTGGTAACGACACACCCACTGAAGAGAACAGGACCGGAAGATTTGGCAATTATTTCACACTGGGCTACAAAGAAGGATTCAGTCAATGGGTATGTATGACTATTCCACAACAGAAGACGTTTTAATTGGAACAGTGGGCGAACATACCAGCGGCTAAGGCTGAGCATGCTGTCATGTCCTTTGTCCCATACCTTAAGCAACCGCCAACTCATACCCAGACTGGAACCACGTTGCCTTCTGAAACCACGCCAAACGCCTCCTTCTCGGACAAGAGCGTCGACAAAGCGCCCGCCGTGGAAACCCATTCGAACAATGATCCCTACGGTCCCCGACAATGGCATTCCAATCTGGTCCCGTTAAGTGGCAAGAATCGAGCTCTCAATGAGTTCTCGGTAGAACGAACGAACGAGCATATAGATCAGAATCTTGTGATGTTGCATGGTTATGGAGCAGGGCTTGGGTTCTTCTACAAGAATTTTGAAGGGCTGAGCAGGGTAAATGGCTGGAAAATTTATGCGTTAGATCTGTTGGGTATGGGACGAAGCAGTAGACCACCATTCAAAGTTCAATCCAAAGATCGACAGAATAGCATAACAGAGGCCGAGGACTGGTTCATCGATGCACTAGAAGAATGGAGAATACAGAGGAAGATCGAGATGTTCACATTACTTGGTCACAGTCTTGGTGGATACATGGCTGTTGCATATGCCCTTAAGTATCCCGGTCATCTCAATAAGCTCGTCCTAGCTTCTCCCGTTGGAATCCCAGAAGACCCGTGTGCTGTCAACGCTGAGATGCCAGGACCGACTAAGTCGACGATGGCAAACGAGTTCACCCAAGATCAGCACGAAGACGTGAAGAATTATCTGAGACCCCAGATATCAGGCGCCGTGAAAGAAGGGGACGATAACAACTTTCTGAATGCCAAGTCAAGGGGACATCAAGACGGCAAGACCGGAGACAAGACACCACCTCGGAAGCCCCTGCCGAAATGGTTGTAAGTAACATTCGAGGTGTCGATTTCAAGAATTTGACCACACTAACTTCTGGTAGAACCTATTTATGGGACGCCAACATCTCGCCCTTCAGCGTGGTCCGTTGGTCAGGTCCATTGGGCCCTCGTTTCGTATCGGGATGGACGTCACGCAGGTTTTCTCATCTAGGTCCTGAGGAAGCTCAAGCACTGCACACTTATGCATATTCTCTTTTCAAGCAGCGAGGGAGCGGCGAATACGCACTGGCGTACATCCTAGCACCTGGTGCATTTGCTCGGAGCCCTCTGATTAGTCGAATTCAAGGCGTTGGCCGCCAGTACCTCCGAATAGACGGTTCCACCACTTCGAGTGTTGAGTTAGCGGCACGAAAGCGAGAGACCGGTTTTCCGGTTGTATTCATGTATGGCGAGAACGACTGGATGGATGTAGCTGGTGGTTATGCTGCAGAGCAGAAGATGAAAGAGGAAAAGGCAAGACTTCTGAAGACGGCCACTGCGGGCGAGAAGCGAGCAGAGAATGGTTCGGCCAAAGTAGTAGTGATTAAGAATGCCGGTCATCACGTATATCTTGATGGATGGGACGAGTTCAACGAGGTCATGCGTGGCGAGATGCAAGACGTGTCCAAGCATGCGAAATCATCATAGACTCCTTCGGGGAAACGTTGGAATTCGAGAGCGTGACTTTGGTGCGCGGCGTCCATGCCCTTTGTTCGCGTTCAGTTTACTAGAAGGTAGAAACAAGACCCTTGACTTGTAAAGCATGCTGTAACTGTAAAATTCCGATTGCTCTTGTGATTCGCCAAACGGGAAGGTTCAAATGTCAATGCTATCTTGGTTATCCCTCTCCCTGAGAGTGGCGCCATCTTAGCTTCCATTGGTCCATCAAGAATTATAGAGTGTCAAGTGCAGTGTGCGAGTTGAACCCTGGGATGATCCAGAAGACGAACTTGATGGCTTATGCCGCAACAATGTCTTCCCAATGTTCGCAGTATCTAAAGCAGTCGTTGACTTGGAGACTATGCGATTGGCGAAGTACTCCTCCGGGCTAGTGCTCCGACCAACGTACATGCTAGCAGAAGGTGTTCGCGCTCGCGATTGTCCAGGGGATTTCGCCGGTAGCCTGTACGTACTAAGACTCCCAGAGGTTCGCGAGCGGTAATGGTTGCGACGACCTTCGTCTCCGATAGCTGGCAATTCAAGTCTAGAGTTCATGGAGGTCCAAAGCTCGTCCTCATCCTCTGTACCTGGTATCCTCCATCCTCCCACTCCCTCAAAATCCCGAGTTACGCCGCCACCACCGTAGACACCGAAGCCACTGGTTTCAGGAGCCTTCGGCGTTGTGGAGCCACCATATGAAGAACCGCTTGCTGTGCTTCCTCTGCGGCTCTTGCGTCGAGGATACTTCTCCTCTGCAAGCGTCTTGGAAGGCATGATGCTGCCCTTAGATGAAGTGTGATCGGCGAATTGATCATGTATCAAAGCGGCTGCAAGCTCAGCATAGATGAGGAGAGCGCGAAAGAACAATGTGGCGAAGGCTAATGTAGTGGTGATGGCGGCGAAGATGGCAAGTTGTATGGAGACGAGTAACAAGACAGGCGAGATCAGGATACAAAAAAAGCCTGACATGTTACATTATCAATCAAGCAACATATGGGTGGAGACGAAGACTTCGAGATGAGATTTTTGTAGAGACAGCCCCACTTCGGCCGTTGACGTGATGAACCGAGGCCCGTTGCGAAGGTCTGTGTCCTCCAACCTCAAGATTTCTTAAATGTTTCAAAGTCGTTGAATTTCGGCGCCGTTCCATCTGTTTGCTGCTGGCTGCTTCTATCTTGTCGATAGCGATGGCTCGGGAGACCTCTAACTCTGGAGATGAAGCTTTCCCATGGCGCCTCGGCGTTTTTGACGCTCATTGTCATCCTACAGATACGGTACCCTCCATTGACAAGATTGCAGCCATGAAAACTCGGGCGTTGACCATCATGGCGACTAGAGGCCAGGATCAGAGTATGGTTGCAGACTTTGCAGATCGCCTGGGCATTTCAGGTGACTCTTTGCCGATGCTCATTTCTGCCGATTTTGTGAAAACCCAAGGTCATCTCGTCCCTTCGTTTGGTTGGCATCCGTGGTTTTCTCATCAGATCTATGATGATGCTTTATGTGCACAAATGCAAAGCGTGGATAAGACTGAGCACTATAACAGAGTTATCACGCCCGTACCTGGAGATGATGATACTTTTATCACTTCTCTCCCTAATCCGCGACCGCTCTCGGGTCTAATCGACCAGACCCGGAGCTATCTCAAGCGGTATCCTTTTGCCCTCGTTGGTGAAATTGGACTCGACCGGGCATTCCGCATACCTGGACTGAAGATGGTGGACAGTGAGTATGAAAGGGACACGGTATTGACTCCCGGCGGACGAGAAGGTCGGCGACTATCGCCTTACCGCGTGAATATCAATCACCAAAGAAGGATACTAAAGGCCCAACTCAATCTTGCTGGAGACATGCAAAGAGCCGTCTCTGTTCACGGTGTAGCTGCGCATGGTGTCCTTTTCGAAACCCTTCAAGAGACTTGGCATGGCCATGAGAAGTCCGTGCTAAGCAGGCGAGAGAGAAAATGGAAAGCAAACGTTGATGCAGCTCACAAAGGTGAGGCCTTACCGGAAGAGCGCAGCTCTAATTCAGGTGGTCCGAACCCTTTTCCACCTCGAATCTGTCTTCATTCCTATTCTGGGTCGCCAGACACTCTTAGACAATACCTCCATCCGTCAATCCCCACTGTCATCTTTTTCTCGTTCTCGCGCCTTGTGAACTTCTCATCTTCTACTTCAAACAAGGCTGTTGATGCCATCAAAGCTGTGCCGGACGACAGGATCCTTTCTGAGAGTGACTTTCATGCAGCTGGAGAGAAGATGGATGATCTCTTGGAGGACATTATCCGTACCATATGTGGTATCAAAGGGTGGTCATTGGAAGAGGGCGTAGAGCAACTTGCTACGAATTGGATTAGCTATACCTTCGGCGGTGCATAAACATTCTAATTGGAAGGACCGAAGCGTCATAAGGGAAGATGTTGATACATTCCATTCTGGATCCCGACAGCCCTCGTATCTCAGGATTTAGAGTGCCATATCAGGTATTGCTGGTGAGCCAGTCGCTGGCTGCTATTGAGAGGCAATAGTAGGAGTCGCCTGTAAGTATTATATGGAAGAGATCGGAGCTTTGGTCTATGTGAAACCGGTTTGTTCGAGTACGGACCAATACACATGTGATTGCAACAACATATCTTCCCCGTTCATAAAGATCAAGCAAGCTCAGATTTGGCCCTATAAATGGTTGTAATCACACAACTAGTGTACTCGACAAGTCACCGTGAGCCAGATTTCCTCACTGCAAAAATCCGAATCGTTCTTGACGGTTACTCACATCATTTTCGAACCTTAAAACTTTGGTAGGAGCTACAAAGGGTAACCATCTATACGTTGTTTAGTCACACCGATATGTTTTAAGCACACAGCAAATCAAAAAGCACCGATCAATAACACGAAACCCTCAATCCTGGAGGACGATATGCTAAACTCGCTACGGAGTAAACTGGGGTAGTAGACTACTCCTCACAATGCTCTCAGCCTATGCAAAGGCTGCAAGAAGCGATACTATTCGGAACAGAGTAGTTGCTACTAGTTCTCTTGCCATTGCCTTAAGGCGTCCTGACTTGCCGTAGACGTACTTCGCCAATCCGCTCTTTGGCCGGTAGGAGATGCTCTCTCAACACCAAGACATAGAATCTTCCTCTGTGGGACAGAGACATGCTAGTCAAGGCTTGGAAGGACTCTCGATGCTCCACAAATATCATTGTCGGCAGCATTGAGTTTGCCCAATACATCTGTCACCCGACAGCAGTCCCAGCCCCAGCTCACCAGCGTACTAGCCTCTCTTATGAGACAGTGACTCGCAGACCCTTGTTCTACGAGATCTCTAACGGTTACCCCTTCCCCGTTGTGGCAGGGGCGTTATATCTAACAACATGAGACACAAGAGTCTCCTGTCCGGAATGCCAAAAGGCTCAAGAGTGGAGACGAGTCACAACAGATGCTGGAGATTAATCCAGGGTGCCAGAAACAGCACTAGGTATTGGTGGCTCATATAAACCTCCTGCAGAGTAGGCTCCAAGGCAGGCTGGTTATCATGAGAGACCATACAAGTCGCCAAAGTCGAATCAAAATTAGCCCAATACAGCAATAATGGTCGCGCTGCCAATAGGGGAGAATATCGAAGCTTTTCATTGTGGAAAGCTGGAAAACTATCTCAGCCTTCCTGATGTTACTGACGCTCAACCGATGGGGAAACAAGACGCACATATCGTGAGATACTGGACGAACCATTTCTGGGGACCGCTGCTACTGAAATGAAAAATGGCCTTCACGCCGAATGAAATGGGCGGGAGCGGGACTTGAGGCCAATGTCCTCGTCAAGCGATCAAAAGCCGCCAGGAAATTTGTAGCGGGCCATGACTTAGGAGCCAAGGCTCCAACAGACCGGAGTGAACAAACGCAAACGGGAAGCAGTGAAGGACGACGCAGAGGACGCTCCAAGTGGCCTTATAACCGAAGTCAAGGCCAAGAAAGTGCAGAGAGTGAACAAAAAGCGTAAATGCGAGGAAGTGAAAGACGGGGGAATGGAGGTTGCTCCTCTCAAGCCTAGGACCGCAGTTGTCAACAAAGCCAAAGAAAGGATATTAGAGGGGCAAGCGGGAAGAGGTGAAAGATAAAAGAAGACACAAGGAAGCACCCCAAGTCTGAGACGAGTCGAGCCTACGTTGTGTGAATACTTCCAAGCATGTATGTCTCCATAGATTTCCAAGTTCTGATTCCAATATTCATTTCCAGGGAAGTTGTCCCTCAAAAATGCCTCACGATGTGCAGCATCCCTTTACTAGCTTCGAACAATTCGACTAGTACAATAGCGACCAAGACGAGCTCTTGAAAAAATGTCTCTCGGTTGATCCTCTGTTTCAGACTTGTCGCTGTGCTGGCCGTAAGAAGAACGCCGAGCAGCAGCGGATGGTAGGGGAGGCGGCGATTCGAGGTCACGAGAAACCGAGGCGGAAGATGTTGCTCCAAGAACTCGGACAAGCCTCACGGCTTTGATTCCGTGGTGGAGCGTGGGGCTGAACAGAGACTTTTAACGGGCGTGACAGGGTATAGAGTGATACTTGCGAATGGGGAGTGTGGTCGGAGGTGTGCACGAAGATGACATAATAGAAAACATGAGAGCTTGTATTAGACCACTCTTGACATACAAGCCTGGCTGGAGTACCCTCTAGAATGATTTGCGGAAAGGACTAAGCACAAAACGAGCCTCAGCTCACGACATGAAGGCCGACTTCTATTCTGACCAGTCTTGATCACTGTGTAAGTCGCCTGGGTAGTTGCCGGCGCCGAAGCTCGTTCATGGCGAAGAAGCATTCTATGCAGTGTCTCCGAAAGCAAGTATCTACCTATGTAATTTGAGCCTTTTTCCAAATATTACGTCGAGACATGAGCAGGTTCTAGGGACGGATTCTACCGATTGAGGACGCAGGTCGTCAGGATCACAGAGACTTCTGCTAATGAGTTTTCAAAAACAGGCATTGTGCGCGACAGATCATAGACCGTTGGTAGAGACCAGACAGACGATTACTTTGCCTTCTTCGGTCTATCACAAACATCCAAACTTCTCTTCGAACAGCTACGCACGGTCAGAAGAGAGGCATGTCGGCATCGACACTAATCAATTGGAATCTGAAGGGTCGTCGCGCAAGAATTGCCTCGTCATCTAAAAGCCTCGCATTAAATCTTCAATGGTGATAGGCTTCCTTACGGCGTTCGAGAAACCTTCGTGGAAGCTCACCCACACCTTAATATCTTTCTCGATCTCTTCCAGGTTCGCCTCCGGAGGTCCTGCCCCTCGACTCGCTATCGACACTGGCAGGGTTTCATGAATGAACCTTCCAAAGAAATCGCGCTTGGCTGCCACAGGCTTCAACTTCCCTTCGTTTGCTTGCAGCTCAGCGTGCTCCTTGTCATCATCATGGGCTACAGATCCAAGGCCACCACCGGCTCTGTACCTTGCTTGACGAGCATCTGCGTTCTGACGGAGAAGGTACTTCTGATACTCCTGGTCAAGAGCTTGGCGAATCGCATATCCAGCAGGAGCAATTGGGCCGCTTTTAGAGGCTGTCTCGAATGCTGCCAGGCTGTCCAAAGGCCTATGGAATGGTAAGTGAATGATAGACCCAGCCTTGATGGTGACTTACGGTTCCATGCGATAGATATAGCTGCTGACGCCCATCTGATTCGATTCAACTCTTGCCCGCTCGAACGTCACACCAACAGCATCCATGACCCTCACGGCATGCTGTATCATCTCTCGCTCGCCTGCCTTTCGAACGCTCACGACCCCCCACTGGTCCCCACTTCCGCCTACCACGATTGGCTTAACATCCGGTGTGAGCATCCTGATGAGGTGTGGCAGTAAATCGGTAGATATGTCTTCAGCAGACTTGAAGGAGCGATGTAATGGGATTGAGAGAGATGTTTGGAGACCCTGCAAGAGAGCCTTGTTCTGCTTCGTGGCTTCTGAGGCCGACCAGTCTGCCCGCTGCCCAGAATATGGCAAAGGCTCTTCTTCTTCGTTCTCATCCCATCGCCTCTGATCACTTGACCACGACTGCTTTGCTGGAGAGGCGAACAAATGATGGAAGCCAAGGACTGACTGCGAAAGATATGGACCTAATTCCCATTCCTGACCAAAGTGCACCTTGGATGATACTCGATCGTGAAAATGCAGCCACTCGTATGCTGCATTTGGCTTGTAGAGAAAGGTATCATCCTGCCATGGGTGGGTAGGGTACGCAGCAAAGCAGCCCGCTATTATGCGGTCGCTTTCACCGCAGGTATCGACCATTTCCCGGAGTCGGTCCATTGCCCCCCGTTTGGCTAGCTCTGATACTGCCACAATATCGCCATCTCGTGATGTACCAAAGTCTTCCGGTGGTGGAGCGAATCCTACCTTAGGAAACCCAGCTCCATCCAGAAAGATGCGCTCGACAGCCTCCTTTGCACCACCACGACACAACCCTCGAGCACCACCGCCGCCGCCATGCGCCGGATTCTCGATCATATGTTCTTCCACCCATCTCTTCGTTAGCCGTGGGGTTTCCCCAGCTGATGCTCGCATCTTCGATGCAACCCATTCGCCCACCACCAAAATTCCTCTCATATCACCATCTCCGGTGCCGCTTGAGTTGGACCCACTCTCTCTCCTGTTGCTAATCCCCCAGGTCGCTTCACAAAGCCGTCGAACGCCGTCGCCGTCACATGCAACACCCTCTCTGTCAAAAACGCTTTTGAGTCGAGCGACGACCTTGTCAAGCGGTGGCCTTCGAATATGAATGATCTCTGCCATAGTAGACGACCGAAGTGGTCGTAAAGCTGGGTGATAAACATCATTGCAAATTAATATCATCGGCCGGAGAAGCCGAAACCTATCTCCTTTCTTCTTCGACTTCACGGCGTTGGCCGATGTAGCTCCCAGGACGCTGGAGTTCTTCATATCGAGCGTGGCTAGGTCGATTAACGCCTTCATGAACCCACCCTCTCCTCCGCCACTGCTTCCACCGACCACTCCGTCCACTTCGTCAACAATTACGCATACTGGACGCCCCGCTTTCCGAGTAGTCCTTCCCGCTTCTTTGGTGTTGATGCCTTTGACGTTTTCTGTGCCCACACAGTCTCTGATGCGACCTTTGACCACGTCTCGGCTTCTTTCATCGCTGGCATTTATCTCGACTACCTCATAGCCAGCTTTTCTTGCGCAAACATGTGCAAGCGTAGTTTTACCCAAGCCAGGCGGACCAGTTATAAGCAAGATCTTCCTGTGCTGTCGAGGCTCAGCGCCATCGTCTACAAATCTGCTCTTTGGCTTCGCTTTGTTCGACCCAGGAAAGACGATTGAGTCCCAGCCCTTGAGCCAACGCAAAACATCTCGGTGGGTGCGCTCATCTCCCAAAAGATCAGTAAATTTACGAGCACGATATCTTTCTGTCCACAACAAGCTCCGGCCATTTTTGGAAGCTTTGTTGGGCATCGAGGGTTCTATTGAAGGTTGAGGCGCTTTATTATCTAGAATGGGTATTGCTTTTAATGAATTTCTCTCTTTGGCCGCCTGATCCAGTAGGTCATGGATGTCAACGCCATAGAAGCTTTTGGTAGCTTGTCCTGGCACCGCTGTAGACCTACCAGTATTGAGCTGCTCATACGTATTTGAATTTTGAAATTTCTTCGCGTAGATTCTGAAGCCTTTGCCGGACGATGTCTTAACCCAAGGCACGCATCCAAGGGCATTCTGGGGCTCCTGACAAAGTGGTGCCTTCAACGGTTCCTTTGTCGCCGGAGTTGTGGGCGAAGCCCGCTCAGATGCAGCGAGTATGCTGCTATTATCCGCTGGATCTTGCGGGTTGTGTTCATCGTCACTATGTTCGTCATCGACGAAAGGTCCCCGTGGTATCAAAGTTGTCCCTATATGTGCTGTTGGTTTCCTTATAAATTTCCCACGGGCGCCCAAATCTAACGTGCGGAACAATGATTTCGCTTTGATTGCTCCACTTGCTCCATCTAGAAGCCTCCTTTTGGGCTCGGGGGACGGGTTAGAGTTGTGGACCTGCTTCCGTTTTGCGAGAACGACAGGTGGTGATGAGCTCGGCGGATAAGCTACGGGCGATGAGATAACAGGCATTGCGTCCTGAGAAGGTATTGATAGTGTGGAGATCGTGGTGGCGATAGTCCTTTGCCGGATAGCTGTCATATAGTCCGCATTGTCAGACACGAACTCACGCGTTCGTGTTGCGCTAATGCGGTAGTTGCACTTTTAGAGTTTGCGACATAGCCACGAGCGTGGCTGAAAAGCCTTGCTTTCTATGCGATATCATCGCATTCATCACAGCTTTGGATACGTTGTCCATCATCCGTTTTGGAGTCGCATTTGTCTTAGGAGGAAGACGGTAGCTTGAGCCGGATCCATGGATGTTCCGCGGTCTCCACCAACTCCACCACATACACCACCTGCCACAGAACCATACTCTCACGACACCCTACACATTCACTATTGCGATTTTGCTGCCGAGGAGAAGGGCCCCTTTCGTATGGCAGTGACGGATATAGGTGAAACTACAGCGAAGACTTTTGCCGAGTAAGTGGCGCTATAAGCCGAGTTCTCCCTCAATTCGCTGACGTTGTTGCGCCTCAGGCTCCTGTCTGGGTCTACTATGGATATCTACGTTGGAAAAGGAATGCGCCATTGGTCGTTGCATCGTAATCTGTTATGCCATCACTCGACATGGTTTCAGAACCGAATGGACGATGGTAATAGAAAGGATGGGGCAAAAGTTGAGCTATACGACGACGACCCACGGGCTTTTGAATTACTCGTGAAATGGCTATACCAAGGCAAGATAGACGACGTCAGCGATATGCCCATGGACAAGAAATGGGACTATGCGGATGCTTGCCAGCAGTTGTATGTACTTTGCGAAAAGATCAATCTCCCCCAGCTCAAAAATCTAGCCATCGACCAATTCAGAAAAGGGTGTTTTGAAGCTGGCTTGGTACCAGGGGCCGAAGAGATGTTGCCAATATACAGGAAGATGCCGCATTCATCGCCGTTCCGTAAGCTTGTCAGTCAAATTGCTGCTCGACAGATAATGGACCCCGAGAGCGAGAAAGATGCGTCGGCATACAGGCAATGCTTCGAAGGAAGCGCAGAATTCGCGATCGATGTTGTCAATGCTATTAAGAAAGGTGCTGGAGGCAAGCTGTTTCCCGACCCTACCGACACCGAAGTAGATGGTTGTCTCTATCATGACCACCATCTCGGACAACGTTGCAAACGTCAAAAAAGAAGATGAGATTCCCAGGCAGTATTGGTTGCTGCCAAACGCTGGCGAAAACCTTAACCGAAAGACAACACAGAAGCGAAGCAAGACCCCCGAGGGCCCCGGGCGCTCGAGGAAGACTCATTGGCACAACTTAGAGCAAAAGTCAAAGGATCATACCATGTTTGGCAAGACAACGGAGCGACCATGAGAAAATCATTTCGAAGCTGAGAACGAGGGAGGAGGCGATTAGCCAATGAGGAGCAAGCATGTGCCGGAAGGGTGAAGCCCCGGGTCCGGTGGGGAAAACTCGGACGACCAACTACCAATGAGGAACGATCAATGCCCGAAAGTTGACACGAGTGATTGCACAAGAGAGGCCGCGGATTTGGTATTGATGAACTCTCGGCTTCTCGGGTCCAACCCAACCGGTATGGTTTCGTGCCTTGCATGATGCTGCTGCCGACCAGCGTCATGGACTGGAAGCTTTGAAATCCGGCAGGTGGGGTGGGTTTTGACAGACTCTGTGAAATCAATCCCGTCCCCATCTCTTGACATTCAAAACTGCACATTTCCTTACTGCCAGAGTCCGAAGAAGACAGTCGTCGAACACCACTAGATCCACCTTGAGCTTGATATCACCATGGCTCACCCAATCGTCCTTTACTCCCACGTCGGTGGGCCCAACCCATGGAAGGTTAGCATGGAATTCATTCCCCGCTGCTGCTTTGATGGACTAAATATGTACCAAGGTGGCTATCGTTCTTGAAGAGCTTGGCCTGAAATATGAGACCAAGTTCCTCGACCTGGCTACCGAGGTTAAGGTCAAGCCATACACAGACAAGAATCCCAATGGCCGGTAAGAGGCCAATCTCCTTTTCTGCTCTGAGCTTGCAATCCCGCACATGATGCAGTGTCGTCGAGTCTTGCTGACCAACTTCCCAACTCTTAGTGTCCCAGCCATTGAGGATCCTAACACTGGTATCACTCTCTGGGAGTCCGGTGCGGTAAGGGCACTACCAGCATCTCAAGCAAAGAGGAATATGACTAATTGCTATGGATCGAAGATCATCGAATACCTCATTGAGCGCTACGACCCCTCAGCCAAACTGAGCTATACTTCCTCTCCTGAGAAGTACTACTGCAAGCAATTTTTGTACTTCCAGGTGTCAGGGCAAGGGCCTTATTTCGGCCAAGCTGTCTGGTATATCGCGCCGTGCTAATTGCTATAATCTAGACTAACGACGCGAAAGGTTCAACAAGTACCACCATGAGAAGATCCCATCGGCCATCGAGCGCTATGCGAAAGAAGTCATCCGCGTGACCATGGTATTGAACAACGTCTTGGAGGGCAAAGAATACTTGGTTGGGGACAAGTGCACGTACGCAGATCTGAGCTTCGTCACATGGGGTAAGTTATCTTTGTTCAACCGTTTCCCAATCTTAAAGTTTCCTTGGGCTATGAGATATGGTTTGACAGCCCTCCACTCCTTAGACATGTCTTGGGATTCATAGTTCTGCATAAAGGAGGAATGCTAAGTCCTGGTGCCTTTGCAGCTGCTCATGCTCCCCATATTCTGGGCGACGAGAAGGTTGACTTCAAGAAAGAGTATCCAAATTACACCGCTTGGATGGAGCGATTGAACGCACGACCTGCTGTGAAAAAGGTCCTGCAGGACAAGGAAAAGGCCTCCTCTTAGGCAAGCAGGCCCCGACATCTGTGTCGACGGTTAAGGTGTTGATAGGACCTATATAGCTGAAGCTCATTGCCGACAATGCCCGTCTTGAGACAGCGTGTGCTTTGCAAACAGGTGTACATGACTCCATTGTATTTCCCTAGACATGCGTTGATGCCGTGCGTGCTCATATATCGTAGAGAATCTAGCGGATCGAGCTGGCGAGACTGGCCGGCTGGTATGTACTGTAGGATGCCAGTGTGCGGAAGGGCTTACAGGTCGGCCAGGGTCAATTTTTTCGCGTTTTCACCCTAGATGAGGTCCGCGCATGTGCCGAGTATAAGCGTTTAACCCTCGATGGAGGTTTCCTAGGAAATAAACTTCCTAGTCTAGGTAATACATATGCTAAGCATAAGCAGTAATTTTAGGGAGTAGGAAAATCCTACTCCCTAGAATATCGCGTCTAGGTCCCCTAGAGAGTCCTCGCGTTTTTATCCTTTACTTATGCTTAGCATATGCATCACCTAGACTAGGAAGTTTATACTATATGTATATAGTATAAGGGCTATATATGCCTGAGCTAATTTAATTTAACCCCGGATGAGGTCGTCGTATATGCTGAGTACTAGCGTTTAACCCCTCCGAACCACCTATACGGAGCTTACGTTGACTCTAGCTAGGAAAAAACTAACCCTAGCCGACCTATAACCCGTAGTGTAACAAATTCATATTAATTCGAATATTTTAGTACGATATTCATATTCGAATATAAATATCGTACTAGCTTATTTATATTTGAATATATATCCGAATATATTTGAATATATATTTGAATATTTCTATTAATAGTACTCCTTATAAATTTCTAAGGATTAGTAATAAAAGTACGCTTAGTAAGCTAGCTTAAACTATAAATAGTACTTTATTACATAATCTACCTAAGAATATATACTATTTTTAGTATATATCTATCTTTAGATTTATTCGAATATTATTCGAATATCCTGAAAAAGCGTATTTATATTCGAATATCCTACTACCATATTCATAATCGAATAAATATTCGATTATATTTGAATATATATTCGAATATGAATAAAATCGTTGTTACACTGGTGACCCGTGTGCGGGAAGTATGGTATGTTAGGTAATTCTAGCTTGGTTAGAGCAGACGCTGGCGGGTGATTGGGCGGAGCTTATCGCGCGATATGTAACCGCATTGAGATCGTGGTCGAGACCTGGCCTCCTGGCCACGCTGGCCCGCGCCCCCTCGCGCCCACCTGCCTTCAACGATGATGCTGAATTTGACCTCATTGCGCTCATCCTCGGAGATCCACCTGGCTTGGGAAACACGAGGAATAGCCTAGATCGTTCAAACATGGAGCTCTCCTCAAGTCGCCCCTGAGGGCCGCGCACCCTCCTTCCCCGTCATGCCTCGCTGTCAATAACGCCCATGCGACCAGCCTCCGCGCCCCTCTTCCTGATAGCCATCATACCATCATGGACCCGTAGGCTGTGGTACTCGAGTCCGTGAGAATTGAGTATGGGTAACACTGGCTCTCCACCCAGGAGCGCTGCCCCGGAAGCCAACGAAACCCCGACCAGCACCTTGCATCGCAATCAAAGCGGGTCCCCCAAGCCGTCTCCGGCAGAGCCGAAGAAGCGGCGAAGAAAATGGATGTTTCATTTGCGCCCAGACGACGACGGTGAACCTCAAGACTGGTGGTTTTGCTCCACCGCCATACCCCTGCTCGCTGCTACCACCGGGCCTCTGGCAAATGTCATGTCCATCGCCGCTTTAGTCACATCATGGAGGAATGAATATGATCCGGCCTTCCCCAACGTGGACGCACAGTCGAAAGGCTTCCCAGACCCAAAGTGGTGCTTGGGGCTCAATGGGGCTTCGCTGGCCTGCGGCTTCATTGGTAACATCTTTCTTCTCTTTAATTTCACTCGCCGAGTGCGCTATATCGTCGCTTTGCCAGCCACCATTATATTTTGGTATTTTGCAACTGGTATCTTAATAGTGATCACTATATCCGTGAATGAGTATGTGCCGCCTCATCGGCCCGAACAGACTTATAGCCAAGGCTTCTGGCATGCTGTAATTGCTGCCGTTCTCTATCTTGTTTCGTCAATGGCTCTTTTGCTTAACATGTTGGGATACTTCCTTGGCCACTACCCTCAGCATTTTGAATTATCAGACGACCAGCGTAATCTGATTCTTCAAACGATGATGTTCTTCATCTGGCTCGCTGGAGGTGCTGCCGTTTTCGCTAAAACCCAAGGGTGGTCTTTTGTGGATTCTCTATATTTCTGCGATGTGACCGTTCTTACAGTGGGCTTCGGCGATTATCATCCTGTAAATGATGTGGGACGGGGCCTGGTCTTCCCATATTCAGTTGGGGGTATCATAATTTTGGGTTTGATGGTGTCCAGTATTAGAGGCTTTGCCCAAGAACTTGGATCAATTCACGTTGTGAAGTCGCACGTTGAGAGGAAACGGTCACACACTCTGAGAAGAACTGCAACCACGGATTTCGAGTTCGAACAACTAACAGCGCACCATTGGGCAAAGCACCACAAATCTCACCATCCGCCTATCTCTGGACCTTTTGATCTCCAGAAGCGAACTATAGGTTTTGATGTCGAAAAGGGAGAAGAGCCCTCTACTCAGCAAGGACATGTCAAGCATTCGAGGACCAGCCCAATGGCGGCTGGAATGAAAAGACTGAGACGAGCCGGTGCAAGGCAACCTAAGATTCTTATGATGAGAGAAGAGAAGGATCGATTTGATGCGATGAGGAAGATCCAGCATGAGACGCACAAGTTCAAGCGGTACTCTGCTCTAACAATGTCCATCATAGCATGTAAGTCTCTGTAGAATTCTTGTCTCTTTTGTCCTTGTTTTGTGAGTGCCTCACTGACCATGTGCCCAGTCGGAATTCTGTGGTGCGTCGGCGCAGTCGGCTTTTGGAAGGCAGAAAGCAAAACACAAGGCCTCAGCTACTTTCAATCTCTCTACTTCTGCTACGTTTCCCTCCTCACCATCGGTTATGGCGATCTTAGCCCGACCAGCAATGCTGGTAAACCCTTTTTCATTGTTTGGTCGCTCCTCGCTGTCCCCACCATGACTATCCTTATCTCCGACATGGGAGACACTGTTATTGCGAGTTTTAAGCGAGGTACATTCACCCTCGCGGACTGGACTGTTTTGCCCAAGGCAGGGCTTTGGCGCGATCTCTTGGAAAAGTACCCCTGGCTGCTGCTATGGCTGGAGAAGAAATCGCGTGAAGCTGGTGAGAAGAGGCGACTTGCGAAAGGCATGCCTGTTGGCCCAGAGGACGATGACGCAAACGCTTCGCCCCCAACCATGGAAGAAGTCGCCGAATTGGACACGCTCGATGACGCCGCTCTAGCACGTAAATTGGCAATCGCTATCCGGCATACAGCCGATGATCTTCGGAGAGACCCGCCTCGCCGCTACACATACGAAGCGTGGGCACAGTACACGCGGCTCATTCGCTTTAGTAGATGTACAAAAGAGGAGCTCGGGGAGGAAGAAGAGGACGAGGGACTGATAGAGTGGGATTGGATTGGCGAGGATAGCCCCATGTTGGCGGCGCAGAGCGAGAGTGAGTGGTTGATCGATCGACTTTGTGAGAGCTTGAATCGGTATATGCGCAAGCAGGGAGCGAACAGTGGTATTGGGAATAGCAAAGATGATTAACGCTGGTATATAATGATGTAGGTGCATATTGTTGGGGTGATTTTGGTCGTCTATATATGAACTCAATGTATCCTATACTGAGCATGCCAACCAGTCTTTTTGATCCAGGTGGCAAGTGGCAAGTTGATAAAGTACTCTAGGCCGCCGCTGAGACATCCATTCCCGGTATATGAGGGTTAAATTGCCGTAGAGGGCGGAAGATTGCACGTTTTTGTCGGAGACAGCAAGCACCTTGAGCTTGTCTTCAGGCTATATCAGGCAGTGCAAGCCGGGCTTTCCGGATACCTAATGTAGCTCCTAGAATCAGCCAACATACACAGAAATATTTCACTGTGTATGATATGCCGCCCTATGCATCGTATTCAACGGCTCGATTTCTTACTCCTCTAGCGCTTGGTGTCATGCATTTCGCGGCTCTAGCTATGTGAATTCAGCCCCATATGGCAGACAGAAGTCGTGAATGTAGCCTCTTTCCAGGGGGTGTATTAGTATTTTTGCAAATGGGCTTTTAGGATGAAGCCGTGCTAGAACACGTTAATGCAGGAGGCAACCCGCCAGTATCTGGGATGACACCGGTAAAGGCCTTATTTGTCAGGCTCTGTCTGCTATCGGGCCTTGAAATATAGTCTTAGGCTTTGGAAATATTCGATTCGCGCAACAAGGATCTCAAACCTCCTGGCATTTCGAATAGAGCTCCTACATCTTGCTGTTCCAACACTTGGAATATGCTGAATGTGAGGAGTGAAAACGGGACTGCTCTCATTGGCAAAGGTGATTCGGAGGACGGAATGCCACAAGATCGTGCGAGGTATTGTCATTTTCAAGGATCAACAGCATGGATGTAGTGCTTTTGACTAGCCCTCCATGTTCGTCTTGCTCTCGAGAGGGGATCCCTCTCATTCGTACGTCTCTAGATCTCCGGCACCATTCCCCTCAGAAACTTGCAATACTTACAGATACTTATTCAAAATAGAAATTCGGGTCTTGGACACGATGTCATGATCGCTGCTTATCTGTAGAATGCTAATCATCCTCAGCACATCGTTCTTGGCCCGCATACGCACTGGATCCATGATCATCATATCGCCTTGACTGCTGAGTAGTTCCGCGATGACGTGCTAGGCTGGCTGTTAGCACAAGTACCCTACCGAAAGAAGTTATTAGATCCGTAATGCTTACTGCTTCCGAAAACGCCCGGTGCTGGAAATGGTACCACACCCTCGCCTCATCCTCGAATAGTGTATGCAACAGGAAGAAGCTGTTGATAGCCTCATGAGCCGCATCTAGAGTCCCCCGGACATCGACTTCCATATTTTCATGCTCATCCGAATAGATCAACATCAAGCAGTGGAAGTAGTTGCTCGTAAGGAATAGAGTCTGTCGAGCCAATCGCTTATTCTTGCTTGCCATACCGCATATTGAGACCTCCGAGAAGTTGCGAAAGGGTAGTGGGAAAGACATGTAGATACGGTGAAAGGAGGCGATGAGGCGAGTGCGTAATGTTGCGCAGGTAGATATCGGCAATTGGAGGGAACGGGGCGTACAGAGGGTCGACTGCACTATGTTTGCGAGATGCCACATGCTGGATATGTAGGAAATATCGCTCGCGCCGAGACCTGTCTGTGAGTCTTCCACTTCGGGCTCCAAGTCTTCGACTCGAACATCAGTGTGGGTGGCTGTGGGAGGTAGCTTCAAGATGACTGTCAAGAAGGTGTCTTGGAACAAAACGGCTTGCCACAGCTTTCTTCGCTGCTGCTTTTCCGAAGAGTGAGCGTTGGGAGCGGTTATCGAAGGATCACGGTTCAGGCCTAGGGCGTATGCCTGACGAATAAGAATGCCTGCAAAAGCCCAGGCATCGGCGGCATGGTTGTCGTTCATCAGGAAGTAGATCATTAGAACCATGGTTTGAATGGACCTTGGTGAGGGACGGCTAAGGTAGCCGACTAATCTCAGCGCTTGGTGCGATGCCGACACTGCTAAAGTCAGGTTTTATTCAATTTGCTGGTGAGCTGAGGAATGTTACCATAAAACTCTGCCGTTTGCTCCTTCTCATCTGGGGATGGAAGGGTAACGAATTGTGTACCCATCGCGAGCATGACGAAGATCAAAGAGACTAATGATCCATCGAACGTCGAACGCTCCATTGGGGACAGTGACCAGAAAAAGTCATATTCCCTATGGAAGGTGTCACGCTGTACTATCGGGTAAACAGGGTCTACGGCGTCAAAGTATCTGGCAATCAGGCTTTGAAGACGTCAGCTGCGCCGTCGTGAACTATCTTGGTGCCTGAAGAAAGGACATTTAGATCAACAGAGCACAGTTGACGAAATGAAAGCCAAAGAATGAGACGCAATAATACTTGTACAATCATTTACCTGAGCTTGATAGGCTGAATGAGGGAAGACTCACATGTCAGCCTGGTCTTTACTTGGTAAGACGGAAACAACCTCTTTCAGCCCGCCGTGGTGAGTCCAAAAATTCGAGAAGGGGTGTTCCACTTTGAAGACGTTCGAAGCCGAGGCATGAGAATACGGTATCATCGAGAGCAGCATGGGCGAGGAGCCGGTAGACGATCTCGAAAGCGCTTGTCCAGGGGAATCGTGCCCATTGTGCGTGCTGTGCTTGTTCTGATCTGGTGAGCCGAGAGGCCATGGTGAAAGAACGGACGTTTAACGTTACAGGACTTGACCACGCTGTGGAGTCGCTGGTCTTCTGTTCTTTTCGCGGCGCGTCGATACCAAGTGCGCGACGCGATTCTCTGACCATTCTTTTAGCAAGCCATGTCCATGTGGAGGGGCCAGGAAGGACAACTCTATGAGATCGGCGAGATGGGAATATTGACACTCCGAACCCCGTTTAACGCATGCAAAGCAGCTGCGTTAGATATTAGATTGGTCCAGTGCACTTTTCAGGCACTTTCAGTGTTTGACTTGCACTGGTCTTCCTCGGTCACACTAGGCCAAAGCATCTCGGTCAGCGAAGAGTATTGACGGGGTAGACGCCATACGGCATTGGATTGGCTGACCTTCGTCTTCTTCGCCTACATGAAGATGGATTAATTTTCCTGACTCTGATCCATGCAAGTTTCCGAATCACGTTGTACACTTACGGTGCACGATTCACAAGACAGAGAAGGCTTGTTGCGCTTTCTTTGCGGCTTCGACGCGGTATCCGAACCAATGCCTGGGCTTTCCTGTAGCTGACTAGCTTCCCTGGCGTTGTCTTCGATCTGGCCGTGGGTAGCGACCCCAGCGCCGTTTGCATATTCCGATGCTGCGTGTTCGTAGTGCGCTCCTTCAGCCATGGCCGCAGATAACACGGGAATAAATGAAAACTGCTTGTTCGCAAGCCAAACTTGGGTGGAGAGGTGGGGATTGCGGGGTCAATAATGACCGGGGAGTCCTAGCGCTTGTGTTTTACCTGACACTCGCGGCAGGCGGTGTGGGCTTACGAGTTGAGTGAGCTTGTGTTCTGAGCATTCCATGGGCATATATCACAAGAGGGTTCATCCATATAAGATTGATATACACGAAGATAGTCAGCAGATTTTGTTATTGCTGCTTCAGCTTTTCTGTCAACTCCGGCACTTGCTTGAAGAGGTCCCCAACCAAGCCAACGTCGGCCACCTGAAAGATAGGCGCATCCCCATCCTTGTTGATTGCTGCAATCACTTTACTGTCTTTCATCCCTGCAAGATGCTGTATGGCTCCTGAGATACCGGCACAGAGGTACAATTGAGGTGCCACATTTTTGCCCGTTTGTCCAACTTGCAGACTGTTGTCTGCGAAGCCACTGTCAACCGCCGCTCTAGAAGCCCCAATTGCTGCTCCCAAAGCGTCTGCAAGCGGTGGGATTATACGATCGAACTCATCCTTCGACTTGAGTCCTCGTCCACCAGATACCACTTTGCTGGCTGTTCCTAGATCAGGTCGGTCCGATTTTGCCAGATCCTCCGACAGCCACTCAGTCTTTATTTCAACCTTCGGATCAGCGCCCTTCGCGATTTCAGCAGAGCCACCTTCAGCTTCGGCCGCCGCGAAGGCCGTTCCTCGTACGGTTATGATTTTGATTTGGTCTGATGACTGTACTGTTAAGATCGCGTTACCAGCATATATTGGTCGAACAAATGCTGCGAGTGGTCAGTAAACATTCCGTCACAGTGTAGAATTGGAAATTTGGAGCACACTGTCTTCACTATCAATCGCAGTGATATCCGAGATCTGTTGTACATCTAAGAGTGCAGCAACTCGCGGCATGAGGTTCTTGCCAAAGGATGAGTGGCTAGCGAATACATGGGTGATGCCTTCTTTCTTGATGTTTTCCGCGACCATAGGAGCGTAGTTCTCTGGGAGGCCCTATGGCATATTTTAACCAAAGGCACCGAGCTCCCCACATGTGGGCGTACTTTATCATAGGCCCGATTCTCTATCATAATTATCTTCTTCAAGCCCTTGACCTTCGCCGCTTCTTCCGCTACCGATTTGGCACTACTTCCAGCGATGAAGCCTGTGATTGGACCACTGAGCTTCTGAGCAGCGGTGACAGCACTAAGGGATGCATTGTCCAATTTCCCTTCACGTTGCTCGAGGATGGCAAGGGAATTCAGGAGGCGGGTAAAAGCCAATTGTCGTTGGCCATTTATTGATGGCAAGGGCCGGAGATGAGACTGTACTTGACGTAAGAAGGGTCCACGAGTGACTGAAAGCATTTTCAGAGAAAATGGGCAAAATGAACAGCTCACCATCCCAAGGACGAGCCTCGGAGAGTGCCATTGCAGTTGAGAAGCCTCGGTCTTCGGGACAAGCCGGCGCTAGTGCTCCCAGCCCTGCCAAAACGTCTATTGTGGACAGCTGCTGTCTTCAACGCGTCTAGAGTAGAGGAACCCATCAACCAGTGCAGACGTCTACTGATACCGTATCCAATCGGGCATTGTTCGAGGAGCTGGACGCCGTCTAGTAAACGGCAGTCATTGAGTTGCGTTATAATCATAGAGTACAGCGCGACTTCAATCTTGTGCCGTTCAGGAGCTTATACCCACCACTCATCAAGCAAGTATTTGCCAACGATATTCATCTTGACCAGGCTTCACTTTGCTGGAATCCTTGTCGCGGACATGGAGGGGGAGAAATTGGGCTTTGACGACTCCTCCGTCCCGCAGGCGACCGAGACCGGTCAAGTTCATCAAACATCGCAAGCAACATTTGCACAAGGCATCCCGGGTACAATACCCTTCTATCATCCCTCTTCTTGCTCACATGCCCTGTTTCATAGCTTCACACCAGGAAGTTATCGCCTCCGAATCCTCAGTTGTGCACAAAACCTCCCCTCATTAAATTATACTTACTAACTGAGTCATTGTCCAGACTTCAGAAATTCACAAACAGTACAGACCCCTGACCCAAACATAACCTCCATCTCACCACAGAAGCCTTCTACATCCACACCTATCTTAATATCAGACAACCCTTTAGACGCACCAGACGCTCCTCGACCAGGGGATGAAGATGCTGATAGGGAGGACGAAGACATGGCGGGGACTGGTGAGGAGCCCGCTGATGGAAATGGCAGTCCGGAGAAGGAAGAAGCTACCCCAGCAGAAGGAGCAGATGGTTCCGCCGATGGCCTACCTCAGTCGAAAACCGCCCTAGAATCGGCAGCGCGATCTCATCTGATGGCCCAACGGCATGCCGTTGTCCTACCCAGTTACAGTACCTGGTTTGACATGCATACGATTCACGAAACCGAGAAGAGAAGCCTCCCAGAATTCTTCAACAGCCGCAACCGAAGCAAGACACCAGCTGTCTATAAAGACTACCGTGACTTCATGATCAATACGTACCGCCTCAACCCGTCCGAATACCTCACAGTCACCGCATGCAGACGGAATCTTGCCGGAGATGTATGCGCTATCATGAGAGTCCATGCATTCCTCGAGCAATGGGGCCTCATCAACTACCAGGTGAGCTCGTCCATATTGTTATTCTATCTGTCCCTCTCCTAACCGCTGTTGAAGATCGACCCTAACACGAAACCTTCCGCGATCGGTCCTCCGTTTACCGGCCATTTTCGCATTGTCGCAGATACACCCCGAGGCCTTCAGACATTTCAACCATTGTCGGACGTTAAATACGAGCCGGGCAAGTCATTTGCAGGCACTGAGAACGCTCTTCTCAGAGCCTACAAGGAAGCGCCAGGTCACGAGAGAGAAAGTCTCAATCTCGAGATTCGCCGAAATATATACGATCAGAAAGGCAAGGATCTCACCGCGGATTCAAAGGCCAAGCAATCCAACGGTGAGGAGTCCGCATCTAATGGGGTTTCTACCGGGAACCTGCCAATGAAACAGATCGAGGATCTGGCAAAAGAGCCGAAGAAGCCTGTCTATTGCTATTCTTGCGCGACTGACTGCACTCGTGTTCGATACCACTATGCAAAGTCTCACAGGCCAGGAGGTCGTGGAAAAGAAGAATATGTCAATTTTGACTTGTGCCCTGCCTGCTTCCTAGACCAGAAATATGACCGGGACACTTACGCTATAGACTTTGTCAAAGTCGAAGATCCACATTACAGTACGGTCGCAGACAAGGACGCACCATGGAGCGATGTTGAATTGCTGCTGCTTCTCGAAGGCCTGGAAATTTATGATGACAACTGGAACAAAATCTCTGACCACGTTGGTAGCCGTACACGAGAGGAGTGCGTCGTCAAGTTTCTTCAACTTGAGATTGAAGATAAGTATCTTGAGCCTGAAATCAGCGGCCACCCAAGCTATGGCTCTGTTGATACGGGGCGGGTTCCATTCTCTCAGAAAGACAACCCTGTCATGTCCGTCATGGGCTTTTTGGCAGGTATGACCGAACCTGCTGTCGCTGCTGCAGCAGCTGGGCGCTCCGTTAGGGAAATGGAAAGGTCCTACCGGAAGCGCTTGAACCTTGGCCTAGGTGGAGGTTCAGTGGACAAGGGGAAAGACAAGGAAGCTATGAAGATCGGAGACTCAATGGATGTCGACGACGTCAATAGCCCTCGGGCGGACGATCATAATCAGATAGCGACATCAGCGGGAGAGAAGCAACAGAATGCAGCATCTTACGCAGCAACGACTGCGTTTGCCACCTCCGCTGCTCGCGCTGCCGCACTAGCTTCCGACGAGGAAAGGGAAATGACTCGTCTGGTCTCTGCTGCTGTGAATACTACCTTGCAGAAATTCGAGCTTAAGCTACAGCAATTCTCGGAAATGGAGACTTTGCTCCAAGCCGAGCGACGCGAGTTGGAGCGTGGTAGGCAGCAATTATTCCTTGACCGGCTGGCTTTCAGAAAGCGAGTCTCTGAAACGCAGGAGGCGCTCCGGATGGCAAGCCTGAAAGGAGGAGAGGAGGGTGCGAGGATCGCCCAGACTGTCGACCTCGGCGGCGGCGAGAAGCTTGGATTCCAGCAAGCAACCTCGAGGGGTAGTTTGGGCCCGCTGGCTGTAGGATATTCTGGTTACAAGAGTTGGGAGATCTAAAGGAGGATGTTGGATCGAAGGACTCTAGCACTCGGGAGACGTAACTTGGGAGCCAAGCATGCAAGCTAGTCCAAGTATCGGGAGACTGACCAAACGCTGCATATCGCACGGATGCCGGAATTGCATGCAAGGTTTTATGACACCTCCTTCACGACCTGTATTATGTATACTCGTTTTCGGTGAGCATTTTGAGACTTGACTGAACGCTCTGGTGCTATCGAAGCCATGATTTTCCTTTTCTTTCTATCCATTAAGACCGCCGCAGTAGTATGCTCATTAATCAGTGTCATCAGTGTCCCTGCTATCCGCACGATCCTCATTATTTTGAATGTCTCGATTGCCAGCGACGGAGATCGAAGGTCTGCTACTTCGATGGCCTTCGTCCACAATCATTTGTTCCCTCTCAGTGCCTTTTCGATCGGATGACATTTGATGCCCCAGGGTTGGATGCTGGGGATCCCCTTCCGGCTCGTCGAGCTCATCACCCACCAAATCTCCACCTCCGTTTGCCTTACGACTGACATTTTCATCATCGAACCCAACGCTAGAATTCACTACTTCTGTCTCCGAGCTCTGATGGTCACTGATAGGTTCGTCGCTAGGGAACTCGTTAGGTATTGGCTTCCTACAGTATGAACTTCAACGAGAAGACCTTGGATTGGACGAGAAATCGTCCACGACATTCTCAGAGTCTATCCCATAACTCGTAAGGCCGGCAGCTGTCTCATTTCTCCGGCCAAGGCTTCGATTCTCAGTGAAGCTGGTCGCAGCTACGGGCGTTTCATACACTTCCCACTCCGTGGCATAATTCACCCCAGCCTTCCAGTCATCGAGAATCTCTGTATCCTTGCGTTGGGCCACTGGCATGTTGGGTAGTTCAACGTCTTCGGACCCCATCCTTTGAGCCGAATCTTCGCCGAGGAGCTCCCACAAGCGTCTTTCTTCAGCTCGACTCGCTCGCTGATCGAGTACTTCAGCGTAGGTTTCTTGTGCTGCCGCGCGAAGCTTTTGCTTATTAGCTTGCTCATCATTAATGGTATTGGTAGAGAGGGCACTGTCGGAAAGATCATGTGATTCCTCGTCCGCAGTTGATAGAAAACCGGATGACTCCGAATCATCCGATGAATCTGACGGGACATTGTCCGGCATGTCCTTTCCTTGAGAAATCGAATGAATGGCGTTGTCTCTAGATGCTGCTCTTGACCTTCCTCGAGCCTTCGAAGGTAACGAACTCAAGATAGTCTCGATCTCATGGTAACTGTATGTTTTGCCGGACGCTCGGCGATGCTTGATCTTTTCATAGACACGAAGCCTGCATTTTCTGGCCACTCCAGCCCAGAATCTTTTAGTGTCGCTTTCCATGCCTAGAACATCGAGCGCTGCCATAACATCTGCCTTTTTAACGTTGCTGCCGGACTTGTAATTGGTCGATGCATCGAGAGCTCTTCGCCTGGACATGGCAAAGAAAAGACTGGACTGGACGATTCTGTTGGTAATTGATTTGGCAAGATTGTGGAAGTCCGAGAATGCTGTATACGTAATTGTAGGCGATTTGCGCCCCTCTTTATATGTATGCCAATTGTTCTCCATTATGCTGGAATTCATGAAGAAGCGCTTCGACAAAGCAAGGAAGGTCTTAAGGTTCAGTAAGTCAGCTGCAGGAAGCGTTTCCAAAATTTCACGATCGCCTTCCTCGCCAGCACTCAAGCGACGGCTTGCCCATTGAGCAATTTTGGGCGTCAACATGGAGAGACTGCCATGCTTCTTCTTTTCGATCCTTTCTTCTTCTTGCTGCTGAAGAAAAGAAAGAGTCTCCGCTGCAACATCGAGGCTTGCACAACATTCCTGACTGACTTCAAAGGCTGCGGAGATGTCAAAGGCTTTGGGTAGCCTCTTGGTAGGTTCATAAATTTGCTCGTCCGCTGCAGCCTTTCTTAGCCTCCCCAGATAGATATAGACTTCCGACTCGCTCTTAGAGCCTACGTCGGCAGCAATGTCTTGGATCGCATGTCTTCCTCTCCTTGCGAGTCTACAGAAGAGAACATCCTTCTCTTCAGGAGACCATAAAGTGGCACCGATCTGGCTCACTGGCAGGTTTGTGTGCCTTGAAGTCTCTTTTGATGCAATTTCGATCACTGTTTCATTGAACATTTCACGATATTCGTCGTTATAAAAATTTCTCAGGCGCTTCACCCTACCATGTAATGCTGTTGAGTGTTTATGAAGCTTTCGTTTCTTAGACCTTCCACCACTACTAGAAGAAGCTTCTTGTGCAGAGGACAAGCTCTCAGCGGTTTCTGAAGGTAAGTAGGCTGCATCTGACCGGGTGCATTGCTCTGCATCACCCATTGCAATTTCAAGATTGGTTTTATCATATCGCAGACCTAAACAATTGTTGATGGAGATAAGAGGAGATAAGAGGAGATCGTGCTAGTCTAGACCCTTGTCTCACAATTCTCGGCGCAGAGCGACCCCTAAGCGAGGGCTAAGATTGCTAAGTCCCTTCCCAGCGCTAGACTATTTAGAGTATAGACTTAAGGCCTTAAAGATTTTCTATATTAATATATATTCTTAGAAGATTAAAGTATTATCATTTTTTCTATAAATTTCAAATAAAATCTTTAAAAAATCTACTTAGTAAAAGACTTATTATTCTTAAGTTTATAAACTATTAATTATTATTCTTTACTTGAAAATATTAATAAAAATCTTCTAAATTTCTCTTAAAAAGGACTATTACTTTATACTTATTAAGGATTATTATTATAATTCTAGCTTATAACCTTATTTTAAGGCTAAATATCTTAGTATATATATTATTATAAAGTAATTACGTCGAGTTACTAAGACTACTAAGCCTTTAATTCTTAGTAATTTAATTCTAAAAAGTAGAATTAAAACCTAACTTTTATACTACTAATAGTATACTAGTATACTATTAATAGTAACACGCTAAAAGGCTTAGCGATTTAATTCTAAAAGATAGGATTAAAATCTAACTTAATAGTTAGTCTATATATTAATATTACTTATAAGGCCTATATACTTATAATTTAGGTATAAACTAATTATATTAAGTTACTAAGACTATTAAGCCTTTAATTCTTAGTAATTTAATTTTATAAGTTTATTATAAAATAGCTACTACCTTATACGCCTTATAGTATTATACTATATATAGCTTAGCTTATTAAGATATAAGATCTTTATTATATAGTAAGATAAGCCTTTATATACTACTTTTACCTTAATACTATTTATATTATATTATTTATTTTAGGTATATTTTATTATATTTAATAGTAATACCTTTATATATTATCCTAATAGGTTAAGGATAACTTAATAGGAGGTATAAACTAGGAGTCCTCTATTAATAAATTAGATATTTTTATAGCTATTAAATTTACTATTTTATATTAATTAAATTAAATTTGATTTTACTTTATTTAAATAATTATAATATATTTAAATCCTACCTTATTAATTTATAATATTAGATAACTTTTTAAATAAGATATCTATTTAATCTTAATTAGATTTATTTGATTAACTATTTTTACCTCTTATTAAGAAAATCAGTCTTCTTAGAAGTAA
>JAABUK010001771.1_pt1 | contig 40364 bp, 38 predicted proteins | sample 5559141 | NCBI WGS metagenome assembly JAABUK01 (sample SAMN10711869, study PRJNA513367) | rock metagenome | isolation source: Antarctica rocks | place: Antarctica: Victoria Land, Pudding Butte nord | collected 2016-01-03 | reverse complement strand
ACTTAGAGATGCTTCCGTTTGATGCTGGGCCATATAAAGGTTTTACGAATAATGTTTGTGCTAACTGCTGACTGATAGAAAAGGAAGGAGATTTATTTATTTTGATTTCAACAGAATTATCGAAACTAAATTTTTTTATTACCTCCAATACAGTTCCGATACCTATATTTTTATGTCTTAATAACTCCAGTAATTCTGTTGACTGGCTGCCTACAGCGCTCACTTCCGCTTCACAGTTAAGATCAAGATCAAAGAGATTTATTTGTTTTTGTACCTCCATTTTTCCGTTCATATCGGGTATTGGATCACCATGCGGATCGAACCGGGGAAAGCTCAGATAAGCATCTAATTTTTTAATAAGCACGGGGCTGTTCACATGCTCGAGCTCTTCTGCTATCTCGTGTACCTCATCCCAACCAAATTCGAGCTTATTGACCAGGAAATACTCCCACAGCCGATGTTTGCGAACAACGTCTAAAGCAACTTTTTTTCCTTCATCACTCAATGCAAAGCCCTGGTAGGGTTCGTAATGAAGGAGTTTTTTACTTTTCAGTTTTTTCAACATGTCTGTTACAGAGGCTGCTTTCGTCTTTAATTGAGCGGCAAGTTCGTTGGTGGTAACCAAAGTATCTGCATGCTGGAGCTGATAAATAGATTTAATATAATTTTCTTCACTCGCAGAAAAATTTCTCACAGTTAAAATTTATATTTAGGCGAAGCTAAATTATTTTTTATTAAAACTGAAATTTTTACTTCGTTAAATTATAGTTCACAGCATCTGATTAATGATTAATTTTATTTTGTATTAAACAAGCTCAGATGAGGAAATATGTGGTAACGGTAATTATACTATTGGCAATATGGGCTTGCAAAAGCAAGGAAGCAGGTAAAAATAATCAACAGAAAACGACTGGTCAGCAACAAACGGAAGCAAATGAATTTTTTGAAGCGTATAATAAATTGCAGTTACCTTTTACAGTGTCAGATACCAACATAACAGAAGCATCAGACACCAATACCATCAGTTATGCTATTTTTACTCAGTTTGTTCCTGACACCATTTTTAATAAAGCTTTCGGTACAAACCGTAAGCTTTCCATACATCCTGTTGGTAAGATCGAGCAAAAAGGAAAGGAATCTTACTTTGTAACATTAGTGAATGATAAAAACCATACTGCAATATATTTATCTGTTTATGATAAGAAAAAATTTGTTGCCAGCATGCCCCTGATCGCTACCGACCAGGATAAGATCAGCAATTCAGCTTCTATAGATAAAAAATTATCTATTGTTACTAACAAAAACTGGACAGTTAAAGACGAACCTTTTTATAAACGAACAATTTACGCATACAATAGTGCCGGCGTTTTCACTACGGTGCTTACCGAGACAAATGAAGATCGGGCGGCAAGTGCTGCTCTAAATCCATTGGATACGTTTCCTAAAAGAAATAAATATAGCGGTGACTATGCAAAAGGAAGCAAAAATGTCTTATTTATAAGAGATGGAAAAACAGCAGGGCAGTACCTGTTCTACGTTCATTTCGAAACAGAAGATAAGGACGACCCTTGCAGCGGAGAATTGAAAGGCGCTTTAAAAATGGTATCTGACAAAGCAGGAGTATATACCGGCAGCGGCGATCCGTGTGTTCTTAATATGACTTTTACGACAAACGAAGTAAAAGTAAAAGAAACCGGAAGCTGCGGCAACTACCGGGGAATTAAGTGTTTTTTTAATGATACGTATTTAAAAAAGAAACAGCTAAAAGTTTCTTTAAAAAAGAAATAAGCGAAGACAGATTACCAAATAATTTTATAGAACAGCCGTTGCATACCATTTTCTGAAATACCTTAATTTACTAAGTTTTTTGGCATCCATATACAAAGGTTTTATATTTGTACAAATTGAACTTAACAATGGAGATAAAAACCGATTTGTACCTTGGCGATAGCAGGGAAATGCTTAAAAAGCTTCCTGACAACTCCGTTGACCTAATTGTAACTTCCCCTCCTTACGCAGACCAACGGAAAGGTACTTATGGTGGCATTCATCCGGATAAGTATGTTGAATGGTTTCTTCCAATAACAAAAGAACTCCTTAGAGTTCTAAAACCAACAGGAACTTTTATTCTGAATATTAAAGAAAAAGTTGTTGAAGGTGAACGAAGTATCTATGTTATGGAATTGATAATTGAAATGCGTAAACAAGGTTGGCTTTGGACAGAGGAATTTATATGGCATAAGAAAAATTGCTATCCTGGCAAATGGCCTAATCGTTTTCGGGATGCATGGGAAAGACTTCTTCAATTTAATAAGGATAAGAAATTTAATATGTATCAAGAGGAAGTAATGATTCCAATGGGTGACTGGGCAAAGTCAAGACTTAAGAACCTAAGCGAAACTGATAAAATTAGAGATAACTCAAAAGTTGGCAGTGGTTTTGGAAAAAATATTTCAAACTGGGTGACACGAGACAAAGCATTTCCATCAAACGTTTTGCATTTAGCAACAGAATGCAGCAATAAAAGTCATAGTGCTGCATTTCCAGAAGAATTGCCCGAATGGTTTTTGAAATTATTTACAAAAGAAAAAGATACAATTCTTGACCCTTTTATGGGTTCAGGAACAACTATTTTAGTTTCCAACAAAATGAAACGTCATTCTATCGGAATAGATGTAGTTCCAGAATATTATGAAATGGTGAAGGAGCAAGTAAAACCAGTAAAACTATATTTATTAGAGCCGAAAGCAGAATATGAAACAAATAAATCTAAACGACGTCACACAGTACGTTGAAGAGAACATAGGTACTTTTCACCAAAAACGAATTGCGGGACTTAATGGGCTAAAACTAATAAAGGTTCTTGGTAAAAAAAACCCCTATCTTTTTAAGGCGAAATATATTTTAACTGCCCAAGATATTATTAAAAGCCTGACTGATGCTTTTATTTCTTCACAAGAAGAAACAATCTTCGGTGATTGGCTTGAAGGTCTTGCAATATTTATAAATGAACAAGTCTTTTCAGGACGAAAATCTGGTATTCCTGGAATTGATTTGGAATTTGATAATGAAGGTATTCGCTATATAATAACAATTAAATCAGGTCCAAAATGGGGGAATAGTTCACAAATTGGAAAAATGATTGCAGATTTCAAAACTGCAAAAAAGACACTTCGAACAAGTAATTCACAATTAAATATTATTTCAATAAATGGCTGTTGTTATGGCCGGGACAATAAGCCCGACAAAGGTGATTATTACAAATATTGTGGGCAAACATTTTGGGAATTTGTGTCTGGAGACACAGACCTATATTTAAAAATAATTGAGCCATTAAGCCATCAGGCTAAAGAAAGGAATAATGATTTTATTCAATCTTATTCACAAATGATAAATTTATTTACTAAAGAATTTGCTGATACATTCTGTATGGTAAATGGTTCGATAGATTGGGATAAACTAGTTCGCTTAAATTCATCTTCATCATTATTAAATAAAAAATAAAGAGCGATTAATATTATTCCTGAATGTAATAATCCAGCCCCTTGCTGTCTTGGTTAAACAACAAAACATTTGGCTGAACCGGAAGGAACACAAATACTTGGCCTTCGCCAAACCTTTGCACATGCCGCAAATTAATGTATGCTATAAAAGAACGGCTAAAAAATAATCTTAAACATTTTCCGTTAATATTGCAACTCCTTTGAAAGAAAAAAACAATTATGAATTTTAGAAATTACTCGGTTCCTTACCAGGTTGATGAACGTTATACAAAACGTGTTGCTTATTTCTCTATGGAATTTGCCATTCACCAGTCGCTCAAAATATACAGTGGCGGCCTGGGATTTTTGGCTGGTTCACATTTGCGCAGCGCATACGAACTGCGTCAAAACTTAATCGGCGTCGGCATTTTATGGAAGTATGGATACTATGACCAGGCCCGCAACCAGGATCAGAGCCTGCAGGTGACCTGGATGGAAAAAATATACAGCTACCTGGAAGACACCGGAATTAAATACCAGATTTTAATACACGACTCTCCTGTTTGGGTTAAGGCGTATTATCTGCCCCCGACCATATTTAACAACGCACCTTTGTTTTTGCTCTCTACCGATCTTCCAGAGAATGATTATATCTCTCAAACCATCTGTCACAGGTTGTACGATGGAAACGTATCAACAAAACTTGCGCAGTTTATCTTGTTAGGTGTTGGCGGCGCAAAACTGGTAGATGAACTGAATTTTAATCCTGATAAGTATCATCTTAATGAAGCTCATGGAGTTTCGGCAGCATTTTACCTGCTTAATAAATTCAGAAGTGCAGAACAATTAAAAGAGCTTTTAGTGTTTACCACACATACGCCCGAAGAAGCGGGCAACGAAAAGCACGATATTTATCTTTGTTACAGCATGAGCTTCTTCTGCGGAATGAGCATAGATGAAGTAAAACACGTAACCGGGATTGAAGACGGCGTGTTTAATCATTCGCTTGTTGCACTGCGTCTTGCAAAAATTGCCAATGGCGTTTCGGAGCTTCACGGGCATGTGAGCCGCGAAATGTGGAAGCATTACGATAATATCTGTTCCATTATATCAATAACCAACGCACAGAACTGGAAGTATTGGGCAGATAAGCAGTTGTACAACTACATGGAGCAGGGCCAGGACGTGCTTTTTGATGATCGTAAAAAATATTTGAAAAAAAGGTCATTTGAAATTGTTGCCGACCAAACCGGGAAACTTTTTGACCCCAATGTTCTTACCATTGTCTGGGCCCGCCGTTTCGCAGGTTATAAAAGAGCAGACCTCATAACAAGAGATATTGAAAAATTTAAAAAGCTTACAGGCAATACAAAATATCCCGTACAGATCATCTGGGCAGGCAAACCCTATCCGCTTGATTATCCTTCTATCACAGATTTTAATAACCTGGTGCATCTGAGCAAAGCATATAAAAATGTGGCAGTATTAATCGGGTACGAGCTCGCATTGAGCAAACGCCTTAAACAGGCAGCAGATATATGGCTTAATAATCCGAGAGTGCCAAGAGAAGCCTCCGGAACCAGCGGCATGACGGCCTGTATGAACGGGGCGGTTAACTTAAGCACCGATGACGGCTGGATACCTGAGTTTATAAACAATGGAAACAATGGCTTTGTTGTACCCGTGGCTGATTATGAAAACCTTCGTGTACAGGAGCAGGACGAATACGATTTAAACCAATTGTACGAAATTCTCGAGAACCAGATTCTACCGACTTATTATGACAATCGTGATACCTGGAGACAGGTAACTAAAAATGGTATGAGAGATGTACGCTTTAAATTTGACAGTAACCGCATGGCCGACGAATATTACCAGTTGCTATACAAATACTAATTTCTTTTACTTCAGTAAAAAAAAGGCTTACCAAAAGGTAAGCTTTTTTTGTGTCTTTAAAATTGAAACCATCAGGAGGTGGTTGAATAAAAATATAAGAATCTTGCTTGAGCCAAAACTTTTTTACAGTTTGAGTGGTTATTCATTAAAAGATAAAAAACGTTGAGGAAAAGGCAAAAAAAAGGGCCAGGATAGAAATCCAGCCCAGTTTTAATCCAATATTCTATGAAAAACCATTTATATAGACTGAATTAATTGTATAAAGTTGCAAGAACTAAAAAACTATTTTTAATAAAAAGGATTGAATGAAGAAAGTACATATAAAAAAAAGGAACGATAAAAAAAGTGAATTTTAATAAAAAGCAAAAATCGGCAAGGACAAAAGCCGCCCCGTTTTTAGAATAATATTCTATGATAAACTGCTTATAAGTAACTTTCTGTACAAATCCTCTATTATTCCTATAGTCATTGATTAGTGGCACCCCGGGTGAAAGAAATGTTTTTATCTTATTATTGTTATAAAAAGTTGTTTGAAAGAATTTTCTTTCTTACCAATTATACAACTTATACATAATCCTGTTCTTTTTTTAAAGTAATGATTTCTTAAATACCGATATTTAGGATTTTTATCTATAAATCTTTTTTATTGTCATCACCCGACTCCAGTGTTTTAAAACGTTCGCTCACACCTGCCATGTTGTGGGGTTTAGGTGTGGGCTACGTCATATCGGGCATGTATTTTGGCTGGAACTTAGGTCTCGAGCAAGGCGGCACGCTGGGTTTGGCTATCGCCACTTTTTTTATTATTGTCATGTATGTTACATTTACTTTCAGCTATGCAGAATTGGCCTGTGCTATCCCAAAGGCAGGTGGCGGATTTGATTATGCAAGCCGGGCTTTGGGTACAGGCGCAGGCTTTATTGCTGGCATGGCACAAAATATAGAGTTTATCTTTGCACCGCCTGCCATTGCGTTTGCTATCGGCGCTTATTTCAATTTATTTTTTCCGCAGATTCCTATCCTAACGATAGCCATTTTTGCCTATATACTATTTACTGCATTAAATATATCCGGCGTAAAAGCAGCAGCTTTGTTTGAGCTGGTTATTACTATTCTTGCCGTGGCAGAGTTGTTATTGTTTGCCGGAATAACGCTGCCGCATTTTGATATAAAAAACCTGCAGCAAAATGCGTTTCCGCATGGCTGGCAGGGAGTGTTTGCAGCCATTCCCTTTGCTATATGGTTTTTTCTGGGTATCGAAGGCGTGGCTAATGTTGCTGAAGAAGCCATACATCCGCAACGAACTATTCTGTTTGGTTTTGGTTCTGCCATTCTTACTTTGGTCATTCTTTGTGTGCTGACATTTGCGGGTTCTGTTGGCATTGCAGGCTGGCAAGCTGTTGTTTACAAAGCTGATGGCACTGCTTCGGACTCTCCTTTGCCATTGGCTTTAGGGTATATTGTAGGTAATAATCATTTTTTGTATCATTTACTCATTACTGTCGGATTATTTGGATTAATTGCTTCTTTTCATGGCCTCATTTTAGCTGGCGGAAGATCGAGCTTTGAATTTGGAAGAGTACAATTTGCACCTGCTTTCATAGGGAAAATTCATTCAAAATTCCGGACACCGGCTAATGCGTTGCTTGTAAATATGATTATCGGAATCATTGCATTGATTACCGGAAAAACAGCAGAAATTATAACCATATCAGTTTTTGGTGCACTAACATTGTATATCGTATCCATGACAGCGCTGCTGCAGCTTAGAAAAAAGGAACCTGGTCTTGAACGGCCTTTTAAAGTACCGTTTTATCCTTTTTTTCCGGTTACGGCTTTGGTCATTGCTGTTATTTCATTTGTTGCCATGATTATCTTTAATTTTAAGATCGCTATTATTTATTTTTTATTAATGAGTATTTGTTATATCGCTTTTAAAATCATTAAAATTAAAACAAGAGGATTTTGAACCACATAGGCACAGTAGAAACATAGGTTTTACATAGAGCTTGTGCTTTACTATGTTCCTATGTGTCTATGTGGTTTAATTTCAAATGTTCATAGATTGCTATTAGGACTGGGATTCGGAAATAAATATTAGATAACTTATTAAAGTTTGTAAATCTTTGTTTAAAGCACTTATATGACTACACAGGAAATAATTGCGTACATAAAAAATCATCCGGCCGGAAAAGTGAAGATTGCCATTACAGACATTGATGGTGTGCTGCGCGGAAAATATATTTCTGCAGAAAAATTTCTTTCCATAATAGATACAAATACAGGTTTTTGCGATGTCATTTTTGGATGGGATATAAATGATGCCACTTATGATAATGCAAATTTTACAGGCTGGCATACCGGTTATCCCGATGCTGCGGCTAACTTAGATTTGTCCACTTTCAGAAAAATACCCTGGGAAAATGACGTTCCGTTTTTTTTAGGTGAAATGATAACTAAAGATGGAAATCCTTCTTTTATTTGTCCAAGGCAATTATTGAAGAAAGTTTTAAATGATGCAAAAGAACAAGGGTTTTTACCTTTTTTTTCACAGGAATTTGAATGGTACAATTTCGCTGAGACTCCGCAAAGCGCCCACGATAAGCAATTTAAAAATCTAACGCCCCTTACAACCGGCATGTTTGGGTATTCCATTCTCCGCAGCACCTTACAAAATCCATTTTTTACGGATTTATTTGAATTGCTTAAAAAATTTGATATTCCTTTGGAAGGTTTGCATACCGAGACGGGTCCCGGGACTTATGAAGCAGCGATAAACTATTCTGAAATTATAGAAGCGGCAGACCGGGCAGTATTATTTAAAACAGCCGTTAAGGAAATCGCTTACAAGCATAATATTATGGCTACTTTCATGGCCAAGGTCAATGAAAATCTTCCCGGTTGCGGCGGTCATGTACATCAAAGCCTTTGGGATGAAGCGGCTAAAATCAATCTTTTTTATGATGAAAAAGATTCCATGAAAATGAGTGAAACAATGAAAAGTTATATTGCAGGCCAACTGCATTGCCTGCCTTTTATTTTACCAATGTTTGCACCCACGATTAATAGTTATAAACGCCTGGTAGAAGGAGCCTGGGCGCCAACCACACTAACCTGGGGAGTTGATAACAGAACGGTAGCTTTGCGTGTTTTACAAAGCAGCAAAAAATCCTGCAGGCTGGAGACAAGAGTGATTGGTTCTGATGTGAATCCATACCTGGCGATGGCAGCGGCTCTTGCATCCGGGTTATATGGAATCAAAAATAAACTCGAACTAAAACAACCTGCAACCACCGGAAACGGGTATGATAATTATTCGAACGGCACGCTTCCTAAAACCCTCGATGAAGCTACTCAGATGATGAAGCAATCAACACTGGCAAAAGAAATACTGGGAGAAAAATTTACGGAGCACTTTGTACAAACCCGTGAATGGGAATGGCGGCAACATCTGAAAGCTGTGACCGATTGGGAATATAAAAGATATTTTGAGATTATTTAGCCACGGCCCTCAAGGGAGCAGTGAGATTGACGTTGAAAGAGATGATTACTAAAAATAAGGGAAGTAGTATTAAAGCATAATTATCAAATTAAAAGAGTTCTTTTCTCCCTACTCCTTTGGAGAAGGGCGGGGGATGAGGTCAATATTATGAGCTTCAATACAATTTATCAATATAATTTTCCCACTACCATTCGCTTTGGTGCTGGAGCAAGCAAAGAATTGGGGGATTATTTAATAAAAAATAAAATAGTAAGGCCGCTGATTGTGACAGATAAAACTGTCGCAGAGCTTGGTTTTTTTAAAGAAATTATTAGTGATCTTAATAAAAAAACTATTTCGGCAGAAGTATTTTATGACATACATAAAAACCCGGTAAAATCAGATGTTTATAAAGGAACAGGTGCATACGATGACACAAAACGAAATGCAATCATAGGCATTGGGGGCGGGGCAGCGCTTGACGTTGCGAGGGCAATCGCACTGAGAGTAAATCATCGTGAAGATCTTTTTAAATACGATGATCTTATTGGAGGAGATATTTATGTTACGAATGATGTTCCGCATTTTATCACTATTCCAACAACAGCGGGTACAGGCAGCGAGGTGGGAAGAAGCGCTATTATTGCTGATGACGAAACACATCAAAAAAAAATACTTTTCTCCCCGAAGTTACTTGCCCCAATTGTATTTGCAGATCCGTTATTAACCATGGATTTACCGCCTTTTATTACTGCCGCTACCGGCATGGATGCCTTAACACATAACATGGAAGCGTATCTGGCGAAAATGCCGCACCCCATGTGTGAAGGAATTGCATTGGAAGGAATTGCATTAATTCACGGGTCGTTGCAAAAAGCAGTGAACAATCCTGACCTTGAGTCAAGAAGCAAAATGCTGATTGCTTCCCTGATGGGAGCAGTGGCTTTTCAAAAAGGGCTGGGCGTGGTTCATTCCCTGGCTCATCCGCTCTCATCATTACTTGATACACATCACGGTTTGGCCAATGCCGTAAACCTTCCTTATGGAATGGAATTTAATATTCAAGGTTTTGAACATAAATTCAAAAAAATAGCGAGAGTATTGGAATTAAAGGAAGAAACCGGTGAAGCGGTTGTAAAGTATTTATTTGAGCTTAATTCAAAAATAAACATACCCCGCCGTTTGAGTGAAATTGGTGTAAAGCAGGAACATGTTGAAACATTAGCTGGTTTAGCAATTGAGGATTTTGCTCATCCTAATAATCCAAAACCTGTTACAAAAGAAGATTTCCGAGAGCTTTATAATAAGGCACTGTAATTTTTTCAGCATAAAAAAGAACAGGAGGATTTTGAACCACAGAGGCACTATACGGCAGGTAGTTTCACAGAGAATAATGATAATCTCTCTGTGCTTCTCAGTGTCGCAGTGTCTCGGGGGTTCAAAAAATATCTCAAAAACTTTAATCTAATCATGAAGAAAAAAATCGGCATAAGTTATACTGAAACGAATTTCCAAAACTATTGGAATTGGTTTAATGATGAGGATAAACAAGATATAGAGCTGATTGAACTGTCATTTTTAAAAAATAATGAAAAAGATATTTTTGCATGTGATGGATTTATCCTGACAGGCGGAGTTGATATTGATCCGTCTTTTTATGGTGGTAACCTTGAATATGATAATAAACCAAACCGGTTTGAGCCGGTACGCGATCAATTTGAAGAGAAGATTTATCAACATTCACAGGAGAATAAAAAACCGTTATTAGGAATTTGCAGAGGTTTGCAACTGGTGAATGTTTTACAGGGCGGCAAACTCATCCAGGATTTACATGCAGAAATGAATGTAAAACATTGTGGTACTGAAGAGGCAGACGGGCAACATGATATAAGAATTGAAAAAGATACTTTGTTGTATAATTTTACTTTTTCCGGTAAAGGCAATATAAACAGTTCTCATCACCAGGCTATTGACCCAAACGCCATTGGCGATAATCTCATAGTAAATGCGTACGATGATTGTGAAGAAAAATTAATAGAAGGAATTGAGTTTAAGAATAAAACAAACAAGGCTTTTATGCTGTGTGTACAATGGCATCCTGAAAGAATGGACGAACAGTCAGGCGTTTTAGCTGATGGAATTAAAAATATTTTTTTAAAAAGCTGTCAGGAATACTTAATCATCTCGCTCTAAAAGGAGCTATTACATCATATTTTTTTCTCTTTGCTCCCTTTATGTCAATGTAATTTGGTTAAAGTGTTTTTACAATCTTGTAGAGGTTAAATGTTTGTAGAATAAAGACAATAAACAAATAATTTAACCGCGCCGTAGATGCGGAATAAAAGGTAGCGTACCTACGGCACGCTTATAATACTTTTGCTAATAAAGTTCTACAAACATCATGCTCCCATGGAGTGAGACAAATGAAAGTTCCTTTATCTCACTGCTCCCTTTAGGGTTGGGGCAAAAAGAATAAAGCATGCAAATTATCAATCCTGCAACGGAGGAAATTATAAAAGAAATAACGGAAGATTCAAAAGAAAGCTTAACCGGTAAGTTTGAATTATTACGGTTAAATCAACCTGCATGGCAAGAAGTACCGCTGATAGAAAGGGTGAATGTACTTATGTCATTTTCTGATTTATTAGCAGAAAACATTGAAAACCTTGCGATGATTTTGACCAATGAAGTCGGAAAACCTTTGCAGCAATCGCGTAATGAAATAAACGGCGCAACGAAACGTATACAATGGCTCGCATCAAATGCTGAGAAATATTTATCGCCCGAAACGATGACTTTCGAAGAAGGCATTGAAGAAAAAATTGTGTATGAACCTCTTGGCGTCGTTTGCAATATTTCTGCATGGAACTATCCTTATCTTGTTGGTATAAATGTGTTTGTACCTGCGTTACTTGCAGGAAATTCCGTTATGTACAAACCGTCTGAATATGCAACTTTAACAGGGCTTAAAATTGAAAAATTACTAAAAGAGGCTGGTATTCCTGAAAATACTTTTCAGGTTGCTGCAGGCGCAGGAGCTGTTGGCGAAGTTTTGTTGAACCTTCCTTTTGACGGCTATTTTTTTACCGGCTCTTACAAAACTGGTAAATATATTTATGAAAAAGTTGCTCCTAAGATGGTTCCATGCCAATGTGAATTAGGAGGCAAGGATCCCTTATATGTTGCGGAAGATATTGCAGATATTAAATCAGTGGCTGCAGGTACAGCGGACGGTGCTTTTTATAATAACGGGCAAAGCTGCTGCGCCATAGAGCGGATTTATGTGCATGAAAAAGTGTATGAAGATTATGTAGCAGAATTTGCAAAAGAAGTAAAATCCTGGAAAGCGGGATCGCCAATCGATGATGGAATATACATTGGCCCGTTAAGCCGGAAAAACCAGCTTACAATCCTGGATCAACAAGTGAAAGATGCGGTAGAAAAAGGAGCAACCATTGTTACCGGCGGCCACCGGATAAATGAACGTGGTTATTTTTTTCAGCCGACGGTATTGACAAATGTCAATCACACAATGAGTGTAATGAAAGATGAGTCATTCGGGCCGGTTATCGGTATTATGAAAGTAAAAAGTGATGAAGAAGCCATTCAACTGATGCAGGATACAGAATATGGATTAACTGCTGCCGTATACAGTTCAGATAAGTCAAGAGCAGAAAACATTTTGCAACAAATAAATACAGGAACCGGCTACTGGAATTGCTGCGACAGAGTTAGCCCTGCCTTACCCTGGAGCGGCAGAAAGCATTCAGGTTTTGGCTCGACACTTTCTCATACTGGCTTACGTGCCTTTACAAAACCCAAAGCGCTGCATTTGCGGAGTTAAGGATAAAGGCAAATGTCATTTAATTGATCAACCACTGAAGCCGTTAAACCAAAAAAATATACTTTCATAGCTCATGGTTTAAACCATGGGCTATGGAAAAAGCTTTCAAAGCAAAAATCGTTTTAACGATTTGAATGTTTAATTAAACGACGTTAGCTTAACTCCGGGGACAAAAAAAAATAAGAGATGGCATAAACTCTGCAAACCAATACCTGCTCCAATTCTTTAATATTCGTACAATAAAACTTTAATTTTCACCTGTAAGTAATTTTAATTCTGATAAAGGGAATCAAAAATACAGGGCTTCCGCTTCTTCTTAATCTGACATACGCAGCACGGACAAGATTAAACTCCTCCTGTTACTCCAATAAGCCCTCATACCATTCATCATCAAAAAAGACAGTCTATCCTTTATCAGGCAACTCTTGAAACAGAACTTTATACTTTGTACTGAAATTAAAAAAAACAGTCTTTGTATGAAAACACTTTACCTATTTCTTTACCTTTTTGTAAGCTTTATTTCATTACAGGCTTTTTCGCAAAATACTTACATGATTTTCGGAACTGTTAAAGACAATAATGGCAATGCTTTAGCACATGTTACTGTTTCACTATTAAAAGCAAAAGACAGCAGTCTTATAAAATCAGAGATTAGTAATACAGGTGGAAAATTTGAGATGCAGGTTCCTGCCGCGCAACCCTGCCTGCTGCTGTACACTATTGTTGGCTATCAAAGCAAATACGGCGAAATTTTTACGGCCGATCGTAATCGCACAGTCGAAGAGAGGCTGCAAATTTCTTCTAAAAAATTAGAAGATGTAAGTGTTACAGCCCGCAGGCCTTTAATTGAGATTAAGGCAGATAAAACGGTTTTTAATGTTGAAGGCAGCATAAACGCACAGGGAAGCAATGCGCTTGAGCTGTTGCAAAAAAGCCCGGGAATGCGTGTTGATAATAACGACAACATAAGCATGAAAGGAAAAACCGGTGTTAAAATATATATTGATGGCAAGATGTCGCAGCTTGATACCAAAGATCTTGCAGCTTATTTGCGCAGCATTAACAGCAATGATATTGAAGCCATAGAAATGATAAGTAATCCGAGCGCAAAGTATGATGCCAGCGGCAATGCAGGCGTTGTAAACATTCGTCTTAAAAAGAATAAAAAATACGGAACAAATGGTTCAGTGAATGCAGGCTTTGTACAAGGCGTAACACCAAAAGGTAACGGAAGCGTAAACCTGAATTATCGTGACAAGCTCATTAATGTGTTTGGCAATGCAGGAACGGACATTGGTGATTATCATAATACAATCGGCATCTATCGTATTCAAAACGATACCATTTTTGACCAGAGAAGTGAAATGATCAGCCATAACAAAAGCTACAATGCGAAAGCCGGGGCAGATTTTTTTATTAATAAAAAAAATACAGTAGGTTTTATAATGACAGGCAATTTCTCCAATGGAAACTGGACAAATGACAGTCGTACATCCGTTTCGTATAAACCCACCGGAAATTTTGTAAAAACTTTGAATGCTTCCAATACTGCACCTAACAAACGAACTAATGTAAACAGTAATATAAACTACCGCTATGCCGACACCAGCGGCACAGAAATAAACTTTGATGGGGATTACGGATTTTTCAGGGGTAAAGGGCGCAGCTACCAGCCAAATTATTACACTGATGCGAATGGCAACCCGTTATACAGCATCATTAACCGCAACAATACACCGACAGATATTGATATTTATACCGCCAAATTAGATATCGAAAAGAATCAATGGAAAGGGAAGTTAGGATTCGGAGCCAAAACATCGTACGTAAAGACGCGCAATGCATTTGAGTTTTTTACTGATGAAAATGGCGTAACCATCAAAAACATGCAACGAAGTAACAGGTTTAAATACATCGAGAATGTAAATGCTGCTTATGTAAATTATAACCGGCCGCTTGGCAAAAAGGTTACTATGCAGGCGGGTCTTCGTGCAGAACAAACCAACAGTGAAGGCGACCTGACAAGAGATGACAATGTACAGCAGGCGGATAATAAAATAAAACGTCATTATCTCGACTTTTTTCCGAGTGCTGCGTTTACCTATAATATTAATCAAAAAAATACCCTTAACCTTACTTACAGCCGTCGTATAGACCGTCCTTCTTACCAGGATCTTAATCCTTTTGAAAATAAGCTCGATGAGCTGACGTACGAAAAAGGAAATGCCTTTTTAAGACCACAATATACTGACAATATAGAGCTCTCTCATACATTTATGGGAGTTATTACCACTACTGCCAGCTACAGCCATGTAAAGGATTACCGTACACAATTTTTAGATACTACAAATAAAAATGCCACTTTTGTACAGCAGCGCAATCTTGCCACGCAGCAAATTTATTCTTTCAGCATCGGATCATCTTTGCCTGTTGCAAAATGGTGGTCGGGCTATGCTAATGTCTATGGTAATTATCAAAAGTTCCAGGGTCAGTTTACCAACCAAAATATTAACCTCGATGTCTTTGGCTACGGTGGCTACCTGCAAAGCACCTTCACTTTAGGACACGATTATACAGCAGAAATAAGCGGGTGGTTTAACGGTCCCAGTCTTGATGGCACGATCAGGTCAAAGGCGATGGGCGCTGCTGACATTGGTTTGCAGAAAATGTTTATGCAAAAGAGGGCAAGCCTCAAAATAAGCACCACGGATATATTTCATACATCAAAATGGTCAGGCACAACAGATATGGCAGGGTTATATGCAAGGCTTTCAGGCAAATGGGAAAGCCAGACTTTCCGGGTCAATTTTACCTACCGCTTTGGAAGCAATCAGATTACCAATGCAAGGCAGCGCAAAACAGGACTCGAAACAGAAGCTAACCGTATAAAAGGAGGTAAATAAAATTAAATTCGTTGTTGTTTGTTTAATGTGTTAATAAAATCTGTATTGTGTTGAAAAGATAAGCGTAGTCATACATTTTAAGTTTAAAAATAAAAAAAGCTGGAAATCGGGTAGATTTTCAGCTTTTTTATAATATTCATTTTGATGCAGAATCAGGAATTGATGACAAGTAGTTGGTTTTAAAAAGATGTTTATATTGATGGCATAACAATTGAAGATGGATTTGCGTTATTTTTTCATTTATACTAAAAACAATTGTTATGCTTTGGCGCGGAAGGGAAGGAAGTTCAAATGTTGAGGATCGGCGGGGTATGTCTGGCGGCGGCCTTGCCGTAGGTGGCGGTATCGGCGGAATTATAATCGCTATCATTTATAGTTTGCTCGGAGGTAATCCTTCAGATGCCCCTGTTCTTTTACCCGGGCAGCAAGCCGAGCAAGGTAAACAGTACAATCCTCAGCAAAACCCCGACGACGATACATTGGCTCAATTCACATCAGTCGTTTTGCATGATACAGAAGATGTGTGGGGAAGCCTGATACGCAATTACAGGGCGCCGAAGCTTGTATTGTTTAGCGGAGCCGTACAATCAGCGTGTGGCTCTGCCAGTGCTGCAACAGGACCATTTTATTGTCCGGGCGATGCTAAAGTATATATTGATCTTTCATTTTTTAAAGAATTGAAAGACCGTTTCGGCGCTTCCGGAGATTTTGCAATGGCGTATGTAGTAGCGCATGAAGTGGGGCATCATATTCAAAACCTGATGGGCACATCTGATAAAATTCATTCTTTACAACAACAATCGGGAGAAAGAGAAGGAAATAAACTGTCAGTGAAGCTTGAATTACAGGCTGACTTTTATGCTGGGGTATGGGCAAATCATGCCGACAAAATGAAACATATATTACAACCCGGCGATATTGATGAAGCACTCCGGGCAGCCAACGCTATCGGTGATGACCGTTTGCAACAAGAGACCCAGGGCCGCGTTGTTCCGGATGCATTTACACATGGCACTTCTGCCCAGCGGGTGTATTGGTTTAAAAAAGGCTACGAAACCGGCGATATAAAGCAGGGTGATACTTTTGATGACCCAGGTCTGCAGTAGCAACCGGGCAATCTTAATTTACGATAAAAAGACATGTGCCACACCTTCAAGGTGTGGCACATGTCTTTTTACTACAAGAGCAAATCGTCTTCCCTGTTTTTTGCATGAAGGTTTTTTAAAGTTTTGTTTTTAGAAATAAAAAGATCAAATCCACGTTTTAATATTCTAAAAAAACATTCTTTTTTGTTTCTAATCTCAAAATCATTCTATGAAAAAAACTTTTTTGAAATTATCATTTGCATTTTTTGTATTGCTGCTCGTCTGGTCCTGCAAAAAGAACAGCAGTTCTAAATCTAAAACGGAGCTATTAACACAAAAGGCATGGCTTCAAAGTAATCAGGAAACAGGAAGTGGTGGAAACTGGCAAATAGATCCGTTGTTTACATCTACCGAAGCGTGTGATAAAGATGATCAGTTAGTTTTTAAAACAGATAAAACTTTTGAACAAAATGAAGGAACTTCTAAATGTGATGAGACTGCAGAGCAGATAATTGAACAGGGTACATGGAACTTTGAAGATAATGAAACGAAACTATCCTTTTCAGGTGGAACGGTAAGCATCAGTCAATTAGATGAAAGCACTTTACAATTCACAGTTCCGTCACCACTAAATGCAAACCAATATTATAGAGCTACTTTTAGGCATTAACATATAAATAATATCGTAAAACAGCTTGTCGGGAAGAGTAGTTTTTTTGTTATGGCAAGTAAAAAGCGTGTGCCACACCTTGAAGGTGTGGCACACGCTTTTTTAAAAGCACTGTCAGCACAGTGCTTTTTATTTTATAAAACAAACTAACCTTTTTCTATCTTATTTCCTTTATTTTTAGATTACCCGTTAATTTCGCACAAATTTTTTAAAATATGCCATTGCAAACATTAATACAGGAAGCCTTTGACAAAAGAGAACTTTTAAAAACTCCGCAATACGAACAGGCAGTAAGAGAAGTAATCGAAGAAGTGGACAAAGGAAGACTGCGCGTAGCTTCGCCAACGGAAAACGGATGGATTGTAAACGAGTGGATAAAACAGGCAATATTGATGTACTTCGGCATACAACAAATGGAAACATACACTTTGCCGCCTTTTGAATATTACGACAAAATGAGACTTAAAAGCAATTATAAAGAATTGGGTGTACGGGCGGTTCCGCCTGCGGTTGCCCGTTACGGAGCTTTTCTCGCTAAAAATGTTGTTTTGATGCCGAGTTACATAAATATTGGAGCGTATGTAGATGAAGGTACAATGGTAGACACATGGGCAACTGTAGGAAGCTGTGCACAAATCGGTAAAAATGTCCATCTAAGCGGAGGTGTTGGTATCGGCGGTGTGCTTGAGCCATTGCAGGCTGCACCGGTAATTGTTGAAGATGGTTGTTTTCTCGGCAGTCGCTCAATTGTGGTAGAGGGTGTTATTGTAGAAAAAGAAGCTGTGCTGGGAGCAAATGTGGTACTGACACAATCAACAAAAATTATTGATGTCAGCGGAAGCGAACCAATAGAATATAAAGGCCGTGTTCCGGCTGGCAGTGTCGTAATCCCCGGTACTTATACAAAGAAATTTCCCGCCGGTGAATATAATGTAAGCTGTGCTTTAATAATCGGAAAGCGTAAACCAAGCACAGACTTAAAAACAAGCTTAAACGATGCGCTGAGAGATTTTAATGTAGCCGTGTAGGCATAGTCATTGGGTCAACAAGTCAATAAGTCAATAAGTCATTGAGGAATTAGTTCAGAAATAACATTTATCCTGCCCTGGTTCATCCTGACGATTACCGCGGTTTTTATAGAAAAATGAATGAAATTCAACAAAATAACAAAATAACATTAGGAGGTTTTCTAATAACTTTTACCGGCGCTGTTTTATTTTCTACAAAGGCTATTATTGTTAAAAAAGCATTTGGCAATACCCATGCAGACGCGCTTACACTGCTTACTTTACGGATGATTTTTTCTTTGCCATTTTATATCTTTTCTGCGGTACTAATCAGTAATAAAAAAGAAAATATCCGGATAAGCAAAAAACAATGGTTTTATGTTATTATCTTAGGTATGTTCGGTTATTACATTTCAAGCCTGCTTGATTTTACCGGCTTACAATACATATCAGCAGGCCTTGAAAGATTGATTCTTTTTCTTTACCCGTCTTTTGTAGTGCTTATAAATGTTTATTTTTTCAGGCAAAAGCTTTTGACAACCCAAAAGATTGCCCTGGCACTTACATATATAGGGATTGCTGTCGCTTATTATGGTGAATTAAAAATTGACACAGGTAATCCCGGCTTTTACTCCGGCAGCTTTATGATCTTCGTATGTTCCATAACTTATTCTATCTATATTGCCGGCAGCGGCAGAATTATCCCGTTAATCGGTGCAAACAAGTTTACCGGCTTTGCCATGCTTGCGGCAACAACAGGTATTTTTATTCATTTTTTTATTAAGGGAAATAATATCCAGGCTTTATATACAAATGCTGGTCTTTGGGGTTATGGATTATCACTTGCTGTATTTTCTACCGTTATCCCCTCATTTATGATATCGAATGGCTTAAAGCGTATTGGTGCAAATAATGTAGCTATTATATCCGGCATTGGACCTGTTTCTACAATTATACAAGCCCACTATGTTTTAGGCGAAAAAATCTTTGCCGAACAAATTACGGGTACATTATTGGTTATCGCAGGCGTGCTTTTAACAGGATGGAAAAGAAAAGAAATATCTGAATAAATCAGCACGAGCCGTTTAACTATATTTTTGTCACTTTATACTTACAAAGTATTTGTTACGATTACCTGAATAAATGCAATGAATGCGGGGGTAACTTTAATGTAATTAAGATTAACTTTTGCTCAAGGTTTTAAGGGACGTGCAATGAAGAGAAACAGGTGATAAGTTAATAAATAAAAAAGACCAGAGGGTTTTATGTTTTTTGCAATACAGGCAAAACGATAGTAAACTCTGAACCCTCACCTTCCTTACTTTTCACTGTTACTGTTCCATTGTGTTTTTCAATTATTTTTTTTGTGATAGATAAGCCGATGCCTGTTCCTTCATATTGATCTTTATTATGTAATCTTTTAAATAAAGTAAAAATATTATCCGTACATTTTTCATCAAATCCAATTCCGTTATCTCTTACAGAAACAGAACAAAATTCTTCTTCTTTTTGGTTTTCTGCAATAGTGTTGCTTTGCACAAAATGTTTTGCATTAATAGTTATTGCGGGAAAAATCTCTTTTTTAGAAAACTTCAGTGCATTACTGATAAGGTTTTGAAAAACCTGTCTCATCTGCCCGGGGTTGGCTTCAATGCAGGGAAGATATTCGATTGTTATAACAGCGTTTTTTTCTTTTATCATTATTTCAAAATCATCTAACAGTTCCGTCACTAAAAGCTTTAAATCGGTATGTTCGTACTGGTGTTTATTGGCCGATAGTTTTGAGTAATTGAGAATATCTGTTATCAATGTATTCATACGGGCTGAAGAAGTAATAATTTTTTCTAAATACTCGCGGCCACCGGCAGTTAACTCAGTAAAATGTTTTCTTTTTAAAAGGTCAGAGTATATCCCGATTTTACGCAGAGGCTCCTGCAAATCGTGAGATGCAACAGAGGCAAACTGCTGCAGGTCGTTATTGCTGACTTCGAGGGCATGATTTATTTCTTCTAACTGCTGATTAGACAATTTCAGTTGTTTTTGGATATTTTTGTGGGTAGTAAGATCCGTAAGAATGATACTTAAAGAAATGCCTTCATCCAATTCAAGAGTCGTTAAGGATAGCTGAAAGGGAATAAGGCCATCGTTGCCTGTTAGTGTTATTTCTCCTTTACAATCTTCTTTCCACCCTTTTTGAAATAAAGCTTTAAACTGTTCTTTATCTTCCGGAAAAATAAACGTGTCAAAATGTGTCCCCAGCACTTTTGATAATGAAACATTTAGGGTTGAAGCAAATCGCGAATTGCTGTAGATGACAATTCCGTCAGGGTTCAGTGTTACTGCGCCTTCCGTCATTTTCTCAATAAAAACACGGTAGGTTTTGTCTGCTGTTTGTAAAGTATACAGCTTTTTTCCTTTTTCTCCGTTAACTACCAAAGCGTCTATCTGCCCGGCTTTTATAGCTTCAATAGTTTCGTTTGCTTCCTCCAGTTGCATGCGGAGGAGGTTGTTTTCGTTTAGTACCTGATCGTAAGTCTTTTTTGATTCCATTTTTTTTAATTATGCAATCCCAAACAGTTAATGACTTTACCTGTATCTGACATGTCGCCGATAAGCCTTCTTTGAGGCAAAGGAAACATTTTTATCAGCATGGGCAGAGCAACAAGCTCTTCAGTTTCTGCTGCAGATTTTTGCTGGTACACATCTATAACATCTAATGAGTATTTTCCTTTCATATAGGTTTCACAGATATTTTTCACGTTAATGATCGCTCTTAAAGAGTTAGGGGAGGCCCCGGTAACGAATAACCGGAGCACAAATTCACAGCTTTCGTTTTCTTCAAATTCTGGTTCTCTTTTTAAAAATTTTTGCTCTTGCCAGTTCATATTATTTTTTTATCAAAGAGATATCCGGAGGAATAACTGTACCTTTTTTCTTTATATTACAGGTTACCATTTCTTCTCCGTGTGTACTTTATTCAGCTCATCCTTAACTTAACTCACACTCTTTCTCAGCCTTTAGATTTTCAATATTCATTATTTTTCGCTTTCCTGCTCTTTTCTGCTCAAAGCTTTATTTAGAAAAGGTTCTCCTGTTCGTTCCTGCAATTGTTGCGCCTCCTATACAGAACCTGTTAATACAATATGGCATATCCCATCCTGAGAATATTTATACCTTTAATTAGTTTTACATTAAAAAATCCTCATAAAGCAGCTAAACTGTAAATATTCTCTTTAATGCAGTCGTCTGAATGGTGGCAGCAGATTTACGCTGCTAACATTGGGCAGAGAAAGCGGAAGATATTAAAAACCTATAAAAAATAGCCTGAAAGCTTGCTTCCTAACATGCCTCTGTTCAGGCTGAAGAAGTGGGAAACACGGCAACTGTCTATAGAAGATACGTTGATACAGATGTTATAAACCAGGCGGAAAGATGAAGCAGAGAATGCGTTATGTATACACTCCAGGTAATGTTGATGAATAATAACTTTTTCTGAAAAACAAAAAAGGGCCAGGATAGAAATCCAGCCCAGTTTTAATCCAATATTCTATGAAAAACCACTTATAAAGAGCATAGTTATATTTATAAGGTTGCAAAAGCAAATAAAAAATCAGGATATTGAAAAACAACCGAACAAAAACGTGCTTTATCTTTCTGCTATCTTATTTACTTCAATCTTCTAAATTTGCTTAAAATATTTTTTTGAAAACTATTTTAAATGAACAGCAGATTTCTTTAACTATCCGGCGGCTCGCCCGCCAGGTGCTTGAAAATCACTTAGACCTTACTGATACAGTAATTATCGGCTTACAGCCCCGCGGGTTATATCTAAGTGATAAAATTGCAGAAGAGCTTACAAGAAATCTGGCAGGGAAAGTTATAAATTACGGCATTCTCGATATTACTTTTTATCGCGATGATGTAAGGCGCGAAATAAAAGTTCCTAATAAAACGAATATACATTTCAGCATAGAAAATAAGAATGTTGTTTTAATTGACGATGTATTATATACAGGGCGCACTATTCGTGCAGCTTTAGATGCATTGCTTGATTTCGGAAGACCTGCAAAAGTTGAATTGTGTGTGCTGATAGATCGCAGGTTTAGCCGGCAACTGCCGATACAACCCGACTATACAGGCAAAGTAATTGACGCCTTACTGTCTCAAAAAGTAAAAGTATTGTGGAAAGAAAAAGATGCAGCTACAGAAGTGATTATAACTGAATAAAACCTTTTGCATTATATTTTTAGAAGTAAGTATTTTGGTTCGAATATCCCTTGCCCCGTTGCTGCAGCACGGTGATGAAGATAATCTTTGGTTTTCGGCTTTAGCCAAACAAACACAACTGTGACATATTTTGGCTAAAGCCCTCCACGTTTATTTACTATTTGCCGCCGACCTAAAGGATCGGGGGAAATATAAAAACATGGAAATGAAATAGTATGCATCTTTGAGTTAAATGATTTATCCTATTATTTTTTTATCTCTATGCACTATCAGTTGCACAAATTAAACTCAGACCATTAACTTTGCCTCCTGAAATGACACTTTCTACTCCGCATCTTTTAGGGATAAAGGATCTTCAGCCAAATGATATTCGCTTAATTCTCGATACAGCCAGCCAGTTTAAAGACGTCTTGCAAAGACCGGTAAAAAAAGTGCCATCGCTTCGCGATGTTACGGTTGTAAACCTTTTTTTCGAAAATTCTACCCGTACACGTATTTCATTTGAGCTCGCCGAAAAACGCCTTAGTGCTGATGTGCTCAATTTTACTGCCAGTTCTTCTTCCGTGGCAAAAGGAGAAACTATGCTCGATACTGTTAATAACATTTTGAGCATGAAAGTAGACATGGTAGTATTGCGGCACAGCGCAAGCGGCGCCCCTCATTTTTTAGCTAAACACATTTCCGCCGCCATCATAAACGCCGGTGACGGAATAAATGAACATCCTACCCAGGCTTTGCTCGATGCCCTGACCATCACCGAGGCAACAGGAGGACTCGAGGGAAGAAAAATTGCTATAATAGGTGATATTATGCACAGCCGTGTAGCTTTGAGCAATATATATCTGTTAACCAAGATGGGAGCCGAGGTTATGGTGGCCGGGCCGCCGACATTAATTCCTAAATATATAAAAGAAGCATTGGGAGTAAAAGTAACGTACAAGGTAAAAGAGGCATTGGAATGGTGTGATGTTGCCAACGTGTTGCGCATACAGCTCGAACGGCAAAACCAGCCATTATTTTCTTCTTTACGAGAGTACAATATCGCATTTGGAATCAGCCGAAAATTACTTGACAGCCTCAAAAAACAAATTCTGATTATGCATCCGGGGCCAATAAACAGAGGCGTAGAGCTTGACAGTGATGTCGCTGATGGCAATGAAAGCATCATTCTGCAACAGGTAGAAAACGGAGTAGCTGTAAGAATGGCTGTACTATATCTTTTAGCTAACACTAACAGCTAATTTTTCTGTTATACCCCTTTCTGTAATAAAATAAAGAAATATATAATTTTCGCGTTACTTCGTATTTTCTTATAATTTGTATTTATGTCAAAAATTTGTCTTTTTCCCGGAACTTTTGACCCGGTCACGCTAGGTCATACCGATATTATTGACCGTTCTTTGCATTTATTTGATAAAGTTGTAATAGGAATAGGAATGAATACAAACAAGGCTCCGATGTATTCTGAAGAAAAAAGACTTGAGTGGCTAAAAGAAATTTACAAACATGAACCAAAGGTCGAAGCATTGGTCTACGAAGGTTTGACGGCAGAATGTTGTAAAAGGGTAGGAGCGAAATTCATCTTAAGAGGCATTCGCTACGTAAATGATTTTGAATATGAAAAAGCCATTGCAGACATGAACCGAAGCCTTGATTCCTCCATCGAAACTATCTTTCTTACCTGCCTTCCCAAGTATACTTCTGTTGCGTCAACACTTGTGAGAGATGTGATTAGAAATGGGGGAGATGTAAGCCAGTTCCTGCCTGAGGTTGTAAGGAAATCTATTAAGAAAATGGGCCATACAAAATTGTCAATGGAGCATAGCCGTTAATTTAAGATTAATGCTAACGCTCAAAATTTACTTCTATCGCAATTGTAAAATCTTCGGGATATTCCTGTTTTACAAATATGTAAGGTCTCGTGAATAGTTTTTGATTTGTAATTTTTTCTCCTTTATTTATAGAATTTTCAAAAAGATTAGATGCTTTTTTTGAGCTATTGTAGTTTACATGTCAGTATAAGAAATAAAAGCATATGATTTTTAATATTAAATTTTTAAAATTTTTAAAAAAAAAGAAAAATTATCTTTATTACAACTAAACTTAATTATCTCTTATATATTATTACAATCTTTTGTTACTAATTATACCGGTAAAAAGTATGGAAACTTTGGCGGAGTGTCTGCAGGATGGTCTTTATCTGATGAAAAATTTTATAAATCTTTACCTTTTTCTGATGCCGTCACCAGCGTTAAGCTACGGGCAAGCTGGGGTAAAGTGGGTAATGGAAACTTAGCCAATAATTATGAGGCAATGACATTGCTGGATATGTTTACCAATCCAGAAATTATAAAAAGCGCCAAAACTTATTTTACGGATGTGCAAACCAGGGATACTAAATATATTCCTCTTGTGTCTAAAACCGATAAGCCTGCTATTATGCTTAATAAAAAGATAATGGATGAGTTCTGGCCTCAAATGAAAAAATACTATTACGATCCTGCAAAATATAAAACCTACCTGGAACAATTAGGTATAAAATATCCCACTGTGAAACAAGCAATGTAAGGTGATGTTAAGATAGATAAAGGTATTAAGCTCGCTGGGTACATAATAATGATAGCGAATCATATTTAAGTACAAAGTTGTATTGTCTGCGTTTCCTTGCACAACGAGCTAATCCTAAATAGCCTTTATTCTCCCAAAGTAAAATATTACTGGCTTTACCATACTTCAGCATTTGCCTTGCATATTCTTCACTTTTTTCCAGGTCAGATTTAAAAGAAAGATTATGAAGTTTAATATAAATTTTTACCTTATCAGAGTCGCTCTTAGTAACTTTTATCTGTGAAAGAAGTTCTGGTTCTGCTGGTTCCTGAGCACTCAATACATAAAACAGAAATAACAGTGTAAAGAGGAATGCAATTTTCATAGTGAAGTTGTATAAAAATGAATCGAATTAGGAAAATAGTTAAAATAATTTAACATATACAATTTTATTAAACTTTTTTTACTTTTAGTAACTAAAGTCTAAGATTCAAATTAACTTTTTAATTTTACCTTTATAATTATGGAAAAAGCAGCAGAATTTGTAATTACAGGCAGGCTAATAAAATATGCAGAAATTAATAAGTGAAAGTATATTATAAGTTGCTGCAGAAATTTCTAAATATATGAAGGTAAGGTTGCAAGACACTAAATAGCACCGGGAAGAAGAAAGTAAAAAATAGTAATTAGCTATTCATCTTTTTCTTCCTAATTCCATAAATCCCACTAAATCCGGGTTGCGACCTTCCTCTTCAACTAATAAACTTCAAATTCCTCCTTATCCCTTCAAATTTCCTTCTTTTAAGTGGGGAATTTTTAAAAATCAGTTTAAAGCTTTCCTCCGTCAAATCTTCCCAATCTTTTGCAGTAAAATTTAAAACCTGCGGGAGAGGAGTAAACTTTATTTCATTATTTGGTTTACTGAAGCGGTTCCAGGGACAAACATCCTGGCAGACATCACAACCAAACATCCAGTTGGAAAACTGATTTTTGAGAGAGTCGGGGAGAAGCGCGTCTTTCAACTCTATAGTAAAATAACTGATGCATTTACTGCCGTCTACAACCTTGTTTTCTAATATGGCATCAGTAGGACAGGCGTCAATACATCTGCGGCAACTGCCGCAATAATCTTTGGCAAAAGGATCGTCATAAACAAGTTCGATATCAACAATAAGAGTTGCAATAAAAAAGAAAGAACCCGTATGATTGTTTAAAAGATTGCCGTTTTTGCCAATCCAGCCCAGACCGCTTTTAGTCGCCCACGATCTTTCAAGCACTGGTGCGCTGTCTGCAAAACCACGTCCGTTTATTTCTCCTATTTCTTCTTGCATCATTGCAAGCAACTGCTTTAGCTTTTCACGGATTACTTCGTGATAATCCTGCCCGTAAGAATATTTGGCGATTTTAGGAGCACCTGGTTTTTGCGTCTCTGCCGGAAAATAATTGATCAATACAGTGATGACACTTTTAGCGCCGGGAACAAGCTTAGAAGGATCTATGCGCAGATCGAAATAATTTTCCATGTACTGCATTTTTCCATGCATTCCTTTCATCAGCCAGTTTTCAAGACGGCGTGCATCATCATCCAGTTTTTCTGCCCGTGCTATTCCGCAAAATTCAAAGCCAAGTTCTTTGCATTTTTCTTTTATCCATATCGTTTGCTTTTCTTTCAATCTTTTCTGCAAAAGTATAGCATGTTTTTTATGAAACACTTCAAGAAGTGTTGTAAGTGCGAAGTTGTAAAAGCACATAATGCCGGTTTACTATAAATGATTTTTAATCAAAATATTTTTTCTGCCAATGCGTTATAGCAGTAAGAAATTTATTAAGTATGAGTAATACCAGTGCAGCTCTTCCAAAGGTTATGATAATTGAAGACGCCATTCCTATTCAGCTTATAATTCAGTATTCTTTAAAGGAAAAATTTCAGGTATGTATGTTTAAGAGCGGCATGGAAGCATTAGCATACCTGCACAAAGGAAATTTACCCGACATCATCATATCAGACCTTGATATACCTGAAATAAGCGGACTGGAATTGCTTAAACAGTTAAAAGCAAGCGGCCTTTTCAGCGCTATTCCGGTGCTCATACTCTCTGCCGAAGACAGTACAGATGTGAGAATAAATTGTTTGGAAGGCGGCGCTGATGACTATATGGTAAAACCTTTTAACCCGCGTGAGCTGGAAGCAAGAATCCGGATAATTTTAAGCCGGAGAAGTCAATTAATTTCCTGATTAATATGTAAATATGAATAATGAGACGGCAGATTCTGCAAATAAAATAATTGCTGTTTTAAACCTCGATACAACTGCTTTCAGGCTTTTAAAAAATTGCAATTTTGGTAAAATAACCTATCTGCAGTTCAGCAATGCTATTGATCTTAATAAACTTGACAGAAAGTATAAAGCTAATGTCATTGCTATTATTTCACAAGGTGAAGTAATGGGACCAGAGGGTGCGTCTGCATGGAAAAGTTTGCAGGAAGCTAAATTTCCAAATGTTCCGTTTTTTATTTTTTCGCCAAATATTAATAAAAATCTTATCAGCGCAGCGATAGAAAATGGAATAACGGATATTTTTAAAATGCCGTTAATAAAAGAAATTATAGAGACCAGAATTAATTTCACATTAAAACATTGGGATATTATTAAACCGGTTAAAGTCAATAAAAAGATACAATCTAACAAAACACCTGTGGAAAAAAGAATGTTTGACATAGCAGTAGCAGGTATTGCGCTTATTCTTTTATCGCCGTTATTTTTAATTATAATAGCTTTATTAATGTTCGAATCAAAGGGAAGCTCTTTTTATTATTCATTGCGGGTTGGTTCAGGCTACAAAGTATTTAAGTTTTATAAGTTCCGGTCAATGTATACGAATTCGGACAAGAGATTAATGGATTTAAAACATTTAAACCAATATGACGGTTCGAAGGCAAATATTAATCAAGGAGAACTAAACGAAAACACGCTGTGTGCAGATTGCATCAATGCAGGTTCTGTATGCCGCAACCAGCTCTTTGCCGACAGCAATAGCTGGTGCGAGAAGCAGTATTTGTACGAAAGAAAAAAACAGGGAAATGCCGCTTTTTATAAAATAAAAGATGATCCGCGTGTTACCCGTGTAGGCAAAGTCTTAAGAAATACAAGCTTTGATGAGCTGCCGCAGTTATGGAATGTGCTTAAAGGCGATATGAGCATAGTGGGCAACAGACCGCTGCCCTTATATGAGGCAGAAAAACTGACCACGGATAAATATGCGCAGCGTTTTATGGCGCCAGCAGGCATAACGGGTTTGTGGCAGGTAGAAAAAAGAGGTAAAGGCGCCATGTCTGAAGAAGAACGCCTGATGCTGGATAATATCTACACCAGGGATCATACTTTCAGCTATGATATTATGCTGATATTAAAAACTATTCCTGCATTATTTCAGAGTGAAAGTGTATAATAAAATTTTGAAAGAATTTTTTTTGGTACCGGCATTTGTTCTTTGTGCATCATCGTTGCGCCGCATTTCGTTCGTCAGCATCTCATTGTGCATCTTCGGTCTTATCGGGAATCGTTATTAAAAAATTCAATAGTGTCTCATTTTAAAAATGAAATTTTTTTAAAAATAGTTTATTAACAAGCTGAAATATGCTTTTAAAATGTTGCTAATCTTACAACAAATGAGACCTGTTGCCATACCTGAATATATTAAAGATTTTCTGGCTTTACAATCTGCTCCTGCAGCTATAAAATTTATACATAATCATTATATAAAATTTTACAGGGGAAACCCTGAAGTTTCTGTTGTTATACCTGCGTACAACGAGGAAAAAAGCATTTTGCAAACGTTAGCATCTTTAACTGCAAATGTCACTTCAAGATCTGCCGAAATTATTGTTGTAAATAATAATTCAACTGATAATACTGAAGCCCTTGTTAAAGCAACCGGTATTACATGCATAACTGAAGCAAAACAAGGCATTACCGCTGCACGAAATGCAGGCTTGCAGATTGCAAAAGGCACATACATTTTAAATGCTGATGCAGATGCCATTTACCCTGCTGACTGGATTGAACAGATGGTAAAGCCGTTGGCAACGAACGAAAAGGCCGCAGTTACTTATGGCCGGTTTTCCTTTATTCCCGTCAGTTCGACACCCAGGACTATTTATTTTTTTTATGAATATTCAGCCGATATTATCCGGTACATTAATAAATATTTCAGGGAAGAAGCGGTGAATGTATATGGTTTCAATTCAGGATTTAGAAGAGAACAAGGCGCATCGGTGGAAGGATTTAATCACCCGCCAGGCAGCAACGAAGACGGCTGGCTTGCATTGAAACTGCGTAATAAAGGATTTGGAAAACTTCACTATGTTACAAATAAAAAAGCTTTGGTTTGGACAACAGATCGTCGCATAGAAATGGATGGCGGATTGGTGAAAGGAATAACCAAACGGATTGGAAAACTGTTTTTTCTAAGCAAAGAAGTTGTGGTGCGTGCAGATTTATAAATCTTTATTTTTTGGTTTTATGGCAATTTGTATGACTAACATGTGATCAAAGCTGTGCCACACCTTAGAGGTGTGGCACAGCTTTTTATAAATTATTACCTTCTTTTAGCTTTTTCCCAAACCGCACTTTGCCCGCTGAAACAATAGCGTTGTATACCTGCCACCACAGCATAATTCATCATAACAAAATAATATGGGATAAAAAGAAGCTTAATTCTTAATTCCTTTTTTTCAAGCAGCCATCCTGTTAAGGATGATGCATAAAATAATACCTGCAGTATGAGTAATATCTGGTATAAAATTCCATTTTCATCGTAAGCAAGCAGCACATTCAGCACAAGTGCAAGAAGCATTAAAAAAGGTGTAATCGTCCATCGCAGCACGCGGTGACTTACGTACTGAAAAAAAAATAAAGGATAACGAAACGGATTAAGCAATGCCTTTAAGCGAAGGATAGATTGTATGCCGCCTGCAGCTATTCTTATTTTACGTTTCAGCTCTTCGGCAATGTTTTCTGATCCGTTTTCAGTGGCATAAGCCCCAGGTTCATAGACGATTCTATATCCTTTTTGTGCAATAAGCATTGATATCATAAAATCGTCTAAAACAGTATCAGGCTTTACCGGTGTGTATAATGTTTTTCTGATACTAAACAATTCACCGGCAGCTCCTGCAGTTGAATATAATTCTGAATCCCAGGCTTTTAATTTTGATTCATATTTCCAGTAAAATCCTTCTCCGGCAGTGGCGTTCGCCTTTTGTTCGATATGTACTTTTTTTTCACCGGCAACAGCGCCGGTTAACGGATCAGCATAATGCCTGCAAATGTTTAGAAGCGCATCATGATTCAGAAAAGTGTTGGCATCTGTAAATATTACTATTTCTGTTGTCACCTGCTCCATCGCCCGGTGAATGGCAGCAATTTTTCCTCTCCTTTCGGGAGAATGAAGTAATTGGATTTCAGAAAACGATGAAATAATCTCAGGTGTGCAATCCGTTGAGCCATCTGTTACAAAGATGTACTTTACCTTGTCTTCAGGATATTGAAGAGACAAAGTGTTTTTTATTTTATTTTCAATAAAACGTTCTTCATTATAAGCTGCTACAATCACCGTAAGGGTTGGCCAATTGCCATTATTATCCGGTACTGTTCTCTTTCCTGCAAAAAAGATTCTAAGTTTTACCAATATAAAAAGCAGTATTCCATAACCAAAAAAAGTATAAAATATAACCGCAATGCTTACCCAAAAAGCAATTTTCATGTTTGTTAATTTAGCCCGAAACCTATATTTGAACTGTTGATGTTGTTAGTAAAATTCCAGGTAATAGCTTTACCCAATACTTTTATAAAATTCCATTTATTCATTCTTGCATATTCTATTATATTTCGCGGTGTTACTATTATCAAAAAGTATAACCAGAAAATAAAGAGTGTAGTGTGCGAACAGTTTCGCCTGATGAATAGTATCCGGTTCCTGTTCATAAAATATTCTTTCAATGCGCTCTTGCTTCCTACCGAAACTGATTCTTTGTGATATATTAGCGCCTGCATGTTTATCCTTATGGTATACCCGGCGCGTTTAATGTGTTCACTCCAGTCCATTTCTTCGTAGTACAAAAAAAAGTTTTCTGACATTTCACCTGCTTTTTCTATCGCTTCTCTTCTTACCATCATTGCTGCACCGTGCGCAAAACCTGTTTCACCGCTGAGGTGATCATATTGACCCGTGTCTTTTTCAAATTGCCCGACGCAACGGTTGCGGGCGGTGTAATAATTCATTGGTGTAAAGCCCGCGTATTGTAAAATATCAGGCGAATGGAAATAGCGGATTTTCGGTGAAACAATTCCTGCATCGGGATGCTGATCTAAAGTTTCCGCTAACTTTTCTGTAAGACCTTCTGTAAATTCTGTATCATTATTTACCAAAAAAAGATAATCTCCTTTTGCAGCTTTGATGCCTGCATTATTTCCCCCGGCAAAACCCAGGTTAACATCTGAACGGATGAACTTGACCCCAGGATATATTTTGCTCCACTTAGGAACAGGATTTTCTGTGCTGCCATTGTCTACAACTATAATCTCAATATTAGGGTAAGTATTTTTTTTAAAAATCGAGCATAATAATTCTTCAGTTACATAATGATGATTAAAATTTACCGTTATAACTGATATAGATTTCATTAAAGATTTCTTTTAATTGTTATTATCAGAATAACGGTAATACCAGCAAAATATTTCAACTTATTTATAAAGAAGGACACTCTATGCGTACCGCAACTTTTGAGGCTAACGATGAAAAAATTTTAATTATTGAGCAAAAGCTGGACGATTTTATAAACTTGTTGGGCGAAACAAATCTTAACAGCCGGAGAATTAAAAACTTCGAGGAAAGGATTAATACAGCGTTGCAGCAAAACAAGTTGAAAAGTGAAAACACTGAAGCTTTTGAAGCTCTCGACGACCAGCCGGATCTTTCACGATTAGAGATGCTGGATAACCTGGACGCACTGTTGTCGCAACACCAGCTTGACAGTAATCTTACCAAAAAACATTATAAAAAAGATGTAACTAAACGGATTGTACTTCTCTTAACAGGAGCAGTAATGATGATTCTGGGGTTCGCGATGATTATTATGCCTGCTCCTCCTTATTTTGAAATGTATACCGTTTTTAATTTTAATGATCACGACGGCATCACTATAATGGACATTATTTCATTGCTGATTATTTTGGCCGGAATTTATTTGATAATCGTAAATATCAGCAAAAAAAATAGTTATTAAAATGCCGGCGCCATTGTTAAAAAAAATATTGATAGTTGATGATAGTCTTTTTCAATTGAAGCTGATGGAGAAAGCATTCAGTAAAGAGGGATATCATTGCCTGAAAGCCAACTCGGGAAGTGAGGCATTGAAAATATTAAGCAACGAACAACCGAATATAATCGTTTCTGATTTTGAAATGCCTGACATGAGCGGTTTCGATTTCAAAGAACGGCTCATGCTGAATCCTGCATTTAAAAATATCCCATTTTTATTTTTAACCGCACATTCAGACGAAGAGGTGATGATGCAGGGATTGAATCTGAAAGCAATAGATTATATCGTTAAAGGCACCCCGCTGCCTGTTATTGTTTCCAAGGTCAATAATTTGCTGCAAACGGTAGAACAGCAGCAGCAAATGACAATTGAGGAGCTCAGAAAAGCAGCCCAGGCATTAAATATAAAATCTATACCTGATCAGTTACCTTCTGTTACCGGTTTTGATATTGAGTTCTGGCACAAGCCTTTTGAGAATTATCCAGGCGGTGATTTTATTGATTTTATTAAGGTGAATGAGCGGTACACATTTATTTTGCTCGGCGATATAATGGGAAAAAAATGGAAAGCCTGGTTCTTCACCTTTTGTTTTTTAAGTTACATACGCGCTGCTGTGCGCTTTTGTGTGTATGGTAATGAACTTTCCACTTCTGCCATTTTGCAAAAAATAAATATGCTGGTTTCTTTAGACGGCGTTTTGCAGGATATACTTTCGAGCTTATCGCTGGTGATGATAGATATGGAAGCGAATACAATATCTTATTCTGGCGCAGGCGACTTACCGCTGGTTTTTTACAATGCTGAAACGAGTGAGATTAAACAGGTAACCTCTTCAGGATTGCTGCTTGGGTTAATGCCCGACGGCTTATACGACGAGAGCAGTTTTGAGATGAAAAAAGGTGACCAGTTGTTGATTTTTTCAGATGGCATTATAGATTATGGCAAACAGGGAAATCATAAGACAGATTACAATCTTTTTCTAAAAACTATCACTCCTTTGTTTGGATATGAGGAAAGTTTTTCGATGATAAAGAAACAAATAAACTTCAATCAGCCTTCGGCAATTCAGCTTGATGATGCCAGTATTATATTTATTCATAAAAATTAAAAAAAATGTTATTAAAAGTAAATGTGGAAAGCGGAATACTGGTAGCCGTAATTCAAACCAGGGAAGCAAGCCTGCAAAACGCTGATGAATTTAAAGTGCAGCTTATCACGCAATTAAATAAAGGCTATAATATGGCGATATTGAGCTTCAGGGAAGTTGAGTATGTAGACAGTTCATTTTTAGGAGCGCTTGTTTCTTCTTTAAAACATGCTTTATCACTCAAAGGAGATATCATACTGGCAGATCTTAAAGAAGATATTTACGATCTTCTTTGCCTTATACGGATGGATAAAGTTTTTAAGATCTATAAAACAAAAGAAGAAGCATTTAGAAAATTAAGCGTAAATGCAGCGAAAGTATCAATATAAGCAGTTTACATTCAGCAACCGCGAAGCAAACTCAATTGCAGCATTAGATTGTATTTTACTGTTTATTGGTGAGGAAATTAAAAACTCAGTTAATTGTAAAAACATTCTTTTACGCTCAAAATGGATCGTAACAGAATTATTTACCAATGCTTCAAAACATTCGGCCGATAATGTTATTTGTTTTGAAATTGAAATCAGAGATAAGGTTCTGCAAATAACAAAGTCAGACCGCGGCGAACCTTTTTCATTATTAATTGATGGTGAAAGAAAAAGTTATCCTGCAGATTTTACTGAAAAAGATACATATCTTCTTCATGAAGATGATTTAAGTATTCTATATGCAACTGTTACTGACAATGCATTTATTTTTTCAGCAGAAGATAATATTGAAACGACTGATATTACCGTGCAGGAAATAAATGAGCATTTTGGCCTTGTTATTATTACCAGAGCAAGTGATAAGTTTATTTATAGGTACGATAGCCGCACCAGAACAAATGTTTTTACAGCAAGTCTTGTATTATGATTTGCTGAGGTTCGTAGTTGGAATTTTATTTAATAGAATCAATAGAGATATTTGTATGAAAAGATCGAACAATTGTTAGTTTTTTTAGAAATTAATTGGTGCAGTAACAATTGGAAAAGCTAAGGCAATAGTGATAAGTACGGAAGAAATCTAAAATGGATAAAACTATTAGCAGCGGCACTTAAAAACACCATAAGTAAGTAACTAATCTAATTTTAGGTTTTTCAATCCCAACCCCTCGCGTAGACCAAAACGTTGCATGGCATTTTTCAGCCGCTATTCTTAACATTAGTTTTTCATTGAAACTTTCTTAACTTACATATGTAAACAGGACTAATTATGTTAATAGAAAGGACAAATAAAGAAGTAATTATCCGGTTACCTGCTTCAGTAGACACAGCGGGACTGCAACGGCTGATTGATTACCTTACTTACAAAGAAGCTACGGCAAATTCAAAAGCATCACAGGAACAGGTGGACAAATTAGCCAAAGAAGTGAAAAAAGATTGGTGGAAAGTAAATCGAAGCCGTCTTGTAAAATGAAAATGATAATTGTTGACACAAACATTATTTTCAGCACACTCTTAAACTCGAATGGAACTATTGGTGATTTGATTTTTAATTCTGACCAGGTTTTTGCTTTTTATAGCTGCGATTATATGCGATATGAAATCCGTAAACATTGGACAAAACTCCTTAAGATTTCAAAACTGAGGGACGAACAGCTGCAGGACGCTTACGAAAAAGTATTAACTAAAATTGCTTTTATTAACGAGGCTATTATTTCGACCTCTGCATGGCTAAAAGCTGAACAAACTGTTAAAGACATAGACTTTGATGATATTGATTTTGTTGCTCTTACCAACTATTTAAAAGGTTGCTTATGGACAGGCGACAAAGAACTTTACAATGGATTAAAAGAAAAGCGGTTTCGATGTGTATACAACTCCAATGATATCCTCAAACTATTGAACAGGCGGACGAACTAAAACAGCCTGTAACATCAAGCGGAGTTAAACAAGAAGTTCCATAAACAAAACCCTGAACGCTATTTGGCTTCAGTTCTAACCTTAAATAATCCTTTAGCCTTTGCTTCTTTAGGTGTAGAAATATTAATAACATTAAATTTTCGCAACGTTTGCTGTAACAGTTCTTTTACTTCTGTATAACCTGTTGTAATAATATCTGTCAATTTGAACGGATAATATTTACATAGTGCCCAATGCCCTATCAAAACCCCTGTAAGAACGGGAACCACAGTGGCAAGGGCTACTCCATAAATATTTTTAAAAAGGTAAATAAACGTAAAATCGGCTGCGATATTTCCTGCCAGCATTATTAAGACTTTTATAAAGTTTATTTTAGGTTTATGTATAGCATCCAGCGTAAGGGCGAGAAACCTGTCTGCCGGAAACAGTAATGCAAAAAGCATAAATATTCTAAACACGTTTGCAGCGTCAGTACCTGCATATTTTCCGCCCCCGATTAAGCCGATGGCAATATCTGCAAATAAAAACGCAACAATACAAACGGGGATTAGCGCAACCGTAAGCATTCCTGCATATTTTTTCATTATTCCTATTACTTCCTGTTTATTGTTTTGATTGTAAGCAGCAGATAAGGCCGGCATGCCTGTAGATGCAAAACTTCTTAATGGTATTTCCACAACTTCCATCAGCCGCTGGCCAAGATTATAAACAGCCAAAGGTGCTGACCCGAGCACAAAATTTATGATAAAGGTATCAGAGCTTCTGAATAGGTTTGAGCTGATGTTTGTGCCGACACTGTATTTTCCAAAATCATATAACTCTTTTACGCACGATTTTGTTTTTTGTGAGATGGTTTTTATTCTTGCCCAACCGATTGCAATTGCTGCCACACTTGTCAACAGGCCCGAAAAAAGATTTGCATATATCACTGTATTAAGGTGAAGTTTATTAACAGTAATAAGAAATAATACAAATAATATAAACGATCCCTGGTTTAAAAGACGTACAATTAACAACCTGTCAAATTGCTGTTCTGCCTGCAGCACGCAGGTTGATATAAATAACGGAAGGGTGCATACATAACTCACTCCAAACCACTTGCAAAACATAGAAAGGCCTTCATTTTGTATTCCTTTCACATACAACCATACAGGAATATTTAAAAGTAATAACACACCGGTTATTATACCTGCGACAAACCATGCAGAGCCTGTAACTTCTGCTGAACGCTCTGCAGAGGAACCTGCATAAAATTTAATAAATGCTGTTGTCAAAAAACCTGAGCGGAAAGTATCAACAAGCATGAGGGTTGACTGAAAAAAAATCCATACTCCGATCTCTGCAACCGAAAGTGAATGATATAACAGCGCAACAGTAATCATTCCTAATATTGACATAATTCCATTACCTGCAAGAGAAAGAAAATGTTTGTTACGAAGTTTTATTAACAGGTTTTTGAACATATTGAGAGAAAAGTAAGAATGTACTTTGTAAAGTTTATTTTTATCAAAACAAAGGCAGATACACGTTAAAAACGATGGCTTAACCGGTATTATTGTAATGAAAAATGCAGGTGCATTTTTTTAAAAATCAATACAAAGGGAAATAATGATTTATTATAAAAAAGCTTTACGCTTATTTACAATTTATGTGAGAATGCATGCGTTATAAATGCTTGTTGTTATCTAAGAAAACGTCCGATGTTTTATTTGAAACGTTTATTTAAAATCATAATCTTTTAAAAGTATTACAGCTAAAGCTTTGAATTTATCCAGATGCCAAAAACACCATACTTTTTTAAAGAAGTAACCTTACTAATTACTCATTATAACCGCAGTAATTCTCTTGAGCGACTGCTTACCGCCTTTGCAAACCAGGAATGTACCTTTGGTGATATTGTCGTTTCTGATGATGCAAGCAAGCCTGAGCATTTAAAAAAAATCATTGATTTGCAGCAACAGCATTCTTTCAGGTTAATTACTGCACAAAAAAATGGCGGGTTAGGAAATAATATAAATAAAGGTCAGGACGCGGTAAACACTCCTTATACTCTATATGTGCAGGAAGATTTTGTGCCTACAGAAGAATTTGCTGCCAATTTTGAGAATGCGTATAAAATAATGCAGGAGAAATCAGAGCTGGATATTATCCGGTTTTATGCTTATTTCAAATACCCTTATTTAAAACCTTTTCAAAGCGGTTTTTCCGAAATGATCTTTAAATCGTGGTATCCGGGATATATGAAATTCTATTATTACAGCGACCATCCGCACCTTCGGAGAAGTGATTTTTTTACAAAATTCGGAAGATATGCTGAAGGTATAAATGTAGACAAAACGGAGTACCGCATGTGTATTTCATTTATTAAAAATAAAGGAAAAGGTCTTTTTTACGATAAATTTAAAACACTTTTTCTACAGGTGAATTCATCACAGGAACCAAGTACTGCCATTTACCGCTCGGACTGGAAAGCACAAAAAAACGTTTTTGTGCTTCTGCTGAGATCAATGTATTTACAGGTAAAATACATTAAATGTCATGCTGATCTTTTATTTATGAAATAGAAATATTTTTATTGTTACGTACTAAAATACTTATTTAACTGCTTTGCATATTATACGAGGCCAAATGGAAGAAACTGAAAGGTTCGGAAACGTCAGCCTTTTAATAACGCATTATAACAGGAGTCGTTCTTTAGAAAATCTTTTAAAATCTTTTGCCCGTCAAAATTGTTCATTCTGCGAAATTATTGTTTCAGATGATGGAAGCGCTTTTGAACATATTCAGTACATCAAAGGTTTACAACACCGGTTTCCTTTCAGGCTTTTAACGGCAACTGCAAATAAGGGATTGGGAAATAATATAAACAAAGGTCAGGATGCGGTGCAATCGGAATATACCTTATATGTGCAGGAAGATTTTCAGCCAGCCGAGGATTTTAAAATTCATTTTAAGCACGCTGTGGAAATAATGCAGGAGAGAATTGACGCAGATATGATACGTTTTTATGCGTATTTCAAATACCCGTACTTACAAAAATATAAATACGGCTTCTCCGAAATGATATTCAAACTATCGAAGCCAGGCTATAAAAAGTTTTACGCCTACAGCGATCACCCGCATCTGAGGCGGAGCAGTTTTTTTAAGAAATTCGGCAGGTATGCTGAAGGCGTTAAAGGCGATGTGACCGAGTATAAAATGATGATGTCTTTTTTGCAAAAAAAGGGCAAATGTTTTTTTTATGAAGATTACCGCAACTTATTCTACCAGCTAAATTCGGAGGAAGAACCAAGCACTATGAAAAGAAATTCATGGCGTGAAAGCCGTAATCCTTTGATTGATTTTATGAGAGAACTTTACCGGCATACAAAGTTTAATATTGATTTTATATTTAAGAAGCACAGTTTATAATAAGTAAAACCAGTGTGAAATTTAAAAATTACTGCCAGCCCTGTAAGGCTTCCTTAAAAAATCTTACAGTATATTTTAATATTCAATAAGCATTGTTCAATGCTCAATCTGTGCTTTTCAGCTTATTGTTTCTTTTGGCAGTAATAATACTTTTTGCAATGATTGCAATTAGTTCTTCTGTTTCTGTACAAACACTATCTGATTTTTTAATTGGTTTTATCATTTCCTTTTTTCTTATAATTTTTAATGCTACTCTGCATTCTTTAAGCTCTTTAAGAATAATGCCCATTTTTATGAATAAAGTCCTTGGGTGATTCTGCTCTCTAAGCTTCTCCATAGTTAAAAGCAGGCGAGTGGCAAGACCGGACTAATTGTCCTGAAATGTAGTTGCCGGCTCTTGTTGTAGGTAAGGCTTCAACTACATCAATCATTCTGCAAGTATAATCTACCAGTCTTTCCTCTAAATCATATTTTCTGTTTTGCATTTTTTTTAAATAAAAGTTAAACGTTTTTGTTTGATTATTGAGTATTGAAAATTGAGTATCGAATATTTTTCTTAGTTAAAAATATTACAATCAAAGAATTAAAATGTAATTCCTAAAAGAATTCTATCCCGCGATTGCCAGGGCTTTATATATTTCCTTTACGCTGTTTTCCCAGCTATGTGTTGATGCAAATAATTTTCTTTGCTCTTGTAATTGTTCTGAATTTTTGTTCATCGCTTTTTCTATCAAATAAATATAATCTTCGCTGCTTTCCCCCAAATAAACATAATTTTCAAAAATGCTCATCGCATCTGTTTTAGTTGCCACAACCGGCTTTCCCATGGCAAGATATTCGTCAATTTTTCTTGGATAATTTCCGATTGTAACTTCATTTACCAACTGCGGGTTCAGGCAAACATCAAAGGCATTTATGTAAGCAGGCAATTGCTCGGATTTTTTAGATCCTGTAAAATGTACATTTGAGAAATCATGTAATTTACTTGCTTTGAATTCCTCATCTTCCGGGCCGACCAAAACAATATTCCATTGAGGCTTTTTATGAGCGATATCCATCAGAAGATTAATATCAAGGCGGATGCTTTGTAATGCGCCTACATATCCAAGAAGAGGCTTGCTTATATTATTTATATCTTCAGGCACGCTTCCTTTAAAGCCGGTAAAAATATCAAGTTCGCAGCCTTGCCCTACATAAAAAGAATTTGTATTGTATTTTTTGCAGTAATCAGCGAGATAAGTTGAGTTAGCGACACAAATATCGCTTTTTGCAATCAGCAGCGGTTCAAGCTTTTTACCATGATATTTCCAGTAATCAACTGATAATAGAAAGTCGCGGGAATAATAAATACTTTTAAAAGGCTTAAGAAAATCTTTCAGGTAAAAGCATCTGAAAATATCATTATCATTAAATAACAAAATGTCTTTAAAACCAAGCGTATCTATCGCTTTCTTAATTGATGAAGCAAATCTTTTGTTATTGAGCTTATTAAAAATT
>JAABUK010001770.1_pt1 | contig 40426 bp, 1 predicted proteins | sample 5559141 | NCBI WGS metagenome assembly JAABUK01 (sample SAMN10711869, study PRJNA513367) | rock metagenome | isolation source: Antarctica rocks | place: Antarctica: Victoria Land, Pudding Butte nord | collected 2016-01-03 | reverse complement strand
ATTAATAATAAGATATATTATAGATTATACTATAGAGAGACGATTATTATAATAATTATTATAATTAATATTTATTATTATTCTTTACTCTTTACCTTTTAACCGATTTTAAATCGAAATATTCTTAAAAATAAAGTAATAAGTTTAAGAGAAAATACTAATATTAAAACGTATTAATAAATATTTAAAAAGGGTTAATTTTAAATTTTAAATTAAACTATTATTTAAGCGTCTCCTTAATTTTAAAATAAACGAATTAAACTACGTCTTTAATATAACCTTCGGTTATATCTAACTTTAAGTTAATAATAATTTTAATTTTAATATTAACCTAAATAATTATAAGTCCGAGCGCTTATTCTATAAATATATATATTTATAGAGGTAGTAGTAGCTATAAATATATATATCTATAGAGATAGTAGTAGCCATAAGTATATATATCTATAGAGGTAGTAATAGCTATAAGTACGTATATTTATAGAGATAGTAGTAACTATAAATATATATATCTATAGAGGTAGTAGTAGTCATGAGTACGTATATCTATAGAGGTAGTAGTAGTTATAAATACGCGGATATCTATAGGGGTAGTAGTAGCTATGAGTATATATATCTATAAAGGTAGTAGTAGTTATAAGTATATATATCTATAGAGGTAGTAGTAGCTATAAATATATATATCTATAAAGGTAGTAGTAACTATAAATATATATATCTATAAAGGTAGTAATAACTATAAGTATATATATCTATAGAGGTAGTAGTAGTTATAAATATATATATCTACGGGGGTAGTAACGTTATTAGAATAATTATTAGAAATCCGCCTTAATATAGTAGGGATCTTTAAGGGATCTTTACTCTACTTTACTCTACTCTAAACCCTATACTAATAGATCCCTACGCTAGGATAGGGTAGGGATTATACCTCGATCTCTACCCTACCCTATATTAATCCGAAGCGTAGTTAATATTACTTATAGATATATATTTATCCTATCGAGATATATAACCGAAATAAACCCTCCTCCCCCGGTTATAATAACTAGTATAAAAGCGAAGTAATTAATAATAAAAATAAATAATACTAAGACTAGGGGATAATTTAAGAAAGTAATTAACTTTTAATTAATTAAAATATTCCGGAACGAAATTTACTCGGTAACGGAGTCGATCGTCGGAGTAAAATAAATAATAAAGGGAGACTTCGTTCTATATTATATAATAATAAAAATAAGGTAAAAGCTAGAGAAAATAATTAAATAAATAAAGAATATTAACTCCTCGGCGAGGATACTAAAATAAACCTATATAATAATAATATATAGTATAAGAAAGGAGGCCGTCGATATAAATAATTAAGAAATAATAATAAAAATATTAAAGAAAAATAATTATAAACTATACCTAGGATTAAATATTATAAATATAAAATAATTAGGATTCGCTTTTAAGCTAGATAAATACGATCGCGAGAAAAAATATCTAATACTCTTTCGTAAAATCCCGGACCTAGATATAGTAAATAAATTAATAACGGACGGGTTTTTAGAAAACGAATAACTATTATTATATAAAAAGTAAAAGAGAATAAATAACCCGAGGTAGTATTTTAATTATTAGAGGTATAGTTATATAACCCTAGTTTATAAAAACTAGCCTAAATACGAGATTTATATAAAATCTTATTAATTATATAAATATAATACCGAAAGCCCGAAGGAAAAGCGCTATATAGTCTATTCTAGATATTATAAATCCTAGAGTAAAACGTACCTAGTTAGGTAAAAGGAGATATACCGAATTTAATAAAAATTAAAAAATAAATTTAGGTAGTTCGCGGTATTACCGAAAATAATAACCTTAAGCTCCTAGGTATAATTAACTAGCGATAGATTTATATTAATACCGGCTAGGGGTATAAAAAAGAGGAAAATAATAATAAATATAACTAATAAAGTCTAAAGCGCTATTACTATATTTAGGAAAATAAAGAGGCCGAGATAAAATAATAAACTAATAATAATATTTAGATAAATAATCATTTAAATTTTAAATAATCTTTTAATAATAATATTCGATTAACTAGATAAAAACCGGTTAGAACTAATACTACTAAGTAGTTAAAAAATAGATAAGGAAATTATAAATATAATATTAATATATAATAAATTATAGTACTTAATTTAAAGTTAAATAATATAATATTAAAAAAGAATCGAAGCTAATAATAAGGTTACTCTAAAACGAGTAAATTAAAAATATCGATATTATAATTATTTAAAAGCCTAGTTAAAACCCTACTACCTAAATATTATATAATAATAGTATTAATTATTTCTATCTAGTATATAAAGGAGGCCTAGAGACCCGTATATACTTTTATATAAATAAAAAGATCGATACGAATAATTAAGAGTTAATCTACTATAGAGGCGACCTATACTTTATAAAGATTATATTAAAAGAGCGAAAAAATAAAAAGGAATCTCGGTCGGATAAAATCGGGGAGGAGGAAACTATTAGTCGAGGAATCCCCTATTATAAAAAAATATAAATTTATAATATATATAATTTATTATTAATATAGTATACCTCGATTAATAATCCGTTAATATTATTATTACTAGAAGAAATATTAATAGAGGAAAATAAATATATTCTTTTAAAGAATTTTAACCTTTATTACCCTAACTAGAATAATACTAGGCGATATATATACTATACTATAACCGACTATCTCCTAGGAATAATAAAGTCGAGGGAAATAAAATTAAAATTATTAAAAATATCTATTATATAAAAAGCCCGAGGATATAAAAGTATAATCGATTTATTATTTTTTATAAAAGGAGTATACTAGGCTATAAATAACTTTATAATTCGTAAAGATTTATATTATAACTCCGATTATAAATTAATAATAACGGAATTCAAGTAAATATAAAAAGATATAATATTATATATTTATTATACCTAAAAAAAGATTAAAGATAACGTTATTTAAAAGGAAATATAATAAGGCGTAAAGTCTCTTTATTAGGTATTAAAAAAACTAAAATTTAAAAGTAAAGAAAATATCGACTAATATTTAAATAAGATAATAAAAGGTTTCTAAAAAATTATCGAGTTTATAATTTTATAGGCCTATTTATATTAAGGAGTTAAATTTTATTAAAACTCCTATTATATTAAAACTACGCTAAAGATAAAGGAATATAAAAAGAAATATAAATAAAATCGAAATACCTAGACGGAGGAGGCCCTAAATATAATAAATAATAAAAGAAATATATAATTCGAAGAATAAAGATATTTTTTTAATAAGAGAGTATATATAAAGCCTCGCTAAAATTAATAAAAGTATAAAAATTTATAAAATAAAAAAGAGAGAAGAATAACCGCCTTAAAGAACTTCTTTAATTCTTAATTATTAAAAATAATAGAGGAGGGAAAACTAGAGACTTCGAGAGTAAAATAAAAACTTTATAAAAAATACTTTTCCCTCTTTTACCGACGGTAAACCTAGGTAATATCGATAGAATAAAATACCCGGAGCCTATTAGAATAAATTAGGGAATAATTAAAATAGAAATATATAAAGTAATATAATACCTAACGGCCGATAAAATACTAGGAATAATTAAAATCCCGAATTAATTCCTAAAAACTATAATAAAAACGGAAGTAATAAATATTATTATTTATTTATTCTAGGTCTACCTTAAATAGGGATACTACCTAGGGTATTTTAAAAAAATTAATATAATAATCTTTAAGAAATTAAAAAAAGGCGATTATTTAGAATTAAAATTATATAGATTTATTATACTCCTCGATATATTTAATAAGGCGCTAAAAGTAATTATCTTTAAAAGATTAAATAATATAACGGAGGAGTATAAACTATTATTACTATAATAAATAAAGACTAGATAAAAATATTTAATAAAAACCGCGCTAGAGACTCTTCTAGATATAATATATACTATATAGAACTATAATAGAAACGGGAGGGGAAAGATAGTAAACCTATTATTATTAAATATAACGGGAGCGTTCGATAACGTCTTATATAAAAGATTATTATACGATCTACGAATAAAAAGCGTTCTAAACTTGATTATTAACTAGATAATAAACTTTTTATCGGATAAAACTATATTTATAATATTTAAAGAAAGAACGAGTACGGTAAAGAAAATAATAACGGGTATTTTATAAAAATCGCCTATTTTACCGGTACTTTTTCTATTCTTTAATATATTATTAATCGAGGAGTATATTAAAATAAATTTATTAATATAGGTTAGAGGATTCGTAAATAATATCTATTTACTCGCTTATAGCGAGAGTATAAAAAAGAATTATATAAATTTAAAACGGGTCTATAATATTTATTTAAAATAAATAATTATTTATAAAGTATTATTTACCCCCTAAAAGTACGAGCTAGTTTATATATCTCGAACGCCGAAGAAATTTAATATAAAAATAGTAATATACTTTAAGAACGTAGTTATTAAACCTAAAGTAAATATTAAGATTTTAGGATTATATATTAATTTAAAATTAAAATAAAGACTATACCTAGCCTAAATTAAAATTAAAATAATTAATTAAAGCCGCGCTATAAAATATTTAATTAATTCGATATAGAGCGCTACCTTCGCGAAGTATAAAATAATATATAATATAATAGTTAAATTAATATTAACGTTTACGGCTTTAATATAATATTAATTAAAGAGAATAACGGAGGCTATAAAGAGATATATAAAGATATTAATAATTATCTAGAATAACTACTTTAAAACGGTTTTAAAAGTATTTAAAATTACTCTAATTTTAATATTTAAGGCTAAATCGGTAATTATATTAATTAATCTTTAATTAGACCGCCTAGTAATATAATATTAAATAAATCGGGGGACCTATTTAGTTATAATTATAAAAAAGATACGGATCTAGAATAAACTCTAGTATAAAGGAGGTAGGTAATAGTAAATATTTTTAATACTAATAATAGAAAAAGAAACCTAGGCGCTTCGCGCTTTAAGATTTAAAGATTAATATAAAATAACTATAACTATAAAGAGGAGAAAAGACTAGATAAACCTAATCGAAGATATCGAAGAATATTAAAATATTAAGGTTATTAATTAGAGGGTAAAAAACTAGGCCCGTCAATAATAACTAAATAAATAAGAGAGTTATAAAATAATAATCTCTAAATAGGTTATTAACCCGGTTTAAAAAAGAGATTTATTTAAAGACTAGTTCGATTATTATAATTAATTAAAGAAGGTTAAAAACTCTATAATAATATAATTAAAATATAGTAGGATCGGATTAAATAAATTCCTATACCGAATAAAGATATTTATAGTTTATAGCGCTAATTACTTATATAGATAAAGGAAATAAAATATAAAGTATATACTACTATTTTACTCGGAACTAGCTAGGGATAAAACGGAGCTAATAGAATAAATAAATATATATAACTTTAGGAAGATACTATTATAGGTCTAAAATATATATATAACCGCGCGGTAGATAATAAAAATAGGATAACTCGGTTAATTCTCTTTTATTAAAGAATAACTAGTATAATCCAAATTATAACTATTATTAAAACCTAGCGATATACTTAAACCTATAAAAAAAAGGAAGAAAAGGAAGAAGCCGCCGGCCGGATAATTATAAGTATCGACTATTTAATAAGTTTATAATAAAGCGGCTTATAGGTTTATAAAATAAATAAATAAATTAAAGAACCTAAAGTAAAAGGGAAACGGAGGGAAGAATAAATAATATTTTAGAATAATTATAACTATCGGTTACTAACTAGTAAAAAGAGGAAATAATATTATCGATAAATTAGAGTTTTTAATTAATAAGGTTTCTTTAACGGCTAGTAGACGCCGCTAGTAACCTTATTAAAAAAATCTTCGCGGAACTCTCTTATTAGTAAAGCAGTTTTATTAAAGTAAATATATAAATTAATTAATTAATTAATTATATAAAGAGTTAAATTATAAATTAATACTACTTTATTTCTACGTTACGGTATTATCGTAGTATTTTAGTATCGCGGAATAAATTATAAATAAACTAAACTATTAATAATTAATAAATATAATAAATATAATTAATAATAATTAAAATAATAAGAAGGAAATCTATTAAATTATAATAATATAAGGGTATATAAAAAGATATTAGTCCTAATTAAATATAAAGCTTAGTATATCTTAATATTGAAATATTAAAAAAAATTATATCTACGCTCGCCTAAATAAATAATAAGAGTTTAATTTTAACTTTATATTATTTTTAAACTATATCTCTTTAAAAATAAAATTATACCGTAAAATAATTATATATATATAAAAAGTAATTAAAATCGTATAAAATTATATTCTAAAGAAAGCGCTAATTTATTAAAAATAATTTTATATAGTCTTTTAAAAGTACCTTAACTTAAAGGATTAAAAATTTATTTCTATAAATTTAATATTATCTTTAACCTCTTTATTTATAAACCCTCGTATCTCGTCTTATATATCGTCGTCCGCGGAGATTAGAAATATTAATAAGATATAATTATAAATATAAAATAACGAATTTATTAATTATAAGTAATTTATCTCTCTTTTTAACTAATTAGTTTAACCGTTTTATTTTATAATCTTCGTTATACCGGTTATTTATTAATACCTTTAATAAAGTTTCTAGGTTTATATAATCTTTATAATAGAAAACCCGTACGTTTTTACTTTTACTATTATAACTCTTTTTTATATTCTAATCCTCTTAGGTAGAATAGATGAAAATACGAAATATTTATTAATAATTAAAAACTCTACTTTAAAGAGAATTATAAATTAATTTATATAATCTTTATCTCGAATATCGTCTTTAAATATTAAGTTAATAATTCTAACTAGTCTAGTTTCGTCGCCTATTCTTATTAATATAATATACTATATTATATTATTCCGATTATAAAAGTAATATTAACGAAGTCTAGTTACTAAACGAGATAAATATACTATATACGGATTTTATAATAATTAAATTCTTAGATTAATTCTTTAAGATAAAGAAGTTAGGTAATAATATTAATATTAATAATTATTATAAAAATACTATTATACTCGCTAATAAAAACTCCGAAGTTATAAAATTCGTTAATCTAGGCGAGTTAAAAGTAAATTAATAAAATTTCCTATATCCGATTATTATCGACGAGATCGAAGGAGTTAATATTATATATTTTTTTATAAAGTTTACGGGTTAAGCCGGCTTAAGGCTAGATAAATATATATAAAAATAATATATTACTTTCCGTCCAATAAATAATTATAGATAAATAACTTTATAAAAAAGATCGGATACTAAAGAACGATAGCTAGATATTAATATACTATTTAATATATATTTTCTATAGTCGTATTATAAATATATTAATAAAGAGTAAATCTTTAATTTTAATAAAAGTTACCCGCCCGCCGATTTAATAAATTAATAAGTTACGAAATATAATTAAAATAACTCATATAATAATAGAAGTAGAAAGACTACCGGTTATAATATAATAATATACGCGTACGGAAAAGCCTTTTAATAATATATAACGTTATACCGAATATATAATAAGGGCTATAAACGCCTAATAAAGACGAAGGAAGATTTTATAAAATAATTATTAAAGAATATAAAGTAATAATATTAGAAATAAGATTAATACGGACTCTTTTTAAAGAATTTAATTAATATTAAAAAAGAATATAAATCCTAAATTTATTATAAATTTATAAAAATATATATTACTCTTCGATAAAGACTAAGAATCTTTAATTATAATAATAATAATATATACTAAAGTTAGCGCTCCGGTTATAATATTTATAAAGTTGTAAATTCGGCCGAAGCTTCGTACTGAGATTTCTAATAAATCGGTTATGAAATTTAAATATAGTCTAGAATATAAAGAGATTATAATAATAAAAGAAAGAGTTTTAACTCTCGATTTAATATCTATTAAATTAAAAACCCTATAGATAGCGTAGAAAGTAATTATAATTTAATAAATTATTTAAAATAAAACCCCGCCCCTAGTCTAAAACTTTATAAATCGATAACGGCGTAGTTAAAATAGATATATAATATATTATAATAAGAAGATCGATTTATAAACCTTAACGATAATAATAATATAAACTATTAAATATAGCGTAAAGATAACGATAATAATATTATTAACGGTAATCGCGTAGAGTCGTAATATATTTATAAAGAATTTAGATATAAAGGAGGTCCCGTTATTTCTTTAATATATTTATCTATTTAAAAACGAAGTCCCGGTAAATTTTATCGTCGCTATCTATTTATCGATTATTACGTCGAAGTATAATATCTTTTATATAAGTCGAAGACTAGGGAATAACTTTAGGCTAATCGAATATAAGAATAAAAATATATATAATAATTAAATTAGGATCGAGGAGAAATACTATAAAAACCTTATAATTTAAGAAATATATATAAATATTATAATGAATAATTAAAATTCTTTTCTAAAATATTATTAGTTTTAAAATATATCGTTATAATATTTTAAATAATAGTAGTAATTTATTTATATCGGGCGCGTATATTATTTTCGATATATATTTCGAAATAGTCTTTCTAAATTTATTCTAAATCCGATTTATAATTTACTTTTAATCTTTTCTTATTATTTATTTTAATTTTATATATATCTTATACGAGGAAATAGATACTATAATAGCGCGTACGAAAATTATAAAAGTAAAGAAAAAGTATAATAAAATATTCTATAAAAAGAAAAAGAGTATATTTAAAAAAATTAATAAACTAGTAGTAATTACCGGCGTAGATATTTATCTCGTCGTTTTTAAAGAAAGTTAATATATTACGTATAAATTTAAAAATAAAAACTAGCCCGTATTAGAAAAGCGAATAATAAATTTAAATAAAGAGATAGAAATACTTATATTAATCGCTAATTAATTAAAATATATTTATTTACGACTTATCGAATTTACTCTTTAAAGTTTCGAGAGTATAGGATATATAGAAGTTTCGTATATATTTAAATACTAATACGAAGACTTATAACCTCATTCGGGATCGGTTATAAAGAAGTTTCTTATTATTATTATACTATTATTATATCTAGAAATATTTATTTAATCGTCTTTCGATATATTACTTTATCGAAGTATTCATTAATCTTTACTTAATATAAATATCTAAGAGTAATATTATTAACGAAGTTTATAATCTAATTATATATATCTTAGATAATTAAATTTTTAGTTATTATATAAATTAATTATATTATTTAATAATTCTAGACCTAGGCGGCCTTAACGTAAATAAATCGATATTAATAAATTAATTCGTATTTTTAGAGTATTAAGATACTAGTAGTATCTAAACTTTTCTAAAAATAATATATTATTAATATTTAATAATATAATTTAAATATTAATAACATTCGCTTAAAACTCTAATCGTAGTATTCTATATTTTAGTATTAATAGAGGTATAGTATTTAGAAATATCCGCGTATTTTAGCGGCTATACTAGTTTTATTATATTATATTATAATAATCGTAAAATTTGATAGAAGTCGTTATAGCCGACTTATTCCGTTTTATAACTTCGAGGATTTTCTATAAAATTCGAGAAAGTATTATTAGTTAATATTAATTTTATTATAAATAAATTAGTTTATAGAATTCTATAAAGAGATTCAAGCCCGTTAAGTTTATAAAGTATTAAAATAAATATTCTAATATCTTTAATAATTAGTATACTTTCGTACGAATATTATTATAAATAAATAAATATTTATATTTACCGGATATATAATAGTTAGTTAATTTTAAAATAGTATTAATTATTAAATTATAAAGTAGTAGAATAGCGCGCCGAATATAGATAAACCGCGCTTAAGATAAATTATCTTTAAATATAAATTACTTAGTACTAGGAGATACTACGAAAGTCTAAATTTAAAAAAATAGAAAATTAGAAATATATAAACGAACTAAATACCTATATATATAAAATAATCTTTAGTTTTAATTAAATAGAGAATTCTTAAACGGAGTTAAATAAAGGGTTAAAATAAAAGTAAATCGAGAATATAAAGTTCTAGAAAATCTTTAAAATTTAAGAAATTAATCGTAAAAATTTAAAAAGAGAAAAAGCCGAGTTTTAATAAACTCTTTAAAAATAAATTAACTTTATTTATAATTTATATAAATATTTTAATAATCGGAGGGTTTCGCTAGACGCGGGATATATCGATATTATAATATTAATCCTAAATTATAAAAAGTTTAAACTCGAGGTTAGAGGTCTTAAAATAATATTTATAATTAAAATTAATTCGGAGACGGCGATTGAAATAGTATAAAATAAATTAACGGAGTAAATAAAGTAAGTAAAGATTTATTAGAATAATTTATTAATAAAAAAAGATTAGAGGATTATAAAATTAAAGAGAGTTTTTCTTCGATCGAAATAAAATATAAAAATAATACCTCGTGTATTATAAAAAAAGATAGGCGGTCTTTAAAGAGTCAGCGCTTTTAATATATATTTTTTATAATATTTTTTATATTAAATCGACGACTATACTAAGTTATATATTAAATATATAATTTTTATTTAAAGTCTTATTTAAATTTATCCCGATAATATTTAAAGTACTATTTATAATACTATTATTTAGAGTTTTATTTAAATATAATTAATTATCTTTAATTTATATAAGGTAGTAGAGTAATAGGTTTAAAAATTTATAACTCGCTTTATATAATTATTCGGCCCTTTAAGTTTATATTAAATTATATTAATTAAGTAGTATAATAAGTTTAGTCCTAGAAAATTATAGAATTTATAGAATTTCTTTAGATATACTCCTCGAAGTTATTAATAAACCGAAGTTATCTTATCCTAGGCCTTTTAAGAGTAGAGTAGAATTCAATTAACTAATCTTCCTTCGTAGAATCGTTACTTCGAACGGTTTATTAACCTATAATAATAGATACTAGTCGCGTCTTTATTATTATTAAATATTAAATATTTAACTACTTTATAACCTCCTTTAAATATTATATTATCGATATATAAAACCGGAAGTATCTATAAATATATAACTTTTGATATATTTATCTTTTTATCGTTTAGTAAATAAATTATATAAAGGATAAATTTATATTTACGATATTTCCTAGGTCCTAGTATATAATAACTTTAATTAGATAATTCTAGTCTCGTTTTTTAATAATATAAAGTAGGTACTTCGTTTTTTATAAAATAACGATATTATAAAATTTAATAAAATAAACCTCTTATTATTAACTAGTAAAGTAGTAATTCTTAAATATATTAAAGTTAGTAGTATTATTTCTTTTCCCGAGGTTTTCGTATATAAATTAATTAGGTTATTATTTCTTCTTTTAGATAAAGTTTATAATTATATAATAATTATAAGAATTAAAATATTAATATTCTTTATATTTTTATAAATAAAGCCTATAGTATATTTTTATAGAATATATAAAAGACTTTAAGGATATACTATAAATTTAATATATTTTAAAAATATAAAATAAAGATTATTTTCTAACTCGGAGTTATTATAGAATATTTATCTCGGTTTTACTTCGATTAAACTAGATCGCTCTTTAAAGAAAATAAAGGATTATATATTAAGACCTATTTATTTTATAGTTTATTATTAAATAAATAATATACTTTTAGAGATATTTCTCGTAGATTTTTTAAATCTAAAAGGGATTATTATTAGGTATATATTTTAGTATTTTTTAAATATATTAAATATTTTTCTTTAGGTTATTATTACTTCTTTATATCTATTCCCGCGCGTAGTAAATATAACGATTATACGGAATTCCGGAAAGTATTAAATTAATAGAGTAACTTCGTTATTATATAGTCTAAGATTAATAGTTTATATAATAAAATAGATTCTTTTAGAGATAGATTAAATCTAAAGAAATTAACCTATAATTTTCTAAATAAGAATATAACGTGAAATATTATTAACCCGTTTATTTCTTTTTTTCTATATATATTTTAAAAGGCCTTAATACCTATCGCTACTAAAGTTATATATATATTATTTCTAATTAGAGTTTTAGGGTAATATACTTCCTATTTTCTCTTTATTATACTTTTATCTCTTTATTTTCCTAAATTAATACGTAGTAACTATAGAGTTAGGAGGTAAGGTAATCGTTATAATAATTACTTTTAATATTATATTAACGATATATATTCCTCCGGTTAATTATTTTCGAAATATTTTAGTATTAATAAAGAAGGAGGACGTAAAAACCTATATATTATCGACGTAAAGAGTTAGTAGGAATATAATTTATAATAAGATAAGAAAGAATATTTATATTATTATTATAACACGAAGTATCGGAGTTATTATATATACGAGCTCGCGTTTTACTATAAAGGATATATAGTTACTAAATAAACTAATAACTTAATACCGAGATTATTATAATCTCTTACTTTATTATTTATTTAAGAGATTTATATATATTTATAAAATTAAAATAATTAAAGAGCCTATAAGTTTATAATCCCGATATAACTAATATTTTTAGTGGGTATAGTTATTTTAAAAATTACGCGACTATAAATATCCGATAAATAAGATAAAGAGATACGAATAAGTTAATAAAAAAATTAATTTTATTAAAGAAAAGGGCGGTCGAAGATAAATATATAACTAGATATTTTTAACTAACTTCGATTATCTATTTCTAATTATATAATTATTTCTAGATTTACGTCCGTTTTTTACTTTTTACTTTAGGTCCGTTTATAATTTCTTATTATTATAATTAATTTCTTCCTTTTATTTTTTACGAGTTTATTATTAACTTTATAAATATTATAATTACTATTTTTATATAATTTTAATTTATTTTGGAAAGGTCTAGGGGCTTAAATATTAAATATTTATAAAATTTATTAAAACCCTTATTTTATAAAAAGTAATAATTACTAATATTTTATTAATAAGATATTTAGGTTTCGTCCACTTTTATTAACTAACTAGTTAGTTATTAATTCTATATTAGCGTTAAGTGTTAGTAATAAATTTTTAAAATAAATTTATTCTAAAACTCTTTATCGTACTATTTAAAAATCTTTTAAAAACTCGGTATTTAAAAGACAAACTACTACCTCGAGTATCTTTATAACGAGTATAAATATCTTTATAACGACCGCGAGTATTTCTATAACGAGTATAAGTACTTTTATAACTACTATAAATATATTTATTATAATAACTTCGATATACGCGGCCGGCCCGCTCTATTTATTATTTAATTTATCTTTTATTATATTAATCTAATTATATAATTTTTAAAATTTATAGATTTAAGATAATTATTAAACTTTAAGATATATTAAAGTCTATAATTTATATTTATTCGAGGACTATCGCTAGATCTTAACCTCTAGAATTAGTAATTTATAAATTATTTTAAGAATAACGTTTTCGATTTATCTTTAATACTACGCCTAATTTAATAACGATAACGAAGGAAATCTAGTTAATTTTATAAAATATACTAGTATATCGTTCGTAAATAGTAGTTATTTTCTTAAAGCGGGGAGTTTAATAGAGGTTACGAGACCTATAATCCGATATAATATAATTTCTATATTTCTATATATTATATAAATAATATCTCTACTATCGTATTCTTAAATAAAGATTATAATATATTATAAAGTATTTAACGAGATAAACCTAACCTATTATTCGTAAAATAAACTTAATATAATAATACTATATTATTTTCTTTTTTATATACTTTAGTAATATCGTTAATTAAAGTTAATATCTTTTATAAACTTTTTTATATTACTATATAAAAGTAAATAAAAAGATTTAATATAAATATAAAATACGGGTTTCTAGGTAATATTAACTAGTTTATATAGATTTCGTTTTTATAAAAAGATTTAATTACTCGTTTAAACTTTTCTTTCCCGTAGTATATTTAGTAGAGTTAATATCGGTAAAGTAGTGAGCCCGTATTCTACCGAAAAAGACGGAAAAGGCGCTTAGATCTATTTAGCTTATATACTAGCCCTAGAGATTAATTTGATACCGGAGTTACTAAATACGCATTTAATACCTCGACTCATTTTGAATAATTTTGAATAAATTAGAATAAGCTAGTCTAAGTAGTACCGGTTTATAATTAGATATAAAAAACTATAAATGAATTATATAGTCTATAATACCGCGCTAGTTTAGGGGGTATTACGCGCGTATATAATTTTCGTAAATCGACGTAATTTAAAATCTAAATTAAATTAGCGTAGTTATAACGCTCTATATAACCTTAGCGAGCTACCCGGCGCTAGTAGAAAATCACGGATTTAAAGTCTTAAATCCGAAGCTATTATTTTTAGGGGTTTTATTTAAAATAATTTTTTTTTTTTTAACTAATATTCTCTTTTTGTTATTTTTCCGCCTAAAGTAGTAAAAGGCGCATTTAGTACCTCGATTTTCTCGTGCGGTCTCCCGCTTTACCGATGAACTCGTTTAAGATTTATATTTTATATACTAACTCTAAAGTCTCTATTATTAACTCTAATTTTATTATTAATTTATAGATCTTTTATACCTATAATATTTTCATACCTTTATTTTAATACCGAATATTAAATTAATATATATTATCGATATTAAATTTATTTTATTCGGTTAATTAATTAATTCTTTATAAAAGTAAACTCTACTTTATTAAGAAATAGAAAAAATTTATAATCTTTATTTTTAAAATATCGAATAAATAATAAAGATAATTAAAATTAAATATAATTACTTATAAAGGCGCTTAATATTTAAATTATATTACTACTCGATTTAATATCGCGCCAACGGGTCCTTATAAGATTTTCGAAATTAAAAAAAAATACTCGGCGCTAATTTATTTTTATATTTAAATAGTAGTAAATAAACGAGTTTATATAAAAACTTAAAAGAGATTTAAAAATAAAAATACCGGTGTATCTAACTAAATATCCTTATTTATAGAAATATTTAATACTAAACTATTTTTAAACGACGATAAATAAGCGAGTTTATACGGAAATTTAAAAGATATTTAAAAGTAGAAATAATACTACGGGGCTTCGTTATTTATAATATTTTAATATTAAATTTTAATTACCGTTAAGCGGCGGTAAATTAACGAGCGATTATATAAATATTAAAAGATATTCTAATATGAAAACTCTTTAATATAACGAAAATAACTTTTTTCTACTTCGTCTAGTTTAAATTATTAAAAGTTATTCTTTAGGATTTATTTCTTAAAAGAGGCTTAAACGAATAATTATTATATTAATTAAATTCTTATTTCTTCGTAAAGGATATTCTTTTTTTAATTATCGAGTAATTCTTTTTAATAAAACTTATTTTAAAACTAAACTCTTTATCGCCTAGTCCTCTACGATAAATCTCGTTATTAACTTCGATTATATTTTAACTATCTCGTTATTTAATAACTTCGAAGGGTATATTTTAAAATAAAGAATTTACTTATTTTAAAATAATTAAGACTTTTATCAAATAATAAAAATATATTATCGTCGTTTATAATAGGCCTAATAACCTAGGATTTATTAACGAGATAATAAAATTAGATAAATTAAATAATACTATTAATATATCTTTATATTTATTACAAAATAGGTACCTTCGTAAATTAAATTCTATAATCGTAATTCTTAATATTAAAATTATCGAGTAAGGCCTAATAATATCTCTAATAAATCTAATTTAATATCTAATATTAAAAAATTTAAATTAATAATAAAATTATAGTCTCGGGTTATATTAATAAATTATATAACTCTCTAAGTTTATTTTTAGAGATCTCGGATTCTAGCCGGCGCGCTAAAGATAATATTTAATTTAAATTTTTATTAATCGAAGTCGCTATCTAGATACTTTTAAATATTAATAATATTTCGTTTATTAAGTTTACTATTACCTTCCCTAATTATAATATAAAGAAAGTTATTATAATCGTTATATATATTTACCTTATATCCTTATATCTCTTTAAAAATATAATTTATTATTTATTTATACTAGTTATTACGCACCCGTATTATTTAGACTCTAGATTAATTAATTATTATTATCTTTAAAACTAAAGTCTCTAAGTTTTAAAATATCTCTCTAGAATTATTCTTAATCTCTTTAATTATAGGCGCTATCTTTTTATCGGAGTTTCTCGTTTATATTTAACTAAGAACTCGTCTAATTTAAATATAATAAATTAATCTCTAGCGATCTCTTATATATATATTAATTAATAACTAGTAAACCTAAAATTATATAAGAGAAAATAACGAATATATAAATCTATATACTTTAAATTCTAATATTATTATTCAATATAGATTTAATATTTATTTATTCCTCCGTTACTTAAAAGCTTTATTAAAAATATATATTTTATTAATAATTTTAATTCTACCGATTTTTATCCCTTTTAATTATATTAGCGGGAGAGATAGAGTAAACGATATAAATAATCTAAATTAATTCTTATAGACGAATATATTATTTGAATATATTAATCGTTATTAGACTTATTCAGCCCTAGTAGTAATAATCGTAATTTAAATATATTATATTTCTCGCCTAAAGCTCTTAATTTATACCCGGTTATAATATAAATAATTTATATCGGACGGCCGCCTTAATAGTACTTCTATTATTACTACTATTATAATATTTATAACGGATATTCCTAGACCTATAATTATCGAGGTTTAATTTAAATTCTTTTATAATATCTACCTTTACGGCGTTCGAGGCGTTTCGATTAATTAGAATTATTCTAAATTTACTCGAGATATCCGTAGAAAGAATAAATATATTATTATACTCGAAATATTAAAGATAAAGTTAATCTAAAGAGCGTAGCTAGTATATTTATACCGATTAAAATATATACTCGCTTCCGATAACCCCGTATAGAGGCGATATCTAAATATTAATAAATAAATTAAAATCCGCTTACGACGTCGTAGGACGTTTTAATTACCCTATTTTTCTCTTTTAAAAATAATAATCGATAAGATTAATTATTATTAATCGGAACTCGTTATTATTAATATAAAAATAATTTTTAAATAGCGACGACTAGGTAGCTCCTAATTAATAAACTTTATATTTATATACTTTAACCGACTTATTAGGGTTTATATAATATACTAGGCTTTATAATATCCTCGCCCGTATATAATACTCGTTTAATTTATAGAGGAATCGTTACGGATTATTCTTTAATAATATATCTCTATATAATAATAAAAACGTTATATTAGAACTTTTATTATAGGTATTATTATAAATACCTTAATTCTTATATATATAATATTAATCGTATTCACCGGTCTTTTATTTTAGATAAATTATTTAATTATAATTTATTTTAAATTAAGCCGATTAAAGAAACTATTTAACTAGGTTTTATTAATATTATAAAATATACTACCTCCCTATATACTCGTATTAATTATAATATTTCTTCTATTAATCCTTTATAACTTAATAGCGTAATAAAGTATATATATATAAATCGAATCAAAATTATTTATATAAAATTATTACTTCTATTTTCTTTTTATTTAGGTCTTATTTATATTCTTAATATTTTCGAGTATCGTAGCGGTATTTAATAATCTAATATAGGATATTATTTTAATTACTACGTTATTAATTTAAAAATTTCTAAAGACTAAAAGTTATTTCTTCTTTTATATATTATTATAGAGTTTCTCCATTAGCGCGGCCTCCCTTTTATAACTCGATTATTTACTCTTTATCTTAATATATTTATTATTAAATAATATAACGAGGTAGAAATAAGTCTAGTAATTAAATTTAAAAGTTAGATAAGTTATATTCTTTTTAATATATACGAACTTAACGATTATTAATAAATCTCTCGACGGATAATAAGAGATCTCTATTAATATTCGTAAATTTAATTTATTTTATTATCTCTCCTTTAATACTAGTTTTTAATATAATTACTTTTATTTTATTCCTCGCGGTATAATATTATAATATTATTTAGCTCTACGCTTCGGATTAGTATAGAGATCCCTAAAGAGAATACTAGCGTAAGGTAGGGTAGGGTAAGATATAGAGTAAAGATCGCGGTTCGATCCCTACTCTAAATTAGAGTAGAGTAGGGTAGAGATCCCTTAAGGATCTCTATTACGCTAAGGCGGATTTCTAATAATTATTCTAATAACGCTACTACACTTATAGATATATATACTCATGGCTACTACTATCTCTATAGATATACGCACTCATGGCTACTACTACCTCTATAGATATACGTATTTATAGCTACTACTACCTCTATAGATATATATACTCATGACTACTACTACCTCTATAGATGCGCGTATTCATCTATAAAAGTGTAAGCGACTCCGAGAATCCTAATTTGCTTAGAGCGCTTAGGCCCGCTTACGAGCGCTAAAAGCGCTCGCGGCCGTTTAAGATTCTTAGACTCGTTTACGAGAATATTTATTATTTATAAACATTTACTAGTTATACTAATCGCGCTTATAAATTATATCTTTACGATATTAATATAGCCTAGATTCCTCGTCTCGCTTAGGTTATTTAGATATACACCGATTCTTATTAAAGCGTATATAATATTCGATCCTACGTTATGAATTAATCGCCTATAGTTATTTAGTAGAATTAAATATATAAAATCTATTTTAGATTTCTAACCTAGGTTCTAATTTAGGATATTTACTACTTTTATATTATCGTAACCGCCGCTAAGAAACTACTCCCGATCTTAACGCCTCTACTACCTCTTTTATATTATTAATTTGGATATTTATCCTGGCCTAGCTACTAGAGGATTCTATCTAATATACCGATTAGCGCGGTCGGCGAGCGTTTATTATAATATATAAATATTTTCCCCGCGAGCGCTATAACTTTATTAATTTAATAAACTTTCGTTTATCTATCCTATAATTATATTTAAATTATTTCTTTTAATCTCGAGCCCGCGCTTTACTCTTAACGGAAAGGTATATATCTACGTACTTTTCGCCCTTATTAAAGTCGCGTAGGTATTTATTATATCTATATCGTTATTTTAAGGAACGGTCTTTCCTTTAGTATTAACCGAGAGGCGTATTAATAAAATAGAAACTCGTAGGAACCTATATTTAAATACGGAGGATAGATTTTAGGAGTCGTATATTTAGGGAAGGCTCTATAAAGATACCCGCTATAGGCGGTATTTATTATAATATTATAAAGCCTAATTACGTAGGCGGTCTAGCCGAGGATAACGGGTAGAGTATCGAGAGGTTTAATAATACTACGCTTTTTATAACCGGGCGGGAGCTTTAGACTTTATATAATCAAGTATAGTTCTATATAACGTAATTATTAAATATAGGTAGTTACTCTATACTAGTAAACTCTTAACGGATCTTAAATACTTTATATAATATAATACTTAGCCTAATTCATCGTTACGTATCGTATTTAATTATACCTTTACTATACTAGCTTATAGGTAGAGTTATTTTAAAATTATACTCTTCTTCTTATTAAGATTTGGGTAAGGGGTCTCTACTCCCGCCTTTTATTTCCTAACTTATAATTCATTTATAAATATAATCTAAATTAGTTTAGTATATTTATTACTTTACTTCCGATAAACCTATATCCTATTTTTTTTCATAAGCCTACTTCTTATTATATTACCTTACTATATCGTCTATTAAATATTACTTTAATATATTAAATTTTGATTATATTACCGTCCTAACGAATTAAACGAAGAGGAATCTAAGAGAGGGTTTTAACTATATAGATAAAGAGCTTTAACTAGTATTAAATACTACGATTAAATAACTCGTATTATATCCCGAGGTTTTAGACCTTAAAAAGTAGAGTAATAAAGATACTACTTTCGTATTCGCTATAACGTTAGTAGCCGATTTTCCTTCCCTATTTACTAGGGTTCTAGTAAATACCGCCTAGGAAATAGAATATATAAAAGGTATCATAAGATTCTACTAGAATAATATAGCCGCCCTTAAAGAAGAGATATTTATATCTCTCTTTAGGCTCGCTTAACTCTCTATACTTAACTACTCTTTAAGATCTCTCTCTTTTTATCCTATAATATCTACTACTCTTATACCGGTCCCTTAATTTACGCTTAATAAAAACTTTAATATTACGGTCACTAAAGGCGCGGTATTAGGCGGCGAAGTAATCGAGTTTATAGTTCATAAGCTTATTAAAGCTAATCCCGCGCGACCTTTAAATAACGATATTAAATTCGAGTTCGTTAGTCGTCTAATCTTTATTATAATTTTAGTTAAAGAGTAAATTATAAATTTAGAAAATAACCGACTTTACGGAATATACCTTTATAATAAATTATTATTATTTTTAACTACTCGCCGGCTAGTTAAATTCCTTAGGTTTCGGTATAATAAAGGATAAAGCCGAGTTAATTTATATATTAAATTAGGTACTTATTCTTCCTCCGAGACTTATAAATTTTATAATTTATATTTAGTCTTTATAGCGACGGATTCTTTAGCGCCTATAATACTTCCCTTTTTACCTCGAGAGTATACTCCTTCCTCTCTACTATCTCTACCTAATTATACTACTCCCCCTAAATATCTAATTATTATATTTAAATTATTAAAGTATTTTTAAATAACGAAACCACCCTACTTTATAAAGTTTAAGATAAATAAATATCGTCGTAAATCTACTATAACCGAAGAGAAAGGCGATCTATATATGGCCCGGAGGCGAAAACGATAGAGGCGACTTTAAAAAATAATACTAAATAGTAGAGATAATAACTATAAAAGTAATTAATTATTAAAGTTATCTATATCTAAAGAGTTAAAGGAAGATAAATAAGAAGGGTAAACTAGTAATAAAGAAGAGCCGATTAATATTAAAACGGACTATTAATTTTAAGATAATAAGGAACTAGGCGAAAATATAAACTAGTAAGAACTATAAGTCTATATACTTCGCCGCCTTTATAGTAGTTTTTATTAACCTCTTTTTTAGTATTAAAGCGCAGCTTAATAATAAAGAGTACGAATATATAATTAATCTTAACCTATAGGAATCTTATTACCGCTTAATAAATTTTAAAGTTACCGATATAAGGATTAATTAATATATTAGAATATTTAATATAAAATATAATCTTACCTAGTACTAGGTCTTTAATATTTATATTATATACTTCTAGGCTAGAAACGACTTTAACGGTAGTATTCTCGCTAATAATATAGGCCTCGGAAAGATATATCCTATCTTAAAACTAAATTAGATTATTAATCGCTAACTTTAAGTAGCTTTATAAATAGTTTAGGTTATTAATATCTCCCTTTTCGAAAGTCTTCTCTATTAAATATATAACGCGGTTAAGCGTTATCGTCGCTCGTTAAACCCGAAGGAGTAGTTATAGTATCGCGTTATCGATAATAACGGGACGTACTTAAATCCATTAAGGTTCTTCGCGTAATATCTATACGATCCTTCGTCCGATATTATAAGAATAATCCCTAAAAAGGGGTTTTATTTATACTTTACGGCTAAAGCCATTCTTCCCGTATAATATAATTAATAGCCTAAAATATACGTATTTAATAAAGGAGTAAGGCTTCGCTTTATTATCCTTTATAATTAATACGGTACCGGTAATCTCTTAACGGCGGAGGATATTAATACGATATAACCTACCTATCTTTAATAGTTCGCCGATTATAAAAACTAATATTTCGAAGGGGGGCCTCTCCGCCTAGATATTTAAAAGAGAAAAAAAAAGGCCGTCGAGGGAGCGGAGTAATATATAATTCTAACTACTCCTAAATCCTATTAAATATATATCGCTCGGCCTTTTAATATCGAATATACCTAGACTAAAGATAAAAAACTACTGTTTAATAGGCTAGGGAGTAAAATTATATAAAAATAAACTAAAACTTTTATCCCCGCTATTATACCTAGGTAGGTAATAATAGACGAGTTTTATTTAATAAAGTTAATAGCCTAGGGATTATAGACGGATATCTAAATTATATAAAAATATTTTCGGACCGGAATATTAGCCCTCCTCGCGATAAGCGGTATACTTATTATAATAGGGCCCGGCGATATTAAAGGCGTTATTTAATATCTAAAAAATCCTAAAATTAATAACGAAGATCGATATAGTTTTATAGTAGACGAGGTTCTAGACTATAATAAAAAGTTTAAAGACTATATTACGAACGATAAATAAGAATCTCGTATATAAAATTTAGTCTTAACGTTCGGCCTTTATATAATTAATTTTACTTTACGACGTACTAAAAAAACTAAATAATTTAGGAAAGATATCCTTAATCTCCTTAAATTAATATATAACGACGTAAACGTTAAATTTCTATAAAGCCGTCGTAAAGTATTTAAGGATTTCACTTCGAAATTCGCCGGTGATATTTAAGAATTACTTCGAAAATAAGTAAAGATAAAGAATAATAATATACCCCTTAAAATTAACTAGTCGTTTCTTAAAATTATAACTCGATAGCTATTTATAGCCGCTACGATCCTTTAATTATTATAATATTAGGTAGGCTCGGAAAAGAATATAAATTAATAATTCCTCGTCGACGAATATACTCGTAATATATTTACCCCCGATAGCGATATAAGGGAGGGTATATATCCGTTTTTAATAATTAACCCTTTTATTAAAGAGCTTCCGAAGTATAAAGTATTAAATATAATCTTTATAAAAGCGATCCGTAAGTAAAGAAAGGTATTAATTTTCTCGAAATATATTTCGGTTATATCTTTTATATAATACGTAAGTCTTATTACTCTTTTTTAATTATAGCCTTAATTTTTCCCTATATAAAATCACCCTCGACCGTTCTAGAAAGTTATATTAAAAGTCTTTTAATATATTACTAAATACCTAGTCTATCTTATAACCGCCCGGCTCTATTATTAATACTTTAGTAAAGTTATCCGCGAGGCTTTTATTAATGAATTTTAGGAAGAGTATATTAATAATAATCCGAATAACCCTTTTATAGTCCTAGATTAGGCGCTCCGTCCGTAGATATTTATTAGGGTATTAAGTACCTTAGGTACCGACTTTACTCTATATAAATCGACGATAATAGTTTTTATAAAACCTATCGGTAAACTTAACGATAAAGATTAAGCGATTAAATAGGTTTATAAGATAGAGTAATAGTACCCCGTCGCCGTTTATTAACTATCCTATATAGATCCCGTAACCGGCGTTATAGTAGAGGTAGTTATATTAAGGAAGGCGAAGGCTCGTAATATATTTACTATAAGTATCTTTAATATCGTAGGGTATATAATAGACCTCGATGGTTTAGAGGGAACGGAAGACGATAAGGATATACTGGACGATAATTAAGAAATAATTTTAGTAATTTCGTTAAGAAGTGAGTATCGGGTATATTCTAAATTAGAGGGTAAATTACTTCTACGTTAGATACCTAAGTTAGATCTATAATAATATTATTTAAATTTAAAAACCGATATTATACTTAAGAGCCAGAATCTTAGGCCATATTAATTATTAATAAATCATTTCTCTTCCTACCTCTAACCTTCTAGACTCTATTTTTATCCTATATAATTACTTTTATTTACCTAATATATTTAATAAGGTAACTTCTTTTACCTATTTCGACTAGTCTCCCTCGTATTTATACGATAAGTCTACGCCGCTTTATAATACTACTTCCTCTATATTATTACGCCTATTTATTAGGCCGCGATTTTTCTTATTATTATTATATCGCCGCCTCGAGTCCCGCGTCCTCCCTATTAAATAATCCACCCGAGGATTCTATCTAATATACCGATCAGCGCGGTCGGCGAGTGTCCGTTATAGTATATAAATATTTTCCCCGCGAGCGTTATAACTCTATTAATTTAATAGGCTTCTATTTATTTATCCTATAATTATATTTAAATTATTTCTCTTAATCTCGAGCCCGCGCTTTACTCTTAACGGAAAGGTATATACCTACGTGATTTTCGCCTTTATTAAAGTTATATAAATATTTACTATATCCGAATCGTTACCTTAAGGACCGGCCTTTCCCCCGGTATAAGGAAAGAGGTAAGGGGATAAAATAGAAAATTCGTTAAAACCTATACTTAGATAAGAAGGACGGATTTTAGAGGTTACCGATCTAAGAGTTTTACCTTTAGGGAAGGCTCTACGAAGATAACTACTATAAATAGTATCTATTATAATATTATGAAACCTATTTATATAGACGGTCTAGTTAAGGATAAAGATAAAGTATAAAGAGGCTAGTAATACTATATTTTTATAATTAGGCGGGAGCTTTAAGCTTTACGTAATTAAGTATAATACTATATAGGGCTATCGCTAAAGGTAGGTAGCTACTTTATATTAATAAACTCTCGGCGTATTTTTAATACTCTATATAATAAAATACTTAACCCGGTTTATTTTAATATATACTACTCTACCTTATATTTACTATAGTATTTTATAAGTAAAGCGATTTTAATTTAATACCTCTCTTCCTTTTAAATCCCCGGTGAAAGGGTTATTATAAAATAAATTCTTAAAATTCATTCTAAATCGACTTATTATAGATTCTAAAAGAAGATAATCTAAATTAGAAATTTAATCTAATTTAGATTATTAGATTTCTCCCTTCCCACTACCTCTATTTTATCTTTAACTATTAATCCTTCATCGATCGCTTTACTTTTATAGTAGAGATAATACTCTATTTAAATCTTTATTACTACCGCTTTACGTATAAGTAATATCTTTATATTATATAACGCCAAGATATATTATAGAATATTCTAGGTTAAAACGAATTTAGCTAGAAACTATAGACCCTAAAATATATATTAATAAATATATTATTTCTACCTTCGCTACGAAGAATTTTCTATTATTATTCGCGATACTCTTAGATAATATTATCTCGAGAAAAGAGTATACTCCTAGTATCGTAAAATTTAGCGATAATAATATACCTTACTTTAAAGAAAAGACGCTTATACCTCTTTCTACGCCCGCCTAATTCCTTACGCCTAATTAATCTTTAATATCTTAGTCTTCCCGTTATATAATATCTAGTATCTTAACGCCGGTCCTTTATATTACGCCTAAGGAGAAACTTAATATATTAGTTATTAAAGGTAGGTTATTAAAGAGGCGAGGCCTTTAAATATACGGTTTAAAGATTTATTAAAACTAATCCTATACGACTTCTAGGTAACGATATTATATTCGAGTTCGTTAATTATTTAATCTTTATTCAAATCTTGATTAAAGAGTAAATTATAAATTTAGAAGATAACCGATTTTACGAAATATACCTTGATTATACTTTATTACTACTTTTAACTACTCGCCGGCTAGTAGAAATCCTTAGGTCTCGGTATTATAAAGAATAAAGCCGAGCTAAAATATTTATTAAATTAAATATTTATTCTTTCCCTAAAACTCGTAAAGTTTATAATTTATATTTAGTCTTTATAGTAACGGATCCTTTAATATTTATAATACTCCCCCCTCCGCCTTAATAATTTATTCTTTCTTCTTAACTATTTTTACTTAATCGCCCCGCCTTCTATCTCGCGTTAATTTTTTATACTCCCGCCGTTACGGGCTAATCTAGTAGCTTTAGTAATATATATCGTAAAGCCGGAGATAAGAGGGTATAAATATAAATAACCTTTAAATTAAATATAAATTAATAACGATATAATTATCCTACCGGAGGTATATTTATTACGTAAGAAAAGGCGGGTAGTCTTAAATAAATAATAAAGAGAGGAGAGATAATAGATATATAAAGGATAAGTTTATTAAGGGAAAGATTAACGAGGAGACGCGACTATATTTAAAAGATAAAGAGAGGCTAGGTAAGAAATAGAGCTAGTAAGAATTATAAATCTATATACTTCGCCGCGTTTATAGTAGTTTTTATTAACTTTTTTCTCGATATTAAAGCGTAGCTTAATAATAAAGAATACGTATATATATATAAACTCGATATATAGGAATCGTGCTACTACTTATTTAACCTCGACCCTACTAGTACTAGGATTAATAATATATTAAAATACCCGGTATAAAAATCTATCTTATTTAGTACTAAGTCTTTAGTATCTATATTATATATATCTAGGCTAGAAACGGCTTTAACGGTAATACTCTCGCTAACGGTATAGGCCTCGGAAAGGTATATCCTATCTTAGAGCTAAATTAGATTATTAATTACTAACTTTAAATGGCTTCGCAGATAGCTTAGGTTATTAATATTATCCTTTTCGAAAATCTTCTCTACGAAGTATATATAGTTATTAAACGATATCGTTACTCGTTAGACACTAAAGAGCGGATAAAGTATCGCGCTACCGATAATAATAATTATTATTTAAATCTACTAAAATTCTCTAAATAATATCTTTACGATTCTTTATCCGATATTATTAAACTAATCCCTAAAAAGGGGTTTTATCTTATATATAAGGTAAAAGGAATTATTCCCGTATAGTTTAATTAATAGCCGAAGATATACGCGCCCTATATAGGCGTAAGGCTTCTTTTTCGCGTCCTCTATAATTAGTATAATACCGGTAATCTCTTAACGGCGGAGGAATTTAATGTAATACGACCTAAATATTCTTAGGCGCCCGCCTAGTTCGAAAATAAGAGATTTATAAGGCCTTTTTCCTCGGATCTTTAGAAGGGAAAAAGAGTAGTTATTAAAGAAGCGGAGTAGTATATAATCTCGATAACTCCTAGTTCCTATAACGTATATATCGCTTAACCTCTTAGTATCTTATATAACTAGACTAGAGACGTAATACTACCGCCTAATAAATTAGGTAGTAGGGCTATATAAAGGTAGTCTAAAGGCCTTATCCCTACCGTTATACCTATATAGATAATTATCGACGAATTTTATCTATTAAAGTTTATAGCTTAGGGATTATAAAGGGCTATTCAAGTTATATAAATATACTACTAAATAGGAGTTTTTTTATTATTTATTATAAACGGTATACCTATTATTATTAGGCTTATTAATATCGAAGGCGTAGTTCGCTATCTTAAAGATTCTAAATTTAATAATAAAGATCTATACGGCCTTACTACGAATAAGGTTTTATAATTTAATCGTAATTTAAGGCCTATACTAGGGACGGTAATAACTATCCTAGTTTATAAAACTTAGTTTTAATATTCGGCCGTTATATAATTAACTTTACGCTACGATATATTAAAAAGAGTAAACGGTTTAGATACGATATCCTTAATCTCGTTAAATACGTATATAAAGGTATACCCTTCGACTTTTTACTCGGCCGTTATAAAGTACTCGATAGTTCTACCTCGAAACTCGTTAGTAAACTTTAAGTATTACTTCGAAAATAAATATAGAATAAAAAGAAAGATACGTATTTTATATTAAGAAATTCGTTCCTTAAGATTATAACTCGATAATTTATCTTCGCCGCGATATTCCCTTTATTATTAAAGTATTAAAGAGAATTAGAAGATAATATAAATTAATAGTCGCTCGGTACCGATTTTACTCGCGATATACTCGACTTTAGTAATAAGATAAGGGAGGTTATATATTTATTTACGGGGATTAATTTTTTTATTAAAGATATCCTAAAATCTAGAGGACTAGATAAGATTTTTAGGAAAATAAAATAGGAGGAAAAAAAGGTTTTAACCTTCTCGAATTATATTATAGTTACGTCGTTTACTTAATATATAAGTATTTTTACTCTCTCTTAACTACCGCTTCTATAATTCCTATATGAAAATACGCTCGCCTATTATAGAAATCTTTATTAAAAGCCTTTTAATATATCGTTAAATATCCTCTCTATCTTATAATTATTTAGTTATATTATAATAACCTAAATAATCGAATCCGCTAGGGCTTAATAAATAGATTTTAAGAAGAATATATTAAGAACGAGTCGAATACCCCTTCCGAAGTCGCGGATTAAGAGCTCCGCCCGTAGGTACTTATTAATATATTAAGTATCTTAGGCACCGGTTATACTCTATATAAAGTAACGGTAGTAGTTTTAATTAATCCTATCGGCGCTTCTAGCTATATAGATTAAATTATTAAACGATTAAATAGGATAGGTAAAAGTAGACTCTCTCTACCTACCGGCTATCGTATATAGATCCTTAAGACGGCGTCGTAGCAGAGGTAGTAGTAACGAAGAAAGTATAGACTTATAATATATTCGCTACGGGTATTATTAACCTTAAAGGGAAGGGAGCTATACCGTTATAATTTAGTCGGGTTACTTTAGTCGTAGGCGATTAATTAAGAATAAGAATAACGACGAGGATACGGTATAATTATAGTATATTAATTTAGAAATAGAGGGTCGAGTAGGTTCTATATTAAGTACTTAATTATTTCTATCTTAACTACCTAACCTAGATTCCGTAAAAAAGGACTATATACTATAGGGCGATTTTATACTTAATAGCTAGATCTTAAGTTATACTAATTATTTATAGATTATTTTTATTATTATCTTTAATCTACCCTTAAACCTTATCTACCCCCTTTTAAATAATTAATTATAAGAGCCTTATATATTTAAAAGGATATCTTTCGTCCCCTTTTTAATATTTCTCCGCCTAATTCTACTATCGCCCGGCTAGTACTATTATATTTACCTCTAATTTATACTCCTCCTACTTTTATTATAATAGGGTTACGATTAATATCTATTTAATAAACTAGTATCTAGTTCGAATTCTATCGGTCTTTATTATAGATCTACGTTATTTATTAATTTAAATTTCATTACGAATCTAGAATAGCTTGGTATCCAAACACCCAAAGTTATATATTAAATTTGCGAGATCGTATATTCATCGTAATTATAAGCAATACCTAATATATTAATATGTTTTAATTAATTAATATACTAGAGTTTATATATATATATAGTTTTATTACTAAAAGTCATTTAGGCCTAACCCGCTATCGCTAGACCGGATATGGAAATAGACGGAAAACTATACGTTTAGATATAGACGAGGATATAGACGAGGAGTTTAACGAGGAGTCTAATAAGGAGTCTAATAAGGAAGGCGAAGCGTAGATCCTATATACGAGATTACTATATTATACGAGTAGTAAATAAGAGTCGATATAGCGCGAGCTTTATACTTTAACCTCTATTAATATAGATTTAAATATAGACTTAAATATAATTAAAGTTAAAGATATAATAACTAAAGCTATTAGCCTGCTATATAGTACGCCGCTATAGGATATATACGTGTCTTACTCTAGTTAACGAAACTATAATTTATATTTATCTATAGGGCCGGCCGATAATAAAATATAAAAGCGGTCGAACTAGATAATAGAAGTATAACGGTTAATAATAAGCTTTCCTCTATAGGTATAATATCTACGTTTTTATCGCTAAGGACGGAGACCTACTTAAAGGTAATATAGAAGGGCGCTAGGTTACTAATAAATAGCTAATTTAAATAAGATAATTCGGAGCGGTTATTAGTTATATACGATTTATTAACTTTTAAGGATGAACGGATTATCTACCGGTTATTTAGGGGCCGTAAAGACTATAACTTCAACTCTTAATTCACGAGTAGTAAAACTAGTAAATCTTAAATAAATAGTCTTTTAAAGAATCTATATACTAACCTTAATCGACGACGTTTCTCTTATATTAATATCGACGAGTAGTATCGTTAAGTATATCGTATTCTATACGGTATCCCTAACGATATATAGAGGGTAGAATCAATTTTAATTCGTAGAGAGGTTAATAGTATTCTAGAAGTAAAGTATAATATTTACTATCGCGATATTATTAGGGTTTTATAATTCTTACTAGGCTATCGAGCCTTTTAATATAATTTAATCTACGCTCTTATCCGTATATATAATCCGAGCGGGGAAAGAGTCTATATAGAGATATATATAAGAGATTAATAGTAGTTAAAATAAGGAGAGGTCGTTAAAGGTAGTACTATTATACCGATTCTACTCGCTTTAAATAAGATATTAATAACGTATTATCGCGGCGACCTCTTATTATAGCCTATTTATATTACGATAAATAATTTGAACTACGCTACGCGTAAAAGTTAATTACGTCCAAGCCTAATTCTTCTTGGACTAATACCGGTAGTTAAAATTAATAAAGATATAGACCTCTCTCCGAAAGTCTAACCTAATCTCTACTATACTATAATGGGTATAATATTTAAGGGTACGTTCTAGTATTCCTAATATATACTATACTTCGGTCGATAATTAATAATTATTAGCGCTCGAATAGTTTACTATACTAGGACTTAATATTCGGTATATTAATAAATAAATCCGGCGGTGTCACCCTATTATAACTAGTATAATAGCGGATTATCCGGAGTAGGTCCTTATAATAGGAGTTAAAAGTAACTAGTATTACCTTATCTATTAAATTCCGCCTTAATAAAGGGAAAATATAACGATATAATAACTACTTCGAATATATAAATATACCTAGTAGCGCCTTTATAATTAGTAAATAAACCCGACTCTAAATAACCCGATGAATATCCGCTATATTCGGAACTTCGCTTAGAATCATATACTCGTTAATATATATTCGACGATAATAGTCGATATCCTTTATTAACTCTTAAAAGGTATAGTTATAACCCTCCTTAAATAACTCGAATACTTAATCTAAGATATAATTCCTATAACTTAAAAGAGAAAAGGCTAAAAGTAGACTATAGCCGAAGTATCTATAGCTCTTTAATTAAATAAACGTTTCCATTAAGTCCTAAGTTTTATTAGTTTTAAAGAGTTCCTACGCTTTAGCTCCGTAAATTAATAAATAAAGAACGAATAAAAAACGATTATTAAGTAATTTATTACGGTCATAGCTCCTCTCCTCTAAAGGGCGCTAGCTATTCTTTATTATACTCGCGCCATACTTAACTTCGTTACGTTAACGTTATATATAATATATAATAAAATAACCTTAAGCTATATACGCTAGGCTATATATCGGATTAATAAATTAAAATAAGTATTTAAGAAATATCGGCCTATTATAGCCTTAAACGAGACCGCGGATAACGAGGAGAATTAATATTATTTTAATATACCTAAACTACACGGTATTATTTATTACGAAGACTTTATTCGGCTTTATAAAAGTATATAAAACTATAATATTTACTACGGCGAAGTAGCTTATAAATTCTTATTAAAAGAATTCTATATTAGGATTAATAAGAATAAAGGATTCGAGATTTAAATCCTAGAATATAATACCCGTCGAACTAATATACTAGTTATATAGGATCTTTTGGATTTTCGCGATAGCCGAAGGTATATTATTACTAAAGTAGTATTAAATACCTATATTATATAACTAACGTATATAAAGTTTATATAGGACCTATTTAAAGAAGGTCTCGACGTCGAATATATGGCCCGGTAGGGCCTTAATCGGCGATAATAGCGGTAAGCCAAATAAATAGTAATAACGTAAAAAGTTAGGTCCGGCGACTTTATCGATACTTTTATTATATTTATCCGAGAGAATCGTAAGAAGCTAGACGGTATTAGATATGATTTAGTTAATACGATTCGACGTAAACGAGACCTATCCTAGATAGAAGAATACTATATCGGTATATATACTTCGGTGATTTATTAGGCCCTTAATAGTAAAGATAAGAGTAATATTAAGCGTTTAAAGAAGTTTATAATTCGATATATAACTAGTTAACGAGATACGTCTAAGAGCCGTTAAGATTATATATAGATATAATCGGATCCCGCTAACGACGACCGAGTTAAAAAGGAAAACGAGGAATTTAGGAGAGAATTAGGATAGTTTAAGGTTATTATTACTATAGTTAATATTAAAAGGTATAACGAAAAGGGTAGGCCGGCGACGTATATTAATACCTTTATTAAAATACTCCGGTAGCGAAATAATAACGAAGTCAACCTTATTTATAATATATTCGAAGTCGAGGCTATCCCTAGAAGTAAAGTAATTAACCTTTAAGTTTTAGGTTCTCGGCGGTTTTTTAAAATACGTAATATCCTTTATAGTACCTATTTAATACCTATAGGTAGGGAGAAAACGGTATTCTATATGAATAATTTCGTTAATTAGGATTAATATAATACTATTTATAACTAGGATTTCTTACTTAAGGGGATTCGGGCCGCCGATTATTTTATAAAAAAGAATTAATAAAGTATAATCGTACCTACCCTCTCCTATCTTATTAATATTAAATAGCTTATATTTAATCTAAAATACTTTCGTCGGTATTATAAAAGCTTTAAATCTAGTCTTAATATAATACTTTTATTTAGTTTAAATCTAAAATAGATTAGGCTAGTTCTAATTTAGACGCGTATAGATATACTAAATAATCTTTTATTTTAATTTCCTCTTAGAGTACCCTCCTTTATAAATTATATTATTAAAATCGTTTCTATACCTAGTTATCGCGCCTTAAATCTTAAATATATCCTACGATATCCGTTTCCTAGTCTACTTCTTATAGTATAAAACGGCTAAAAGTTTTAAATATTAAATTAAATATTATTTTATTAATTAATTATCCTAATTACTAAAAATCGAATTAGGAGTAAATACGTTTAAAAGACGACGGTTATTTATAAACGAAGTTAGGTATAGTTATTAAAAACGGAGATAAGGACGAATTTAAAGATAAAGGAGGCGAGATTATCGACCCGTCGCGACCTCGGAAGAGGCTATAAAAGGATCGGACGTACGATTAATAACGTAATATTATATTTTTACTATCGCGAGTATATCGGGGGGTAGGTTTATGAATAAACCTAAATTAATACTTTATTAACCTAAGTTAATATAGCCTCCCGTATTTTCTTTACGCGGTTATTATATCTCGATTTATATAACGCCCTCCTTATACGGTAGTAGCCACTCCGTATATAGAGGAGCGCGTTTATTTAAAGAGTATATACGCCCTACTAGTAATTTTATTCCCTCGTTACTTTAGTCCGAAAGCTCTTACCCTAATAATAACTAACTATCTTTATCCGCCTACGAGTCGAGTTAACTAGGATATAAATATTATAATAAATAAAGATACTCCTAGGAGGTTAAATTTCACGACTTCCGTAAAGATAGAATACGGTATCTTTAGGTAGGAATAAAGCGGCGAGATACTTTAATATATAATACCGTAGGCCACGAGGCTATTTTATTAAATATACTTCCGTACCTTTCAGCTACTATTTTCATAGGATAAAAAAGTAATAACTACGGATTATAGGCGGACCTTAAAATAAAACTTAAACTCGATAATTATATAAGGTAAATATAACTCGAGGTTAGAAATAAGATAATTAAGAAAAAGGAGCCTAACGAAGACGTTAATAATATCTTTATACTAAGCGAGGTAAAAAAGGTAACGCGTTACTAGTCTAATATATTATCGATATATACTAACGACTATATTAGCTACTAGACTTAATTAGCGAGAAGAGGATTCGGATAATAAAAAAGATCCGCGAATACGTCTAGAACTACTATATTTTTAGAAGAGATATGGCGGAAACCGTACGAGGACTTTTAGCTCGGAAGTTATAAATAATTAATTATAATAATAGTTATATATAGGCCTATTATAATTAATATTAATAACTACTACTTTATTAACTATATTTATATAATAATTAACCGAGAGGTAAATATAGGTTCCTAAATAAGATTATAATAAAGGTATATATTTCTTTATTCTTCTTAAAGGGGGTAGACGTATTAAGGATAAAGAATATAACGAAGTATATATTCGAATTAATTCGAGCTAAGACGCTTTATTTAATATACTTAATAATATATATTATAATAAAAGACTACGAATTTGGCTTTAAGAGGACGATAATATTCTAAAGCGAGTAGATTAAGAGTATATTATTCCCTTTAGTGGTTCCGATCCTTTTAGTTAACGCTAATATTCTATATATAGAAATATACGAAGATATATAAAGGGGTTAGGAAGGATTTAGACTTAAACGCCGCGAATTAGTCCTATAGGTACTATAGGAGAAGATTAAGATATAAATTAATTATATACTAGAGGAGGATAAATATAATATTAAGGCGATCCGGGATTCCTCTAAAGAAGAGGATAATCATAATTTATTCGATAAGGATACGAATGAAGGAGGGTAGGATATAGTGGATTCGTAAATTTTATTTAATCTTATTTCTTTACTAACTTTTTATAGATACCTAGCGATAACGATAATAAAGGTAGCGTATATTAAGAGAATACTACTAACGAAAATGGTAGTATATAGGATAATCTAGATAATATAGAATAGGAAATAATAAATGAACGAGATATAGTAATACTCGTCGACTATATAGTCTATAATTTATTAATATAGATATTAAATAAGCGTTAAGAGTAGTGACGAGCAAAAGCGATTATCGGATATAGTAATATTACTCTCTTTATATACTATCTAGCCTATTAACGGGAATATTAAATAAATAAAAACTAAAGTAAAGAAAAAGGAAAGCTATCGTAAAGAGTAATAATAATCTCTTTTTCGTAGAAATGGTTGGCTAAAATAAGATACTAGGTTATAGATAAAAGTTAGACTAGTACTTTAGCTAGTCGACTATTATAGTCGCCTATAACCGATTATATAGAAGAGGTACGTAACCGCCTATAACGGAGTTATATTCGCTTATCACTATATTATACTATATATACTAACTTTTATTAGATAAGAGTAACTAATAATAATTTAATAGCGCGGGATAAAGAGCTGAAAGATATATTAAATCTAATAGGTTTTATACTTCGATTCGATGGGAGAGAAGATACCCTATATTTAAATATTATATATACTAAATTTAAAGCAAAATATAAGGTGAAAAAGGACGAGAGGATTTAGTACTAGTTATTAACTTGGACCATATTCGATAATAACCAAGATTTTCAGAAATTTTTAAAATATATATTAGTAGTTAAGATTATTAAAGCTACCCGGGGTTTTAAATATAACTAGAAGTTACCGTCGCTATAATAATATATCTATAATAAGAGATCTAATATATAGACTTATATATCTCTTACGTTAAAGAATATAAATAAAGTAATAATAATAAAAGTTAAAAGAGAGTATAAGTTATTATTAGCCCTGATATAGATTTAAAATAGGAATGTTATTTACGTTAAAATTTCGCGTTAACTATAAAGCTATATCTAAAATAGAAAAGTAATATAGGTTAAATTATCCTAAAAAGACCTTTAGTCGACCGATAGAATTATATTAAATAAAATATTAAGGAAAGTACTTCCAGTAATCATTACGTATAAATTAAGAATTAGGTATACGAGTTTCAAACATTCTCGCGAGTTAAAGGTATTCTCAGAAGCGAGCTGGATTCTTAATTACACTTAAGTAGGCTAATAGCGCTCGGGAGTTAGGATATAGTATTACCCCGCTTAAACCGGCTTAACCGGCTTAACCGGCTTACGAGCGCTTAGAGCGCTCAAAGCCTACTCTACACTTTTGTAGATATTTATAGCTACTACTACTACTACCTTTATAAATATATATACTCATAGCTACTACTACCCCTATAGATATATATACTCATGACTACTACTACCTCTATAGATATATATACTCATGGCTACTACTACCTCTATAGATATATATACTTATAGTTACTACTATTTCTATAGATATATATACTCATAGCTACTACTACCTTTATAGATATATATATATTTATAGCTACTACTACCCCTATTATAAATTAATAATAAGATATATTATAGATTATACTATAGAGAGACGATTATTATAATAATTATTATAATTAATATTTACTATTATTCTTCACTCTTTACTTTTTAACCGATTTTGAATCGAAATATTCTTAAAAATAAAATAATAAGTTTAAGGGAAAACGTTAATATTAAAACGTATTAATAAATATTTAAAAAGAGTTAGTTTTAAATTTGAAATTGAACTATTATTTAAACGTCCCCTTAATTTTAAAATAAACGAATTAAACTACGTCTTTAATATAATCTTCGGTTGTATCTAACTTTAGGCTAATAATAGTTATTATTTTAATATTAACTTGAATAATTATAGGTCCGAGCGTTTATTCTATAAATATATATATCTATAAGGGTAGTAGTAGTTATAAATATATATATCTATAGAGGTAGTAGTAGCTATGAGTATATATATCTATAGAGATAGTAGTAACTATAAGTATATATATTTATAGAGGTAGTAGTAGTAGTAGTTATAAATATATATATCTATGGGGGCAGTAGTAGCTATAAATATATATATCTATAGAGGTAGTAATAGCCATGAGTACGTATATCTATAGAGGTAGTAGTAGTAGTAGCTATAAATACGCGTATCTATAGAGGTAGTAGTAGCTATAAGTACGTATATCTATAGAGGTAGTAGTAGCTATGAGTATATATATCTATAGAGGTAGTAGTAGTTATAATACGTCTCTAGGGTTATTATAATAATTACTAGAAATCCGTTTTAATATAGTAAGGATCCTTAAAGGATTTTTATTTTACTTTACTCTACTTTAAGCTCTACGCTAATAGATTACCATACTAAGTTAAAGTAGGGATTATACCTCGATCTCTACTCTACTCTACGCTAATCCGAAGCGTACCTAGCTCTTTAGGAAATATATAAATATTAAAGATTTAATTTATCTTAAAGTCGTTAATTAATTATTTATTAAACTTTATATTATATAACTCTACTTTATCGGTTTATTTTTTCTAATTCGCGACGAGAAGGGTAGGGTAATTTATATAAAATAAAAAATCATTATAATTTTCGTTATATTATTTATTATAATTTATTAAATATTATTAAACCAAGTTTTTAAACCGTCTTTCCGATATTTATTTATAATATTTAAAAGCGACTATTTATAATAAAATCCCTTTAAAATAATAAAAGTAATAGGGGCTCGATCCTTTTACAATAATATAATATATTTATTAGAAAGTTTTTAGGGCTTCCTCGAGTAAAGCGCCGAGGAGATTATAATAATAATAATTATTTTAAATACCGGCGTAGATACTCCTATTAATTAATCGAATTAAATTATCGTAATATAGAACGAAAATTTAATAACCGAATAATTTACGATTTAACTTCTACGTAATAAACTAAAGATTAATTAAAATAAAATCGCGGAGATTTATAAAATCAATAAATCGATCCTAATAAATAATAAGAATACCGAATTAATTAATATAATTATAATATATTACTTAAAAGGGCCCCCGTTAAAAAGAAGGCCTAAATTATAATATATAAAATATTAAATCCCTAAAATTATAGTTTTGGCCCGGAGTTACTATTTATCTTTACTGGTATTATTAATTTACTTCTATTTCTAATATCTATCTATTTTTAGATTATCCGAAAAGAAGCCGAGGTACGTAATATAATATAAAGATACCGACTTTATTATTACTCCTACCGTATTAAGGCTTTAATAATAAAGTCTTTTAATTAAATTATACTTTATACTTTTATAACTCTAGTAGTTACTACTCTTTATAATTATCTATTTATAATTATAGTAATTATAACTCTTAACGTAAAGTCTCAGCCCGTTATTAATATTATTTAAATTATAAAGACTTTATAAATAAATATTATTCTACTTTTATCCTCTTTAAATCCGAATATTATTTATATTATAAATCTTCTACGCCCGCGAATCTTTACTTTTATTTACGATAATAATAATTTATTAATTATCGCCGTTATTAATTAATACGAGGACTTATTATCTCTTTTATTAAGTTCGAATATTAATAATTTATCTCCGATAAATAACCTAGCCCCGATAATATTTCTTAATACTTTATTTATTTAATATACCTTCGTAACTAGATAAATAAAGAGGATATATATCGGATTTAACGTAAACCCCGATAATAATAAAATAAAAACTAGCTTTATAAACCTACCCGATATTAATATTAATTACGTAGATAAATATTTAATATTAATAATATACTCTTCGGAAGGTATACCCGTATCTAGTTATAACCTCGATTTATTTATATAAAAGAATACTTTTTATAAAAATCTAGTTATTAATCTAGTTTATTTAATTTTATATAAAACGTACTTAACGGGCTTACTCCTCTATTTTTTATTAATTATACCGGCGCCGCCTATATTTTCTCTAAAAATAACACCGTAAATATATCGAATCTTCGAAGTAATTTAATCTCTTATTATATTAATATATTATACTCTATATTATTATAATAACCCTATAAAGTTACGGACGTATAACGATATATATAAAGCGGATATTGAATTGAATATAATTAAATTAAAATAATTATATATACTAGATAAAGTTTAGTATATAATAAATAAATAAAATTATTAAATATTATTTTATAACTATCTTCGTTATAATTTCTTTTATATTTAATTAATTAGTTCTTTATTTAATATTTTAATATTATTATACTCCTCTTAAAAAAACTAATCTCGATAAGAAAATTATTATTTCCTTTTTTCTAATTTCTTTTCCGTGTATTCTCTATCCCCCTTTATTATAAAAAGTATATATTATCTATAATAAAAGACGAGAGCCGGAGTATAATATATAAATATTAGAGAAAAAACCGCGAAGAGTATTAATATAATATAATAATAAAGTCCGGCGATAAATACTTTATAATAAATATAGAGGGTTATTATAAAAGTTATCTTAAATAATTTAATAAAGTTAATAAATACTAGGGCGAGGTACGTCGGTAAATCGAAAACCGGCTTTAACGACTCGAGGCTACTAGATAAATTACCTTAAACGCCCGAGATAAACTCGAGGCGCCTAAACGGCCCCGGGCGCCCGAGGCTGTTATAAGATATACGTCGGGCTCTTAACGAGCGTAATTTAAACCCGGAGCTTTAAAGGCCCTAGTCTTAGAAAATTATATAATTTATTACCTAAAATTTTAATATTTTATAATCGTCTTTATCGACGGTAGCGACTCTTTAGAACGATCTTTAACGCTAGTAAATTTTAATCCCCGGAATCGATCGATTTAGGCGAAATCCTCGCGGGGGTAATACGTAGGCCATGCGCCAGAGTATACGCCAGGGGTTTAGGGGTGCGACAGTGACAGTTATAGGAGTGCGACAGCGACAGGACCATGGCTATGAATGGAATGCGCCATGACTATGAATGGAATGGGGCCATGGCTATGAATGGAATAAAGCCATGACCATGAATGGAATAGGGCCATGGCCATGAATAGGGGCCATGGACGGGGGTTAAAGTTAGTGGCGTACCCCTAATTTAGCTCCCGTTAGGGATGGTTTTAGACTAGCTCGGTATACGCCCGAGTAGTCTTAGGCCCCTTGACTATATACCTCGGGCGCCTATCGAATCGGTAGATAAATATCGCGTTTAAGGCTCCTAAGGCGCTCGTCGAGTACCCTGAACTAAAATCGAGTTATTTTTCGTTTTACCGACGTAGTAAAAGAGTTTACTTTAAGAAAATACGAAAGTAAATACTACGCCGCGGAATAAAGAAGGGAAGGGACAAAACTGACCCCTATTCCCTTCCCCGGAGCAGGGAAGGGAATAGATAGGGAAGGGAAAGGAATACTAAAAGAAAATAGGGAAGGGAAGGAATTACCTATTATTCCCTGTCCCTGCCCTCCCTATAGGGCTGGCCATATATGCGCGCATACATGCCCCATTGCTGCTCCCGTGTGGCCTATGTATGCGCGCATGCATGCCCCATTACTGCCCCCATATATGGCCATGTATGCGCGCATGCATGCCCCATTGCTGCCCCCATATATGGCCATGTATGCGCGCATGCATGCCCCATTACTACTCCCGTGTGGCCCATATATGCGCGCATGCATGCCCCATTGCTGCTCCCGTATGGCCTATATATGCGCGCATATATGCTCCATTAAGTGGTACAAAGATTAGGACAATTCGGAAAGCGGTTAAGAAACGCCAAGCCTTATACCTAATTTGGACTAACGCAGTAATACGCGGAGCAAAAGGCCATATATAGGGGCATATATGGGCCATATTTTAGAGTAGTAATAG
>JAABUK010001769.1_pt1 | contig 40452 bp, 58 predicted proteins | sample 5559141 | NCBI WGS metagenome assembly JAABUK01 (sample SAMN10711869, study PRJNA513367) | rock metagenome | isolation source: Antarctica rocks | place: Antarctica: Victoria Land, Pudding Butte nord | collected 2016-01-03 | reverse complement strand
TTCTTCTTGGCAGGGGCCAGTCCATGCTGTCCTGCCTTTCCCAGATCCCCGCAGGCCCCCGCCAGACTTGTCAGCATCCCAAGCTCTGCAGCCAATCCCAGGGACAACAGCTGCATCCCAAGCCCTGGCTGGAACTCTGGCTGCGTCCATGCGGTTGCCTAGACAGGCACAGCAGGCTGCTGCTGAAGAAGATCAAGGGGACGTCGATGATGCTTCAGATCAGCCTTTGTCTAGAGGTGAGCAACATCAGTATTGACTGAGACATGATTTGTGACTACACTATGGAAAATGGAATTGCAATAAGACTGTCTATGCTGTCAGTTGTGAGGACAGTTGCTTTGCAGGACTGCTGTTGCGTTTTACAGAAAACGGTCTGACAGCTGTTGGTCTGCTTGGTATGTGCTTATTTGTTTGCTTGCGTGAAGTTGGCTTCCTGCTAGATGCATCTTGCTACAGCTACCACCTACAGACATGCATCCTGATTTGAACATTGCATTCCTGTCTGCAATGTTCTGTGACCTGTGTTCACATTCACCTCTAAAACTAAGCATTGCTCATTGAACATTGCATCTGTTGTTTTGCTGCAGAGGATGAGCTGATGCAACTGCGAGCACAAAATGCAAAGCTCCGAGACCAGATAGCAACCCTGGTCTTTCAACAGTGCTTGTCAGAGAACCCTTCCCGCCAGAATCCCTCTGACGCTCAGCAGCCCTTGTCTCCCTCCCTCAGCGCGAGTCACTTCCTGCGAGGTGACTCAGGTCCAGGTTCAGCACCCGGCACCTCCTCTTCTTCGCTTGCCAGAACGCCCTCTGCCAACCTTGCTCAGAGTACACTCTTCAGAGCTCCCTCAGGAGCGAGTCAGATGATGAGTCAGCTTGGGCAGCAAGGTGTGAGTCAGACTCGGGCGAGTCAGGCGGTGTCAACTCAGCAGCTGAGCCAGCAGATGGCTGAGGAGAGGAAGAAGTATGGTCAGGCTGTAGGGGCAAAGGATGACAGAATAAGGGAGCTGGATGAGCAGTTGAAGACTCTCAAGCAGACCCAGCAAGCAGAGAGCAGTAGCTACAAAAACAGGTGAGCGTTGCTTTTTTTTTAGTTGATGTATGCTGTTTCCTGTTGCATTTTACTTGATTGAATGCCCAAGCTGTGTCATGACATGGCCCATCAAGTTTTTCGTCCAATTTGAGGCGGCATTTGTTGCCAGTCTGGCTTGCAGTGTCGGGCATTTTTGGGCTGCATTCTTTTGCACAACTGCTGTGTATCTACAGCTCACACAGCCACCTGCCACTCGTGAGGCTCCACTTCTGAGACTCCCTTCTGGGACCGCAAATGTTGTCTCGAGCTGCACAATGTGCTTGCAGGATACAAAACTTGGAGAGCCTGCTGAACAGAGTATCCTTGTCAGCAAGCTCTGAATCCAAAGCAAGCCCAAAGGGCGCTGACCCTCAAGGCAGTCCCCAAGCTCCTGCACAGGGACTGACCCTGCCTCAAGAAGTGTCCACAGCTGGGGCGACGTCTCCTGCCTCAAGTCCGCTTGTCAAGCTACAGCGCACGGCCGTCAGACAGACGCCCGCCACAGCTGTGGCAGCTGCCTCCCAAGCACAGCCCACAGCTGCAGAGCCTGTAACTGGTGGTGCCGCGGCCGCAGGTGCTGCGCAGCTGCCTGCTGCCACATCTAGCACAGACCAGGTTGTACCAAGGACTTCAGGAGCTGCTGGCAGTGGCTCAAAACAGCCATCTGAACAACAAAAAGAGGCCCGCAGTGCAGCAGCGCATAGGCAGCAACAAGCGGATGCGGTGGCCACAGCTGGAATGGTTCCTGCAGATATGGAGGTCCAGTCAGCCACCACAACTCAGGGAGAGTTGTCCTCTGCTGCAGGAAAAATCGCAGAGCCTGATTTGACCTCACCGGGCAGCTTCTCTGCCTAGCATAGCTCTGGTGATCATGGGGATGTTGCATACTACCTCGGAATTTCCTGAAGCTAGTTTGGCTTGGCCCTGGGTTGTTGGGTGGCTACCAATCCATCAGAACTGAGTGAGATCACGACAGATCAAATGCAGGCGCGTGTGCTGCTCAAACTCTCCAACATGCCTATGTGTGATTATCTGGCAGGGCAACAGAAGGGAATAAAATATCTGAATGGCATGGATTCTAATTTGTCTATCCGGTCATCAACCTTTGCTTGGCGTATTTGGTCGGTGTGCAGGTTGCTTCACAGAATAGATTTTAGTGTACAAGATGCTGTATCATCAGGCTGGCATTTTAGCTTGCCCTTTTTGCAAGAACTGTTTGAATAGCAGGTCATTGAGCATGTATACATACCCGCAGGACAAAAAAAGGTGTTACTTGCCTTGTTTGTATCAAGAAATAGATTCAGCTGTTGTTTTGCTTGCTGCCCTGTGTCACAGAAACAGCAATGACTCTGCCATTGCCTGAAGTTTGTGTTGCAATATTGACAAACTTCATCCAATTTCAAACTTTGCGTCTTGCATCCTAGCTGTTGTACCCAGCCTTGAACCACCTGATCACCTAGCTAGGCAGCACTTGAAGCAATTGATGCTGTTCAGCAGAGTACGGCGCTACTTGCGTGTGATGATTCTACAACCAACAGCCATGCTTCCGCCTTCCTACTTTGCCAAGTTGGTGTAATATTTTATATATGCTGCACTATGAACGTTGTGAATGCGCTGTGGGCAAATCGTTCATTGTGATTTCTTTCATGCATATCAAATGCATAGTGTGTCTGCAACAAAGTCCAAAGGAGCCATGCAGCACTCAACACCCGCCTTTACCACCGCAATCTTACAAAGTCTGTCATGTTATGATGCTCTGTCAAAAACGTTTAATGCTCAATACACGGCTCCTGCAACGCAAACGGGCTGCGGCAGGGCGAAAGCCTCGTGTGATACCAGTTCTGTGCAGTCGATTCGGCCAGGCCTTACGCGCCTCACGCAACTCTTGCAACATATCATGACACTGTTCAACCTCATCTGCATACTCTGCTCTGCTCTTTGCTTGACGAGCATTCCCAAAGTCAATCCATTTGGGTTGTGCCAAGGTGTGCAGCGAGCTGTATACAACATGACGGGCTTCTATGTCACCATGCAACACCCCCTGCTGATGGATATGGTTCAATGCCTCCAACACACACTCAAACTCAGATGCACCTAAGCGGGCTTCCACATCTTCTAGGCTTACAGGTAGCACTCTAAAGCGAAAAAGGGCTGCCTATTGCCAGTGGGCCCTGCAACTGTTCCAGACGCCATCAGTCTGGGTACAGAAACGCCTTGCAGCGAATGCAAGGGGCGCTGGTACAGATTCAGCTCATCTTGTAGTTTTTGGCAAGCACGGTCAGGGTTTTCAGCCTCCTCCAACAACTTGACAGCGACATCGACATCCTCAATGCGTCCGATACGCACTGAGCCTGTGCTCCCCTTACCAAGTAGAGCGCCCATGCGGAGTTGGTGTTGCATTGACTCAGGTGGAAACTTGTTCATGATCATCTGGTGGAAACTGCCCCAAAAGTCCAGTGTGAGCGGCAGAGACTGCCGGCGTGTGGATGAGGGTGCTGAAGTAGAGGCATGCTGTTGGGCCAGGTGTCCCACAGTCAACAACATCAAGAACACTGTCGGTTGCTTCTGTTCGACCGCAATACCCTCTGACACATACAACACCCCTTGCGCTGAGTCTGGTTCATACCGCAGGAACCAAAAGCATTCATCAGTATACAACACACCATACTTGAGGCCATTGTAGTGTAGCTGGCCACACACTTGCTGCAGGTGTGCAGTTGCTTCACAAATTGGCATTTCCGGGTTGTACTGTGTCACTAGCTGATGGCCAAGAAGGGTTGGTCGCGAACGTGGTTGTTTGCCCTCAGCCACGCCAATGACTCTGCCATTGCAAGTCCACACTCGATCTGGGCTGACTGCACCTGATGCCAAGCCAATTTCAGCTCCATTCACAACAACTTGCAAAGACAGGTAGAGAGCAACTACTTTTTGCAAATGCTACACAAGCAAGCATTACAACTTGGGAGTGAGAATCTTCTGCAGACTACGCTAGAAAGTGAATGAACAGGTTGCAAGACTGATTGCAGGATGCACGCAGGCTTAGTTAACGCACTTACCTGGCAGGTCAAAAGCAAAAGGGTAGTCATTGACCTTCATGGCTGCAAGGTCAGGTACATTCTCCAGCTGGTTGACAACAGAGAAGAGGGTCATATCCAAAAGCAACAAGAAAACTTCTTTTCCATCAAATCGCTGTGCTGCCGGTACATAGCCATCATACAGGGCTGGTGTAGCAGGCAGGCTCTCTCTGAAAGCACAGGCTTTCTCTACAACGTCAGGCCAGGGCAGCACTTGGTCTGGCACATGCCTCAAATGTAAAGAGGGCATGCTGGGACTTGCGCTCGTGAGCCTTGCAGACATTAAAGACTGCGCTGTGCTGTCCACAACTTGCAGCAGGGTCAGCTTTTCTGGGCCTACACCACAAGGCATTGCTTGAGTGGAAAAGCTGAAGTTGTTTATATGGTATAGCATGCGTAAAACAACAAGGACTCTCACATCCTCACAGTTATCCCTCATGCTAGAGACAAAGCTGAGAGGTTGCATTGACTGCGCTTGCAACTTGGCACACTAGAAAGAAAAAGCATGACCACATCTAACTGAAATCAAAGCTTCACCTAGCAAGGTAGACAGATTACAGTTGCAAAATTGCCCTGAGACAGAAAAAGTTGAATTTGTACAAACTAAGCAGATTTACACAACTCAATAAATTGTGCTTGATTGCGGTCGTGGCTACTGCACATTCTACTGTATGTGCTCAATGATGATGAAGAGGTCGGGAGTTGTAGCAACATTGCAGTGTGCCAAGATGAAAAATAACTGGGATCTTGTGAGGCCTGCAGCTGTGCTCAGAATGCACTGTACAGACATCAGCCCTAGTTGTTGTCCTTCCTTCTCAAAGCTCACCTGTTGTGAGCTTTTCAGTGAGACTGTCGATCTCCCGCTCACACACTGCTGTTCTGGCGTAATCTGTTGGCACCTGCTTCATCGCAAGGTCCATCTCGCGTCGAACCACATCTAACCGATCTGTCAGCTGAGCTGTGCGGGCTGACACCATGAATCAAAACTCATGTACCAAATTTGGAAGCCAGGTATAAGAAAGTGGTGTACCGGTAGTCTTCACGTGTCTGCCAGCATTCAACGGTGGCGCAACAACAAGCTCAGAAGAGACGACACAGTGGTAGGAAAGGAAGCTCTGACCTGAGTAATTCTTCCTTACAACCTGAGCATCCACAAACAAACCCGCCTTGGCATGCCGGAGGGGCCCTAAAGGCGCAAGTGGAGCAGCTAAACACCTGTCACCTTCATGCGTTGTGCCGTGGTCTCGTCTGCCGTGCTTCACTTGGGCAGATTTCGTATGGAAGCTGTGTTACGCACGACGAATCACGCGAATGTCGTCCCGTCATAGCATGCGGAGCGCGTGTAAGACGCGCAAAGCGCAACACAAACACAGATTAAATCGAACAACTTTTGAAATTCATTTAGTTAGTTACAGTATCTTTACCAAACGTTCGTCTGTCCTTTCCGATTGTTGAGCTGGTACATAAGGAAATGCAACTGTATATGTTAGGAACACGTGTAGTTTATTGTCTGCTGCATGACAACCTGCTGGGCTGAAGGCGATAAGCACGTTATACGACATACCAATTGCACCAATGATTCGTCCTGTCGACCCAGTGTTACCAACAGCCAGCAGACGCCCCTAACACGACAAGCAAGTGCTGTGTGTCTATAAGCTTTTCTTACTGCTGTAAGTGCTGCAGTATACGTGCAGTCATGCAACGTCCTTGTGCGGAGTTGATGAGCAGTCAGCCAGCTCAAATTCCTGATATGGCTGCAAGACAGGCTGCTATGTTGCAGCAAGTGTCTCGTGGAACTATGATCCCAACATGCGAAGTCAGCTGTCGGGTTACTTTTGGAATCATTCCTCGGGACCAACTGTTGCATGGCCATTTGCGAATTTTCCCTGATGCAAACCCACTCCATGTCCTGTTGGACCACATCCAAGACCACTTGCTTCATGAAACCTGGAAGCAATCTCACACAGCCAGTCGTCCCGCCATGCCGCTGCTATCATTGTAACTCCAAACGGAAGCACAGGCTGTGGATTGCCTGTCTGCTCAAGGTAATCCCGCCTCTCTGCTGACTCTTCTGCATGTCAAAATGAAGAAATCAGGTAGGTCATCGCAACAGGAGCCAATTGTCATACGTAGCTTTGATAAATATGGCCAAGCTGCCAGAGCCGGAGCTAGAGAGCCCTCAGACAGGTGTAAGTGCACGAATGATGCATATGTGTGTTGCGCAATGCAACAAGTTGCTGGCTTCAAATTGCTTTCCCTCCGTGTTTACATATATGTTTGCTTCAGGACTGCAATGATGCATGTTATCTCAGAAGACAGGCCTGCAGTGATGCAGGTTGTCTCAGAAGATGTAAGACACAGAGATGAGGTGCTTGCTAACTCATGAGTACTCTCATGCATTTGCACAAAAACAACACCCTATCAGCTTTCTGCTGGAGTGCAGATTCTGCTTGGCTGGACACAGAGCAGCAACAAGATGTGGAGCCCAGATCCTTTCAAATGCGTCACAAGGGTCATGATATGCTTGGGGAGCCTTCCTGCCCATCACCCAGAGCAGATGCTGAGCTGGACAGGTTGTTTGTGAACAGAGCAGATGCAGGCTCTATGCGGACACTGGATCAGTCTGCCCGCAGACACCAGCACCTGTATGGAGATAGCACAGACATGAGTTTGTTACGGCATCAGCCAACAGACCAGCAAGCAGATTTTCTACTAGAGGCAGATGATACTCTCTCTGCAGAAGCAATAGGCATGAAGGAGTACACTATTTCTGATCTGATGCTCTGTCCGAGCAGCCTGAGCACAATGATGCAGCACACAGCAATGACTGCGACTTGCATGCCTTGTTCAGTGGTCGTGATGATGCTTTTGCAAAGCAAGCAAAATCACATATGTTTGCACAAGCTTGTAGCGATCCTTGGCTGGACCAGATGGTCAGACTCAGCAGGGAGTAGCAAGCTCTAGCAACACTAGCATGCGCTGCTCTCATCATACACACGTGAATTGCTCCACATGCTAACTTGATGATTGCAGGCTGGCTTGAACGTTGCTGTAGCAAGTGTATGTGACTTGCTTCATTAAAACCTGTCACCCTGTCAGTGGTTTTCTTATGAGCTTGCTCAAACTACAAATAGCTAGTTTATAAGTGAAGACCTGTAATGACGCACTTCTGCTAAATGCCGTGAAGTTTCTCTCCCTCAATAGGACAGAGCTTCACCAATTGTGACAGCCCAAAACTACAACATGCATCAACTCTTTTATTCATCCAGCTGCAACCTGCTTGACTACTGCAGGACCTTTTCCCCCTTCTTGCTCATCCAATGCCAGCACACCCTCGCTTACAGCTGCTTTGGCAATGGCAATTTGTAACCTTTTGGCCATCTTCTTGATAACAAATAGGGTGTCTGGCTCTGCAATGGAGATGACAAGGCCTGACCTGCAATGGTGACCATACAATGTTGTTATCAGTGACAATGCTAGCCTTTGGTATGATTCTTGCATGGCTTACTGCGATGTGCACAGCCATTCGAACAGCACATCTTTGACCCATGAATCTACTGAAATGCCAAGCTGCTGCTAATGGCGTATTGTGCAAGACACATGTAAGAAGTGCCTGGTCGTGCCTTAGGTACACTGCAAGAGCTTGATCATACCTGCCAGCACGTCCTGTTCTGCCTGCCCGGTGAGCATAGTGATCTGGTCCACTAGGCAGCTCCAGATTGACAACAGCATCACAGTCTGGCACATCCAGGCCCCTAGCAGCTACATCACTGACAATCAGTGCTCTATGCTCCCCACGCTTGAATCTGGCAAGCACATTCTGCCGCTGAGCCTTGTCAAGCTCTCCATGTAGACAGCCCACAGACATGCCTCTTGCTGATAGCTTGATCTGAGTGTCCTGCAATGTAATACTGCCTGTCTGATGGCATCACAGCCAACAGTGCTGATTTGCTTGTCATGCTTGACATGTGCTGCCTTTGATTGACTATAGCGACGACAATATTATTGGACTGCTGACGGCAGTGCAGCACACAAGTACTCTTGTCACTGAACGGAAACATATGCCTGCAAAATCCACATCCAAGCAAGACAGGGGGCATCTAGGACATGAACATTTGACATTCAAAGAGGACAATCAACTTAGTGTGACAGTGAACATAAGAAGCGCACAACTACCAGCAATCACAGAGAACTCCAGCATCCGCAACAACAACGCTGCTAGATGACATTACTAGCAGTTACATGACCTAGAAGACTGTTAAAGGCCTCAAGTAGACAAGGCTGTAGCAGGATTCAACGACTTAAGGGGCATCTAGTGCACAATGTGGGATTTTGCCCTACAACAAGCAAACATTGCATGCAGAAAAGCAGTTCCACAGACCTGCAGGGTCTGCTGATAGTTCATGAAGACCAGCACTCGCTGCAGGTCGGCAGCATGTATGCAGCGCCGCACTGCATCCACCCGGTGCCGCCGCGACGTCTCAACATACAGATGCTGCAGCTGTGGCGGCAAGTCTGGCAGTGGCTTCTCTGCTGCAGCATACATCAGACCAACATGCTCAGTCAAGGCTGAGAAGGCTGTGAGGCTATGCATGGGGGTGGTGTGGTGGGTTGGGGTGGGATGAGGCTGGGGTGGGGGTGGGGTGGGGTGGAGCATTGCTGACAATGCGCTGTCGAAGTCATGGAACAAGTGCAGATGTCCCTGGCAATGTGCTGTTGGTATTATGGGATATGTGCAACAATCACTGGCAAAGCACTCTGTGACATCATGGAACATTTGCCAAGGCATCAGCTAGGGCATTGTCAGATGGATTGCGCTTGGGCAGACTTCTTTATGTGCCTAGTTGGGCTGTTGTGAGCCTACAGCGCACTTTCAGCCTATGCATGTATGCATGAAAGATGGAATGCTTTTGAAGAAAACTGCAATTCTTTGGCCAATACTGGCAGCCACAACACTGGTTCAAACTTTAGTACAACATGACAAAAAGGCTCAGCACTGTAACAGCAGATCAGCAAGGGCCACTGCAAGTGCCCCTCTCAGAGTCTACATCTGTTATGATTGTTCATTGAAGCATCATAGCCACGCCTTGAAGGCAACAAATCAGAAGAACAGCTGCACAGCATCTGACACTGATACAGGTGCCTGTGGGCTTACTTGTTCCTCATCACCTACAGAGCTTTCAGATGCGGTGCTCTATGTCAATACATTGACAGCAGCAGCACAGCAAAGCTAATGATGCACTCTTACCTGTGCCTTATCGTCAAGGCTCTGCATCTTGCAAACATGGTCTGAAAGTCAGTCACAGTTGCTGGGAAAGTTAATCAGACAGCTCTTTTCAATCCCAGAACATCTAGTGTTAGTCAGAAAGATCATCCCCACACTGGAAATGTAAACTCAGAAGCGTCTGGGGACAGTAAAGACGCGTTTCTACATTGTGGAAATGTTTTAGGTTAGCATAAGCTCTGGCACTGCTTTACCTGCAGCCTGTGGCTGGGATGCTCCATTGGCATGAGGGGCTGCCAGCTGTTGCTGAGCAGCAGCAGCAGCAGGGTCCACTAGCTGGCCTGTGGGGCTCACAAACACCTTCTCAGCATCAGGGCACCATTCACTTGCTTCCTGCAAGACCTGCACATTGCCAAACTGACAGTAAAGTCATTCATTCTTGTAAAATTGTGCACAAACGCCTTCTCAGCATCAGGGCAACATTGACTTGCTTCTTGCAAGACCTGCACATTGCCATAAGTTGTTCATTGAACTCGCGCTATTGCTAAGCTCACTGCCAAAATAAGACATTGTAAAGGGAGCTACTCAGAACTGTACATTTTTTGACCCAAGGGGCAGACACAGTTTTGAAGACTTGAACTTCAATTCTTCAAAACCGTGTCTGCCCCTTGGGTCAGAAACTGTACAGTCCTGAGTAGCTCCGTGTATGAGGTCTTGTTTCAGCAGTGAGCTTAGCAACAACAGTGTGCGTTGATGTGTATTGTCTCAGACTGAGCAGCTTCACAACGACCTGTGTGTCTATGAGCACTACGACAGTGAGCCCTGGCTGCACTGCAACTTCATACACGTACCAACCTGGTTTGTCTTTGACATACCAGCAACGTGCAACACAAATGTGCACATCAGGTTGGCCATATGCATTTGTGCTGCCGTGATAGTTGCCTTTGGTGATGGAGGCATATATAGCTGAGCAGGATGGCTTGTGCCTCAAACACACCACAGGTCAGACAGAAACATGCACCAGGCTTGTGTGGGCTGTGCTGCAGGCTGCAACAGACAGCACAAGGTGACTTTGTCCATGCCAAAAGGTCAAGTCACCTGGTCTTTGAGTGTAGCAGAAACTATAATGGTCTGGCGGCCCTCTTTCAGCTTCTTGCCACAGTGTTGCGTCAAGCGTGTCATGTCTTCTTCAAAGTGGTACTCCAGCAACTGATCAACCTGCAGCAGCAGCATACTACACTCTTTGCATCAGACAGAAAAATAAAGACTACACCTTTTGGCGTCAGTTCGATAAGAAGCCAAGTGTTATACCGGGCTGCCCAGGATCCTTTGCATCACACCTTGCCTCAAGAGTAACTGTGACAACAGTCTGGAACTGTATGCAGTATGCAGTCATAACCATTGCAATCTGAGCACACACTTACAGGGGAAAAATCACTGCATGCTTACTTGGGCCAATTGGGGTTACCATCGACCTGTTTTGCTACACAAGGACAGACGCTGCTGCTGACCCATAGCATTACAATCAACAGCATTGATTGGGAATGTGCAGGCATGTGACTACCGCTTCGACATGTGCCAACGCAACATACTCGCAGTGCATGCAATGTTGGACACACGCTCAGATTACAGGGTAGCACAATCATGAATTATACCTCATCCAAAACCAGTATGGGACAGCTGTGCGTCTGAAGCCGTCCCATGCGGCTGAGCTCAGTGAGGCGGCCAGGAGTGCCAACCACCATCAGGGGCTTGTTCAGCTTCAGAGCCTCTGCCTGCATTCATCAAGACACTCATGTCTTCTGTTGCCCAGGCCTGGATATGACCATCAGGCCATATAGGCAGCATGCTAAGGGAGGTTGGGTCTTTTTGACCTCACTCCAACATTGCAAGAGTCTAGCTAGCTGACCCTGCCAGATGCAAGCATCGAGCAATTTCAAGCACTTTGATATCAGCTGCAACACAGTTGTGCCGGGGATGGATGAGATGTTGTGTGCAGCCACTCCAGCGCATAGATATATCAGCAGTAGCACATGCATAGTGGCTGCATATTTTTGACATTTTGATAGTGGTGAGTGGTGCAGCATGTACACAAGATGTACCTGTCTGTTAGGGTTAGCACCTCCAATGCATTGCTGAATAGTGGCTCGAGCATCATGAGGCAAGAGGCCCTGTGCAACCCTCACAATCTGCATGGCCAATTCACGCGAGGGGACTACCACTAGAGCCTGCAGTGTGCCGGCCTCATGTGCTTTGCCTTGCTGCTGGAGGGCAACAAACTCCTTCTCTGCATTCTGAATGGCCTTGCTGAGAACTGGCAGCAGGTATGCCAAGGTCTGCATCAAAATGCGGACTTGAGCCAACCAACATACACGCCTTTACATAGTTTCTGCCTTACGTTGCAACATGCATTCTATGCACTTGGCGATCTGTCCAGATTTCGCAGAGTTCGAGTAAGTGAAGAGATAGTTTCCTGCAAACAAAGCAAGTGCACACCTTTCCTGACCCTGTGTAACACTGCATGGCTACATTTCTGCCCGAAATGATAGCAGGTATGGCAGCCTCTTGGACGGCAGTGGGCTTCTGTACGTCATTTTCCTGCAGTCGGCCCTGCAAGCAAAATCCAGCTCGCGCATCATGACCAGTGCAAGCGCTGCACAACTTCAAGCATCACACCAAAGAAGCGAACAGCTGGGCTTACTACGACACGGTCGTCCACGCTTAGGTTCAGAAAGCTAGATTGCGCAGACGGTGCCGTCTGTGCGTCCGTTGCTTGACCCGAGGCAGCATGAGCTCGAAGCAAGTACGCCTTGGCATTCCTGGCCGCCTCTCTGACTTCTCCGCCAGTAAGAGATCGACTCAACGCAGGTACACGTAGCGCATCGTTGTTGCCTAACAGACTTGAACGTCTACATGGGGTTTGCAGATTGGCAAGAACCTTCGCACTGGCCAGTGCCATCCTGTGCAGCATGAGTTCCCGGCTGCATCTGCTGTCCCAACACTTTGCTTGTTGCTAGCTGCTGTCGGGATGAGCGACGTTGTACGACATTCGTGCTCCGTTTTAGACGCGGAGCGTGCATCACCTCCACATCGCGTTAGGTTACTAATGCACCGAGCGTCCTGGCCTCAGAACTGTGGGGTTAGTTGACCCTGTCGACTTAACGATTGCTGACACCAGGGATATATCGACGAAGCTCTAATTTCTTCCTTGCGCCTGAAGCTGCGATGATTGAGTCTTGCCTGTACCGCACAAGGTGATCACTCGACTGATGGACAGTGGCCTCGTCGGTACCAGTCTGAACATAGCACAGGTTTCAAGGGTAAGCATACTGAATTGCCCGCAAGTTGCCGGGTAAACCCAACAGCATGCCACGTTCTCCAGCGTGCCCTGCTGACGTGCGGTCAGTTCAAGTGTAACGATACTTTTGGTTGCTTCAGGACTGCAAGCTGTCTCTGCCAAAAGTGCGCCTTCGTCGGGCGTCACGCTGGTCGCTCAGCGATCCCCGTTTCTGCCGGACTGGCTCCATCTGCGGCGTTCAACATAATCTCGGCACTCTACAGACAGCACGCAGTGTCCCACCGTTGGGGTCACACGAATCCGCACTGCAGCCCCCAGTAACACTCGGGTCGCCAAAAGTCGCCATCACCAACACATCTGATGGGCTTCCCGGGGCTTTGCTCTTGAGAGAGCCTGCAGGTTCTGCCACTCAGGTGACCGGAGACAGATATCCCCCACACTGCAGGATACTTTTGACGCCAGCCATTGGCGCTGTGCTCCAGCAGTTTCAGAACACACAATGTCGACTTACATGCAGGAATGCTTCTTGATATCGCACAGGCATGCTTTGCCAGATGGGGCTGAACTGGAACTCATTGAAATGGGTGCAAGGAGAGATGCGCAAACAAAGCCTGCGCGGCCACCACTGTTGTTCATCCATGGTGCTAGTCATGGCGCATGGTGCTTTGCGGTATGTCACATGTCTTGCAACTGTGTATCTGTACGTGCCTTCACTACAAGCTTGCATGTTCTCTCTGAACAAATCCAAACACTACCGTGTCTGCATGTGTGCTTATGAGGTGAAGGCATCCTTTTGCATTCCTGCCTGCATACTTTGCATGCAAGGTTCAATCGGTCACTTGCCTTTTGGACCGTCAAGTCCAACGCTCTACCTGAGCTGTGCCACCTTTTATTTTTATGCCAACTATTGTTTTCATGCCAAGCTGGCTGCATGTAAGCACAAATTTCATACTGCAGTGTTGCAATGCAGGAGAACTTTCTGCCATGGTTTGCCCAACATGGTCATCATTGCTTTGCTGTCAGCTTCAGAGGCCACGGCACCAGCAGCGACCAGTCTGCTTGTCCTGACACCTATGCTCAATCCAATGATGACCTGGCGCATGTCATTGCCTCTCTGCCTCGGCCCCCTCTGCTCATTGCACACTCCATGGGCGGCTTCTTCGGGCAAAGGTGGGTTGCTGTACATGCACAGCATTCACACAGATCAAAGTTGGCTTGCTGCACACACACATTATTCTCACAGATCAAAGGTGGGTTGCTGTACATGCAAGTATTTCATACAGATCAAAGCTTGTCTTTTGTTACGTTCACAGATCAGTACCATACAAACATGATCTGACAGGATCAAATGACTCAGGTGTAAGACCCTTGGTCACTTCACGTCAATCACTTTTGTGCATTGCTGTTACAGTTGCATGACATATCACAAGTGTCTCGTTACGCATGTTGTATAGTATTCTCTGAATTTGTCAGGGTCTTTTGAAATTACACTGCCATCCAAAGCGATTCAATGCTGGCATCTCAGTTTGTACATTGACGGCTTGCTGAGACACACAGCAGGTGTGCATACTGTTGTGACTTGTTGTGTCATTCTCACTCTTGATAATGCAGATCATTGGTCTAACAGCATCACCGTTCATCATCCACTTAGCACTGCACAAAGCACCACATTGATTACCACAGGTCAGCTTCCCATATATGGTATGTGCATCACTAGCAGGCAGCGTCCTTGAACAGTGTGCTTGACAACTGTTTACATTCTTGTGTTTGACTGTATCAGTTGTTAGTTGTGTTGCAGGTGCTTAGTAGAGCCAGGCAGTGTCCTTGAACATCGTCCTTGACAGCAGTTTACATTCTTGTGTTTGACTTTATTAGTTGTGTTGCAGGTACTTAGTGGAGATGGCAGACAAGCAGCAGGTGGCACCAGTAGCAGGCGTGGTCATGCTGGCCTCTGCCTCCTTGACAGCCTGCATTCCCAACATGGAGTGGTGGCACGCCCAGCAGAGCAGCATGCATGCTGTCAAGGTCATCTGGTCAGTGGCTCATCACATTGCATTCCGCCAGCAGTTGACCCAGCATCTCCCATTTGCAAGCTCTGTATGAAGTCACTGGACTGAACTTCTTGTCTGTTGGGTCCCAGTTGCCCCCCCCCCCAAGCTCTCATGCGTGCATGTTGTGCTACCTGTCTTGTGGAGGCTTCAAGCATCTTTTGGGCAGTGGCATGGCAAGCCATGGGCATGATGGTCATGATGGCTTTGGCAGGAAAGGCTTCACAAGCAGTCACTGCCTTTTCTGAGCCCAGGGCATTCTCGACTGCACGTGCAGAATGCAACACCCTTTTCTGGCTGCCCATTTTGATGCAGCAGTGCCTTGTTCAGGTGGATGATGACATCAGCAGTGTTCAAGAATGCAAGCGCGGACAAGGAGATGCTGTTCTCTCAAGATCTACCAGATGCAGACTTTCAAAGGTGTGCTGCCACCCTTTCTGACCAAGTCGTGCCTGCAAAAGCACGCAGCCTAACATGGCAGAAACAGGCCAATGTACTCTTCTTGATGCCTTGTCTCCTGTTGCTTGCTGCAGCACTTTAAGCAGGACAGTAGAGCACATCCACTTCGGTGAACACTGCACAGTAGCATCTTATGAACATTGGGTAACCCATTTTGCCGTCTGGAATTTGTTTGTTAGGCTCTCAAAGGTGTGCCAGCCATTTGCAGCTTCATTGCAATATGTCATTTGTTATGTTTCTGACCTCTGGCTGCACGTATTCTCCTGCATAGAGACGTTGTAATTTCACCACATTTGTCAACCAATCCTTCCACACTATGAACCACTCCCAGACTTTGAATGGTCACGAGTCTGTGGGCACGCTCTTGAAACACTCCTTTGACAATGTGTACTAGTTCAGCAGCCGACACGTTGTGTGCTAGTGACACGTGCATAGCATACAACCTGACGGCTGCTGAGCTTGTACACGTTGTCAAAGAAGTGTTTCATGAGCGTGCCCACAGACTCGTGACCGATAAGAACCTGGGGTGCTTCACACCGTGGAAGGATTGGTTGACAACCTGGTTGTCACCTGCATAGTCAGACAGCGCAACACACCATAACTAATCAGTTGAAATGACAAATTGTGCTGTCCTCCACAGTTGCATAATCATTGCATTTACACCGGCACATATGTGGCAAGACAGTTGTGTGTCCTTCCACAGGCAATTTGAGCAGCTTATATCACACACATGATGTATGCTCGTTACATCACACCTTCAACAAAAGGTCAAGGTTGTGACATGACAATGGTGTTGGTCTCCACAGGTACTATGAGCAGCTTAGATCAGGGCGGCAAGCCCTGCCTGCTACCTTCAAAGAGCTGCGTGGCTTTCTTCCCAAGACGGAAGCCTGTGCTGAGGCAGCAAAGCAGCTGCCCATCCCCATTGGAGTCATGATCGCTGGTGATGATGCTGTCATCATGAAACACCAAGTAGAGGCCAATGCAGCCTATTTCGGTGTGCAGCCCATTGTGCTGGAGGGAGTGGCACATGATCTCATGTTGGTGAGTCATCTCGTCGTGGGTGTGCATGCGTATGTGTGTGCATGCGTACGTACGTACGTACGGGTGTGTGTCAGTGTGTGTATGTGTTTGTGTGTGTGTGCTGAAGCTAGAGTCTGTGCCTAATTCTTTTGGCACCATCTCGTCTGATATCCCTTATACCAAGCCAGTGGTGGCAACAGCAAGTTACTCGATTACTTTGAGGTTACAGTTGAGGAAAGGCCCTGCACTCACACAGCAGCTCCATCACAGGTCCCTCGCTCAGTTTTGTGTACACTGTGTTGCCTACTCATGCTGCGTGGTGTCCTTGCTACAGGATACTAGATGGGAGCAGGCTGCACAGACACTGCACACATGGCTGCAAGGGGTACCAGCCCCTGCAGAGAGAACTTGATACCGATTTTGTTCCCGTCACTGCTAATGCTGAACAGCCTCGTGACAGGTTGGGATGGTCAAGGCTCGGTCTATGGTGTATCAAGGCTGGAGGCAGGCTGGGTTTTGCACCACTCGTATGTGGTATTGCATGCAGGCTGGCTTGAGTGATTGCAGAGATTTATATCGGTTATCTTCAGGTGATGGTTTTTCTGGTTTTTTTTTCTGGCTTGACAATTCGAGCTGTTTTGGAATTGCTTCTGATGCCAGCTTGGTTATGCCAGCGTTGTATTGTTTGAGATTGTTCGGGATTGATGTACTTCTTTTGTCCAGTATTGTTGAGATCATAACACTGTCGAGATTGGAAAGGGAGATGCTCTGTGTGTCGCTACTGACGGTCTCACAAGTCGTTTTGGCACCTGTTTATACTTATTTGATGCAGCATTGAGTGGCTGCAAGTTCCTGATAAGTGTAGTGAACATGCTGTACAGCATCCTTTGCTTTGAGCAGATCAATTGATAATCTTTTGTATTATAAGAGACGCTTTGCTGTCTTTTGGCTGCCATTTCTGGTTCTTTGCTTTTTAATGCTTAATGCTCTTCATGGCACAGTGTGGACGTAGCCTCCCAAAAGTTTGCATTGCACTGCATAGCGCAGTCCAATGTTAACTTGCTTTGTTGCTGCCATGCGTACTGTATCAAACCGCAATCTAGGCATTTGACCAGGCTCTGATATTAGTGCATCCTTGGGAAAGTTATATCTGAGATGCCTTTTAGCAAACAAACTACTTTACGAAGCATGTTCTATATAAAGTTGCATACCTGAAGAAGAAGAAAAACAAGAAGATGTAAGTGTGCGTGCTTTCTGGGTCAAAACCAAACAACTTTTGCCATCTTTTGGTGCCACATTAGTCTTCGTGTCGGTCTGCACGCAACGCTGCTGGAGCTTCACAGTCTGTGCAAAATTGGCGGCCGGCGGCTCTGCCTCGTTAGGCCGCAGTCTAAGCTGTCGAGACAGTCCCAACGACACACTCTCTTCGTCATGGTCCTGTGTTTTAGTGTTTTGCAGCATTTAGCGCAAGCGGCAGCGCACCAGTCACCCTCCTGCATGGCAGGCTGGGGCAGAAATCTTATAAAAGTGCATACAGTGCAAAGGACTCGAAGCGCTCAAGCTAGGCACTTCAAAGTCATGCCTCCTGTGTGCATGGGGAGGCGTTCGTCTAAGATTGCCACCCGAAAGGTGCGACCACCTCCCGGCAAGATGCGTGACCGCTCATTCACGGCTGCAAAGAAGCACATATGCATGCATGCAGACAAGTCAAGATGCGCGCAAAGCAAAGCTGTATGGCAAAATAGGGAAGCTGATTGTTCAAGCTGTCAAAGCAGGAGGTACAGATGTTGTGGGCAATCCCAGACTCAAGGAGGTCCTCAAGCAAGCGCAGCAGGCCTCAATACCGAAAGACATCATTGAGCGAAACATAAAGCGGGCATCAGACAAAAGTCAAGCAGATTTTCAAGAGGTACGCATACTTGCGCTTCCTCACCTGCCTTGCTGCAGCCTCACATGGCATGCAAACTGCTAAGCGTCAAGAGTCCACGCTTCTGCTTTCCTCATTGATATCACAGCAATTTTACGAGCTGACATGCAATCTTGAGCAGTGATGGCTGCTCTTTGACACATCCAAGGCAAGGCTAGATTTGCATGTGATGCAGGTGACTTACGAGGCGTATGGTGCTGGGGGTACTGGCTTCATTCTAGAATGCCTGACGGACAACCTCAACAGGTCTGCCTCAGAAGTCAGGGCTGCAGTCATGAAGGCAGGCGGCAAAATGGCTGATCCAGGCAGCGTCTGTTCAACTTCCAACGGCAAGGGCAAGTTTTTGTCAGCTCTGAAGCGTCAGAGGACCAGGTACACCTCTGCTGACCCAATGACTGTTCCTAAGCTGCTAAGCTGGTGCCATTCTTAAAGTGTCCAAAGCGCAAGATATGCCCTGGGATTCCTTGCTCAGCCCTGCAGTGTGAGGCTAATGCTGCAAGGCTAGCACTGTCAGGCTTGCATATTCTACACTTGTCTACACTCTTCAGTTCTGCACTGCTGGGCTTGTTCTGGCAGGCATAACAGCAATAGTAATAAGTTCGCTTTCCGGCTCATGATGAGCTAGGTATGTGCGGGACATGTACGTGTGGGGCTTGTTCTGGCAGGCAAGTAATGCCAGACCTGCAATGTCAAATGCATGCAAGCAGGTATGACTACCTTCACTGTCCAGGCTGCCAATGCAGGTGTTTGAAGTTGCTACAGACGCTGGCGCGGACGACATTGTGCCAGCCAATGATGAGGATGACCATCTGGAGGGCTATAAGGTCACCTTGGCCTACTCCCTGTATTTTGTACAATGGTATAATTGTTTCAATAATATAGAAAAATGAGAAAATGTTGTTTGCATTGGAATGCTTTCAGGTGATGGTTCGTGCCTACTCCCTGTGCTTTGTGCAATCGCGCCGGATTTGCTCACTGATGTACACAGGATCAACAGCTATGCGTGCACTTTCTGTGTCATGCATGGGGTAGCCTAGGAGGTGACTATCCCTTTCATCCATACTTTGTATGACGCACTTCTTTGCCCAGGAGCTGCAGCAGCTTGTTAGCCATGTACTCAGAGGGTGGGGCATTTGACTGCTGGCCTTTTCTGTGAGACAGGCTCATGTTGATCAATAAGTCATCTGAGCCACACTGATCTGAGAAGTGCTGAGAAGGCTCGTTTGTGGCATAGGTGCTGACAGACTTGACAAACTATGCCGGGCTGTATAGAGGCTTGCAAGCTGCAGCATTGCCGCTGGTGGAAGACAGATCTGGCCTTGTCTACAACCCATTATCATCTGTCGAGGTACAGACCCTCAATCGAGCAGTTTCCTGCAGTGTCACAGGGAGAGAGAAAGTTGTTGGTTCCCTTGCCCAGCACTATGTCTGCATGATAAGCATGTACTCAGCTGAGGATGTACTCAGCTCAGCAACATTGTCTTACCATGCGGTGGTTATACACGCAATCAAGTCCTGATCTTGTGAGTTAGCATGCCACTGGGTATGCTGACCAGCCTGCTTACTCACGTGCAGTTCGTCCTGCAAAGCCTGAAGCTATAAGTGATGCTTGCCTGCTTTGTGCTGCAGTGTGACGATCAGGCCTATGATCAAAACGAGCAGATGTTGGAGCGGTTGCTGGCAGTAGACGATGTGGATGATGTTCACACCAACTGTGCAGGCTTGCAATGACACTGTCAATGCTGATGCTGACACTCAAGGTCCTGAATGCACGAGTGGCCATGCTGCTTGTGTTGCCGCTTCAAATTGAGTTTTTGACAACACAATAGCACATGAGCTCTTGAAAGGCTTTTTGCAAATACACAGGTCTGCAGGAGCCCACCACGTGCCCACTGAACATATGTATGATTCTGCGACTGGGAGTCCGTGGTGTTTTGACAACGCTTTTGGGTTCATTCCATACCACAATTGCTGTTAAGGTCAACTCAGAATTGGAGTAGCTACTACCGGATGATAGGGCGACTGATGCAAAGCCAGTGACGATTTCAAGTCAACAGCAGCCAATGACCCTGGCAGTGTGTCATGATGGATATGCTGGTAATGGACATGACAACTTGCGTCGTATTCAGTGTACCCAATACATGCTGGTCCAATCAAGGGAACCCACTGCTGCCTGCTTCTGCGAATTGCTACTCATGTGCATTTCTTGTATGCTGAAAGGACAGTTTTTCAAAAGATGCACACATGAACACAATGGCAACCAACCAACCTGACTCACACCACAGCATTTCAAGCTCTGCATTGAAGTGGAATCTGCTGTGACAAAAACTACTTGCACAGCTGAATGGTGGATTTACAGAAGCCTTAGACAGCTAATTCTACTTCTCTGCTAAGGGTCCTGGTTTCACAGCTGTCTCAGATGCCTTGTTCCAGTCATCCCATCCCCTCACCCATTCTTTGCCCTCAGGCGCCCGAGCTGTTTGATCTATATGATCTTGCAGCTGCAGTGACACATCTTTGAACAACGCCTGCACACATGCAAAGCCATGTCTACAAAATAAATACCAGAGTCAATTGTGGTGAAAATACACAAACTGATCATGTTTGGTTCAAGCAGCAATGCCTGGCTATGTTTCACAGTGGCCCAGACTCACAACAGCAGAGAAGCTGCGTCATCAAAATATGTCATCACCAAATAGGGAAGTGAGAGAAGAGAAGGTGCTGTCTCTTGTGTACCTGATAAGCTGCATTTTCTGCAACATCCTGAGGAGGTTGCTCTTGACCTGTCAGCCACTTATATAGATCGGGGTTTTCCTGGTCGAGGACAATCTCAAACTGCTGCAGCATGTTTTCGTTGAGCTGGGGAATCTGCTTTTCTGCCCAGATGCCAACCAGCAGGTCCATCTCCAAAAATCCACGCTGTCTGCTCCTGTATAGCAGCCTGTTCACCAGCACCTTTCTGCGTAACTCAGGATCCTGTTGAATTGCTTTCATGTGATTGGAGTACTGCTGCTGCTGTGGATGACTTTGCTGTCTCGTGCGCTGCTGCTCTGTCTGCTGCTGTTGCAGTTGGGCTGAGGTTTGAGATGTTGCGGAGTCAAGACTTGCTGAATGCATGAAGGGCGCTGCTTGAAGGTGCATTTGACTCGAGTAATCTTTCAAGCTGCACAGAGAGGATCTGACGAGGGGCAACAGTTGTGATGATTGTGCCCCGCGCGTGAGAGCTGAGCGGAGCATGCTTTCTCAAGCTTGTTGGTATCCTGTTGGGTCGTCGACCTGCGAATTGACAGTATGAAAATCCATCTGATTGTGCCCGATCAGGGAAGTTGCTGACGAAAGCAGCATGATCCACAACTCACCTGGGCGTACAACTTTACTGTCGGAAACTGATCACGTTGACCTTGCCGTCACGCGCTGAGCCGGTCCAAATGGCGTGCGACCTTCCAAAGGTGTGCTAATGGTGGCAGTGACTTATATGTGTTCTGCTGCAGTGCTCAAGATGCTAACACGACGAGCTGCACTGCGCTGCACTGCACTGAACGTCTGCATATGATCAGGCCACGCATTGTCCATGTTAGTCATGGTGTAAGTTATGATGAAATATAAAATTGCAAAAACCGTCAAATCACATGTTCAGATAACTTCGGAGTGGCGCAGCGGAAGCGTGGAGGGCCCATAACCCTCAGGTCCCTGGATCGAAACCAGGCTCCGAAAAGTGAATGTTGCCCGTGGGGTGTAAAGGTTTTGCCATTTGCACATGTGCATCCTGAAAGAAGAGCCAATTGGCATTCTGACTGTCAGGCGTCACATTGCTTTTCAAGGTAGTCAAACCAAACCCCTGGACTTCAAATTTGGTCATTCTATGCACACGCATGCATGCAAGTATCAATGCTAAAATTCAAGCTGGATCAAGCATATTGATGGTAAGTAGTGGTGTGCCAACTTGTTTCTAGCTTTGGCTGACAAAACACTGAGCAAACAGCTAGCGGCAGAATATCTATGTCTTGTCCTGCAATATACTGTGCTAATGCTGCATGGACTTCTCGGCCTGCTCTGTCATTTGTTCATTGGCATCTGTCGGCTTTGAGCCAGTGTAATCCCGCTTCCCAAAGATAGTGGAGCCAACTCGAAGGTTGGTACTCCCTGCCTCAGTCTGCAATGCCAAACATAAGATGCAGTAAACAGAAAACTGCTTTGCAGAAACTGTTCATATTTGAGATGTGAAACCTGGTCGTACATCTCAGGTTGTATGACCAGATTTATACAACATAGTCCTGCTGTGTTCGACGCATCCTTTGTGTAAGTTGCAGTGACTTCAACAGACATCTCCAAACGGCAAGCATTACTATACACAGTGCACAAATTGTTGGAATAAACTTGTTTCAGCGCTATGCAAATAATGTAGCCAAGCCTCGTGAACCCGCAGATGCACACTAGACAACAGCATGACAGTGTGCAGTTGACAAGGGCCAGGATCTTAGTCATCAGCATCACAAACACAGTAATCAACTGCAGAGAGTCTTACCGCTTGCTCAAAGTCGCCGGACATGCCCATGCTCAACTCCACGTCTTCAAGCTGCAAGCTCAAGGCTTGACATACCTCCTCTCGGCACTTTGCGAGACACTGCAACAAGAGCAGGACGTCTTGGTGGTCGGACGGTAAATGACTGCTGGCTAGTTAGTGAAAGGTCTCGGGTTCAAACCCAAGGTCTGCAGACTTTGACGTCTGCCTATTTCTCTCTAGTCGAACCCGTAATGTACTTCGGAACTCCGGTCGACCTCGCCGGGTGGTCAAGTAGGTAGAGCACATAATGCTCGAAATCTTACGGGCTTAACGGCCTGTGGTTACGTTCAAGCCATGTGCGCGTTCCCGTTATCACGCCTAACGGCGTAAGATTTTCTTTTCTTTCTTTCAACAAGAGCAGGCTTCAGCACATTGCATAAAAGCCTACTGCACAAACATCAGCATCCATACATCCTCCTGCTGACAGCTGAACGCAAAACTTGCAACATGAAGCAGCAGAAGCAGGGCCATGTGGCGCTTGCATGCTGTAAACCCAGCAATCTGTGCAAACAGCGTAGCCGCTGAGAAATGGTTAGAACCACAGCCTATACTCCAGTCACTGCATATGATTAGAATTGGGAACCTGCCAGACAAATTTGCACCAGATAGTTTGTACCTGGAAGTCCTCTGGTCTTGAGGTGTAGTCTTGCTGTCCAATGGTCATCAGGCCAGCGAATCTGAGCAGGTCACACTCTTTGTGCACATGCTCTGCCAGAGACACACAGTCTTGTGGCTCAACCCCAAACTTGCTCTCTTCCCCACTTGTATTGACTTGCACATAGATGTCCAAGGGACCTCTCTCTTGTCCTTTCACAGCTGTGTTGAGCTTGTTTGCCAACTGCAACCATGCAGAGGGCCCTTCAGTCCTGACAAGATCTCATTTGGCAGGAACAGTAGAACGAAGTCGGAGACTGTGCATGATATGCTGCGCAGTGAACCAGACTTGTGCAGTAGCAAACAGAGAGTATGCTTGCAGCCAGCAGCACAGATACTGTCACAATAAGTGTATCAAAGCTGCTGCAAGCCACAAAGGCAGCAGCAAAACTTACTTTGACACTGTCTACCGTCTCAACTACCGCCAGATTTGGCACAGCATCTGCAGACCAACCAAGCATTTGCTTGTATCACTGAATCAGGCGTATATGCGGTTGCAGAGATCTGCTCAAAGGCTGCAGTGGAATTGCGCATGCAAACACGTATACCAACGATTGCTTTGGCCTTGTTGGACTGCAAATGCCCTATGAAGTGCCACTTGATGTCCTGTGGCAGCTGTGGTGCCTTTTCAGCAATTTCCTGAGCAGCAGCACATAATTCTGAGTACGCAGCAAGAGTATGCTGCATGTGACCAGAGGCCGAGGCTGGTTCACAGTTTGCTGCTGATCTTTGTAGGGAAATGGTAATTCATGCATGCCTACACACAAGCATGATTATTGCTGTGGTTGCAGGTGCCACAAATCAACCTGCACATAGTTCTCTCCAAAATCCCTCTGGCCAGCATCATATGCTTCTTGAACAAGCTCTTTAGGCTTGGTCTTACTGACAGCAACAAGGCGAGGCTGCAAGCAGCACAGTCTGACTGCCCGTACGCCGTGACAACTGATAGGGATGCGGAGACTTAACACGAATACATCTTACCGGCTTCTTCAAGTTTGCTTGCTTTGACGCAGCTGCTGCCCGGGACAAGACGTCCTTCAGTGCAGGGGCTACTTTGTGCTCTGAGGCAGCTGCAGCAATGACCATGTGCGGAAACAATCGAGACAGCATGCAGATCAAAGATCTCAAAGTGGGAAATGGAGTGGATGTGGATGATGCGCCGAGGGTGGACAGGGACAGACTAAATTTGGTAACGCCATGTGCAGCCTTGTCGACCAAACCACTTGACCGGAGCGTTACGTTGTTTCGGTCGCCGATAAAGCCAACGTCAAAAGTGCATCGCCATGCCACAAGTGAGGAAGACTGAGCGCAAAGATCTTTCTTTCTCCGTTAGCCCTTGGCAGACTAAAAGAGGTGAAACTCAGATCGCGACAGATCAGGCATACAAAGAGGTACAAGTGCCCATCAAGAAACGCAAACCAGAGCAATCTGCTTGTCCCAACATCGCTAAGGCGCCACCTTCAGCAGCACGTCAAGACAGACAAACCACAGCATGGAAAACGAAAAAGGCTGGTGGTGGTGCATCTGTTGCCATCAGCTCACACACTGAGCACCCCAGCGTACAGCAAGCATTTGAAGGCGTACTCCCAGACCCAGAAGTCAATGAGGATCAAACAGACTGCAGTATTTCAAACGAAGCACCGGGCACACGTTTGATTGGCACAGCAGTCCTTGCTCTTCTGCCTGATGGTCACATATCAGGGCATCTGCTTGATGCCAACCACAATGCATGCTTTGGCATCATGGGGAGCCAACTGACAGCCGAAAGGGAATGTACCAGAGACGTGGAATGGAAGCTTCTGCATGTCACTATAATCAACTTTAGAACCAACAGAGAGGTGTCATTTCCTGCGGAGCGGACAGCAGCAGATGCAGCTACAATACAGGCACCATTGCAGATGCATGGAGACGAACAGCAGGTCATTGAAGCATTGCAAGGCCATCCAGCAACAAGAGTCGAGCTCAAGTTCCAGTGTGAAACAATCTTGGTAAGCTTGGCTAAGACGTGGCCATCCCAGTTTCACAATACTTCTTGAGCATACCCTGGGTCCTTGGACCATCCACGCCTGTGGTTGGTACAGCCAACTCCTTGATTTGCTGCAGGCCGGGGAGGCGGCAGAGAAATGCCTTGCGACATTCAACTCCAAGCTTTGCGGCAAAGATGCTGTTGTCAACAAAGGCGTTGTTGAGATGCACAATTTGCCGTTTTCTCTCATGGCTTCCCATGCTTCAAGACAGAGACAGGTGCCAAATAGTTCCACTGCTGCATATGACTCAGACTTTGATGATTAGGGTATCTGCAAACACATCTGCACTGCCTTGAGCTGAAAATTTAGGCTCTGATTTGGCTGTAACAGCTTGGATATACAACTTTGCTACCTTTGCCTCCAATTTCCTTGCCATCAAAGCAGCCTTTGTAATTTGGGTAAGAGCTCAGCCTTGAATACGCCAAGCCACTGAAAGTCAGTGATTCAGAACTGCTTGTTGCTCTTGTATGTCAATCAATAGCTAGCTATGATGGCGCTTATCAAGTCTACAAACTGGTATCTTGTATGGATGGTGAACACCGAGCAATATTAACCGGAAAAATTGCTGTCTGACCACATATCTGTATGATAATCACAGGGTGACTTCCAGGCATACACTTTTTCCTGAGCAACGGCAGCTGCACATTGGATGTCAACACTCTGCAATGACCATTGGTACATCCGAGGCTAGGCTCCAGCAGACTTGCTGAAGGAGGTAAATAAAATGTACTCCTGTGCTTGTCGAGGTCTGCAGCCCAATGGTATGGTGCAAGTAACTTAAGTCACTGTACGCCAGTTCAGAAGGGTAACTGCACTTAACTAGACACTAATTCACCATTAGATCGAGCATGTCTTACAGATGCCAACTCGAAGTTGTGCTGACAAGCTCTGAAAGATAATTTACACGTGTGCATGCACATCCCAATTACCACAATAGTAACAAACTTGAAGCTATAATTTCATACACACGCTCGGTGTAGCAAAGTGGAAGATCAGTCGTTCACAGCTTGACATTCAACTTTAACCCAATGGGATGCAACTGCTGCCTCAACAGTGCTGGGACTGCCCAGATCAGCCATTCTGTTTCAGGTGTAGCTCTCAGCTGAGTGGTTCTTCAGCGCTGACATCTTGCTGGACATGCTCCTCATCAACCCAATCTCCTACACTTTACCGGCTTGGGTGCACTGCTCCCATCCTAGTATCATCAATTTGTGAAGAGGACTCTCAACACAGTAAGGAGTGCTTTCCATCGTGCAGAGCTGGACAACTTTCTCAAGGAATTCGTCTTCCTCTCTTACACTGTGTGTAATCTCGGATGCTGGGGATAGATCATTTAGGGATCGACTGTGTGAAGTGGTGAGAGCTAGGACACCTCGGCCCAAGCCGTGCTGTATCTGACCCCTGTATCTGAGCCGACATCTAGTCAGCTGCCGGTTGGTACAGCGGACACTCCTCGCTCCTGTGCAACCTTCTGCAGAGGTCACACCATGTTGCGTGGTGCCCTCACATCGGCTGCCACACGAGTTGCTGGAGGAGCAGCTGTTGCGGTAGCAGCTGCACCGGAAGTATCTCATGCCAGGGCAGTGCAGCCGCGCTCTGTGTTCCCACCTCGCAGCAAGGTATTAGCCACAGAGCCACTGCAAATTGCAGAGTCTGCTTTTGGCTGGTGCTGACTTTCAGGCGTCTTGTGCAGGACGAAGAGACAGGGCATTTCAACAAAGATTTGGAGTCCATGCACGTACCGGATGTGAGCTTTCATTTGGCTTCGTCTGAATGTGCCAGGTGCTGATCGCTTTGCGCCACTCATACAGGGGGAGTGGATGATGGCAAATGTGAGGGATGGGAACGTATTTGTGGAGCCTGCTGATGTGCAAGATGCTCTGTCTGAGATGTTGGGCTTGAGCTACAGGTTGCCTGCTGGACATAATGCTCTGAGGGCAGATGCATGTGCCTGGCACACATAATTGCAAGCTGGACTCACTGATGGGTGGAATGCGTGTCATGTCCCAGCAGAAGGCCTCACTGGTGGTGTATCATGCAGGGCCAAGTCTGTGAATGCACGCAATGCGCAAGGTGCAGAGATCGTTTCTGAGGATGATGATGTATCATCATGCACTTCCAGCGGCGCTAGCGCCAATGATCACATTGAGCGCGCTGACCTTCTGCCAATCCGTCAATGCGGCTCTCTTCTCACTACACTTGTAAGTCTGTTCAATCTCAGCAAGCTGTCACCGGCAGAAAACTTTACCAACATCTTGTAGATTACCAGCTGTATTGAATGTGCATCTTGTATTGTGCAGCTGAACAACCCGGGTGTGCAGCAGTCAGTCCATCAGGCTCTGCAAGAAGATCCCAATTTTGCCAGATTCATCGAATCACAGGTAAGCCTACCAACACAGTAAGCCCATTTATTCTGTGCTCACTTTGCCCCCTGTCAGTTGCATCATGTTACGCCCATTATTCTTGGAATTCACAGCTCAAAGAGGGCTGCTGTAGATCAAGCAGTCTTGAACAGATCAATGACCAACCTTGTTCCAATCACACTCCCAATCGGAAACAGCACAGTCTTGGCTTGCGCATATGTACATATGCGCATAGACGCAAGATAGACGCATTTCCTTACTCTTTTGGCGGTGCAGGGCCCTTCACATTTGCTGGCAGCTCCACCTTCAGATGTTATCATTGAGGATGTCACAGATGCCCCTGAACAGGTGAGGTCCATCTGATGTGATGGTCTGGTCAAGCTTGGGGAGGATGTCATTTCAGCTGGAGGCCACCTTGGGAACATGTTTGTGGGCCTTGGCAACAAGATGCGAGGCACAATGTACGTTCTTCTGCCTCCACATGTCACATGTTGTTCTTGCCAGGCCTGCTGCATATTGCACTTGCAGGTTTGTAACTGTCTACCGCTCTCTGCATTTCATATTTGCCTTTTGCATAGCTCTTCGCGGTCCATCTGTCTTTTGTTTGAGTGTCACTTCAGTATCATCTATCTTGCCTGCTGCATATTGCATGCATCCTATGTCAAAGGTCAACAATCAAGCCTGCTCTCACTGGCATGCTGTGAAGTGCGTGATGCAGTGTGCATGCTCTGTGCCTCCTGTGTATCTGAGTTAGCGTCGTGGTCTGAGCGTCCATCTTGAAACCTGGTTCTGGTTGCTTTGCAGTCTTGGTGCACATGCTCAGACCAAGAAGGCAGTCCAGGAGCCAGGCAACCACAAAGACTTCTGGATGAATGCTCTTGGTGTTCTTGCCATTGCTGTTCTGTCCATTCTGTTTGCCAAGGGCAAGCTTCGGGTGCGCACAGCATGAGGATATAAAAGAGTCTGTCATCACAGTGTTTTGAGCTGGTCAAGATGACCTGGTCATTTGTATTGTAGTGCCGTTGGGGGCTGGTGTATACTTTGCCCACTTCTGTGGATCTGTGGAACTTTATGATATGTAGATGGCTGTGTCGGCCATGTGTACACTTTCTTGGTTGTCTAACAGCTCTGTCTTGTTTCATTTTGCGTGCTGAGGCGTAGGTGCCATTGGTTTCTTTATAGTGGCATTGCTTTGTATTGCGAGTCAGCAAGTTGCACAAGTCTGATTTGGCATTGTGCCTGTCATTGCTGAGGATGGTGCAGACACCTCATGTCCTGTAAACTATTCAACTTGAGACCTACTCGCGTAGAGCTGATACATGAAATACTTGCGCCAAGCTACACAGAGCTTCAAAATGGCTCAGCAATTTCTCCTAGGAGGAAAAGCAGCTGACCCTAAACCTTGCGACAGCACAGCTTATGTTGTTCAGGGCCGTGTAAGACAGGCTGTCTTCGCTATGAAAGTATGCTGCAATCGGATCATCATGACCAAAGGCACTTGTAGTTCAGCGACATCAGCTAGCTGAAGCATGGTGTGAGAGAGGTCTGCGTCCAGATGTGATGCAAGCTCTCTTAGCTAATTTTGCTGGCAAATTTGATAGCCATTCACTGAGTTTTTGTCTTTGCTAATTTGCTGGCCTCAGCACCATGCTTGGGCCTTCCATTTTGCTGTCACACGTGCTTGGCTTGCAACGAGGTAAACTGGTGTCAGGGCGGCCTAGTCTTCCTAGGCTGTCTAAGAGCTTGCAATGCTGTGCCAGGATCCTGTTGTCTAATGCAAGATTGGCAGACATGTGTAGCCCTTGAGCAGTTCAGCTTTTGCAGAAAACATTATGCTGCACAAACAGCTATGCTAGGTCTGTCAGATGCTTCTGATGCGACGCTTGAGATATGTCTATGATACAAAAATGATAACAGCACGTACACCCTGACACCTCACTCCCATTGGCACCTCAGCAGGCAGCAAGTGAGGGAGGTGCTGAAAGCAGTCAGACTTCAAGTCAGACAACACAAGCAGCATGCCTGCTGGTCCACAATGTAGGACTGAGGCCGTTGCAAGCACTTCATCCCTTGTGCTCATGCACCCGTACTCCATGCTCCAGGCAGCACACTGCTCAGCATGCTCTGCTGCTTTATGACCAGGGCGTGCTGCCCCATCTCTAAACCTAGCTGCCACATACTGCCGCTCTCTTCTGCACCTACAGCATTGCACACAAGAAGGTTCAGCGATCAGAGGATGGTCCTTGAGAGTGCTGCAATGATGACCAGCTCCATTGCTTGCTTGCTGAAGTTGACATTGTGTGCTCCGGGCTGCACCGTTAGGAGACTCTGAGTCTGAAAGTTTACACTCAGACTCAAAGCTTTTCCAGCTAGACGTACCAACTTTGCTTGAAAAACAATAGGCAAGAGCATACTCTACTCTAACAAGGCAGAATGGCTCTTATACGTACTGCTGGGCATGTCCTCAAATGACCTTTTTGCTAACACTGGTATGTCTTGGTTTTGCACACCTCAAGTACATTCAGACCTGGCTGCTGCAGCTGCTGGGTCATGGTATGGATGTCAGTGCCATGCCCTGAACCAGCTTTGCCAGAGCCAAGCCAGCTGATGGCATGGTAAACCCCTTGGCAACACTTTCTGACTTTGTTGTTGTCTTCATTGATCGCATGCTGATTTTCAGTAAAACTGCTGGAGAGCATGTTGAGCATGTCAAATTTGTCATGGACATACTGCGCCAGAACTCTGTACTCATCAAAATGTCCAGATGCTCGTGGGGCCAGACTGAACTGCCTTATCTGGGCCACATTGTGAGCAAAGATGGCATCAAAGCTGATCCTAAAAAGTTGAAGCTGCTGCTTGCTGGCCTGACTCAGTGAGCCTACTAATCTCAATGAGATGCAACAACTTCTTAAGAAGCTTGGCCTCGAGTGAGCTCACCAATTTCTTTTGCAAGTACGTACAGGGCTACACCAACTTGACTATGCCACTGACTGTGTTGCTGAAGAAGAACACTCCCTTTGACTGGAATACTGCTAGCCAGAATGCCTTTGCAGGATTGAAGACAGCCCTTACCTCAGCTCCATGTTTGGCTCTCCCAGACACATCAGGAGGCAACCCATGTTGGACCAGGTGTGTGGTGCTTCTGGGTTTGGCCTTGGTGCTGTGCTCATCCAAGCCTTGAAGGTAGGCCTATTGCTTTCTGGTCTAGGAACACGGTGCCTGCTGAGCAAAAGTATCACATCACTGAGCAAGAGCTGCTTGTTGTTATTGAAGCACCGAAAGCCTTCTGGAACTATGTTGATGGCATACCCTTTACCCTGGTCACTCATACCTACAGCGCTTCAACTTACGTTCAACCGAAGCTTCCCTGGGAGTACAGACCAGGCAGGACCAATGTAGCTGACCCTTTGAGCCGTAACCCTTCATACCGCCCTGCTACTTCACTTGTTGCTCATGCAGTGCGTGCTCAGCTGTGTGTAACAATACGGTGAAAGACTACACCTACGCCTGCGACTACACCTGTCACCCCACCTGAGCCTGCATTGCAGACCCAAGTTGGACCCTGGGGAAACTCTTTGCCCCCTGTAACCTCTTTGACCCTACCACCTGTAACCTCTGTAACCTCTCCCTGTAACCCCCAGCTCTTTTGACCTTGCAGCTGACACTGTCATCTTTTGAAGACATGGTCATGGAAGTGGCTGAGCAGCCTGTGCTTGACGTCTATGCAGAGCTAAAGCAAGGTTACCAGTCTGATGCATGGTTTGCTAACAGCAATAACCTGCAGGACTTGAAGTTACTGGATGGTTTATGGTGGAAAGGTTATTGTCTTGTTACTCCCAATGTCAACCGTGTGCGCACAGCACTGCTGTGGGACTACCATGACAGACCTTATGCTGGCCATCTTGGCGTCAACAAAACACTGCACAACATGCAGCGGTCATTTTGGTGGCAAGGTACGTTTTCTGACATCAGTGGTTACACATGCACTTGCATCTCCTGTCAATGCAACAAACGTTCACCTGTCAAGCCATCTGGTCTATTGCAACCTTGCACATTCCACACGGTCCTTGGGACAGTGTCTCTACTGAATTTGTCACAGGTTTTCCTAAGACCAAAACAGGCCATGACACTATTAACAGAACTTCCTTGTCTTTGTTCACAGATTGACCAAATACGTACAAGTTGTCCCCACTACAACAAAACGCACTGCAAAGACTTGGGATGAGTTATTCATTCAGCATGTGTTCTGCAATCATGGTCTTCCCTTGAGTGTCATTTCTGACAGAGGTCCACAATTTGCTGGCAAGTACAATCAAGCGCTGTCTGATCGCCTGCGCATCTCATGGAACATGTCAACAGCATTTCACCCTCAGACTGATGGTCAAACAGAGCGCATAAATCGCACTGTTGAGGACATGCTCTGACACGTTGTGCCTCCCACCATGACTAATTGGGATGAACTTCTTGTGCATGCGAAGTTTGCTATCGACGATGCCTGGCAGGAGTCGGTGCAGAACACTCCCTTCTATCTCGGCCATGGCCGCCACCCCAGAACACCTTTCAGTGCCTCACTTGAAACGAGGGGAAGCTACCTTCAAGAAGTAAAATCTCTGCTTCTGCTGCTTTTGCACAGCACATGGAAGCCACAATTGCACGTGGCAAAACATGCATGCTGAATGCACAGCAAAGGCAGAAGCAATACTATGACAAAGGCATGTCCCATCTGTCTTTGACGTTGGAGCAGAAGTGCTTCTACTAGAGTCTAGCCACCACTAAGTTGCATTTGAGGACCACTGATACTAGCAAGCTTATACCTAGATGCATCCATATGGGTTAGACCTTTCAAAGTTCAAGTAGTGGCTTGCGTGGGCGGCAATGCTTATTGTTTGGATCTCCCAGACTGCATGCATCAGGTTCACAATGTGTTCCATGTGTCCCTCGTCAAGCCATACAGAAGTGATGGTTGCAAACATCCACCACCACCTCCTGCGCTGATTGATGACTGTCCTGAATGGACAGTAGAGCAAGTCCTTGACCACAGAGTTGTTAAGCATGGACGTCAAAGTAAAGTTGAATACTTGATCCACTGGGAAGGTTATGGGTATGAGCACAATGCGTGGGAAACATCAGCCAATGTTGCCAACTCTCTTGACTGTGTACAAAATTACTGGCTCACCTTGCCCCCTGCTGCAGCTGTCTTCCTCCCTATGCCTCAATAGGCTGGTTCCTTGAGCCAAACAGTAACCTCAGATTTTCAGACAAAAAGGTAAAATAAATAAATACTAAAACAAAAAATAGTCTGATTGTTTGTATTTCACTTTGCATTGCTGGAAAGCAATGGGGTATTGCCTGACTGGGCAATACAGGTGTTGTCAACTTGGAGCTTTTCTTATGTTAGGCTTGCTACTGTCACACAGTTAGCACCCAAGCACACACTGTGTGGCAGATGCATCTGCAGTAGCCACAACAGTGCTTCAGCATGTATGAAAGCATGCTCACACTCAGGATACTGCACGGCCTTTGCAATGCCTTGTATCTTGAGCTGTCACTGCGTCTCACTGAAGTCTTCAAGTCAGTCCTCTTATTGTGTACTGATCCACCAGTAACGGAGCTGCAGTTGAGTCGGCATTTTTCACCTGGCTTGATCCCCAGGCATGAAGTGGCCGCATTGAACATCATTGTGTTCCTTGCATTTAACAAGTGTTTCACTCATATGCTTCACCTTTGAGCCTGCTACACAATGTGAGCATATGCAACCTGCTCAATTCATTACTCTCTGGGTTTCACACCTAAAAGAGGGAGGTCTGTGACGTTTGTTGCGGTCTTACACAGCAATTTGCATTCCCTACCATGTGACTGTCTCAGTCAGCAGCTGCCATTACTATTGTAGCTGAAACCAACAATATTCGACACCAGCACTAGTGCTGCACTGATGGGGACTTTCACTAAGATCTGAGTAGCGTAAGGTGTTCTACCTGTCCTTTGCTCTCTGAGTGGAGCAGACAATCCTTATCCATTCCTTTTACTAATGTAATCCAAAACCGTTGCACTTGTATTCTACTCACACACCAAAAGCGCTAGCTCAGTGCTCCCAATCTCAAACACACATACCTAATACGTTACAAGCCGTGTCTTTGTGTCACTTGAAATTCAGAATGACGACCCGGAATCCACTATTGTACAGACTTAGCACAGAAGCCAGGTCATTGTTAATATTGTTTGATAGAGTTTTGTGCAGCAGCAGCAGCAGAATGTCTAAATCAGTCAGCTCTGCTACCTGGTAAGTGTACAATTGCCGCAATTGAGCAATCTGACCAGAAACTTGGCTTGACTGCCTAGCTGTGTCTGGAATAGCTAGTCCAGGATTCCTATAGACACATATGGCACTACTTGACTATGTTGCACAGACACAGGGGTAGACACATGCAGTCTACTATGATCTTTAGCAGGCAATGCATTGCTGGCACCAAACACTCCAGATGGCATGGAGCAGCAGCAGGGGGGGCTTCTGTGACATCAGTGATGTTGTTTGCTTTGCAGTACTTTGAGTTGTCCGGAAAGAGCTCGTAGAAGCACAGTTCTGGTTGCATGACATTGGCATGCATCAAGACAAACTTTGGCTGCAGCACACACAAGCAGTTATAAACATGCAAAAGCTCCCAAAAAAAAACAAACGCAAAAGCAGTGAGACATACCAGCTCTTTGGCATTCAGGCCACCTTGCCAGTTTTTTGTGCCACCTAGATTAATGTCAAACATGATGACTGGAGTGCTGTTTTCATCAACACCAGAATTGACATGCCCATAGTAATATTGAGGTGCTCAGCCTGTCCAATCATTTCGGACTGCAATCTGGCACGTCCTGTACAGGCATCAACAGTCTTAGGTGTCAGCGACAGATGGTTTTAGCACCAAAATTCATGGTGAACATCATGGACCATGGACTATGGAAACGATTCATGGTGTACCTGGCGCTGGTGCTGCTGATCAGTACCTTCTGCCATCTCTTTGCCCTGAGGCATCTGCATACACTTGCATAGCATGCAAAGTTTGAATGTTGAGATCAGCACGCTTCGACTGTGAATGGTGACTTGTACCTCAAAGTTATCTCCTCCTGGAGCATCTGCCCCGACTGACAATCAGCGCAGTTCTGGGAAGCGCACTTCGTTGTGATCCAGCGGGATCAGAGGATTTTGCAGAAGCCCTGAGTTTAAGATCTCTGGTTGTTGATCGAAACACCCGGCACAGTCATCATGCATCAACGATGCCGCGTTTCCGGACTGCGTCAGCGGGGCAACTTTGCGGCATCTCAAGATTATGCCAGCAGTTTAGAGGTCCTATCGGCCTCTGACAATAACGTAATCCCCGTGGGGTTTTCTTCTTCTTCTCTCTCTCCAACAACATTTTTTAACAGTTGCCATGCTACCACAATGGTGCAAGCTCACCCATGTCGCAGTACCGTCATGTTGTACATATCAGTAAATTTCAAAGTTTTCAAAGCTTGACTGCAGATGGTGACGAAGCCCATGTGCGTGTTTGTTCCCAGGAGGTCGGTGTCAAATGACACCGCTAATGCAACAGGAAATTCAGAAATTCAGTTTGATTTGGCCTACAGCGCTGAAGCGCTATGAGGTTGACAAGGTCACACAAGCAGGTGTTACCATACTGCGAGCTGTCAAGGGGAGCAATCAACCCCAGCTGAGTACTGCGCCTTTTCGGGCGGTCTCATGTGGTCGATTGTCGGAGAGCATTTCGGCAACACAACAGTCTGTATTCCGTTGGTTACCAGCATACATCCAACTGGCGCTTTGGTGCGCGCTAGAGTTGTAGCGGTAATTGTATATTTGACAATTAAATATATGAATACTTCCCGTCTCCAACCCAATGCAGTGAAGTATGGGAACGGAACTGGACGTTTTACACGACGCGAATGACAGCTGACTACAGGTTATTGGAATCACAGCAGGCTATACTCCGCACCCGTAGCCTAAAGTTGCTTCTAGCGCGGCCAGTCTTGACCTCTCACATTAAGTGCGGCAACTCATTACATAACATTTTGTCCTGTGATGAGTTGCCGCACTCGCAACCTTTGGTCCAGCTATTCCACAACGGCACTGACTGCTGTACGCGACCTGTGGGATAAACAGCGTACAGGAGTGAGCGTGACCATGTTCCAAGTCTTTACACTTGCACACCAACAGGTAACGTCATAGCTGGCTGCTGGAGTCCAGTGTGCAGTGCTCAGGTGCTGACAACTCAAAGGCGTCAGAAGCATGGCAAACACGTGGATTGTTGAACAACAAGGACCTGGCTGGCATGATGCAATAGTCATGACAGGGACTTCAGTCTTGATGCAGCCTGTTTCCCAATAATGTTTCCAATATTGGAATGCACGCTTCTTAAAACTATACCAGGCCTTTTTAAGAACTGTGTGTTCTACTTCACACACAAACTATGAGCATCTTTCACACACACCACAAACAAAGCAGTACGGCCGGCTGAAATCAAGCATCATTGATGGCGAATTTAGTGTCTTGATCAAAGCTCAGCACATCCGTTACAAAGAGTGTGCAATACAATGTGTACCACCATGGCTAAAGCAGTCTACGCAATGACTGCAATTCTAGACACAAGTTGAAGTCACTGACATACACTGCCTGCTCAATTGAGGTGCAATGTCAACAGCACTTTTCTGATCAGCTTGTAATGGTCATTAGCTTGACAATCTGCAAAGCCATGATGACCTCAGTTCAAACTTTGTACGTTACACAAACATAATCTGCAACATTCATGAATTGCAACCTGACATGGGTGCTGTAGCAACTGATGCTTCTCAGCTGTAGGAAAGTCCATTTAATCCAAGCACAATCAAACCTCACAATCCTGGCGTCTAAGCCCTCACATGATACCTTTAAGCGCTGCAGATTGGGGAAAACAGTTGCGAGTTTGTCCACACTCGGGGAGGGTCGCAAAATGCTGCTACCAGAGGCTCTGTCTAAGGAGTAGTAGGCAGTGTTTGCCTGGGAATCCAAACAAAATCCCAGAGTATGCAATTCAGGAAAAACTATCCCTGACAGAAAATACACCAGATTTTCAGCGAGAAAATCAGCAATGCATAGAACCCTCAAATTTGCAAGCCTTGCCAGACCGGTGTGTAAGGCATGTGAGCGCACTACATCACTAAAGTGAACATGAAGCAAATACTGCAGAGAGAGCTTCTGCAGGTTTTCAGGGAGGAAGGGCATTGCTGCTACGGCAGTCGAGCTCAGAGTCAAGCTGATAGGTGTGATGGCCTGCTTCAGCACAGACGTCATGACATCATACCCTAGGTAGTCAAGATCCAAACCCTCCAAGCACAACTCGCGCAGCTTTGGTGGCACCTGCCTGAAGTACACTTGACGACCAAGCTCAAGATTTGTGATGTGCATCAGATAGCTTGGCAGTAAGCAAGCTGCATTGCCGCTGGTGACTAGTCTCAAAGAGGTTACCTTTGGTAGTTCAGCTAACACTGTCAAGAAACGCAAGGCAGATACTGTCGCATTGTGTGTCTGCACATAGAGTTGCAAGCACTCCAGGTTGGGTGCAAGACGTACAGCTGCCTGGAAAATGTCTGGCTCCCTTGGCCGACCTGGCAAGGATGTAGCCAAAAATTTCAAGTTTTCCAGGGGAAATAGTACTCCTGAGGTGGCAATGAACTGCTGCTGCTCTCTTATCTCTCTTATCATACTCTTCATGCCAAACAGTGCAGCTTTCACCATGGGCAAGATCACTTGATTGGACCTTGTGCGAAGGCCCAGCTCCAACCGAGGTTTTCACAGGACATTCAGCTCATGAGGTCAAAGAATCACTGTAGTGCAAGTGTCTTACCTAGGTGAACAAGCTCAGAGGTCACCTGCTGGGAGGTCTGCTCACATACTCTTGACAGCAGCCATGTCAACAGGTGGCAGCAGGTCTCTGCCACCAATGGGTTGCTCTTCAGGCTGTGGTGCATGATGGGGACAAGCAGCTGAACAAGGAGCACAGACAGGTGTGACTCCTCTTCAGCTTCAGTCTGACAGCACCTTGTGGACTCTTGCAGAGCTGGTGGGCAGCAGCACAGGCTCTGTAGGGTCTTCCACAATGCTCTGTGAGCTGAGGCTGTAGTGGCTGATGCTGCTGGAACAGAGCTCAGTAAGGAGGCCAGCTTCACCATAAGAATGGTTGAACCCAGCATCATGTTGCGATATCCATGGTACTTGGGCTGCTGTTTTGTGCTTGGGTGTGACAGAGACTTCATCACGGTGTCAGCCTGCTGCCTGCTCTCACTTGGTGCCTTCTGCTGAACAGACTGTGCAATGTCTGTGAGAGTCTGCAACATGCTCATCAGTGGCTTTGTACTGACATTGTCGGAAAAGGAAGCTGTGCTGTGACGCTGGGTCTGCCACTGACAGCTGTTACTTGTAAGTAGTGCTGTTGGGGGCATTCCAGATAGTGTAGAAAGGACCAGAACGCTGTGCCTGGGACCATGGGTTTGGGTCCATGAAGTTCTTTGGCTGTTGTACAGCTGGGCTGCAGCTGGTAGCCAGCACAGTGGAAGCAGCACATCTGTAGCCATAGCAGTCCTGTGAAAGCTATGCCATACATGCAAGGCGAGAGTAGATGTGACTGTGGCCGACAACCTCACTGGTCCTTTTGAGTGCACCTGCAGAGCAGTGTGATTTTCATAATGCAGCCAAGCTTAGCAAACGTGTACTTAGCTTGGGCCAGTCTGGACCTGTAGAAGAGCATCTTCCTGAGCCATGGGCACACTGCTGCAATACAGCTGACAAGCTTCTTGAGACAAGCTGTAGTGGCAGCAAAAGGCTTTCATTACATGAGCCGCGGTGCTATTTTCGGGAAACGAACCCTGCCACAGCAAGTGTGGGAAGCCCTGCAGGTCGTCACAACTTTGGTGGCGGCATTTGATGCCACAAGCGCAATTCGCCACTTGTAGGTTGTGATCGCGCGCATGTGATCAGCGTCCTTCAAAAGTGCGCCATAACTCATGCAAGGTGGAATCACCGTCGCCTGCACTTCCACAAGCATGGCTGCACTCCGCTCGCTCTGTCTGCCGAGACCTTCGAGCTTACTGCTGTGACCTAACGTAAGGTGCTCGAGTCACTGTTCTCTGCATGCACTTCACAACGAAGAGCTATGGTGCACGACGCACTGGCAAAGTATGAACAGTACTTTCGAGGTGGTGCATGGTTTGGAGTTCGACACAAGCTGCCGTCGAGACCTTCGATTGACAGTCACAAGCTGGGCTGTCACAGCACAGCATGAGCACAGGTCAACAGTCCAGCTCAGCTCGGTCAACCCACAACGCCGCAAGGCGATCGCGCTCATCACAGCGTCGCGCACGTTATGGCAGCCAATGGCAGAGTGTCGGGCACTGGCACGCCAGAGGTGGACAAGGAATACTTAGCTGCTGTGGAAGGAGCAAAGAAAGAAGTCGAGACCTTGCTTGAGCACACAAGATGCGTTCCCCTGTTTTTGAGACTCGCGTATCACGATGCCATGACCTACGACGGTACAACAAAAACTGGAGGTGCAAACGGGAGCATACGTGTGCAAAGGGAATTAGACCACGCGGGCAACGAAAGCCTGAGTTCTGCGTTGGACTTGCTGGAACCGATCAAAGCCCAGTATCAGGTTCTGACATATGCAGGTATGCGATGAGTCTGACTGCATTCAACGGCTTTCAAGTGCATGAAAAGGTCTTCCAATTAGACACTGAGACAAGATAACTCCTGTGCAGACCTGTTTCAACTGTCAGGCATTATTGCTGTCAGAGTTGCTGGTGGTCCTTTCATTAACTTTACACCAGGTGGGTTGTTGATTGTGACAAGATCAGCACCACTGCTGAAAGATGGGCAATATCTGTATGTCCACTGTATGGGATACCTTGAACACAGGCAGAAGAGATTCCAGAGTAGCTCCCCCACAAGGGCGATTGCCATCGTTTGACTTGGGTAATGTCCAACCCCTTTTGCCAGCATTGGATGATGCGGTCACAGCTGCTGTGTCCACTTTCCCCTGTACACATTGTGAATGCAGGCAGCCCAAATGCTGTTACACATCTCAAGAAGGTGTTTGAACGATTGGGATTGTCAACGCAACAGTTTGTGGTCTTGCTGGGGGCTCATTACATTGGCAGATGGGGACGAGAGACAACCACAGACCCAGACTTGTTTGACAAGCATTACAGGGACCTGAGCAAAAGATTCTCCAATGCATACTTCAAGTGAGAGCAATCATCACCAATCCACAAGTCATTCTTAACACCTAGCCAAACTAGTTGCTTCTGCACAGCAATTCTCAGCCTGCATGAGAGCTGCAAGCTGTGTAAGAAGGGCCGTAAGCTTGATGTTCCCCACATGCCTCTTCAGGGACCTTCTGAAGAGCAGCATTCCACAAGATGGGTCTCTGCTTGAAGATGCAGAGATCAAGGGTTATGTAGAGCAGTATGCTGCAGATCAGGTATCAGTGTTTTTGTTTCTAGTTTTTGCGATGTGTGCTCTGCCTAGGAACTGGGCACAGAGGCTCAAGCGATTTGCATGCTGGAATTTGGCCAAACATATGATGCTATGCAGGGAAGGTATCTTAAAGATTACGCTGCTGCGCATGAAGCTCTGACCAAACTTGGCACTGAGTTGCCAGTAACACTGTATGGAAGCTCAGCTGTTGCATCAAGCTCAATTGG
>JAABUK010001768.1_pt1 | contig 40461 bp, 31 predicted proteins | sample 5559141 | NCBI WGS metagenome assembly JAABUK01 (sample SAMN10711869, study PRJNA513367) | rock metagenome | isolation source: Antarctica rocks | place: Antarctica: Victoria Land, Pudding Butte nord | collected 2016-01-03 | reverse complement strand
ACGGCCGTACCTCTGAAACTCCGCCTGACTCGCAAAGGTCCGCTGGCTCATCGCTCTTCGCCCTCAGAGATCAAGATTAATCAATCAGGCTGGGGACGCAGAACTTGTGCAGAGACTCCCTAGGGAATGACCTGCGATCGAGTGTTTTCGCTGCTAAGCTGGCCATCTTGCCGAGCGACAGCTACCACGTCACTATACTTGGTGGCGTAAACGATCAAGATCGTGCACGGTACGGGTGGCCTTCTGATATTCCCATCGATGCACCGATGAAGGAATGCAATCGCATCATTGGTGAGCGGATTGCAGAATTCAGAATGCAGGGAGAGCTGCCAATCCGGTTTCGTGTGGACTTGTCGAAGACCATTGCCCCTCAACGAGCCTGCGGAATACAGGTTGTGCCCGCCGATGCGCGAGAGAAGGCCAAGCTTACCCTCTTACGCGACAGACTGGCCGTTGAGATCTTCCGGTATCACGCCGAGGACCACGCCACCTTCGGCTTTCACATCAGCTTGGCTTATCAAATGAGCCCATTCAGCGATGAGGAGAGGAGACGGTATCAACGCATGTTGGAGCTGCATATCTCAAAGATCATTGCGGCTGCACCGGTGATTGAACTGGGTGATCCTGAGTTTTGCACATTCAACGATATGTATCGCTTCGACGTGCAGACGCTCTTGCGTACATAAACTGATCCCAAGAGGACCATCCCCTTTATCCAGTTACGCGCCTTTCCCGGTTCCGAACGCACCGAAACGAGTTACAAGCGACATTCTGAAATATGACTTCTCAAATGAGCGATCATTGATTGATTAATGTAGTCCGGCGATCCACTTCGCTTACATCGTTAGCTCTAGTCTAGCTAGCGATTGGTAATGGTGAGTCTACTTATCGTCAGCTGAGCCTCGGTGTCACCCGCTGCCGATTGTAGCTTTCTCGATCGGCGGTCTCTACGTCCCCGCCCGAGTTTTAGGTCTTTAGGAATGGCGTTTTCAACCAAGAAACGCTGGCGTTGAGCTCGCGACATCCCAATCGATCCCGCCTGTAGAAGGGCCGATTTATGTGTGATAAAGAAGCCAAGGCTGTTGATGAAATCCGGATTCATGTGCATCAATGCACCTCTTGTGGCAAGGTGTCCAGAAGGGATGAACCAGATGGTACTCCCGATCCACTTGGAGCTTTCCAGTGCTCAACGTGCGGACACATCGGGCCGCTCAATCTGCAAATAGTCGAAGCGTCCGATTCTAGACTGCATCATTAACCAGTTAGAGGAAGGGGCCGCTGTCGCGCCTTCGTTGACTTCTCTATCTGCTCTACAGCGGCGCGAACGAACTCGCTTGTTAGCCTCGACGTATCATTAGCTCGGGTCACTATGGTTGTTCGCAGCATAATTCCAGGTTCACCGAGTGGACGCATCGTCAGTGCAGCGGTGGCGATCCGCCAAGCGCCGGTCTTTGTCAGGAAAGCTATCGCATCAAGTTGCACTATCAGATGCGCAGCCTCGTCCGCAGTCGTGACGTGATGTATCTGTTTAGAACTCACTCCCAAGGTCCGCGCACGCAGCATGAACTCGTCATATAGGGTCGGATGGACATGGCGGCCGAAAATGACCCATACGCGCTCTCCCAAATCGGCCAGCGTCACTTCCGTATTGCGCGAGAGTGGATCACCCTTGCCGAAAACCACATAAAGAGAGGAGACGGCGAGTTCCAGGTAATTCAACTTGGGATGCGGAAGGCCTGCTGTCAAAAGCGCAACGTCAATTTCGCCCGTAAGCACCTGCCTGCTCAACTCCGTTGAGAAATTACTGGAAGCCTGAATGCGAAGAGACGTGAACAAGGGTAGACGGACTGCAAGTATTGTCGAGACAAGGTAAGGATCTGTATAGGGCGAGGTGCCGAAATGTAGAACGGCCTCAACTCCTTTCGCAACCGAGCGCGTGAGGTGAACGGCTCGTTCCAGGTGCAGGAGTGAAATCCTCGTTTCCTCAATGAACACGCGGCACGGGTCAGTCAGCTCTACCCTTTGATTGCTTCGATCAAACAGGATGACCCCAAGATACGCCTCCAGCTCTTGAATCTGTTTCGTGAGGGCGGGCTGAGTCAGGTGTAACCGGATGGCTGCCCGCGAAAAGCTCAGTTCCTCGGCGACGGCGTTAGCGGCTTGCACGTGACGGAAATCGAATCCAGTCATAGCCGAACTCCCTGGCGGATCTCAATGGGGCGCAGCAGTCGGGCTCGAACGGGCTAAACCCCGATGCGATATTGGAGTCTTCCGAAGAGAAGATTGTCAAACGGACAACGCTAGCGGTAGCCACGCTGACAGAGCTGTATTCCGTGAAGGAATGATCACCTCACCGGTTTTGATTGGACAGGAGCCCAGTTGGTGAATCATCTTGTGCTGGAAGGTAGGAGTAGAGCACATGACAGAGAAGAAGCCGGTCGCGAGAGCCGTTCCCACGGTTCATATCGCGGGGAAAGAGATCGAAATCCTGCTTGATAGCCAAGAAGCCGCTACCGTCCTCGGTATTCATCCGAGGACACTACAGCGTATGGCCCAAAGGGGTGAAATCGCTAGCGTACAGGTCGGCAAGCTGTGGAGATTTCGAGGCTCGTCCCTTGCCGCCTGGATAGACCGCCGCAGTTCTCCAGATGCGTTTAAAAGGGCTTAAACACACGATTTCCGGTGCTCGTGATAAGCGAATCAGCTATCCTTCAGGTAGCCATTCGTGCTGCGAGTCGAGGAGAAAACTCTGAGATGCGCGCATGTTATCAATTCGGAAGTCTAGTCATCAAGAAGCGGGCGAAGGGTGCGGATGTCTGGGAGTTTCGGTACTACGAGGACAGGGCAACCGGTGAGCGGGGAAGAAAGTCCTGCATCATCGGTACCTTGGACAAGTTCAAGACCGAAGCACAAGCCCGGAAAGCCGTAGAAGCCCTTCTCCTCAAACTCAACTCTGAAACCCCTCTGCAGAGGATGGCAGTTGTGACGTTCGGTGGAGTTTGCGACCGATACGTTCAGGAAGAGCTTCCTGAACGTTACTCAACCCGCAAGTCGTATTTGTCCAACATCGAGCTTCATCTCAAGCCGCGCTGGGGCGATTACCTGCTCGAGAAGATTCGACCGATGGCGGTCGAGGACTGGTTGAAGAACCTCGATATGGCCCCTAAATCCAAGGCGCATATTCGGAGCTTGATGCACCTGATGTATCAGTGTGCAGCTCGCTGGGAACTCTTCACCGGGCAGCGAAATCCAATCGGGTTGGTGCGTGTAAAGAACTGCACTCGCCGCCGCGTCCGACCCACGATCCTTACAGAGGATTCGTTCCACGCCATCCTCACGACTCTGAAAGAGCCGTACAAGACGATGGTCGTTATAGCGCAATGTCTTGGTCTTCGCGTCAGCGAGATTGCGGCGTTGCAGTGGAGTGATTTTGACTTCGATCGTCGTCAACTTCTCGTTCAACGGAGCATCGTGAATGGGCGGGTTGACGACGTGAAGACGGAATACTCCCACGACTATGTTCCACTGCACGACTCGCTTGTAAAGGTTCTGCTTGACTGGAGTTCGCAGGCGTACCCGACTGAAGAGGGCTGGGTGTTTGCGAATCCGATGACCAACCGACCGTACTACCCGACTGAAATACAGAAGCGTCATCTGCGGCCTCTGGGAATAAAGTTGGGTTTGGGTGCGATCGGCTGGCATACGTTCCGCCATACGTACCGTTCGTGGCTGGACGAGACCGGCGCTCCGATGAAAGTGCAACAGGAACTGATGCGGCATGCCTCGATCCAGACGACCATGAACGTCTACGGACAGGCGATGCCAGCTTCCAAGAGGGAAGCCAATGGGAAAGTCGTGCAGATGGTCCTCACCCCAACCAGGATGAGTGCCTAAACCACAAATTTTCTTATTGGGAGATATTGGGAGCGCGTTTGTTTTGCTCAAAGGCTGTAACTGATTGATTTGATTGGTTGCGGGGGTAGGATTTGAACCTACGACCTTTGGGTTATGAGCCCAACGAGCTACCGGGCTGCTCCACCCCGCAAATCAAATATATCGCAACAGGTTGTGAGGGTCAATCTTCCAGGGCTGCTTGGCGAGACCCGTCGACCGCACCGAAACGCCGCTCACTGCGCGCACCGCGACGTGCCGAAACGTAACTTTCCGCAAGAAGTTGTGTCTCTCAAAGACAGCGGCGTTTGAGCGCCTGCATGCATCGAGCGCAAGGTCGTGGGAGGCAGCATGAAGCATTCGAAGTGGATCCTCGGCGTCGCGATCATAGCCCTCGTTTCAATCGAAGGCTTTGCCCAGGCCAAGACAGCCGCCGTCCCGGATGCGCAGATCGAGTCCGACGTCTTGAAGGCCCTTGCAGGAAATCCCAGACTCGCCGATCAGACCATCACCTCAAATACGGTCTACGGAACAGTGACGCTGAGTGGAAGTGTTCGCGATGAGGAGTCGCGCAAGCTGGCCGAGACCATCGTCTCTAAGACGCCGGGCGTGCAAAAGGTGATCGACGAACTCACCATTGGCACCGAGGCGAACGCATCGACTCAGCCCATCCAGCCCGCAGCGTCTGCCGCGGACGACAACGGCTCGAACCCGCTGCTCCAATCCGATGGAACCATGGCTCCTCCGTCCTCACAGACAGACCAGCCCCAGCCGGACGGCAGCGATCCCCAAACCCAGCAACAGACCCCGGCCATTCAGCAGCCGGGTCAGAGAACAGAGCAGAGCCCGCAGGACGCGCAGCAGCAAGCTCAGCCCCCTTACAATCGCCAGCCGAATGGCCGCCCAGGCCCTGATCAGTCGGGGAACCAGAGCGACGGCGGCTATCAGGCACAGCAGCCCCCGACCGGGCCCCCCGGTCCTCCTTACCGCCGCCCTTACCGCCAGCCGCCGTTCGGCCCTCCCGGTCCGCCCCCCGGCTATCCGCGGCAGCCGTACCCCGGCCCAACTTCGTACGGCGCGCAGCAGGGAGGGCAGCCGGTCACCGTCGCGAGCGGCTCCATGCTGCGCGTACGGGTCAATCAAGCGCTCGACAGCAAGCACACAGCTCCCGGAACAGTCTTCAATGCGGTCGTTCTGAATGATGTGGTTGCCAATGGATTTGTGGCCATCCCTCGGGGCGCGACCGTCACGGGAGCAGTGGTCGATGCGCAGTCGGCCGGTACGCTCAAAGGCCGAGGAGAGCTCGCGCTTCGTTTGACGGAGGTGGCACTCGCTGGAAAAATCTACCCCATCGTCTCGGACATTTGGTCCAACCACGGCGGCGACAAGACCGCCCGCACCGTCAATAGCGCCATTGGTCTCGGTGCTGTCGGGGCAATCATCGGCGGCGGCGTCGCCGGCGGCGGCGGAGGCGCCGCGCTTGGTGCTGGCGTCGGTGGCGCTGCCGGTGTGGGAGCCTCCGCAGCCTCCGGCGGTGGCCAGGCCTACATCCCATCGGAGGCGATCCTGACCTTCCACCTTACCCAGCAGACCACCCTCGCCACCGTCTCCCAGGCAGAGATGGACCGGCTTGGCTATGGCATAGCCGTCGGTGCCCAGATGCGCAGGAGATACGCCCAGCCGGTGCCATACCCCTACCCGGTCTACTACCGGCGCTACTCCTATCCTTACCCTTACTAGGGTCGGTTCCTTTTCCTGATAGGGTCGGTTCCTTTTCCTGATAGGGTCGGTCCCTTTCCCGGATAGGGTCGGTCCCTATCCCTGCTAGGGTCGGTCCTTTGCCTGATTGGGTCGGTCCCTATCCCTGCTGGGATCGACAAGTTGTCCCGATAACTCTGGCGAAATGAGCGGGGGCGCAGCCCTGATTTATACTTCCTACTTGCCCCCTGCCTAGGTCGTGGCGTGTGTCGTGAGACATCGCCGGTCCAGGCAAAATCACGGGCACCGGCAGTTCCCGCACACCGGGTCGTCGCCGCACGAACTGAAGGTCGCAACCCACGTATGATTCGTCTTCTTCAGCAGAACAATCGCGTTACCAAGATCATCTTCGCCGTTATCATCGGTCTTGCAGTCGTCACCATGGTCATCACGCTCGTCCCAGGCATCTTCGACAATGCCAATGGGGGTAGCGACGGCACCGTCTTCGCGACCGTGCGCGATCCCGGATATCTCGGCCGCTTCGGCGTGGATACGACCCCTATCAAGCAGGCCGAGGTGAACCAACTGGCGCAGCGTCAGCTGCAACAGCAGCGCCTTCCCGAGATGCTTCTGCCCTACATGGCGCAGCGCGCCGGCCAGATCCTCGTGCAGCGCGAGATCCTGAAGCATGAAGCCGATCGTATGCACCTCCAGGTCTCCGATGAGGATCTCCGCCGCGAACTGCAGACCGGCCCCTTCGCCCAATACCTCTTCCCGAACGGCACTTATATCGGGGATGACGCCTACATCAACTTCGTTCAGTCCGCCTTTCAGACCAGCCGCTCTGATTTCGAGACGCAGGTCAAGAACGATATGGAGCTGAACCGGCTGCAGGCGCTCATCACCGGCGGCGTCACCGTTGCCGACAATGACGTTCGCGATGCCTACCGCGTCCAGGGCACCAAGGTGAAGTTCGACTACGCCGTGATCTCCGCCGAAGATATCCGCAAGACCATCAACCCCAACGAAGCGCAGCTTCAGGACTTCTTTAAGCAGAATGGGGCCCGGTACGCAACCGCAATTCCCGAGACTCGCAAGATCCAGTACGTCGCCTTCACCGCCGACAATCTGCCCGGCGGTAAGCCGCAGGTTACCGACGCCGATCTGCAGGCCTACTACAACGCCCATCAGGCTCAGTTCCAGGTCAAGGAGCAGGTTAAGGTCCGGCACATTCTCATCGCCGTGACGGATCCAAAAGCAGACGCTGCGGCGAAAGCAAAGGCGGACGATCTGTTGAAGCAGATCAAGGCCGGCGGCAACTTCGCGGACCTCGCGAGCAAAAACTCCGACGATCCCGGAAGCAAGACCCAGGGTGGAGAGCTCGGCTGGCTCGATCGCGGAAAGACCGTCCCCGAGTTCGACAAAACCGCCTTCTCGCTCGCACCCGGCCAGACCTCCGACGTCATCAAGACCCAGTTCGGCTACCACATCCTGCAGGTCGAGGATAAGAAGACCGCGCACACGCGGTCGCTCGCCGAAGTCAAGCCCGAGATCCTCCCCATCCTCGAGCAGCAGCGTTCCGGCGCAGCCGAACAGACCTTCGCCTCGCAGCTCGCAGACGACGCCAGGAAGAACGGTCTCGAAAAGGCGGCGGCGGCCAAGGGCCTCCACGCGGTTACCACCGATCCCGTCGCCAAAGACGCGGTCGTGCCCGGTGTGGCGGATAGCTCCGCCCTCCTCACCAAGGCTTTCGCGGTAAGCAAGGGCGCGGCTCCCGAAGCCGTCTCGACCGGTGAAGGTTTCGCTGTCTTCCAGGTGGCCGATATACAGGCCGCACACGCACCGGTCTTCGCCGAGTACAAATCGCACGTCCTCGACGACTTCCGCGAGCAGCAGGTCCCACATCTGCTCAACGCACAGCTGATCAAACTCGATGATCGCGCCAAGGTTCTTAACGACCTCAGAAAGGCTGCCGCCGAGATGAACATTCCAGTCAAAACCAGCGATCTGGTCGGCAAAGAGGGGCAGGTGCCAGACCTGGGTGCGATGAGCGGTTCAGGCGCGGTAGCCTTCACGCTTCCGAAGAACGCCATCTCCGGTCCCATCAACCTCGGTCGCATCGGCGTCGTTCTCACCGTCATCGACAAGCAGGAGCCCACCGCCGAGGAGATCGCGAAGAATTTCACAAAGACTCGCGAACAGCTTCTCGGTGTGCAGCATGACGAGATCTTCCGCGTCTATCTCGGCACGCTCGCTCAGAACTACGAGAAGAGTGGCGCCATCCGGTACTCACGCAAGCAGCCGGCTCCCGGTTCCTCTCCGTTCGGCGGCTAACCCGGTCGTCATCTTTCTACTGGCCCCGCTCTCAGCCGCGATCCCGATCCGGTCTGGGGAAGGGGCCTCTTGTTGCCCGGAGCTCACCGGCAAACGGCATCAAACGGTGAAGCTCGACGTCGGTGGATCTGAGGGAAAGCAATGGCTGCGGAATCAAACAGGCACCTCCGTCTTTCTGGGATCTTGTTGCACGTCACCTCTCTGCCCTCCTACGGAGGCGTCGGAGACTTCGGCCCGGCAGCGTATGCCTTCGTCGATTTCCTGCAGGGAGCCAAGCAGCGCCTGTGGCAGGTCCTTCCTCTCAGCCCGACCGGTTACGGCAGTTCCCCGTATTCAGCGCTCTCTGCCTTCGCCGGCAACCCGATCCTTATCAGCCTCGAACTGCTCGCGCGCGACGGCTGGTTATCGTGGGACCGCATCCAGGGTCTGCCCGGGCATGAGGGGCCGGTCGACTATACGGTCGTACACGACATCAAAATGCCCCTCATCAAAGAGGCGGCCGGAAATTTTCTCGATAACGCCTCGATTGACCAAAGGGCGCGCTTCCAGAAGTTCTGCGCCGACAATCTCTCCTGGCTGCCTGACTACGCCATGTTCAACGTGCTCCGGCGAACCTACGGCTATGTAAGCTGGAACGACTGGCCGGTGGAGTTCGCGCAGCGTCAAAACGGTGCTCTCACGGGCGTCATGAACGAGAGAGGACGCGAGCTCGCCGTCGAACAGGCCATCCAATTCCTGTTCACCGAGCAGTGGTGCGCCCTTCGCACCTATTGCTCCAACCGCGACATCCGCATCATGGGCGATGTCGCCATCTTCGTCAGCTACGACAGTGCCGACGTCTGGACCAATCCGGAGATCTTCGAATTGGATGAGCAGCGCCGCCCCATTCGCGTCTCCGGTGTGCCTCCCGACTACTTCTCCGCAACCGGCCAGCGCTGGGGCAACCCGCTCTACAAATGGGGCCTCCTTCAGGAGAGAGGATTTGACTGGTGGGTCTCCCGCATCCGCCGTGCGCTCACCCTCTACGACACCATACGCCTTGACCACTTCCGCGGCTTCGAAGCCTTCTGGTCCATCGCCGCCGATGAGGAGACCGCCATCAACGGTCAATGGGTCAAGGCTCCCGGGCACGCTCTCTTCGCCCGTCTGCGCGAGGTCTTCGGTGATCTGCCGTTCGTCGCCGAGGACCTTGGCCTCATCACCCCAGAAGTCGACGAGCTGCGCGAGCACTTCGGCATGCCGGGAATGCGCATCCTCCAGTTCGGCTTCGGCGACAGGGGCGGACACCTCTACCTGCCGCACCGCTACGTTCCCAACACCGTCGCGTACACCGGAACCCACGACAACAACACTACCCTCGGCTGGTGGCGGGATGACGCCAACGAAGTGGAGCGCCGGGCCGCGCAATCCTACTTCGGCCAACTCGAGGATGCCAAGATCGTCTGGGCGATGATCCGCGCCGCAGCCGATTCGGTAGCCAACGTCTGCGTCTTCCCGCTTCAGGACGTCCTCCATCTCGGCAGCGAAGGCCGCATGAACACACCCTCCGCGGGGGAAGGGAACTGGAACTGGCGCTTCTCGCTCGACGCTCTCCACCCCGACTTCGCCACTCAGCTCGCCAGCCTCATGGAGGTGACCGACCGCGACGGCTACGAGGAGCCCATCGAAGGCGCCGAAGCCGGCAAACCCTCCGATCAGGCCAGCCTCCGTGTCGAACTCGGCTCCACCGTTTAGACTGTCTTTAGAACACCTCAGGAGCACCCATGCCTCTCTCCGGCGAAGCCATCCGCACCATGAACTATGTCGACGATATCTCTGTGACGCTGCGCCGCATCCTCGCCGTCCTTCCGTCTCTCACCGCTGACGAGCGCCAGCGCATCTCCGATCACATCCGCCACGCCGATCCCAGCTATGAGTCCGTCGTCGCTGCGGTAGCCAGCAAGAAATAAGGATCCGGAAATAAGGATCGGGAAATAAGGATCGGAGCCCCACCTTGGCGCACAGCGAAGCTCCTCCGTCTCAGGCCATCAGCAGCATCGCCATCATCGGCGCGGGTGCCGTCGGCCGAGACTTCGCCGCAACCTGCCTCCGTGCCGGCCTCCACGTCATCCTCGAAGATGTCATGCCCGCCAATCTTCGCCGGGCACAGGCTGACCTATCCGCCTCCCCCGGTCTGCTCACCCTGGTCTCGACCGTGGAGGATGCCGTCCGCAACGCCGATCTCGCGATCGACTTCGTCCCCGACGAGCTTGAGTCCAAGCTTGAAATCTTCAGCATGATCGACCGCATGGCGCCCCCGCGAACCATCCTCTGTACTCCCACTGAAGTCCTCAGCATCACCGACCTCGCCTCCTGCGTCTACCGCCCCAACCTCTGCTTCGCCCTTCGCGGCCTCCCGTTTCTCTCCGCTTCCGCCCACGGCGCTTCTCTGGACCTCCTATACCCCCCTTCGGCCTCCCCCGAATCCCTCTCGGCGCTCGAAGATCTCCTGTCGCGCCTCGGCTTTCAAAGCCACGTCATGGCTGATCCAGAGACCCCCATGCTCATCAAAAACCTGGCCTAGAAGCCTCCGTCCGGCATCTCCCGCCGCTCCTTCGAATCGGACGGAACTCGGACCTCAGCCACTGCGTATCCCCCATGGAACGCGTCGCTCAGAAAACCCAAACATGCGCAGCACCGTCGACATCTTCGCGCAGGTCTTCCGCTCCATCGCCGCCAACAAGCTGCGATCCTTCCTCACCATGTTCGGTATCGCCTGGGGCGTCGCCTCTCTGCTCCTGCTTATCGGTCTCGGCGAGGGCTTCCGCTCCGGCCAGCGCCGCAGCCTCTCCACGCTGGGCAACGACATCATCTTTCTCGATGCCGGAACGATTCCCGCGCTTCCCGGTCAGCACAACGGCGGTCGTCCTTACAAAATCACGCTGAGTGACTGCGCCGCCATTCGCGCCCGCGCTCCGCATGTACGCGACGTCACCGGCTTGCTCATCCGCGGTGATCTCAAGCAGGCGAGCGAATACACCAGCTTTGCCGGCGCGGTCTGGGGTGTCGAGTCCAACGTGCAGAAGATCCGCACCATTCCCCTGGCACAGGGCCGCTACCTCAGCGATGCCGACATTGCCGAGCATCGCCATGTCGTCATCCTGGGGCAGAAGGTCAACGAGATGCTCTTCATGGGGCATCCCTCCATGGGTGCCTTCATCACCATCAACGGTCTGCGCTTCCAGGTGGTCGGGGTTGCGGCCAAGGGCGGTCGCGGCAACAACACCTACGAGAACCAGAAGCTCTATATCCCCATCTCGACCGGGCTGGACAACTTCGCGCTCGTGGGAGAGAACATCCCGCACGACTCCCTCAGCGGCATCGACTACCAGCCTACGACGCCGGACATGAATGAAACCGCAAAGGCCGAGGTGCACCAGATCGTCGCCGATCGACACGGCTTCAGTCCCTCCGCACTGGACGCCTTTCAGGAATGGGACACGATCAAGGCCCAGCGCACCGTAGGCGTCATCTTTACCGCGATGGACTGGTTCCTCGGCGGCGTCGGCATCGTCACCCTCGCTCTCGGGGCCGTCGGCATCATCAACATCATGCTCGTCACCGTAACCGAGCGCACCAGGGAAATTGGCCTGCTCAAGGCCATCGGCGCCACCAATCGCAGCATCCTTGTCCAGTTCTTCATGGAAGGCCTGCTCTTGACCGGCCTCAGTGGCCTGATCGGCATCGTGGGAGCAGGCCTGCTCATGCTTGTGCTCGGCAAGGCACTCGGCAACAACGAGATGGGCTTCGATCCACCGCGCCTGGTGCCTTGGTCGGCGGTCATGGCGATCGGCACCCTCACCGTCTGCGGAGTCGTCGCCGGCATCTACCCCGCGCGCAAGGCGTCTCTGCTGGAGCCGGTTGAGGCTCTGCGAAAGGAGTAATCGCCATGAGCACGAGCATGCTGCGGGACATCTTCGGGCAGGCGATGGAGGCCATGCGCCACAATTTTCGCCGCACCGCCATCACCATCGTAGGCATAGCTTGGGGCATCGCAACCGTCGTTCTTCTCCTCGCCTATGGAGCCGGCTTCGGGCGAGCCTTCGAAACGATCTTTGCCCAGTTCGGGACCAACATGATCGGTGTCTTTCCCGGAACCACAAGTGAACAGGCCGGCGGTGCCAAAGCGGGCGTACAGGTGCGTCTCCAGATCGAAGACGTGGAACGTATCCAGGAGAGTCTCCAGGGCGTCCTTGCGGCAGCGCCCACCATGAACAAGAACGTCTCCGTGCAGAACGACATGCACAGCTACACCTGGGAGGTCGATGGAACGCGGCCGGAGCTGATGGGCATTATGAATATGAACATGGGCTCCGGCCGCTGGCTCTCGGCGAACGACTTGCAACAGCGGGCGCACGTCGCGGTCATCGGTTACGAGGCCAAGCAAAAACTGTTCTCGGGGCTGTACCCATTAGGTCAGACGATCCGCATCAGCGGCATCAGCTTTGAGGTGATCGGCGTGCTCAAGGCCAAAATGCAGGAGGGCGACGATAATCTCAACCGCGTCGTCTACATCCCGTTCTCAACCTTCAGCGATATCAAAACTACGAAATACATCGACGGCATCTGGTTCAGCTACCGCGGCGATCACACCGCGATCCAGCAGGGCGTGCGTAACCTGCTCGGCTCGCTGCACAGCTTTCGCCCATCCGACCGCAACGCCATCCACGTCGCCGACATCATGCAGCAACTGTCGCAGTTCCGCATCATCTCGCTCGGCCTCCAGGCGCTTCTGCTCTTCATCGGAGCCCTCAGCCTCGGCATCGCCGGCATCGGCCTGATGAACATCATGCTCGTCAGCGTGCAGCAGCGCACCCGCGAGATCGGCGTCGAAAAGGCTCTCGGCGCCCGCAAGCGCCACATCCTCCTCCAGTTCCTCGCCGAGGCCATGGTCATCACCGGAATCGGTGGCATCGGCGGCATCCTTCTCGCCTACACCGTCGCGAAAACAGTCGGCAGCATCACCTTCTACAGCGCTCTCGCCTCAAACGCCGAGGCCGCCGACATCCACCTGCTCGTCTCCCCCACCATCGTCATCGTCGCGACCACCATCCTCATCATCGTCGGCACCATCAGCGGCATGATCCCCGCCATCCAGGCCTCCAACCTCGACCCCATCGAAGCCCTGCGCTACGACTAACCCACCACCCGCTGTATCCGTTGCGTATGGCCTTCGCCTTTCTTTCTGTCGTTCCCATAGGGAACCTGTGTTGCCTCTGTTGTCCTATTGCTTGTCATCCTGAGCACATCGAAGCACCCGCCCCTCGACTACCCGCACGTCCCTAACTCCCCGTAGCGGGCCGCTCATACGGCTTCTGCATCAGCGCCCGCGCCTCGTTCACCGCGCCCTGCGTATTGTCGTTCGTCTGCACCGCCAGACGGTACTCGTTGACCGCGCGATCCCTCTGCCCGGTCACGTCGAAGATGCGGCCCAGCATCACATGGCTCCACACCTCCGTCCACTTGGGGTCACCATCGCCCCGCAGCGCGTCCCGAAAGCTGTTCGCCGCCGACTGGTAGTTCTTCTGCTGGAAGAACACCTCACCGATCCGGTAGCTCGCCAGCGACGACGTCTTATTCGCATCGAGCGCCTTCTGATACTCGATCAGCGCCGCCGTCAGATCGCCCTGCGCCACCTGCTGCTGGCCGCGCAGAACCGCCACCCGGACCGCCAGGTCAGGCGTGCTCTTCAGCAGCCATCCCTGCGGATCGATCGTGATGCGGCGCGGCCGGCCAAAGGTCACAACCGTGTACCGCGACTCCTGCCCCGAAACGTCGACCCGCCGCGTCTCCGTCTTTCCGTCCGTCTCGATGCGCAGCTCGACCGGCATCCGGAACAGATCGAGGTCCTGATCGATCGATCCCACCGTCCGGAAACCCTTGTTGTTGCCGATCCGGAACACCGTGAACTTGTCTGTAAACGTCGGTGCTCCCGTCCCATCCAGCCACTGCGCGAAGAAGGCCGTTAGCTGCAGCTGGCTCTGCGCCTCCGCCACCTTCTCCACGTCGGAGCTGCGCACGCTCTTGTCCGTGAACTGGCTCAGCAGACCGCGCAGAAATTTTGCGAACACCTCATCGCCCATCTCCCATCGCAGCATGTGGAAGACCATCGCGCCCTTCTCCAGCGTCATCGACTGGAACTGCGGCGAGAACGGATCCAGTCGACCGACCGTGCTGAGCGGCTCCGTGTCATACGCCAGAGCGCCCGCCGAGACATCCGTCACCGCACTCTGAAACGCCGTCTTCCCCGCCGAGTCCTCGAGATACATCAGCTCCGCATACCGGCTCATTCCATTCGTGATCCACGCATCGTTCAGTGTCGCTGGCGAGATCTCGGACCCCCACCACTGGTGCGCCAGCGTATTGGCCAGCAGCCTCTGTGCGTTTCGCGGATCAGAGATCCGGCTTCCCGCAATGGCCGCCATCTCCGGTGCCCACGCCGCCGAAACCGCATCGTCAGGCAACTCCACGATGTTAATCCGGCTCGCCTCCGGCTGCCCGAAGGTGCTCGACATAAACTCGAACTGCTTGGCCGCGTCCTGTGCGAACTCGACCGCATGGGCCTTGTTCTTCTCCGTCACCCACATCCGGATGTTGTTCACCCCCGGCGCCGCGATCGGCTCCAGAAACTTGCCCGCGATGATTGTTCCCGGGAAGCCCGGCTTCGCCCAGTTAAACGTGTACTCGCTCTTTCCGGCGATGCTCTTCACCGCCGCTACCCCGCTTCCGCTTCCGACCACCCGCTCGTCGGTCGGCACCCGGATATGCATCTCCGCCGTGAACCGGTTCGTCCACAGGCCCACCATCGGGAACCATCGGCCCGGATACAGCAGAAGGCTCACCGGATCGGCAACCGCCGCCAGCTTGATCCCCTCAACCGGGCTCGTCTCCGACCCCACCAGGGCGCCCGCATATTCGAAGTTCCACGTGGTGCTTGTCCCCTTCGGCATCGGCGCCGCCAGCGCGATCCGAACCGTCGAGTTGGTGCTCAGACGCTCACTCTGGAGCGGCTTTCTTCCCGCATCCGAGATCTTGCTGATCTGCAGTCCATTATTCAGTTCAAAGGTGGCGGAGGGGAGGTCTTCGAGCGCCGTAAAGGTAACCGCCGCAGTCGCCGAAAGCCTGTTCGTGGCCGGGTCCAGATCCGCATGGATCACGTACCCCGTCACCTGCACCGGCTGCCGTAACGGCGCGGCGACACACATCCCACAGAACGCTGGGCCAAACGCCAGGGCGAGAAGAGCTCGTCCAAAAATCTTCAACATACCGTCCAGATCCTTAGGGCAGGGGAACTCTCTGCCGACATAACCTTAGACGCGACGGGCGCCATTTCGAACCTCTGCCCCGGCCGCTCCGGTAACAATGCTCGGCTGCGCCAACAATTCCAGAACCACCCCGACCACCCGGTCAATGCCACCCTCGCCTCCAGGCGGCAGCAGCTTTCGCCGAACCTCCGCCAGCCCCAGCATCTGCTCCTCCCGCTCCTTGCCCTCCTGCAGCAGCGGCCTTAGCGCCTTCACCACCCCGTCCGGTGTGAACCGGTCATTCAGAAGCTCCGGAACCAACCACCTCCCAGCCACAAGATTCACCATAGCCACCGGCAGATTACCATCCGAATCCACCACCGCCGGGACCTCCGCAGGGTACCGGATCAGCCGTTTTGCCAACGAAAACGTCATTTCCGAGACCCGGTACACCACCACAAACGGGTTCCCCACCACCCCCGCCAGCACCGTCGCCGTTCCACTCGCCACCACGCTCGCACGCGCATGCGAGAGCGCTGCCCGGGCATCCGGCACCAGCCTGATAGGTGGCAGGGGCTTCCCTCCAAAGTGCTTTCGCCTCGCCACCCAGGTCTCGATCTGAGACTCCAGCCAGGCGGCGTCGATCGTCGATGCGACCGGAAGCAGGAATTCAAATTCGTTCTCAGCGCTGAGCAGAATCGCCGCCTGCAGCATCGTGTACAGGTTTGCCTTCACCTCCTTCGTCCGGCTCCCGGGCAGCAAAGCGATCCACCGCTTGGAAGGGTCCAGTTCATTGACATTGGCATACGCCATCCGCGACCCGATGGACGCCATCGGCTCGGCAAGCGGATGCCCCACAAACTCCGCCTTCACACCCCGTGCACGATAAAACAGCTCCTCAAAAGGAAACAGGACCAGCATCCGATCCACCCGCTCCTGAACCCATCGCAGCCGGCTTCGCTTCCAGGCCCAGAGTTGCGGGCTGACGAACCACACCACCGGCACACCGGCTCGCCGCAAATGCTTTGCCAACCGGAAGTTCACATCCGGAAAATCGATCAGAACCGCAATGTCCGGTCGCTCGTCCCGAATCGCTCGAACCAGCTTGCGGTAGCTCCCATAGATCTTCGGCACGTGGCGCAGGATCTCGGTAATCCCCATCACTGCGACGTCCTCTGCGCGAACGATCTGCCGCAACCCCGCCCGCTCCATCTCCAGGCCGCCCAGGCCGCTGAACGAGGCACCCGGCAACCCACTCCGCAAGCCGCGGATGATCTGCGCGCCGTAGTGCTCTCCCGAAGCCTCGCCCGCCGATAAAAACACCTTCTTAGCAGCCACTGTCACGATGCCAAGTCTAGCTTGCCGCCGTTCGGAGGATGCGTCACCCTTGGATCACACCCAGCAGCGAGCCGTGAAGTATGACAGCAGCGAAAAAGCAGACCCCGACCAAGCGCCCGCCCGGAACTCTCTCGAAGCAGACCGGCAAGGAATCTGTCGCAAAAAGGAACCCAGCTTCCGCCGGCACCGCACGGAACTTCCGAGCCCTGCTCGAACCGGACCACACCAGCCTCAAGTGGGTGATAGCCCGCATTCCCTTCGACATCGCCGAGACCTGGACCACGATGCGTCGGCTCCGCGTCCGAGGCGAGATCAACGGTTCTCCCTTTCGCACCTCGCTCTTCCCGCTTCCCGGAGGCCAGCCCCGCCACTTCCTCCTCGTCAATAAGCGCATGCAGACCGCCGCCGGTGTCTCTGTAGGCATGCACGCCGACATCCTCCTCGAACCCGATCTCGTGGAACGCCCCGCCGCTCTCCCCCCTGAGCTCAAGGCTGCCCTTCAAGGCGATCGCAAGCTCCTCCGCTACACCGAGGCGATGAGCGAGTCCACCCGCCGGGAGATCGGCAAGTGGATCGAAGGAGTCAAGAGCCCGGACGCGCGTTGCCGGCGGGCAGCCCAGATGGCGGAACGTCTTCTGCTGGCCCTGGAAGGGGAGTTCCAGACCCCGCCCATCCTTGAAGCGCTCTTCGCGAACAACCTCCGGGCACGCGCCGGCTGGCAAGCCATGACCCCCACCCAGCGCCGCTCCCACCTACTCGGCATCTTCTTCTACCAGGCCCCCGAGGCCCGCACCCGCCGCGCCGAGAAGGCTGTCGAGCATGCGTTTCGCATCGCCGCAAAACCCTAGTCCGTCAGTGCCTTAGTCCGCCGGAATCGCCTCATTCACGGCCGCCGCTCCGCTCCCCATCTCCTGGTCGCGGTACTGCAGCCGGTACAGCTTCCAGTAGAGCCCCCTCTGCAACAGCAGCTCCTGGTGTGAACCCTGCTCTCGCAGCTGCCCCTTGTGCATCACCAGAATCGTCTCCGCCCTCTGGATCGTAGACAGCCGATGCGCGATCAGGACGCTCGTTCGCCCGGTGATCATTCGCTCGAGCGCCGCCCGAACCCGCAGCTCCGTCTCCGTATCGACCGAACTCGTCGCCTCATCCAAAATCAGGATCCCCGGTGCATGCGCCAGCGCCCGCGCAAAGCTGATCAGCTGCTTCTGCCCAGTAGAGAGCGTCGACCCACGCTCCGTCACCGGCTCCGCGAACCCTGCCGGCAGCGTCCGGATAAAGTCCGCCACATTCACATCTTCGGCCGCCCTCTCCATCTGCGCGTCGTCGATCCACTTCGAGCCCAGCCGAATGTTCGTCGCCACCGTCCCCGTAAACAGGAACGGGTCCTGCAGCACCACCCCGAAGCGTCTCCGCAGAGCATTTAGATCTTGCTTCCGCACATCCACGCCATCCACGAGGATCTGTCCCCGCTGCACGTCATAGAAGCGCATCATCAGGCCCGTGATCGTCGTCTTTCCCGCGCCCGTATGCCCCACGATCGCCGCCGTCTCATCCGGCTCGATCACAAAACTCACATCGCGCAAAATCCACTCGATACCCGATCGCACCGAGAGCTCCTCCGCCGGCACCGCTTCGAGCGCGACCCGCTCCTCCTCGGTCAGCCGCTGGTAGGTGAACCACACATTGCGAAACTCGATCCGCCCAAAGTTCGGTCCATCCCGCTCGCCCGCAACCGTCGTCGCCGGCGAGACAATCTCCGGCGCCGTATCCAGCAGCTTAAATACACGTTCGCTCGCCGCCATCGCCGCCTGCAGGATGTTGTACTTCTCGCTCAAATCCATGATCGGACGGAAAAATCTCTGCGCGTACTGCATGAAAGCGATCAGCACCCCCAGCGTCACCGCGCCGTGCAAAACACTCGCCCCACCCCTCCAGATCACCATCGCGATCGCAATGGAACTCAGCAGCTCCACCGCCGGGTAGTAGAGCGCATAAGCCAGAATCGCATCCTTGAACGCGTCCATGTGCTGCCGGTTAATCGCCGCGAAGTCGTCGTACGCCCTCTGCTCCCGGTTGAACAGCTGCACCACCTGCATGCCGCTCACATGCTCCTGCATATAGCTGTTGATGCGCGCAATCGCCGACCGTATTCGCCGGTAGCTCTCCCGCACATGCTTCCGAAAGATCTTCGTCACATACAGAATCGCCGGCAGCACTGACAATGCCAGCAGCGCCAGCGGCCAGCTCATATTAAGCATGATCATCACGATGAACGCGAGCACGAAAACGTCCTCAAAGATCGCCAGCACACCCGCCGTAAACATCTCGTTCAGAGCATCCACATCGCTCGTGACCCGCGTCACCAGCTTGCCCACCGGGTTGCGATCGAAGAACGCCGGCGCCATCCGCTGCAGATGACGGAAAATCTCGCTCCGCATATCGAACATGATCTTCTGCCCGGTCCACTGCATCAGGTACGTCTGCACGAACTCAAGCAGAAAGGTCAACGCGAGGGCTCCAAGGTACAGCAGCCCGATCTGCGAGATGCCCGTGTTCGGATCCCGGCTCAGGTGCCGCGCCAGCCACGAGAGATGCCCCGCCCGCTCGGCAACGCTCGGCGTCATATACGTGTCGACCGCCACCTTCACCAGGTATGGCCCGACCACATCGCTCGCCGCCTTGAACACGATAGCCACCGCGCTAAGCGCCGTCTGCAGCTTGTAAGGTCGCAGATACGTCAGCAGGCGCCGCATCAGACGTCCGTCGTAGGCCTTTCCTACAACGTCCTCATCCTGGCCGGCTGCCTTCGTCTCTTTGCTCGTTGCCTCGTCTTTCGTCTTCTCGGACATCGACCCTCGCCTCTATTCTAGATGCGCCGCCCCCGCCGCCGACTCGTTATCCCCACCCCTCGTCGCCGCCTGACCTCATGAAACAATAAGCTCTCCCGTCATGGACGACCTCGGCCTCTATCTCTCGATCCCGTTCTGCCGCGCCAAGTGCACCTTCTGCAACTTCGCCTCGGACGCCTTCGCCCCTGGCCGCCTTCCCGCTTACATCGATCGCCTCTGCACCGAGATCGCAACCTCCCGCACTCGATCCGCTGACCTTTCCGCGGATCTCTCAGCCCCTGTCGAAACCGTCTACTTCGGCGGCGGAACCCCCAGCCTGCTCGCGCCCGCCGACATCCGCCGCATCTTCTCAAGCCTCCGCGACCAGTTCGCCTTTGTCCCCGACCCCGAGATCACCGTCGAGTGTGCCCCCGGCCAGCTCAGCCCGGCCACCCTCGAGGAGTTCCAGCGCCAGGGAGTCAACCGCCTCAGCTTCGGTGTCCAGAGCTTCGTCGATCACGAGTCCGCAGCCATCGGCCGCCTCCATACAGCGAAGCAGTGCCTCAGCGACATCGAACTCGTCCGCTCCGCCGGGCTTCTGAACCTGTCGCTCGATCTCATCGCCGGCCTTCCTCACCAGACCGAAATCTCCTGGCGCAAATCGCTCGAGACCGCCATCGGTGCCGGCGTTCCCCACCTCAGCATCTATATGCTCGAGGTCGACGACGGATCCCGCCTGGGTCGCGAGGTGCTCTCCGACGGCACCCGCTACGGCGCCCCCTCCACCCCCACCGACGACCAGACCGCAGCCTTCTACGAGATCGCCTGCGATCTTCTGAACCTCTCCGGCATCGCCCAGTACGAAATCTCCAACTTCGCCCGCCCCGGCTTCCACTCCCTCCATAACCTCAATTACTGGCGGCGCAAGCCATACCTCGGCCTCGGTCTCGATGCCCACTCCATGCTCCGCACCTCCAGCGGCGAGATCCGCTTCAGCAACACCGACGACCTCGACGCGTACCTCTTGATCCCGTCGAGCAGCAGGGGGGAAGCCAACTCCCTCAAGCTCTTCACGTCCGTCTGTACCCCTACGCTGTCGGTCGACCGGCTCACGCCCGAAGAAGTTCTCGAAGAGACGCTCTTCCTCGGCCTGCGCATCAACGACGGCCTCAACCTCGGTGATCTCCGCGCCGCCTTCGGCATAGCCGCGCTCGATCAACTCACCCCTGCCCTCACCGAAGCCGCATCGGACGGCCTGCTTTACATCGACCAAAGCACCATTCGCCTCACCGCACTCGGCCGAGTCCTCTCGAACGAGGTCTTCAGCCGCCTGCTCCTCCCAACCCCCGCAACGTAGCGGCCAATCCCAGAGCAACATGGTCACATCCATTCATTCGATCTCTCAACAACGGGAGGTGTCCTGCCATCGCTTCGGCTCAAGGTAGCCCCAGACTTCAGCTTTGGCATTACCCATCTGAAAAAGGTAGCTTCAGGGCTTGCCCAAGGTTCCGCTTCTGCTTCTAGGTAGGCCAAGGCTTCAGCCTTGGGATCAGCTGTCCCCCGGAAAAGGGGGCTTTAGCCCATGGGGTATGCCTCCCTTCAGGCCGCCACGATCTCCCCCGGCCAAAACACATCATCAAAGAATGCAGACTCACGCGCAAAACCCGTAACCTCATCACCAACCAACAGGAGCCACGCCGTGCCCATCGATCTCCGCAGCGACACCGTCACCAGGCCCACTCCCGCCATGCGTCAAGCCATGGCCAGCGCCGAGGTCGGAGACGACGTCTACTCCGAAGACCCCACCGTGAACCGCCTGGAACGCTCCGCCGCTGAGATCTTCGGCAGGGAAGCCGCCATCTTCGTTCCCACCGGAACCATGGGGAATCAGATCGCTATCCGCCTCCACACGGAGCACGGGCAGGAGGTGCTCCTCGAGGCCCGCTCCCACATCCTCGATTGGGAGATGGCCATGGTCTCCGCCTTCTCCGGCTGCTTGCCCCGAACCGTCGCCGCTCCCCGCGGCATCCTCACCTGGGAGCACCTCAAGCCGGCCATCGCTCCCGAAATCTACTACCGCGCCCCCACCGGTCTCATCTGTCTCGAAAACACCCACAACATGGCCGGCGGAACCGTTACGCCGCTTCCCGTGCTCAAAGAGATCTGGACAGGCGCCCGCCAGGTCGACCTGCCCACCCACCTTGACGGTGCCCGCGTCTTCAACGCCGCCGCCGCCCTGAACCTCCCGGTCTCCGACCTCACCCGCGGCTTCGATACCGTCATGTTCTGCCTCTCCAAGGGTCTCGGCGCGCCCGTCGGTTCCATGCTCGTCGGATCGTCCGCCCACCTCCGGGAGGCCCGCGTCTATCGCAAAGCCCTCGGAGGCGGCATGCGGCAGGCAGGCATCCTCGCAGCTGCCGGGCTCATCGCGCTCGAGGAGATGCCCGCCCGCCTTCCCGAGGACCATGCTAACGCTCGCCTGCTCGCCGAAGCCGTCGCTCAAAGCCCTTCCGTTGAGATCGATCTGGAAGCCGTCCAGACCAACATCGTCATCTTCTCGCTCAGGGAGAAGGCAAGCGCGCCCGCCTTTGTCACCGCATTGAAGGCAGGTGGCGTCCTTGCGAGCGCCATCGGTCCGCATGCGGTCCGGTTCGTCACCCACTTCGACGTCTCCCGTGGTGATTGCCAGAAGGCGGCTCAACTCGCTGTCCAGCAGCTCGATCGCATGTCCCAGACCGCTGTGGCCGTGGCGTAAGTGCTCTCCGGGATTGGTAGAATTAGAGCAGGGATCGAGAGAAGGAAACTCCTCGCAAGGGCTCGGGTACAGAACCGTTAGGCTCAAGCCTTCTAAAATCTATACTTTGCCCGTAAACCTATATTTTTGAAGAGTTTGCCGACGCCTTTTCCGTAAAATTAACATTCCAGATACTTTAGGGCGATGTACCCGGGGGGGGTACACTGCGACCACCCAGTGCAGAACGATGGCGGGAGCCACGGTCAGGAAATCCACCGCTGCGCCACACTGTTCATCGTACGTTCGCAAAGGACGGTTAGCCTCACTCGTAATCGCCAAATCGGAAGATCATCCCCACAAACTCTGAGGACGCCACGTTGAGTCAGACCATCTTTGTGCTGGAGGACGACGCCGATATCTCCCGGCTCGTTCAGTACCACCTGGAAGCCGCCGGTTACACCGTCCGCCCGTATCTCACGCAGGGCTCCATCGTCGCCGATGCCGAGCGCCAGTCCCCCGCCCTCTTCCTCCTCGACATCATGGTGCCCGGAGGAGATGGCCTGGACCTCTGCCGCCGCCTCCGGCAGAACCCCTCCCTCTCCATCATCCCCATCATCTTCCTCACCGCGCGCGCCGCCGAGAACGATCGCGTTCACGGCCTGGAACTGGGTGCCGACGACTACATCACCAAGCCCTTCGCCACCCGCGAACTCCTCGCCCGGGTCAAGGCCGTGCTTCGCCGCTTCGAGCGCCCCAGCACCCCCTCCACCGTCCGCTTCGAGCAGATCGAGATCGACGCCAGCGCCATGCAGCTTCGCGTCTCGGGCCATCTCGTCACGACGACAGCGACCGAGTTCCGCCTGCTCGACTACCTGGCCCGCCACCCCGGCCGGGTCTTCAGTCGCGATCACCTCCTCGACGCCGTCTGGGGTGACGCGCGCTTCGTAACTCCCCGCTCCGTTGACGTTTACGTCCGGCGCATTCGCGAAAAGATCGAGACCGATCCCGAATCACCTCGCTATCTGAAGACCATGCGCGGCGCCGGGTACCGGTTCGAAATTCCAAAGACGACCCTTGCCGAATCGGAAGTAAGCTAGGGAGACGGTCGGAGCTCGCTCCCCAACCCTCCCCCGAAAACCCCGATGAGCCGCAGCCTCTTCTTCGCCTTCTTCGTCCGTCTGGCCTTCGCGATGGCCCTCATTGTGGCCCTCCGCGTTTGGATTGTGCCCCGTGGATGGATCCTGGCGACCCTGCTGGTTCTCGCCTGGGCGTCGCTCAGCGCCTACCTCCTCTCCCGCTCCGTTCGAAACAGCATCATTCCGCTCCAGACCGCGGCAATCACTCTGGCGCAACGCGCGGGAAGCACTCCAGACCGGTCGGCAGAGAGGTCTAGCCGCTCCGCCGACCCGCCGGATCGGCCGACCGCCGCACTCGCCGCGAATCTCGCGGACAGCATACTCGACCAGCGCTTCAGCGACTTCGACTCCCTCGCTCGTTCTCTCGCTCGTGCCTCTCGCGAGGTGCAGCATGCGCTGGATGAGATCTCGACCAGTCGCCACGAGCTCGAGGCCATGATCGACAGCCTTCAGGACCCCGTCGTCGCTGTAGATCCCGCTGGCCGAATCCAGTGGTCGAACCAGCGTATGCAGCGCCTCATCTCCTCCGGAAACACGGCAACCTCGATCAGCAACGCCGTTCGTATTGGTCAGTCACTGGTCCAGACCGTCCGTGATCCCGATGTACTCGAGTGCGTTCGTTCCGCCATCGAGCAGAGATCCTTCTGTCAGCGGCGCACGACCTCTCTCGTTCCGGGCCGGATCTTCGAGGTCAACGCGTCCCCTATGCCGTCCGGTGGTGCCGTCGCCCTCATCCATGACGTCACCCGCATGGAGCAGGTGGAGCGAACTCAGCGGGACTTCGTCGCCAACGTCTCCCACGAACTCCGCACGCCCCTCACCTCCATTAGCGGCTATGTCGAAACCCTGCTTGACCACGAGAGCTCGATCGGCCCTCAGGCTCGCAGCTTTCTCGGCATCATTCTGAAGAACGCCACACGCATGAACCGGCTCACCGAAGATCTCCTCACCATGGCTCGCGTCGAATCCTCGGAACTGAAGCTCAACCCGGTTCCGATACCGGCGGATGCCCTGGTGCGCGACGCCGTTCAGGCTATGGCAGGTTCAGTGCAGGACTCCTCCGCCGTTCTCGAGATGGCGCAAGTCTGCTCCGTAAAAGTCTGGGCGGACGCTGACGCCGCATTCCAGGTCCTCTCGAATCTGATCGAAAATGCGATGAAGTACGGCCGCGATCGCTCGACCGGGGTCGCCCGCGTTGTAGTCAGTGGCCGCTTCGTCACGCATCCGTCCCCTTCCGTTGAGTTTTCCGTTCGGGACTTCGGCCCGGGTATAGCCTCGGAGCACCTGCCCCGGCTGTTCGAACGCTTCTATCGTGTCGATAAAGCCCGCTCGGTCGAGTCTGGAGGAACCGGTCTCGGTCTGGCGATCGCCCTTCATATCCTGCAAGCGCAGGGAGGGACGATAAGGGCTGAAAGCGAGCTGAATGCAGGCAGCAACTTCCTCTTCACTCTTCCAATCGCCCCGGAGACCTGACCAGCAGCGTCACGGATCCCAGAGCCCCGCAATTTCGCGTGCATTTCTCGGCGGTGTAACTTTCCCGTAACACGATCCAACGACACTGTCTGGGTGTCCCCAACCCCGAAAATAAACTTCAGCGTCAGCACGTTCAGGAGCTCTTCCGTGAGATTTTCTTGTCTAGTGGCCGGCATTCTTGGCCTATCCTCAGTCGCCTCCATCGCGCAAAATATCAACGGCGCGGGCGCTACCTTTCCGAATCCGGTCTACTCCAAGTGGTTCACCGAGTACAGCCGGGTCGATCCGAATGTCCATATCAACTACCAGCCGATCGGTTCGGGGGGAGGTATTCGCCAGGTGTCCGAAGGCACGGTCGATTTCGGCGCGACCGACGGCCCGATGAGTGACGAGCAGATCAACAGCGCTAAGGTCAAGACCATGCACATTCCCACCGTGCTCGGCGCCGTTGTCCCCGTCTACAACATCCCGGGCGTGAACAAGGACCTCAACTTCTCGGACGACGTGATTGCCGACATCTATCTTGGCAAGATCACCAAGTGGAACGACGGCCGGCTCGCGAAGGATAACCCTGGCGCCAACTTGCCCGACAAGCCGATCCTTCCCGTCTACCGTTCGGATGGTTCCGGCACCACCTACATTTTCACCGACTTCCTGTCGAAGGTCAGTCCTGACTTCCAATCCAAGGTCGGCAAGGGCACCTCGGTTAAGTGGCCCGTTGGAATCGGCCAGAAGGGCAACGAGGGTGTGGCCGGCATGGTTCGGCAGTCCCCCTATTCCCTCGGCTACGTCGAGTTGATCTACGCTCTGCAGAACAAAATGGCGTTTGGTTCGGTCAAGAACTCCTCCGGCAAGTTCGTGCGCGCGACGATCGGCGGGGTCACCGATGCAGCGGCTGCTGCGGCCAAGACCATGCCCGCGGACTTCCGCGTCTCGATCACCAACGCCGCCGGTCCGACCTCCTACCCGATCTCGAGCTTCACCTGGCTGTTGATCCCGGTTCACTCGACCGATCCCGCCAAAGCCAAGGCGCTGCAGGGATTCCTCACCTGGATGCTCGACCACGGCGAGTCCGAGGTCGCCGATCTCAGCTACGCACCGCTGCCCAAGCCGGTCCAGGATTCGGTTCGACGAGCGATCGCACAGGTCAAATAGTCACGTCCCGGGGGCACGACTTCAAGAGGGGTCGTGCCCACGCATAAGGTTTGGATCCACTCGTCCGGTTCCGGCGCCGCCTACGATACAAAAAGCTCCGCCAACTGCATCTCAACGAGAGCGCTTGTGTCTTTTATTTCCAGAATGACCACTGAGATTAAGTCCAGGTCCGCTATGCCGCCTCTGAATACCGTGCCAGCCGCGACCGAGCCGTCTCTGCCGCCCGAAGCCACGCCTGCACCTCCTTCGGCAATCCGCGCCTTTCTCAACTCCCGGCCCAGCGGCAACATCGCAGACCGCAGTTTTGCCGGTCTGATGCTTTTCTGCGCGTCCTCCATCTTCGCGATCGTCGCCTTTATCCTCATCATCCTCGTGGTTCGATCGCGGCTAACGCTGCACCAATTCGGGTGGCACTTCTTTGCTCGTTCGGCGTGGGATCCGGTCAGCGGCGACTTCGGCGCGCTGCCCTTCATCTACGGCACCCTTGCCACTTCGATGCTCGCCCTCATCATCGCAGTTCCGCTCGCTCTTGGTGTCGCCGTCTTCATCACGGAGCTCTGCCCCCGGCCGCTGCGCGCACCCATATCGTTCCTCACAGAGCTGCTTGCCGCGATCCCTTCCGTTGTCTACGGTCTGTGGGCGGTCTTCGTTCTCGTTCCCATCATGCGCGATCAGCTCGGACCCTTCCTGGTCAAGTTCTTCGGCTGGACCAATCTCTTCAGCGGAACCAACTTCGGTGTCGGCCTGCTTACGGCGTCGATCATCCTCGCCATCATGATCCTTCCCATCATCTCGTCGCTTACCCGCGACATCATGCTTGCCGTGCCCAATTCACAGCGCGAGGCGGCGCTCGCCCTCGGAGCCACCCGGTGGGAGATGATCCGCATCAGCGTCCTGCGCAACTCGCGCATCGGCATCGTCGGCGCCGTCATGCTCGGTCTGGGCCGGGCACTCGGTGAAACCATGGCCGTCACCATGGTCATCGGCAACCATCCCAGTATCGGTGGATCTCTTTTCTCGCCCGCGAACACGCTGGCGAGCGTCATCGCCGGCGAGTTCTCCGAAGCCACCGGCGATCTCTACCTCTCCGCCCTGATCGAAATCGGCCTCGCCCTCTTCCTCGTAACCATCGTCGTCAATGCCATCGCCCGCCTTATGGTATGGGCCGTCACCCGCGGTGCGCCGCCGAGGGTTGCATAAGCATGAGCACACCACCGATCCCAACGCCCTCGCAGACACTCGAGCCAGCGCCGTCCAGCAGCCCGATCGCGCGCTCTCCCCTCCGTCTCTCGAGCGGGAATCGCATCCGCCGTACGGCGATGAACTATTTCGTGTCGGGCCTTGCTGTTCTGGCGACGATTGCGGTGATCACCCCACTGATCGCGATCCTTGGATATCTCCTCTACAAGGGCGCAAGCTCGCTCAACCTGGCCTTCTTTACCCACATCCCGGCACCCGTCGGCGAGGCCGGAGGTGGCATGGCAAACGCGATCATAGGCTCCGGCATCATCCTCGCCCTGGCTAGCCTGATGGGCATTCCAATCGGCATCGCTGCTGGCCTCTACCTCGCCGAGTTCGGACGCGGTACAGCGATTGCGGCTGCGATTCGCTTCACCGCGGACGTTCTGAACGGTGTCCCCTCGATCGTGATGGGCATCTCCATCTACGCTCTTGTCGTTCTGCATCAGAAGCACTTCTCCGCCTTCGCCGGTGGCGTTGCCCTCGCGATCATGATGGTTCCGACCATCACGCGCACCACCGAGGAGATGCTTCTCATCGTTCCAAACTCCGTCCGTGAAGCCGCACTCGGCCTCGGCGTTCCCAAGTGGCGCACCGCAATCTCCATCTCCCTGCGTACCGCTTCCCCCGGCATCATCACTGGCTGCATGCTTGCCTTCGCCCGCGTCGCCGGCGAGACCGCACCTCTGCTCTTCACCGCATTTGGCAACCAGTTCTGGTCCTTTCACCTCAACGAGCCCATCGCCGCCCTCCCCCTGCAGATCTTCATCTATGCGATATCGCCCTACGACGAGTGGCATCGCCTTGCATGGGCTGGCGCTCTCGTTCTCATCGTTCTCATCATGGTCTCGGTTACACTCGTCCGCATCTTCGCCGGACGCGGCGTTCTGAAAGGAACTACCTAGTGGGCGTCGGAATCAATGTCGAAGATCTCAACGCGTGGTACGGCAAGAACCATACGCTGCAGGACATCAATCTCAAAATCCCGGCCAACCACGCCACAGCGCTTATCGGTCCCTCGGGTTGCGGCAAGTCAACCTTCGTTCGCTGTCTCAATCGCATGCACGAGACCACCCCAGATGCACGTGCCACCGGCACCGTGATGATGGGCGATCTCGACATCTACAAGGACGCGTCCCCCGTCGAGATCCGCCGTCGCGTGGGAATGGTCTTTCAGCGACCTAATCCCTTTCCAACGATGTCGATCTACGACAATGTCGCCAGCGGTCTCAAGCTTAACGGCTTCCGCAATCGCCGCGTCCTCGATGAGACGGTAGAGCATTCGCTAAAGCAGGCAGCTCTCTGGGAAGAGGTGAAGGACGATCTCCGCAAGAAATCCGGCGCTTCGCTCTCAGGAGGCCAGCAGCAGCGCCTCTGTATAGCCCGCGCTCTTGCGGTCGATCCCGAAGTGATGCTTATGGATGAGCCCGCCAGTGCTCTCGACCCGGTCTCAACCTCCAAGATCGAGGACCTCATCTTTCAACTCAAAAGCCAATACACGATCGTCATCGTTACGCACAATATGCAGCAGGCCGCTCGTGTGGCAGAGAATACCGGCTTCTTCCTCTCCGGTAAGATGGTCGAGTTCGATTCGACCCATAAGATCTTCACGAATCCCAAAGATAAACGAACAGAGGATTACATCACGGGGAGGTTCGGTTGAAGATGCGCATCAAGTTTCACCAGAGCCTCGACGATCTCAAGGAGCGATTACTCGTCATGGCCGGAATGGCCGAGCAGGCCATCCAACGCTCGATCGAGGCTTACACCACCCGCGATCCGAACCTGTGCGAACTCGTCTTCCGCTCTGAGCCGGCTATCAACCGGCTCGAGCGCGAGATCGATCAGATGGCGCTCGACCTCCTCGCGATGGAACAACCCATGGCCATTGACCTTCGCTTTATCTTGTCGGTGATCCGCATCAACGCCGACCTCGAGCGCGTCGGGGATCAGGCCGTCAACATCGCCGTGCGTGTCCGGGAAATGGGCGCCTTTGCCAATATCGATCTTCCCGTAGACATCCCTAAGCTCGCCTCCCTTGCCTCAGCGATGGTCCGAAAGGCTCTCCAGGCGTTCATCGAGGCCGACGCTGAGCTCGCCCGATCCGTCCTGACCCTCGATGATCAGGTCGATGAGATGAACGACGCCGCCTTCTACTCTCTCTCCAATCTCATCAAGGAGAACCCGGCCTTAACACCTCAATCTCTCAACGCCCTCATCATCTCTCGCAACCTGGAGCGCGTTGGCGACCACGCCACCAACATCGCGGAGGATGTCATCTTCTGGGTTCGCGGCTTCGACGTCCGCCACAACAGCATCACCGACTAGGTTTTCGCGCAGCCGGAGCGAATCAGGTAAGAGTGTTAGGGATCCACCAGATGAGTCGGCCTAGCATTGGATACCACAGCCCTACCCGCACTTGCGTCATCCCGCTGGCGCGCGCATAGTCCTCCATCTGCCCCAGATACCTCGCCTGCTCCCGCTCCAGAAACGCGTCTACACCCTCTGCCCCGTGCGAGCCGGTCTTGTAATCAACAATCCAGAAGCACTCGGAACCCTCCGCCCCGGGTGAAGCTCCAGCCCAAAAGACACGGTCCATCCGAACTTTGCGCGAGCGCTCGGCAACCACGGTCAATGCATACTCGCTTCGCGCATTGCCCCCCGCCCCGACAATCCATCGTCCGATCGCGTCCTTCAGCGTGTTCGACAACGCCACTACGACGCGGCCTGCCAGGGCTTCAACCATCGCTGGGGGCAGACCGTCTCCTCGCATCATCGCGGCTGCTCGTCCCCTCCATCCAAGCACCTCCGAGGCTAGCGCCCCGGCATCCTCTCCCTCAGCCAGACGCCTCGCCACAAGCTCCAGGAAAGCGTGCACCGCATTTCCAAAACTTCGTGCGGCAAACGATCCCTCCGGCCGATTGGACCTTGGCTGCGCTCGTTCAACCTCTTGCTCCGGCTGCGATCGTCGGCGAGCAAACCGAGCCAGGGGATCGAACTCGACGGGCAGCCGCTCCAGCATCGCAGGGCGTGCCAGATCGTCCTCATCGTCGACCGCGGCTGCCGCTAGGGCCAGCCCCTCGAAGGGCAGGGTCTGCGCAGATGGCGGGATCGGCTTGGCCTCTCTAAACCGCACCTCTGCGGCCGGCCATGCTGCTTCCAAAAGGCTCCCGCTTTCCGCCTTCACGAGGCCGTCTTTCAGCACGTTGGCAGTGCCGAATAAGTGCAGCTCCTCCCGCGCCCGCGTACATGCAACATAGAAAAGCCTTCTTCGCTCCGCCGCCTCTCGAGCGGTGCGAATGCCCCTCAGCCATGTATTCAGAGCCGCCGACTGTTCCCCTCTTCCCGCAATGGGCGCCAGCAGTACCCGAGCTGCACCCTCGTCGCCGCCGCCCACGATCTCTTCCCATTCGAGCAAGCGGCTCCGCGCGGGAGGCGCCTTCCGCTCCAGCTCGGGCACCATCACCACATCCCACTCCAGCCCCTTTGCTCCATGAATCGTAACCAGATCGACGGCCTCCGGATGATTCTCGACAGCCGCATAGAGCCGATGCATCGTGCGATCTAGGTGTTCCAGATCTACGCCGCCAGTCTCGCGATCGAGTTCGTCCAGCAGCTTCAGATACTGCAGTGCGTTGGCCAGTGCGCCAGTCGAGAGCGCCGCATCTCCGCCAAGAGATCTCCACGTTCGCTCCACCAGCTCGGGAACGCGAAGTCTTGATCGTCGCTCCATCGCTGCCTGCAGCACTGGCCAGACTCGCTGCAGTCGAGCGACGGCGTCCACCGTCAGCAGATCTCCGCGTCTGGCTACGAGGTCCCATACCGTCGACTCGGCAAAGTCCCGGTTGTCCTCACCGGCGAGTACGTGCAGGTCGGATAGCCCGAGCCCGCACCAGGGCGCGTGGAGCACCGCCCACCACGCCACTCGGTCAGCCGGATGCTTCAAAGCTCGAGTAAGGGCCAGGAGGTCCAGCACCTCTCTCTGCTCTCTCAACGATTCCACCTTGATCGCTCGGAAGGGAACCGCGCCGCACCCCTTATCTTCCTTCAGCGCAGCGACAATAGCTCGCAGCTCGCGTCGAGAACGGACCAACACCGCCAGCTTCCACGGATCGGTTCTTCCATCTGGAAGCGGCCGCGCTCGCCATCGCTCAGCAATGGCACGCACCGCCTTTGCTTGGCGCACCGCGGATCGCCGCTTGAAGCCGCCGATCTCCAGCTGTCCACCACCTGCCACGGCTGCGTGCCATGCAATTCCACCATCGCCCTCAATCCCGCTCGTCTCAGCCCGCACCGCCTGCGCCGCCACGAACGGCACATCATCAACACGCGGACCCGAAGGAAAGATCTGCCCGAACTGGCCGTTGAAGCCGTGCACAAGACCAGCCTGCGACCGGAAGTTCGCCGTAAGTCGTAGACGCCCAAGCCTCAGCTCGCCTATGCGCTCCGTCCGCATCGTTGCGACAAATCGCTCCACCCGCGCCTGTCGGAAGAGATAGATGGACTGCTTCGGGTCGCCCACCAGAAACACCGTCTTTCCCTCATCGTTCCATTCCTCTGTCAGCAGTCCAATCAATTCGTACTGCGCGCTGGAGGTGTCCTGCATCTCGTCTACCAGGAGATGCCGAAGCTCCATGCCGAGCGTAGACTCGTACCCTTCAAGGCCTCGCTCCTGCCGGAGTGCCGCTCTCGCCAGAAGAGCGGGTTCCGCGAAATCGCATCCACCTCGCTCCGCGAAGACGAGCTGCAACTCGGCAAGCGCTCGGCTCAGCACGCGGAAGAGAGCCTTCGCAACCAGCCACTGCTCTTCTGGATAGCGGGCGGGTGGCAGACTGTTGAAGCGCTTAATCGCAGGCAGAACTCCGTCCTGATCCTGCAAACTCGCGATCAGCCCCTTTATAGAAGGGGTATGCCGGTTATCCCACGTGAATCGCAGCCAGTCACTGCGGAAGCCCGCTCTCCAATCTCCATCGGCCTTCACCAGGAGGTGGATCAGAGCTTGCCAGTGCTCCAGATGATCGAGGGCCTCTCCGGGGGTCCTCGTCAGCCCCGCGCAAACGGCCATCGGAGATGGTCCTTCTCCGTAACCCGGAGCATCTCCCATCTCGGCCGCCAACACCGTGATCTCCTGAAGCGTGCTCTCCGGTATGGCTTGCGCCAGGTCCGACAAGCCCCGGCAAACCTCCAACTCCAGAACTCGATCCAAACGACGGTGGACCCGCTCTTCCAACCACTCCTCGGTCAACTCCTCACGTCCGAGCGGAACCAGCTCTCCCCATTGATCACGCGCGGCCAGCATCTCCGCAATCAGCGCCTCGCAGTCGGTGACGCTTCCATCCCGATGAAGAAGCATCATGCGCAGAGCGTCGTTCAACAGAAGATCATGCCCACCCAACTGCATCAGCGTCCGGCGACCAGCCTCACGGTACATTGCTTCAGGCTGCTCGACCGGCGTCCCGCCACCACCACCGCCGCTCGTTACCGGTAGAGCTCGCACGATCTCCGCGCAGATACTGTCGATGGTTCGAATGTTGAGTCTCCGCGGAGATTCCAGCAACCCCCATGCCCTCTCCGCGTCTCGCCGGAGTACCGCTTCCGCCAACCTCCGCGTCGTCTGATCAAACGCGCTCTTCGCTTCCGTTCTGGCCGCCGCTCCTTCCAAGTGCGAGATCACCCGCTGGTGCATCTCCTCGGTCGCGGCCGTTGTAAAGGTGATCGCCAGCACCTGCTCCGGTCGTTCCACATCGGCTGCCGCCAGTAGCTTTAGATAACGCTGAATCAGCAGGCCAGTCTTTCCCGAACCGGCCGGTGCCTCCACGATCCAGGATGCACCCACATCCAGCGCCCGTTCCCGCTCCTTCCAATCAGGCGGCGACCCGGCCGGAGCTGTCTCAGCAATCGATCGCGGATCGACGGCCAGAATGCCACGCAGCGGCATCTCGATCAGTTCAGCCAAGGGTGCCGTCCTGTGCCTCGTCGTCGCCGTCCATCTCTCCCAATAACGAGGCGTCTAAACGACATAACATCCGCTGTTCGCAGCGCTGGCATGTCCCGGGATAGTCCTTTGGGCTCACCCGTGCATCTCCGCAGGCGAATTCCTCAGCCAGTCTTTCCAGCACCTCACGCCAGCGATCTACCTGCGCCTCAAACGTGTTCGCTTCCATGCGGCCCAGCCTGCCAGGAAGAAGGCCCTCACGCGCTGCGAACCCATGGAGTCGCGCACCTTCGCCCGCTCGAACGCTGCCAAATGCGACGCCTCCCAGCTCCATGCGACCTGAGCCGTCCTGTGAATCTTCGACCGCCCTCGACTCTCTGCCTTGGCGATTCGCCAGAATCGCATACAAGGGAACCTGCGGTGCATCGGGTCTCTCGCCCAGCCAGTCTGCTGACCTCGCCGCACCAGTCTTATAGTCGATCAGCACCTGCGCTTCGTCCACCATATCGACGCGGTCCACGCGTAGCTGTAATAGCAACGGTCCCACTCTCACATCCCGCAGCTCCTGTTCCTTCTGCATAACGGTAAATGCCGGACGCGCCCTCTCCACCTCCAACCATCGTTCCAGCAGCCGTTGGAGCCGCTCGCGCTGTGTAAGCAGGTAGGCTTCGTCCCACACTCCGTCGCTTGTTGGCTGGGCTCTCCTCAGTCCCTCGTCGATAGCCCGCGCAAGCGCCGTCTTTTGCTCCTCGACACTCATTCCAATCAACTGCGCTTGCGACGTCACCTCGGTCCAGAAGCATTCGAGTGCCGTATGCACCGCAATTCCACTCTCCCTCGCACCCAACCCTAGAGGTCTCCCCTCCAGTTTGCTTGACCACAGCCGCTGCTCCGCGAAGGCACGAAAGCCGCAGGCGGCTTGCAGCTCAAGGACCCGCACTCCCCCGCTCACGACGCCATCCGGCAATGGCCGGATCTGCCCCGCATCCTCCATCCACTCCACCCGCACGGCTTCGCGCTCCGGCGCCGTTCCTGCAATCTCACCGATGTCCATCTGCTCCAGAGCCAAAGTACGAACGATGGCCGATGCCCTCTGCCGTCTCTCGCCGGAAGCGTGTGCGAAACTCACCACCACCTCGCGCCCGCTTGCAATAATTCGCTCGGTTATCTGCCTCGCATGATCGAGGTCACGCGCGATCTCCGCTCCAGGCATACCCAGATCTCTCTGCAGCTCCCACGGAAGAAGTGGCAGCGATCCCATCCTCGGCGGCCAGCTCAGCTCTCCGGCACGGAGAAACCACACTGCGTCAAACTCACTTCCCGCCGCTTCGAGCGGTCCCATCACCTGCACCGGCGCAGATCTTGACTCTGGCGCGAATAGGGTCTTCCGCGCGATTCGCTCAACAGCTTTTAGAGCGTCGGCATATTCCACCGTCTGGCCCTGAAAGTCCAGAGTGGAAACCGCATCGAGCGCGCTCTCCCAACGCACCCTGAGCTGAAACTCTTCACTGGTCTCTACGCCCCCACTGCCCCATCCGGCTTCCGTGAGCAGATTACGAAATCCCTGTGCCCACCCGCCGTAGCTCTGCACAATCCCACTAAACTTCCCGGCCAACTGTTCCATTCGCCGCAAAGCACCAAGCGTTGCCGGCAACTTTGCCGACCTCTTCGATCCCGCGATCTTCCGCGCCACAGTGGCAATCGTGATCTCCGGGCGCAGCATCCTCGACCGCCGTAATTCGAAGGCATCGAACTCCGCTCGCGTCTCAAGTTCACTCCCTTCGGCCGTCGAACTCTGGCCCGCGAAGTAGTCCGAAACCAGCAGAGCGCTCACACGGTCAACCGGCAGAGCGCCCGCCGACCATCGCAGAAGCTCAAGTGCTACCAAGGTCATGGGCACCTCTGCCAGGGTTCGACCAAGTGAGAACTCGTACGGAGCTGCTGCCTCGTTTGCCGAAATCGACTCCAGCTCCGGAGCCAGGATCTCCCGAAAGACTCGCTCTATACTCGCTCGCTCCGCTGCCACGTCCGGCACAATCACACCAAGATGTACTCGGGGGTCATGGTCCAGCCAGGCCGACGCCCAGCGTGCACAGGACCGCAACTCGTCTCCATCATCAGTCGCCCCAGTCAGCAGTATCCTTCCCTGAGTCACTCCCGCACCAGCGTTCGACACCATCGTTCCAGCAGATCGCAGCGCTTCCACCAGGCGTTCCTGCATCGGTGTCATCCAGTCGAACCCCAACAGGAGTAAATCGCTCGCCGGGAGCCGCAGCTCCCCATTTTTCAGCGCCTCTGCAAGGAAGGCCTGGAGACCGGCTATCGTCAGCAACCCCTCTGCCGCGCATCGTTCCTCGAAGCGTCCCACCCATCGAGCAAACGCGGCAGTATCGGTGCTCTCGTTCCCCTGGCGCAGCAGAGCGGAGATCCTCCCGGGTTTGCCCTTGCGTGTCCGTGGCGGTTCTGCGTAGTCACACAGTCTCGCCCAGGTGTCGGCCGCGATCTCCGCCAGCCCGTCCCCACCACGCAGCCGCCCCGCCTCTTCGTCGCTCGCGAGAACTCCTTGCCACACGGCATGTTCCTGAAATTCATTCAGCAGCAACACCTGCGTCTGCCCCTCCAGCAGCATCTGGCGCCACAGGGACGTCATCCACGCAGACCAGCTCATCACTGCGGCCGGCTCCCATCTGTTCTCCCCACTCGCCTGCAGCATCTCGTCATAGTCGCGGCGCAAGGTTCGCGCTGCCCGCTCATTCGCCGTGAGTACTATCGCCCCGCGCCCTAAAGCCTCTCGGATCTCCTCCCGGACCACCTGCGCACCCGTCACCCGTTCCATTCTCTCGTTATACGCCCGTGTTCCGCCTGGCAAAACTCATCCCCAGCAGACCGATAGCAGCAACCAGAGGAATAGCGAGTGCCGCGTGTAGACTGTTCGCCCTGGTGGACACCACACCCATCATCCACGGCAGCGTCGCTGCACCCAAACCGCTCACGGCGATCACGACTCCAGCCTGCCTCGCGCGGGGCCCCTCTCCCATCAACAGCGAAAACGTCACCGGAAACCATGGTGCCAGGCTAAGTCCAAGCATCACCGTACACACCGCAATGCCGATCGCCGTATGGGCGACGGCCAGCCCCGCCGTCAGCAGGACCGTAAGCGCAAGCGATATCTGTAGGACGACTCGCTCCGGCGCTCGCAACAGCAGCAGGGAAGAGCCCGCACGTCCCGCAGTCAGGCTAAGCCACAGCAGCAAGGTGGTGTACTCACTTAGAGCCAGAGTTCTGGTTCCGTACCGCAAGGCGTACGTGGTCAGCCATCCGCTCAGACACGTCTCCAATCCTCCATAGAGGAACAGCATGGCCATAAAAAGGACCAGCACCTTCCTTGGTAGTCCAGAGGTTCCATGGGCATCACTCCGTAGCACCCTTGTCTCAGCATCTGCACCGCGCATCTGCACCGCCATCCCTGCTCCACACAGTAGAAACAGCAGGGCAAACCACGTCAGCAGCTCAGACAAGGCAAACCGAGGCGTCAACCAGGCGGTTAGCAAAGGCGCCAGCATAGCGCCTAGACTCCAAAAGAAATTGAGCAACGCCAACGCAGCTGCCCGCCTCTCTTTAAATCTCTCACCAGCCAAGATGTTGACCGCTGTAATTGAGTGACCCAGGCCAAAGCCAGCCACCACCAGACCTGTACACGCCATCAAGAGTCCCGGGGAAACGGCAAAGCAGCCGATGCCAGCGGCCGCGGCGCCCATCCCGATCAGAAGACTGCGCCGCAACCGCCAGGAGACACTTACCCCACCCAGAAACGCCCCGCAAAACTGCGCCATCAGCAAGAGCCCGCTCTGCTCATCTCGCAGGGCCCAGTGTTTCGTCAGCAGAGGCAGAAGCGGTCCCAGCATCGCGGTTCCCAAACCAGTCAGAATGAAAGCGAAGTGCATGAGGGTCGCCGACGGAAGCGGCGACATCGCTCCAACAACCTCCTTGTCTCTCACCATCCTCGCCTCCAGCTCCACCGGTCGGCCCACTCACAGCCGCAAAGCCATTATCATCATCAAAGGGGGTACCGCTCGTGCGCCTGCATCACTTGCTGCTGTCTGTCGTTGCTCTTACGTTGGCAGGTTGTCGGCCGTCACCTTCGCCAGCTCCTCCCAGAACCGAATCGCCGGCTGCCACAAGCTCGGAGACGAGCACTGCCGATACGCGAAGCTACCCCGTTCGCGGCCGAGTCGTCGCGATCCATGGGCCCGACCTTGTGCTCGATCACGAGGCGATCCCAGGGTTTATGGATGCCATGACTATGTCCTACAAACTCAAGGACCCAAGTATTGTGTCCGAGTTGCATGCTGGAGACCGGATTACCGCAAACCTCCTGGTCCACAAAGACCCGGATGGCTTCAACAACGAGCTTCTCGACAATATTGTCATCACCGCCCAGGCGAAGCCCGACTACAAGCCCGCTGTCCAGTACCATGTGCCTGTCGCTGGAGACATTGTTCCCAATTTCTCCTTTGTGAACCAGAGTAATCGAGTGATCCACCTCAATCAGTTTCGTGGCCGCGCTGTTCTCATGACCTTCATCTACACACGGTGCCAGCTCTCTGATTTTTGCCCCCGCATGAGTCACAATTTCGCGGATATTGACAAGGCTCTTGCATCAGACTCCAAGCTCTACAAAGAGACTCATCTCCTGAGCATCTCCTTCGATCCGGCCTACGACACCCCACAGGTGCTCCGGAGCTACGGCGGTGCTTACACCGGTCGCTTCACTCTGGAGACCTTTGGACACTGGGACTTCGCCGCTCCGCCCGAGGATGAACTCGCGCGTCTTACTCAATTTTTCGACGTAGGCATGACGCCGGGCGACTCCAAATCCCTGACGCACTCGCTTTCTACCATCCTGATCGGAAAGGACGGCAAAGTCGTGGCCTGGTATCCCTCAAACGACTGGCAGACATCCGATGTTCTGGCCAAACTTAAAAACGCTGCAGCCGCTGCTTAGTCGGCATAGAGGAATGCCTTAGCTTCTTAGGAAGCGAAACGACCGCCTCGCGAGAGCATGGACGAGACTATCTCGTGACTATCGGTATCCAGTGATTAGCTTTGCAGCTAACTCGTCGGCGCCAACCTTTTCGGCAAGGCTGAATACCGCGTGGTTGAGGGGCCAGCGCGGAGTCGATGAGAAGATCTTCTTGTATCTATTTATCTTGGGATTGTAGGTCCAATCCGACTCCATGGTGGACCGGAGAATCTCCACAGAATGCGGCGTGTGAACCGGCAGCACCGGGATGAACGCAACCGGAAAGTAAGGCATATCATTGAATAATTTGCTCGCGGCACAGCGATAAATTTCGAGAGCAGGATTGAACAACTTCGCAAAGCTGGGAAGCGCAGAAGAGGTCTCAAGGGTGCAGTTACAGCGGGAGAGCAAAATACAGTCAAGTAAAGCTCTATCCGTCTTCTCCACTCGAGACACCGTCGCTTCAGTAGCCATGTGAAAGTCCACCTCGCCTAAAGCGACAACCGGGAGATCGATAGAGGAGCGTAGCCTGTTGATAAAAGAGAACTCGTCCGTGGCCGCGAAGATGACGTCGAAATCCTTTCGGTCCTCTAAAAAGTCCGTGATAAGAGTGACGTACTGCTCCTGTGTAATGGGATTACTGTCCCACGATGTCGTCTGTTTATCCGTTCCCCGGTAGTGAACACCGAGCACGCGTCCCTTCGGCAGAATCTCGTCAGCTCGCCCTAGAACGCGTTGTGGAACTCTAAAGTACTCGGTCCAGATCCGGCTAAGCTCAACCCAGTTGTTGCCCAGTACCTGGCCATGCCTGCGGCGTAGCTCGTTCATGGAAATTGTCTGGTAGGGACCTTCTGGTGGTACGTAAGCGAGGTCTAGGGACCCTGGAATCGTAAGGAAATTCGGCGCTTCGCCATAATGCATCGACCGGATCTCCCATGCTGGGAAAAGTCCTGAAGCGTCAAGATATGGGAGTAGTTGAAAGACATAGTAGAAGATATTTCCGAAGAGGCCCTGCTGGAGATCTTCAGGCTGACAGGAAATACGAAGGGGAGGTCGCTTCACGTGTTTTCATAACCAGTCCGGAGTTCCGGCGAGTGCCAGACAGCCATTTCATCTTAGAGTGGCGAAGTAGCCTCGCCGTTAGTTCACTTCAACATCTGTACATACATCCACAGCATACTAAAGCGAGCTACAACAAAACCTGTCTTGCCTCAATTTGCTTCCGGAAAGGCACTCCTATGTTCCCGAGCGAAACTGCTGGCGTCGAGCCCGCCCCCACGCACCCAACGCCTCTGAATCTGGTACCTGTGTGGGTCATAATGGTATATTTCAGGCACGCCTCGAGGTCATGAGGCATTTGATTGTCGGAGTCGACTTGCCGAAGGTCTCTGTAATTATTCCCGCTTACAACTGCGCGTCCTATTTACCCACCGCTATTGAGAGCGTGCTCGCGCAAACTTACACTGACTGGGAAGTTCTACTCGTAGATGATGGATCCACGGATGACACAGAAAAGACTGTTACTCCTTATCTTGACCGCATTCGATACATGAAACAGTCAAACAAGGGGCTTCCCGGAGCCCGCAACGCCGGTATTCGAGCATCCAAAGGGGAATACATCGCTCTGCTTGACGGGGACGATTCCTGGTTGCCAACCAAACTCGAGCAACAGATGCCTCGCTTCCGTGATCGCGAGGTCGGAATCGTCTACTCTGATTTCGCCGTTCAATATTCCGATGGAAGATTTCAGCCCTCATATCTGGCTGATAGACCTCTCGCCGCGGAAGGATACGCTCTCAATAATTACATCAGATCGCGCTTTCTCTTTCCGTCCACGATGGTGCTTCGGCGTGATTGTATGGAAGAGTGTGGCCTCTTTGATGAAGAAATGCTTGTCTGTGAGGACGTGGAGCTCTTTGCCCGGATCTGCATGCGCTGGAAGTTAGCTCTTGTTAACCGACCCCTCGTGGTTCGGAACGAAGGCACTCACAATATCACTGCAAACTTGAGCAAGCTGAGCCAATACACGATCATCGCACTGAATAAAATTCTTTCCAAGGAGCCGCAACTGCCAGCATCATCTCGTCGGGTCATTCAAACGGAGCTAGGCAGACAGCACTGGTGGAGTGGATACGCCGCTTTCCAATCAGGCGACATGGTCGGGGCTCGCATAGGTCTAGGAAATGCCATTAAGTACGACGGGAGCAATTGTCGCAAATGCATTCCTCTTCTGGCGCTTTCCTATTTACCTAAATCTGTCATCCGAAGTCTAGGAGCTTGTTGAAATAGCTCTCGTCTAGCTGGGGAGTTTCTTCGATCCGGTCGTTTTCGGCTGGATCCGTCTGGATCCGAGACGTTGTGCGGGTGCCTGGGTTCATTTTGCAACACTTACCG
>JAABUK010001767.1_pt1 | contig 40479 bp, 39 predicted proteins | sample 5559141 | NCBI WGS metagenome assembly JAABUK01 (sample SAMN10711869, study PRJNA513367) | rock metagenome | isolation source: Antarctica rocks | place: Antarctica: Victoria Land, Pudding Butte nord | collected 2016-01-03 | reverse complement strand
AATTATGGTGACCTCGGGGTTGGTGGGAGTAGATTGGCTGTGGCTGGCTACCGAGTAGTAACTAGTGGTTTGGTGAGAGGCGGGCTTCGACGAGATTACACATACTTGTACCTTAAGGGTGGATGCTTAGGTTCCAGAACAGAGGGTGACACGGTGATACTCTGTACCTACCTAGCACCGAGAACTGGCGGGTTGAACAGGCGTCCCAGGGGTAAGAGCTGGCGCCTAAATTAGTGGGTCACTAGGATTGACTATGTGATTCAGCATCCCCAAAGGTACTAATCCTTCCCTCTCCCCTGTTGTCCTGGTACTCGTAACAGTCGGTTCTGTACTCCGGATGCGGGATACGAGGTTTGAATATCCGTGCATATGTAGTAAAGAAGTTTGCAGGCTAACCAAAGGCTGTCAGGCGTGCAAGCATTCCGTGGACTTGCTCTGCTAGAGGGTGGTAGGCTATCTTCAGCGTCCTACCTGCTCACCTTCAATCCACCCTCCGGCCGAACTTCTACCATTCTTCTCGTCGCTCTCTTGCCTCGCGCACTGTCGCAAATAGATTCATAGCACTCAGAGACCTGAGTACTCCGTACCATTCTCTTGCGTCACTCAGCCTTATCCCTACCCGAACCAAGCAATTCATTGTTCGCCCCCCCTTGCAACCATCCTGCCCTTGAGTCGGAACCCCTCGAAAATTGGATCTTGGACCCACGACAAAGCACGACCTTCTTAATCTCACTTCACAGGTTCAGCGCCCTAGTCGGACTTCCCTCGCGTCTCTCGATTTCAGAAGCTCACCGTTTGCCTACTTTCGATCAGCCGTGGACAGCTGTGGAACGAACAAATTGCCTGCGCTGCTTCTGGCCTCATCCAAATCTCTGCGACACGCGCAAGCCCAGCTGCAATCATCTACAAAGGAATACATATGCTTTCTCGCTGCTAGCCAGACCTTCACCGGCAGCTATGTCTCGACAAGACGAGACTTTGGCGTCTGCTGCGTCCTTCATTCGTGGTCTCGGTCGAGGTGGATCTTCGGAGAACTTGTCACCACAAAGTTCAAGAACTCCTGCCGGCGCTGCTGCGAGTATAGATTTGCACCGCTGTAAGCTTCCCGGTGCAAGGAGCACAGCCAAGGACAATCTGGAGGCTGAGCTGTTCGCTCTATCTCAAAGAACACAGTATCTCGAGTCACGGGCGGACACGGTCAACCAAACTTTGCCCGACACCCCCAACGAGTTCCCAAACCCGGCGTCGCCATTTGCCAGAAGTGAAGACAACAAGCCTCAAAATCCACCGTTGTCAAGATCTGAATTTTCACGTCCGCCAGGTCGCCATGGTTCACTATCGAATCGCTCGCTGCGACTCAATAATCTCCTCGCCGCTCGAGACTCCAGGAATGGCGAGCTCGACGCGGCTAGAACTGTGAGCGAAGATGACATTGATTACCTACGGGAGCATGTCCAGAAGCAAGCCGAGCAAATCAAGTCACAGAAAGACACAATCGCAGGCATCAGCAAAGGCCTGCATGAGTCTGACCGGAGGGCAAAGATAGCCTTCCACAAGGTGGAGACCGAAGACGTGGGCGTGCTCGAAAGAGAGCTTCGGAAACATCAGCAGGCAAACGAGGCCTTCCAGAAAGCACTGAGAGAAATTGGTGGAATCATTACACAAGTTGCCAATGGAGATCTTTCAATGCGAGTTCAAATCCAAGCCTACGAGATGGATGCTGAAATTGCAACATTCAAGAGAACCATTAATACAATGATGGACCAGTTAGAAGTTTTCGGCAGTGAAGTCTCGAGAGTAGCGAGAGAGGTGGGCACTGAAGGTACCCTGGGAGGTCAAGCCCAGATCAGTGGCGTACATGGCATTTGGAAAGAACTGACCGAAAACGGTAAGTGCTACAAACCGACACAGCTGCTAGTAATCGACTGATAAATTTGTAGTCAACATCATGGCTTCAAATTTGACAGACCAAGTCAGGGAGATTGCCACTGTAACAAAAGCAGTTGCCCAAGGTGATCTGAGCCAAAAGGTACAAAGCAAAGCTTCGGGAGAAATCCTTGACCTCCAACAGACCATCAATACTATGGTAGATCAGTTGCGCACATTCGCAACGGAGGTCACACGCGTAGCCCGTGATGTGGGCACAGAAGGGGTTCTGGGCGGGCAAGCCCAAATCGAAGGTGTGCAGGGGACCTGGAATGAATTGACGGTCAACGTCAATGCCATGGCAGATAATCTTACCACGCAGGTCCGAGACATTGCAGCCGTAACAACCGCGGTAGCCAGAGGTGATCTCACACGCAAGGTGACTGCCAATTGCAAGGGGGAAATTCTTGAACTAAAGAACACAATCAACAATATGGTCGATCAGCTGAAGCAGTTCGCACAAGAGGTCACAAAAATCGCAAAGGAGGTCGGCACGAATGGTGTGCTTGGAGGCCAAGCGACTGTGCATGACGTGGAAGGCACTTGGAAACATCTGACCGAGAACGTGAATGGTATGGCCAACAATCTCACTACTCAGGTCCGAGAGATAGCGGCAGTTACCACCGCTGTTGCAAATGGGGACCTCTCCAAGAAGGTCACTGCGGACGTGCAAGGCGAAATTCTCAGCTTGAAACTCACCATCAATGCCATGGTAGACAGATTAAATACCTTTGCTTTTGAGGTGAGCAAGGTGGCCCGGGAAGTCGGTACGGATGGCACATTAGGTGGTCAAGCGAAAGTCGACCATGTTGAAGGCAAGTGGAGAGAGCTTACCGATAACGTGAACACGATGGCCTCGAACCTTACATCACAAGTCAGATCTATATCCCATGTCACTCAAGCTATTGCTGCCGGTGACCTCGGCAAGAAGATCGAAGTTCATGCTCAGGGTGAGATTCTGACCCTGAAAATTACCATCAACAACATGGTGGACCGCTTGGCAACGTTTGCGCACGAACTGAAGAGAGTGGCTCGTGATGTCGGCGTCGATGGCAAGATGGGTGGTCAGGCCAACATTCAGGATATCAGTGGACGATGGAAAGAAATCACAGAAGACGTCAACACGATGGCTGAAAATTTGACGTCTCAAGTACGTGCATTTGGCGAAATCACGGATGCTGCTACGGAAGGAGATTTCTCAAAGCTTATCTCCGTAAATGCTTCCGGTGAGATGGACGAGCTGAAACGAAAAATCAACAAGATGGTATCAAATCTTCGCGACAGCATTCAGAGGAACACTACAGCGAGGGAATCAGCCGAGCTGGCCAATAAAACAAAGTCCGAATTCTTAGCAAACATGAGCCACGAGATTCGGACGCCTATGAACGGCATCATTGGTATGACGCAGCTGACTCTGGACACCGACGACTTGAAGCCGTACCCAAGAGAGATGCTGAATGTGGTTCACAACCTGGCCAACAGCCTGCTGACCATCATTGACGATATTCTGGACATCTCGAAGATCGAGGCGAACCGAATGATCATTGAGACAATTCCCTTCACGGTTCGAGGTACGGTTTTCAACGCTCTGAAGTCTCTGGCCGTGAAAGCCAACGAGAAGTCGTTGAGCCTTGCTTTCGAGGTTGACAACTCCGTGCCCGACTATGTCATTGGAGATCCATTTCGATTGAGACAAATCATTCTGAACCTCGTTGGCAATGCCATCAAATTCACAGAGAGAGGAGAAGTCAAGGTTCTCATCAGAAAGTGTACCGGCCTGAAGATGTTAGCATGTGGACCCGAGGATTTCCCATTCGAGTTTGTCGTGTCTGATACTGGGATCGGAATTGAATCGGACAAACTCAACCTCATTTTCGATACCTTCCAGCAAGCCGATGGTTCGACAACACGAAAGTTTGGAGGTACTGGTCTTGGTCTATCCATTTCGAAACGACTTGTAAATCTGATGGGAGGAGAAGTATGGGTCACATCAGATTTTGGACAGGGCAGCAATTTTCACTTTTCCTGCCTGGTCAAGGTTGCCGACCACGACATCAAACAAATAAGCTCTCAGCTGCACCCATACCAGCGCCATCGAGTCGTGTTCATCGACAAAGGAATGACAGATTTCGCAGACGACATCACATCCATGCTCAGTCAGCTTGGCTTGGGCAGTTTAAGGCTCGATCATGAGAGGGGTATTCCGCCACCGGAAAACCGTGATGCGGCTGGGAAAGAGGCCGGCCACGCTTACGACGTTGTGATCGTGGACGATGTCGAGACGGCACGATCAATCCGGACGGTGGAAGATTTCAAGTATATTCCAATCGTTTTGCTTTGCCCTGTTGTTTCCCTCAGCCTCAAGTCAGCACTCGATCTCGGTATCACCTCGTACATGACAACACCCTGTCAAACAATCGACTTGGGGAATGGATTGATACCCGCACTTGAAGGAAGGTCCACTCCTACTATCAAAGATACCTCACGATCATTTGAGATTCTCCTTGCAGAAGACAATGAGGTCAACCAAAGAGTGGCCATTAAAATCCTACAGAAGTACAATCATCTCGTAGAGGTTGTGCCCAATGGTCTGGAGGCTTTGACCCGCGTGAAAGAGAAGAGGTTTGATGTGGTCCTAATGGATGTCCAGATGCCAGTCATGGGTGGCTTTGAGGCCACTGGGAAGATCCGCGCCTACGAGAAGGAGCACAATCTGAATCGAACACCTATCATCGCCTTGACTGCACATGCGATGTTGGGCGATAGGGAGAAGTGTATTGCAGCGCAGATGGATGAGTACCTGTCGAAACCATTGAAACAGAACGCGATGATGCAGACTATTCTCAAGACGGTGTCGATGGGGCCTTTGGGTGGGAAAGACTCATTACGCAGTTCAGCCGAGTCTTCTGCAAGCAGCACAGGGACCATCACAACCTCGACCTCAGGTGACCAAGCAACGGAAATAAGTCCCAGACCATCGTACAATGAGCGCGCCATCACTACCTCTGGTCCAATCAACCATGGCAGTCTTGAGAGTCCGTCGGCAGATACAGAGCGGCAGAAAGACCCCATGGACCGAGTAAGTGCACTCTTCCATCCTGACCAGCCAGACGACTAAAACTCTGCAGGTTGCTGCCTCTTCAATGCTACTTCGATCATATAGCAATTGAGGATGTGTTTGATGCTTTTTTCGCCTGCCGTCTATTTACGTGTCACCTAACGATCATCATTGCATGTCTTGGCGTACCAGTAGTCTCTATATCTGTTTGGCGTTAGTATCATGAGCGACGTTTTCCGTATAGTAAAGTTCTGGTGCCTGATCATTTTTCTTGATCTGGAGTTGAGATTCGCTAGGTGGCCAAGGAGTAAGAGAAACGCTTTCGTGTGGGACATTGATGCAGAGTGGTTTGGAGCGATGGGGCATACAGACCTATGCACGTCTCCTTCTCCGTGCTGATGGGTAGAGAAGGTTATGAAGCACTGAGGACGATACATCTCATCAACCCAAGTCTTTGATGACGGTTCGAAAGGGTTTGCGCAGTGATAGCACGTGTTCTCCTTGCCAGCACAGTTCAACTACTCATACCAGTAATTAGTCCGAGAACTCCCCTTTGGTGTGAAACAATCGTTCAGCCTCGTAAATGAATTTGAAACGCTTGCGAAGTGACGAACTGCCAAAGTACTTGGCATGAAAACTTTAGTCTTGGTAGCGCAACCTGAAGTTGGCCGTCGGGCTTTTGAACTGTATTTGTCCCTTAGTTCATCCCCGAGTATCCACCTCGCTCAGCCGCCAGCTCTCGCAATCCGTCATCAGGGGACCACTTCAAAGAACGCGGACCCACCCCGCGCAGGCCCGGCTCAGTCGCTGACATTCCGGACTAAGCTTCGAGTGCCCCTGTCTTGGACGATCAGACTGCGGAGCAGATCTGCGGACGAGCTTTCTTGAACAAACATCTCGAAGTATACCATATCGTGATCCCACGCCGTGAACTCCGTGAAAGGCGACTCCTGCAACCCCAGCGGAAGACTTTTCGAATACCCATCCACAATGGTCAAGATGAGATTCCGACGATAGCGAGATCTCTGACGGCGCAGAGACCTCCTCTGCCGAGAGCGCGTGCGCGTGCTAGTACTGCTCATGAAGTTTAAGGCTTTCGCGAGAATTCATCTCGTAAGAGAGCAATATGCGGATACCCATCAGAGAGCAGCTTGGCCTGCTGGTGCTATTTTGCTCTCTTTCGGCTCTGATGGTGCTTGCGGTGGCAACTTGGACACAAAACTATGGATTCATCATCAGTATACGTCTGTCAGCATTATCACTTACCGCCTCCCTCAAATCCGCCCAAGTCTCGGCGAGTCTGCTCCTCTTTCAGACCTCCGTTCAGTCAATTGCGACCCGGATCATGATTCAAAGTGCTTTGCAGCGGTACAACGATGGTGAGAGAAAAAACCTCATTCAAATTGATATCAACGAAGCTGAACAATTAATGCTGACAGGTCTTCTTTCAGGCAATGACACCGATGCAAATTGGGCGCGGACCTACGTCGACCTCCAAGGCGCTATGTCCGGTGGCATCAACAACATCCTCCTACAAGCGATCATCTTCCCAAAAAATGATACAGGCACTGGCAATGTTCACGGGCTAGTCAATGTCACAGGCAATCTTCCCGAAGGCCCTATCAAGCTGCCAGACGTCAATGCCAATGGGAGTGAGGTCTACCTTGGGAACAGCGGTCTTGGTTACCCGCCGCAGCTGTACCCAAATTTGACCTACACTTCCACGCCTGTCAACGAGACATTCAATCAGTCCCGTGCCTTTTACAACGATAATGAATTGCTTCCCAACGCCACACTTGTTCTCGGTCCCTGCGCTGTTAACGAAACTTTCCACCTTCTTTCGATGACAGTTGCAATCAAGAACAATACATTAAATAGCGAGATCTTGGGGTGGCTGACAGTTGTATTGAATCCTTCGCTGGTTTACGACGTGACTGCATCCCCAGAAGGCCTACAGGAAACTGGAGAAGTGCTTCTGGTGGGACCGGCGACTCCGAACAATAGATTCACGCAGGATATCCAGTGGTCAGATCAAGGTTTCGCAGGAAATCAAGAAGTACAATTCGTATTTTCTCCCCAGAGCAACGCAAGTCTAGCAGACCGGCACGATCGCAGATCCTTCAGACAAGATGGCTCTTCTCTCGGGTTTCTAATGCGTGATTTCCCTGCGGTCGTTGACGCATGGACCAAGAATAACTCCGCCATCAATAACGCGGGAGCTATGATATCATCTCGCAACGAAGAAGGATATACTGTGTCAGTGGGATACGCAACCCTGTCTACTCCGCTTGTGGATTGGGTTCTGGTATTTGAGCAATCCCATGGCGAAGTGGTCGCGCCAATTAACCATCTTCGTGATGTGGTATTGGCGTGTGTTTTTGGCACCATGGGCTTGATCATGATTCTTTTCTTTCCGCTCGCCCATTTTGGCGTCCGACCTATACGACAACTCCGAGCAGCTACCTCAAAGACTGTCCAACCGATCCCGCCTAGCAATTCGAGTGACCAATCACTCGATTCTCGGGTACAAGACGAGGCATATGACGGAGACGAGGAGACTTTGGCTGTGTCTCCAGAGGCCAAGAAGGAGGGGTTCCTCAGTTCCATATCTCGCTGGAAAAAGGGTGGTCGAAGTCCTATAAGAGCTGGTGTTGATAGTACTGGTCGACGACGTTCGTTCAGAATCCCAGGAAAGGTTCCGCAACGGAAGCATTGGATCAACGATGAACTAACCGATCTCACATCTACATTCAATGAAATGTCAGATGAGCTTGTTCTGCAATATGCCCGACTGGAAGAAAGAGTCAAAGAACGCACAGCCGAGCTAGAGGAAAGCAAGAAGGCTGCAGAAGCTGCGAATGCAAGCAAAACACTCTTCGTTGCAAACATATCGCATGAGCTGAAAACGCCTCTCAACGGTATTCTTGGCATGTGTGCTGTGTGTATGCAAGAGGAAGATATAAGCAGGATCCGTCAATCGCTTGGCATCATATACAAATCTGGCGACTTACTGCTACACCTCTTGACTGATCTGCTGACCTTCAGCAAGAATTCAATTGGCCAACAACTTACTATTGACGAGAGTGAGTTCAGATTGATAGATGTGAGCACCCAGGTGACGTCGATTTTCGAGAAACAAGCTGCGGAAGGAGATATTGATCTTCAAGTTGAATTCTTGGGTACTTGCGATGCCTTTGGCAACTCATCGGATGATTCTGGTCCAAAACTATATGGTCCATCTGGAACAGGTCGTGTTCGAGATATGTGTCTCTGGGGTGATAAGAACCGAATTCTTCAGATTCTGATCAACCTGGTCAGCAACAGCCTCAAATTTACTCCTCCTGGAGGCTCGGTCCATGTTAAGATCGAATGCACTGGTCTGGCAGAGGATGTCGTGGCGAGCAGGGCGAACAGTACCAGAAAAGCTTCGGTACAATCAAAGCAATCCAGACAGTCAAGAAGTTCTTGGAAGAAGAAGGCCAGAAGTTCCGATTCGTCGTTGAGAGCATCTTCAGCCACCTCCGAGGGGGATTCGGACATGAGGAAGAAGAAGGAAAACAAGAAGAGCAAGGAAATTAATGTCTATGTTGCTGGAGCAGCGAAACAGCTACCACAAGTTGCAGTAAGAAGGCGGTCACTGTCGCCGCCGCCATTGAACACTAAGCATCTTGTTGTTGAATTCGCCGTGACTGATACTGGACCCGGCATTCCTGAAGAACAAATGTCACGAATTTTTGAACCATTTGTACAAGGCGATCTTGGCCTGAGCAAGAAATTTGCTGGAACTGGCTTAGGTCTGAGCATCTGTGCTCAGCTGGCCAATTTGATGGGAGGTGGCATCACATTGCAGAGTACTGTAGGTGTTGGAAGCACATTCTGCGTACAAATTCCTTTGCGTTATGTGAAAGAGCGGGCTGCATCAACCTCGTCGTCACAAGTACGACTTGGGTCAAGGCCGAACAGTATCGTTGGACATGACGAACCTATGCCAAGAAACGTGACCGCCACGGATGCCAGCAGCAGTGATCTGGGGCCAGAAAGCCCCCCACTCGAAGACATCCCACGCATTGTGGGCTTTTCACAACCTTACTTCCCGAAAGAGATGGCGCGGACAGACTCACCCAAAGACAAGCTGAGCGAGATGAAGAAGGCGGAGTATGAAGCTGCCAAGAAAGGTGAGAAGGTTAGGGTGCTTGTGGCAGAAGACAACAAAGTCAACCAAGAGGTCGTGACCAGAATGTTGAAGCTTGAAAGTGTTTACGGTGAGTTTGTGATCTTCATTCACTGCATGGACTAGATTGCTAACACTTCAAAGACGTCACGATTGCCAAAGACGGCCAAGAAGCGCTCGATATGGTCCGGGAGTCTATGGAAACGGGCCAGCGCTTCAACCTCATTTTCATGGACGTACAAATGCGAATTCTTGATGGCATACAGTCAACAAAGCGTATTCGTGAAATTGGATTCTCGGCTCCAATTGTTGCTCTTACCGCATTTGCCGAAGAGTCGAATATCCAAGACTGCTACGATTCTGGAATGGATTTCTTCTTACCCAAACCGATCAGGAGGCCGGAGTTAAAGAAAGTGCTACACATATATTGTCCCACAATACATGAAGAGGATGGAGAGATGGGGGGATCGGCTGGACCGAAGACTAATGGCATCAAAAGCTCAAAAAGTGCTGAGAACAAAAGTTCATGAAAAATCCAAGCTCGCGGCTCGCCCAAGAAATTTGTGGCGATCAAGAAGACGATAACAGAGGGCGATTCAGATGGTACGACGTAAGCGTCGTAAGCCTCGAAAAGATCTTTCTGTGGAAAGTATGTTATCCAAGGGATTTGGAGTCTGGAAACAGTAGGTATAGATATTTTGGGAAAGTGGGCATACATAACAAAAGAGCATTGCATGTTGGCGCATCTCAGACCAGGAACTTGGGAACAGTGACCGATTTAGCGAGGCGTACGGAGCAGTCTCTATAGCAGGGAAGTCATACCAGCGAGGTTCTGCTATTCCTTTTGTCGGCGAGGGTAGTCATTTGCCAAAAGAAATGGCTTATGTAGGGACCCGAGCTTACTAAGAGAGACGTTGCAGCAAGACAATACAATATATGATTGCATGACGCAAGAAGCAAAACCGTATCTTCATCTTCTCCATCTACTGCTCTTCCGCTGACACTTTCTGTCGGGCAGCTAACGATCTAGAATTTGGGGTGGTTCATTGCCGTCTTATCCAGCGGCCTCCTCCGACGGGCTAGTTGACTACTGGACAACAATCCCCTCATCTTCGTGGATCCCAATTGGCCTCACGTTATGGACTTGTGAGCAGTCCATGGAAAAGTTCAATTTTTGTTAATTCCCTTGTCCCGCTCTTCTTTCCTGTTGATTTCCCTGATACTCATGTATTTCTCTCCTTGCCGTGCTTGTCTCTTTTTGTTCCACCTTCTGTTTGCGAATCCGCCCTAAAGAGCGCGGTCACGTGCCAGTCAGTCTATGACTACATTCCTCACACAAGAGAAACACAGCGGAACTCCCTCGGTTGGCCGAGACGCAAGCCGTGAATTGAGCAACCCAGCTCCTCAGGATCCTGGGCTTTCCGGGGAGAAGGAGACAAAATGGAATGCCACCGGGCAGACCCAAGACCCCCAGAAAGGATCCTCTCTTCTCGACGAGGAGAAACCTCATCATGATGAGATAGAACACTCTATCTCACCTCCATCACGACCAAAGCGACCTAGCATCAGCTCCCACCACACCGGCTGTGTCTCTGTCGCAGCAGCACCATATGGCGACAACTTCTGCTGTGACCTAGAAAAACCCATCAGCCATGCCAGCCACCCTCGTTCTCGCTCACGCTCCTCCTCCCACCCCACCATCCCAACTCTCGATGAGCTACCCACCAACCTCGCAATTGCAAGCCGCGTCTCCACCGACACCTACGGGAACACCTACCCAGAAGGCGGTCTGACCGCCTGGCTCTGCGTCCTCGGCTCCTTCAGCGGCCTGATGGTCGCATTGGGAATGATGAACACAATCGGCACCTACCACGCCTACGTCGTGACGCATCAACTCGCCTCCTCATCCGAAAGCGCCATCGGCTGGATCTTCGGCATCTACGCCTTCCTCTCCTTCTTCGCAGGGATCCAAATCGGTCCCATTTTCGACGCCTGTGGTCCTCGCCACCTCATCTTCGCGGGATCTGTCCTCCTGATGGCCTCCCAGCTCCTCCTCGGCATCTGCCAGAAATACTGGCACTTCCTCATCGTTTTCGGCATCCTCGGCGGTCTCGGCACTTCATTAGTATTCACCCCCTCCATCTCCGCGATCGGGCATTTCTTCCTCCTCAAACGCGGCCAAGCCACCGGCCTCGCCGCCGCAGGAGGAAGCATGGGCGGTGTCATCTTCCCCTTAACCCTGCAAGCCCTCTTCCCACTTATCGGCTTCGCCTGGTCCACGCGAGTAATCGCGCTGATAGACCTCCTTCTCCTCTGCCTAGCCAACCTCTTCATCCGCTCCCGCCTCCCCACCAAACCCGCAAACCTATCCAACCTCCTGCCCGACTTCCTCATCTTCCGCGACCCCGTCTTCGCCCTCACTACCGCCGCCGTATTCTTCGTAGAATGGGGTCTCTTCGTCCCGCTGACTTATCTGAGCAGCTACGCCTTCGCCCACGGCGTAACCGAGGCCTTCTCCTACCAACTCATCGCCATCTTGAACGTCGGGTCTTGCTTTGGTCGCTATCTCCCCGGTCTCGTCGCCGACAAGATCGGCCGTTTCAACACCATGATCTTGACCGTACTCCTCTGCCTCATCTCTACTCTCGCCCTCTGGCTCCCCGCCTCAACTTCCATCCCCCTCATGGTGCTCTACGCGCTGATCTTCGGCTTCGCGAGCGGGAGTTCCATCTCCCTGACGCCGGTGTGTGTGGGCCAGTTGTGTAAGGTGGAGAATTATGGGAGGTATTACGCTACGTGTTATACGTTGGTGAGTTTTGGCAGCTTGACGGGCATTCCGATTGCCGGTGCGATTCTCCAGGGGAGTAAGGGAGGGAGGGAGTATTGGGGTCTTGTTTTTTATACGGGGTTGAGTTGGGTGGGGGCGACGGTGTTGTTTGCGTGGGCGAGGGGGTTAGGTGGGGGTTTGGGGTTGAGGAGGGTTTATTGATTGAGGGGGGTGGATGGATGAGGGGGAGGATTAAGTCCTGGACTTGGGGACGCGAAGGAGGAGAGGAGGAGGAGGAGGGGATGAAGAAAAGGGCAATGGCGAGAGCGGATGCGGATGCGGATGCGGATGAAAATGAAGATGCAAAAATGAAAGCAAAGCAATGCAGATCTACCGGCGGCTGGAGTGGGTATACTGGATCTGGAACTCACGAGTTAGCCATTTGCGACGCAATTCGACAGAAGGGAAAAGGGAGTTGGGATTGGCACTGGAATTGAACTTAGCCGAAGTGGATGATTAGATGGGCGTATGGATAGATGAATGAACGAATAAGTGTAGGGGGTAGGTAGGTATGCATTGCCGATGCGAAGAAATGAAATTGGTTCCTTGGTTGGTCACTTGGTTACATCATATATCATCCATACTCTACCATTGAACGAAAGAGATACTTGAGAAAAGGGAGAACGGAAAAAGAGAACCAGGATATATTTGCATGAAATGGGTAGGTACATACTTACTATATATATATATAGTATTCTATATTCTCGGGCTACCGCTGAAGTAAAGAGTTGACCGCTTCTGATCCAACGCTAAAACCCGGGTTGTCCTGCTGCTCAGCAAGACTCATTGAAGTAATTAGGGTGCCAACCAATCGATCGGGGAAAAGGGCCAGGAAAGAGCGGAGAGTAAGGTCGGAAAGGCTTGTGCTCTCATCTCCAAACCCTAGGGTGCATGCGACACACATAGATTCATGTTTTCCTGCCGCTTGCTCACCTTGGCTGTGCATGACTTCGTACGACCGGCAACATCAGCATTCACGTGAAGCATCCCCGTGGGCTTCTCTCCCTGCCCCACAACATAACCTGGGACTCTCTGCCACGCTGGTCGACGCATGGCCGGCGTCTAACCTTACGCTATGGATGAAATTTCCTCGAGCGCTTGGATGGCACTCGGTGCCTTGCAGAATGCAACTTGAGTAAATTCCTGATCGACAAGGCGGAGACTATCGCCTCGCCCTCCATCTGCAGCCCACACGCACCATCATCACAGGCTAAGTATAGCCTTGCTGTGTCAACTGCCCCTTTTCGCGTTTAGAATGCATCGATCACCCTCTTTCCGGTTCGCAAAAGGTCGCCCTGAAAGATGGAGCGTGCCTACGAACAGAGAGCAGAAGGCTTCTCCGCCAGCAGTCTTTCTGTCTGCCAATACAGAACCATCGCCCTCCAGGCCTCCGCAGGTGGTCGATGGATATAATGATGTTACCCTCCGTGAAGGACTGGCTCCATCATCGCCTAATCAGCCGATAGGTATCCCCGAACGAAAAAGGCTACTGCATCTTTCCGACTGTCTGGCCATGCTGGTCTCGCTCGCGTGTTTGATAGCATCAGTCGTGGTGGTGAATCCACACCTGAGTGTGGCTTGGAAGCTCGTTGTCAAGGCCTGTCAGCCGCTGCTTACGATCATAATCATACTTGTGCAGATGTGTATGTATCGCGTCCCTATCGACAGCGGGTTCGGTATGATTGCGATTCTCGCTGGAGTGAGAGTCAAAAGCCCTGAGGCTTTTAGAGGGGGGCGAGCTTCTCGGGGAAATTGGGACGGCCGCTGCGGATGGGGATTCTGGAGGGGGCGCTATGGGCGGAAAGGGAAAGGTGAGGGAATGAGTGTATATCTTTGGAAGTGGGAGGAGGAAGAACCAGTCGCGTTCCCCATCGCGGCCGGTCCTCTTGTCACGAGCTTGGGCTTCGCCGAACGCAGGAGAAAGGCTGGGGTTTTATTTTACGGGGGTGGGGAAACGCAGTATGAGATGATGATATAAACCATTCGACGACGAGCCTTGTTGTTATTGGATTCGGATGTCCTTTCCTATTATTAGACTCCACTGATCTACAAGTCAATAATCTTTAGCAAAATGCGATCGCTCCACCGTGGTCTGTCGACGATAAGGTAAAATTGAGCTTGGACTGAATATCCTCTCTCGTCCGTTAGCATCGTTGAAATAAGGCTTTTTTGCTAGTATATCGAAATAGGTTTTTATCTTTATTTTTATATATATTAGAATCACTCCATATAAAGAAGATTCCGCAAAGCAATACGAGATATCCAAGAGAGGTCTTTGTCTTGGGGAATCTTCTCCAGGTGCTGGCCATTTACTCTGCTTTATGCTCCGCTTCCGACACACCAGTATCTCCTTCTGTAGAGCTACGCGTTCTTCCACACTGTTCCCTCCTTGCGTGGATCGGTGGAGTCTAGCTTTCCGCTCTCTCTCTCTCGGAGTAATTCTGGTCCGGGTATAGCTTTGCGGCCGCGTGAACGGTAAAGCTCTACGACTTCGAGATGGCCGCCTTTCGGCAGCGTGCCATGATGGAGTTCTTAACCTCGTCGTCGCGACAGTTGACTTCCGCGCCATAGGCAAGAAGCGTTTCCGCGGACTGTGGGATGTCGAAAGCGAGATGCAATGCCGTCTGCTCTTTCCGTTTCATGGACTCAATGTTGGCTCTGGCGTGAAGAATAAAGCTGTTCGAGTAATTTGATGTCGTCCTTCAATCGGGCTGCGTAGTGAAGGCGAGTGTTTTCATCGCGTCACCGTGGTTGAAATGTGTTGAACCAAAAGGACCGCGGCCATAATTGGCCACTAACCACGTATTTACGTCTGACAAAATGTGACCTCCCGCTCGAGGAGCAGGTCCGTGATTGTGGCGGGATTAGCGGCTATTGCAAAATGGAGCGCGGTACGACCATGACCGTCTTGCGCGTTGATATCTGCCCCTGCGTCGAGTGGCGATCGAGCTAGCGCGACTTGGAAGTCGGGTGTCAGTCTGTTCGACATGACAAGGTCTTGCCAAAAGCGGTCGATTGACGCGACGTCACTTACGGCATCGAGGACACTGCTGTACTGTGTTCGCCAAGAGGAGGAACAACCGTACTGTACGGCGACGTAACAGAGAACAGACAGAGACGCTCCGTCATACATGTTTGGATATTCGCCTTTCAGCGCCTCGACAAAGGGCTTTTGTCCGAAACAATGTGCAATCCAGCAAGTCCTCCTCGAGAATCGCTGGAGTTGGGCAACAGTGTTGTAACAATGCCGTTACGCAGTCCGTATTCCCCCATCTCGTAGCAAGGTTCACAGCCGACAGATTGTGGCCGTTGGGGTTGTCGGACAAGCCGTCAACGACCGCTTCGATACAAGCGATGGCCAACGCATCGTCACTGCGATCTTGAATACGTTTGTCGATGATTCCTGGGTGATGGATTCGCCGGCGCTGATAGCGGCGCCACTTGGCAGATATACCCCTAGGTCCTTCGGACCGGTAGGTGACTAGGGATTGATGCTAAGTAGAGTGGCGTTAGGAATTTCTCGGTCCTTGCATCTATAGACGCACGTTGATCAAGCAAAAGACGTATGACATCCTCATGACCCTGCGTATGCCGCAAGGTGTAAGGGCGACCAACCCAGCTGCTTTGTGCGAGCATCGATAGGGGCTGCCGACTGGCCACAAGCTGCTGCGAAATGTACGGCGGTCCATTGATCCTGTCCCCATTGCCTACTGTCTATATTACGAAACGCTGACAGCTCTGCGCCGTGTCGAAGCAGGAGATCAATACTCTTGCATTGCCCATATTCACTTGCAACATTCAATGGCGTCAGACCCACAACATGACTGCAATCGACATCACCTCCTCGCTTAATAAACGTTTCGATGAGGCCGACGGACCCTTAACTAACAGCGCCGTGAAGGACGATCACTCCGCCGTCATAATAACTCCGGAGATTCGCACCAAACTCGAGATAGAGACGAACCAGACTTTCAGAACCGCGCCGTTTCTCCTGCGAGGAGGCTTGAATCGTGAGAGCATCCAGTTGACCTTGAGTAATGAAACAGACCGGATGACGGATCTGAGATGCTTCGGCCAAAAGTCCAACTCAAGAGTCAAACCCGCTCCAGGAGGGATATTATTGTCCAAGGCTAATCGTAGGGGCTTAAAGGATAATTCTTATTTGTTGCGAGCTAAAGCCTGTCAAGCGCATCTTGGAAGCTTGTATCGGAATCATGATCACTGTTGGCCTCTTGGCCAATTTTCTCCACTGCAGAGTTGACGCAAGATGGCAAGCAAGAGAAAAGGCTCCGGTAGCTGCCGTTATCTTCATCGCTTTTGTCGGCATCCGAGCTGACGGGTGATGGCAGGCAAGACAAGAAGCCAGACTCCAGCAGACTTTCGGTGCCCTCCCTCGGATCTGGTACATGATTGATAATGCTCAACAGATCATCGAAAGCCATGGCCAGCTTATTCGTCCGATCTGGACGCTGACGTAGAAGACTTCCAAAATCGGCAAGAGTGTACTGCTTATCGTATCTCAACCGGAAGTGATCTGTTGCGGCCAATAGATTCAGCATTTCGAGGTCTGCGTATTGCGCCACTATCTGGAGGAGATGTGGGCACTTAAGTCGTGGACAGCCAGAGTATTCATGCCACCGATCAAGGATTAGTCTAAGGACGTTGTGACTATTATACGTAATCGCAGTGGTCAATGGAGTCGATCCACTTGTGGAGGTGGCATTGATATCCGCGCCGTATTCGAGTAGCAACATAGCAAAGCTCGCATTATCAGTCCGTGCTGCATGAATTAGCGCGGTTTTGCCATCCACTCCACTTGAATCAACATCTGCGCCGAAGTCAAGAAGACTTTTGAGAAGCAGGACATCCGTGGTGTTCCGCGCGGCGCAGTTGAGAGGACTACCTTTCTTCACGCCACCAGGTTTGGGGGGATCGGGGTGTGCGCCAGCTTCGAGCAGTAAGCGAACACAGAGAGTGTGACCTTGCGATGCCGCATTAGACACGGGACCAGATAATTGAACATCGATTACGTTTGGATTGGCGCCATGGCTGAGCAAAGTGACAAGAGCTCGTCTGTCACCTCGCGCGGCTGCCCAGGCTAATGGTGTGCGGCCCATTGCGTCTGTTTCATCAATGTCCTCTGGATGCAGAATGATTTCTTCTTCCAAGCTCAGCATCGACCGGCCCAGCACGATTCTATGGGTCTGCGTGAACTTCGCCTCGTCGATGAAGTCGTCGAAATGACCTCCTTGGGTGAGAGCTCGGAGTGCGCCGACAGCACTATCAGAAAGACCACCTTCGAGTAAGAAATGGCATGCTTTTTTCCGCGGACTGTTATCGATTGCGGCAATCGGCCTGTAGTCAGGATCTGCACCTGCATGAAGTAGAAACTCGCAGATTTTGTATTGCTTCCCGTACAGCGCCCAACGGAGAACGGAGTAACCCCGAGTAGTGCTGACGTCTCGAGGAGACGCCAAGCCATGGCTGAAGAGGTATTTCAGGCCTTCGATGTCCCCATGCAATGCAAAATTGACGCATTGCGCTGTATCTGGCACCTTTCTCAGTGTGTCCAACTGCAATAGGGTTCCGATATTGGGCTGGTAGCCCACCTGCATCCGCACGATTGTAGACGAGAAAAAGCCCCAAGGGAACCAATACTCCAGACTTATTTGACTTGCCCGAGATTTCTGGCACCCCTCGATGCTGCACTTTGGGCTGAGTGCTGGCAGTCCAGCATATCCGACGAAGAGCTGTCCCAGTACACGATTCAAGATCGCGGGAGTGGTGGACTTTTGCTGCAAATGGCAAGTGCAAGGGCAACCGGACCGGCAGGCACCAATGCAGGGTGTGACACGGATGCCCAAACCTTCGGAACGTGCGGACTGTGTAGGAATGGAATTTGTTGATGGTGAAGATCGTCGTCGAGGAGAAGCAGACACATTGTATAATGAGCCAACTTGTTTAAACTGGTTCACTTGAAGTTGATCAGCCTGAGCCCGAAGCATTTCCTCGACTCTGGCTATGCGCTCATCCACACTAGCAAGACTGCTCATAAATTCGTCTTTCAAAGCGATTTGTTGCTGCGATGATTGTGTGGTGATCGTTGATATCGTCGCTATCTCTAGGCGAATTTGCATCATATCTTCTCTGGGTTCTAGTCAGCCAGTGCCGAAGACTGCCAATGCCACAATCAGGCACATGCATCTTCAAGGCTATGATTTGGTAGAAGAGGAGTAGCATCGACATACGAGTTGGAAGCACCAAGCATAATATTCAAGCTGCACTTGACATTCCTGAGTTCCTCCTGCAATTCACGCAATCTGTTTTGTTCTTTTCGCCACCCACTGGCTACAAAATGGGAATCTTAGCATTGCGACAGGTAATGTCTTGTCCACGAACAATGCTCTCGAGCTCGATTAGCCTGGTCTCTGCTTGCTTTAAAAGGTGTGGAATCGTCGACTGCCCGCTCTCCGGCAGACACGCTCGCTCCTTGATGAGTGACGCAAGCTGGAAGAGGACAAGTTGGAGGTCAGCGACCTCATTGTTCAACGCATGTAGCCGTCCAGGTAAGCTTCGGCAAAGAGAGCGCAAATCAGCCAAGGCCGAGCACGTTTTCGCAGCAAGAGTCGCCACTGCTATGGCGCCAGCGGCGATCGAGAGTGGATCCATCGTTAAGAACGGCAAAGATTGCAGCTTCCAAATCAGAGCATAAGAGAGTATTGATGAAGTTGCGGTTACAGTAGATGCCTTGATCTACCTTGACGGGTTGGCGAAGGGCAGTTTCGGCTCGCACCGCCCCCCTCCCCGCCAGAATGTTTGTCTAACGTACTGGTAGTGCTGGACAGCGAACCAATTGCAGAATCACGATCATGCTTCTCAGAACCGATTGGTTCAAATATCCTTGTATTCTGTCAGCCAAACAAACATGCAGGGGACTGTTGGCTCCGGTCTTCGCTGCCAAGGGCCATACCCTACTGGCAGCAAAGTCCCACGAGGCGATACGCCCACACCCACACCCACACCCACACCCAACCCATGGAATCATCAGCATTAGCCGGCGCTTGCCAGTCTGGTCAGTTGTCACTAGCAGGATGAGCTCGCACATTGGTTGAGTCGATGAAAACAGATCATGACTGGAATTGAACGTGCTAGGCGGTAGCCGAACAGCCAGCGATAAGCCGGACACCGGCTTCAATCACCAATATGAATATGTCGTTCGTCACCATATTAGGTAACGTTTCTTGTTGACGCGTGGCTCGCAGATTGTCTGGCGTTGTGAAACATCCTTCAGCAGCACACAACGGCGTCGAAGAACCTTGAAAATGATTTCTGAAGCTTTTCATCCACACTAGCCTCACCGCCATCCAGACGTGCCTCATCCACACCTGCCTCATATATCGCTTCATCTACATCGGCCTCGTCCATCCCGGCCTCCACCCCCATGAAATTTGGCCAGAACTTCCACCTGTTTCAGGTGCCAGAATGGGAGCCATTCTACATTAGTTATAACCTATTGAAGAAACTCTTCAATACAGCTGCCAGAAACCCCTCTCATTTGAGGACGAAACCCAACTTTACAGGTCCGTCGACTAACCAATTGGTCTTAACAAAAGCTCTAACGCTGTCTTAGAGCTCTACGCATGTCTCAACTGTAACATTGATGCCTTGGATACGTTTTGCAAAGACAAATTCGCGTTCTTGCATCGGAAAGAGACAGAGCTTTGCAAACGTTATGGCATAGGCCTCCCTCTTTCTGCCATTCCAGCTTTGGAGGAGGTGGATCATTACGAGCTGAAAGATCTCCTCGAAGCTTTCATAGAGCTTCAAAAAGATCTTACGAAGCTACAATGGTACGATAGAGTGAATCAACACGCCATCCACAGAATATATTCCAAGCTTGAGAAGTTCAGCAAGACGATTGGCCAATCTCACCACGCCCACAAATCCAGATGGATCAAGTCGCACCTCGCGTGGGAAACGCAGTGCTTGAAGGATGTCGAAAGATTGAACAAATTGGTGGCTGATCTTAGTCGGGCGCTCTCTCATGTGCAATCTGGCTCGCCGCGCAGGTCTTTATGCCTGAGGAACGTCTGCGATCAACAATCTCCTCCCTTGGTCTATCCGAGTGCTGTATACCACGTGATTAGGAACGATCAGCTGTCCACATTGGCCAAACTGCTCGAGCAGAAGACCTGGAACAATGGGGCGCCGGACTCACACTTCCAGCCATTACTATATGGCCTATTAGAGTTCTCGATAACGTGTCAGTCCAGAAGATGTGCAGGCTTTTTGCTCTCAGAGGACTTACCCAACTTTAGCGTCGGCATAGATCATAATTGCTTAAATCATCTTATCACTATTGCTGGTCGGAACAATAGGCCAGCAGATCGCGACGATTCGGAGACTCGGCCCCAAGGACTCACAGATCAGAGCCATAGTGAGATGGGAACTAGTCTGCTCCTCCAGATGCTTGAGCAGCTTGGACCCAGCCAAAAAGTGGTCTTGCAGGCAGATGATGCTCTTGGACGTCTTCCTCTCCATTACGGTGCGCTATATGGCTTGTCAGCAATCTGTCAGTCGATCTTGAATTCTTTGCAAGTGTGGGGACCAGGCTCCTCTGCTGCTAGAGAAGCCGTATTGTCAACAGACTCTGAAGGACACACCCCGTTACACTGCGCAGTGATTCACAACCACGCCGCAGTCACAGGACTCTTTCTGGACACCCTTGAGATGGACTACCAAAATAGTGATGAAGCCAGAGATCAGCATCTGATGAGTGTACTGGGTGGCCTCCTCCTTGTCGCTCTCAAATCTCAGTATGACGACACAGTTCATCTTCTTGTATCCACCCATATCGACATTAGCCACCGATCTAGCCGTGGGGAGACCGCCCTCTATGTTGCAGCTCAAATCGGACGTGAAGATTATGTGAAGATACTCCTTGAGGCTGCGTCTGATCAGAATGCCATAGATGTTTCAGAAATGGTATTCGGCTGGACGCCATTATTTATTGCTTGTGCACAGGGTCATGTAGCGGTCGTAAAGCTTCTCTTGCAGGCTGGCGCGAGCCAGACGATCGTTGACCACCTAGGTTGGAAAGCGAGAGAGCATGCCGTGTTCAGAGGGCATCTCGAGGTAGCTGGGACGCTCGAAATGTGCAAAACGGGAGACCCTACTGGTGGTCCTGCTAGGACGCCCTTGAAGACTGCAGTAGGTGCTAATTGCCACCTTCAAACTGGTCACAGTCACATCATCATCAACCTCGGCGTCATGCAAAAAGCAAGGCATGTAACAGCAGTCGACCTGAATTGTTGCTCGTCAGAACATACCCAGAATCTACATACAGACGCTATATTCTCGATCGAAATCTCTGCACCTGGGGGAAGTGGATCAAGTCATTTTGTTCACCTACCCATACTGGATGACATGATCAACGAACCATTCATATTCCCTATCAAGAACCCTAGCGAGGCCCGGCTTATGTTTAAAATATTCCGTGCAACTCCTGCACATGGAAAGAAAGGTATGCTTGTTGGCAGTGGTACGGCTCTCTTGGAAAGTCACAACCAGTGCTTCGGAGCGAAGCGCGAAAGTCTAATCAGGGAGCATACCGTTCCCATTCTCGAAAGAGAGACAATGAACTTCATGGGTACCGTGACCTTCACATTTGTGATAGCAAAAGCATTCATGCACTTGACTACTCCTCCTTCGATCAATTATCCCATCAAAGAAGCAGATCAAGTACAGCTCATTGGACATAGAGGTATATGTTTAACCGACACACTCCGTCGTTCAGCTATACTGATCCGGGAAAAGGACTTGGTCAAAACACCGCTAGTCGCCAACATCTTCAGCTGGGGGAGAATACGATAGAGGTAGATGGTGCGCTTTGCAGTCAAGATCCGTGAGACTAACGCAAGAATTATAGTCCTTTCTCTCTGCTGCAAAGCTGGGTGCGTCATTTGTTGAGGTAAGCTTTTTGATCTTAATGCAACACGGGCGGCCTTTAACATCTTCCAGTTCGGTAATCAGCCAGTTGCGGAAATACTTTTCTTTGCATACTAAATATAGCCAGATGTGCAATTGACCAGAGACCTTGTGCCTATCATTTATCACGACTTTTCTTTGAGCGAGTCAGGAACCGATATCCCCATCCACGACTTAAGCCTGGAGCAGGTCAGTACCTTACAAGTGGTCCGTTGCCTATTCTTACAGTTTCAGTTTATTTACGCCAGCAAAGTCCAGTCACCTCGTGGCAATCCGGTGTCTGTACTCGGAGAGGCGATCCTGCAAACAGAGCGGACTGAGACTGACCGAGGCAAACCCCGTTCGCGATCAGTGACGAGGGAAGGAGAACGGGGGGCCAAGGAGGCACAGGATAGGATGAAGCACACAGTTGACTTTATGAATAAGGGATTCAAGCCAAACACTCGGGGCGACTTCATCCAGGACTCTTTCGCCACACTGGAAGAGTTACTTGTAGAACTACCCAAGTCTATAAGTTTCGACATCGAAATAAGTATGTTTCCGTCAAAGTTCCTGAGATCGTAAAAACAGGCCTGATGCTTTTGCAACCAGAATACCCCAGACTACACGAAGCAGTTGACGCCGGTGTAGCACCTGTCGCCATTGAGCTCAACACATTCATCGACATCGCACTCGAAAAGATCTATCGCTTTGGCGATGACCGGACCATCATTCTCTCTTCTTTCACCCCAGAGGTCTGCATACTCTTGGCTATCAAGCAGCAAGCCTACCCGGTCATGTTCATCACCAATGCTGGCAAGCCACCAAGGACAGACATGGAGATGAGGGCTAGCAGTCTGCAAGTCGCGGTTCGCTTTGCAAAACACTGGAACCTGGCTGGCGTTGTCTTTGCCTCCGAGACGCTGCTACTATCCCCAAGACTCGTCAAGCACGTGAGAAGGGCGGGACTGAGCTGCGCCTCTTACGGTCTGGCGAACAATATTCCGGAGAATGCCAAGGTAAGCCTTCAAGTTGTTCCGCTTTTTTCGTTTTTTCCAGGCACCGTAAGAACAACGATAGCAGGATGATTGTGGCTGATGTACACTATTTTCTAGCTGCAAGCAGAAGCTGGCTTAAACATCATTATGGCTGATAGCGTCGGACTGATCTCGAAAATCTTAAAAGGTGCACCCATCCAACAACATTAGACTCTAAATGTTCTGTCGAGGGGGAAAAAAACTGCCTGTAGCACGTGTCAATCGTACTACGACTTTGGACCAATGAACAAGAAGGACGAGTGTCCCTTTTCAACAGAATATAACACATCTCAACTGCAACCAAAGTAAATCCTCCTAATAGAATCAAAAGGAAGTCGTTGATGAAAGGCTAAAGTGCTGGAGTATGAATGGTCTGACTGTTGATGAGCGTGAAGCTCCGGAGCAGAAACTCCAGTCCTCCGAACATATGATCTTCGAATGAGGTCAAAGCCTAATATGACTTACGCCCACACGCGACGTTCTCTAACTACTGGTACCGCGCGCTCCGCACGCAGATGCCCTGAAACGGGGGGCACAAGGCGGGCCCCAAAAAGGGGTTTGAGAGTCAGCGGGTGGGTTGGAAAGCATGAGCTGTTCTGGCCTTGGGATAAATACGAGGGGAGGGGAAGAATCCGTGAGCCGGTCGCGGGTTATCAAATTATGGGGGTTCGAAGGCAATTAAGATGGGGAAGAAAGAATTGTAGATCAGCTCGTCATTGCCTGCCATTGTAGCTATCTGACTATTGTTTCTTGCTCCCAAGTCCTTCTAACTATGTCAGTTAGAGCCTTTCCATCTCGGTTAAGACAAACGCTCAGCTGGACGGGAACCGGACCGGATATCCTGCATAGCAAGCAATGCTTGGTAAGCTGTCTGTTACCTTGGATTTCGTTCAGCCTCAACTGAGCTTACAGTTCAGTTCCAACACCCCTACACTGCGGTCCTTCGCGTCGTGTCTTTTCTACACTGGAGATGTTTCGAGAAGGGCCAAATCTTAAACGTTGGACCGGTCCATCGTTCCATTGCGATCAATTAGTATAGAACGGTAGGGCTCAGTCAATGCTATTTCACGACGGTCTCAAAATTTGATTTCGCTTGTGGATTGGTTTCGTAACTTCTGAATTTTGTTCTCGAGTTGAAGTTGAGAAGTATTGCAAGGCACGTGATACAAATCTTTAATCAACACACACCACTAAATGACTACTACAGGCAGAGAGATAAGGAGCCCGCCGATAAGAGAATGTCAGGTGCGCCTAGCCGGATGCGGAAGCTGGAAACTCACGTATCTCCCTACTGACCACAACGTTATCCTTTGTGGATTTCACGCTGCCGGTCCCTACATGCTGACATGCGCGTCATATCATGTGGGGAAGCGATAAGCAACGTCCAGACTTATATATGAGCCGGGATGCGCGCACCTCTGGGGCCCCTTGCGAGAAACATTTGGTGTAGAGTACGAGCGTCATGGCCAGCTTCCTGCGTCGCCATCACTTCCACAGACCATCTCTACGCGTCGATCAAGTCGCCTCCGCGTTCTCCGGCGCGGTGGGGGCGAACAGATGGAGCAATAAAGGTAGTAGGGTGGCTGTAGTCAGGGAAGGGTTTGGCTACATGCATGCTGACACGGGTTGTTTGTTATAGATCTCGACCCTATTCGCCGGGAAGATCGCAAATGGTCCGTCTGGGCCTTGATCGCCTACTGGTTCTCCGACGCCTTCAACGCTGCAACGTGGGAGTTCGCGTCGTCCATCCTCGCGATTGGGCTTTCCTATAAAGATGCGGTTGGGATCGTGGCGACGGGCTTCTTGCTCGTCAGTTTCGTGATTTCGTTGAATGGAGCCACGGGCGTCTTGTATCATGCGCCCTTCCCCGTGCTGGCGAGAGCGAGTTGGGGGTTTTGGGGAAGTTATGGTAGGTCAGGTTGTGGGTGATGGAAGCGTTGGAAAGAGACTGATCCGTGATGATGGTGGGTAGTGGCGATCATATCGAGGGTGATTTTGGCAATGTTCTGGTTCGCGATTCAGACCGTCAATGGCGGCGATGTGGTCCAGGTGATGATAACCTCTATATGGCCAAGTTTTTCAAAAGTTCCGAATGGTATCCCCGCAAGTGAAGGGATCACGTCGGCACAGATGGTGTCGTTCTTTTTGTGTAAGATTCTGCTCGCTTCCCTTGGTTTGAGATAGGAGAGCTGACGCGTTCGAATCGGTAGTCTGGTTGCTGCAGGTTCCCTTCCTCTATATGCACCCGAACAACCTCCGGTATCTCTTCATCACCAAATCGATCCTCGTCCCGATCTGCTTCATCTCTATGCTCATTTGGGCCTTCCGTTCCACGGACGGAACCGGCGGGCCCCTTCTCTCTTCCACCGCCAGGAGCACAATTGGAGGTTCGGCATACTCGTACGCCTGGCTCGGCTCGCTGACTGCCGTCATCGGGAATTACGCTACCCTTTCCGTCAATATGCCCGACTTCTCTCGGTACAGCAAGGCCAGCGTGAAGTGGCAATGGCTCTACGTCCCAATGCTGCCACTCGTCTTCACTTTCATCTCATTCATCGGGATCGCCTGTACATCTGCAGGCCAAGGCCACTACGGCGAGCTGGACTGGAACCCGGCCAACCTGATCAGCCGTTGGCCTAATCGAGCGTGCCGATTTTTTGCCAGTTTTGCGTTCGCTCTCGCGGCATTGGGGGTCAACATCTCCGCGAACAGCCTGTCCGCAGCGAATGACCTGGCGGCCTTGTTTCCGTCGTACATCAACATTCGACGTGGTCAATTGCTGTGCGCGTTAGTAGCCTGGGTGATGGTCCCCTGGAAGATCTTGGCGAGCGCGGCGAGCTTTTTGAACTTCATGTCGGCATACAGCGTCTTCCTTGGACCGATAGGGGCGATCTTGGTGTGGGACTTCTGGTGGATTCATGACCGGAAGTATGATGTTGTCGCTCTCTATCATCCAGAAAGGTATTGGCCGTCTGATCCATGGTTCTGCGGCTAAGAAGCTCACGTGATACAATAGTATCTACCGCTATACATACGGTTGCAATTGGCGTGCCATCGTCGCATTCGTCGTAGGCGTGGCTCCGAATCTCCCGGGCTTTATTAACAGTATCAAGCCAAGTATTGACGTCGGTGTTGGCCAACGTCCTTACACGTTTGCCTGGATTCTTGGCTTCGCCATCACCTCCTTGATATATGTCGCGTTGTCGACGATCTTTCCACCTACCGAAACAATGATCCCGCGGGCGATCTTGCCGGATGAGGTATACGAGGGTGAGGATGATGTTACGGTGGCTATTGAGGGCAAAGTGGTCGGCGATGATGTGGAGAGGGATGGCTCGGGCTCGGGCGAAATCAAATGGTCGAAGGATGAGAGTGAGCTGCGCATGACATAGAGCCTTGCAACTCAGAGACTGCAGTCGTTCACAGCGATATTGGGCGATACCTGATTTTGACCAAGGATAGTGCATTAGACCGAGGATTGTTCCTCCTTAGCTAGGATAATGGGGCACCGTAGCAGGGAGTCTTGGCCATCATTTGTCTCTTGGCATCAAGAACGAGTGTATGCTTTGGTCGAGTCACCCTCGAAAGGCCGGTGTCTGGTATTTGAGGCTGTTATCGTAGTAAGTCGGCGTTGTAGGAGCACTTTGCCGATTTCCGTTGTGGATGAATCACTGGGCGGGAAAATGTGCTGGATCGCTGGATGATGTTCATCGGATCTGGTGATGGGAGGAATCGATCGTGGGATGACTGGCTGAATCGAGGGATAGAGTTGAGTTAAAGGCGATAGAATCGCGTCCCTTCATCTGACGGACTTTTAATGTTTTCATGAGGGTAAAGTCCGTGAGCTGGAAAAGGATCATATCAGGGGAGATAGGATATCGTTGCTTCAGGTTCTGGACTCCAACGTCATTGTGAGAGTAAAGTCCGTGAGCTGGAATTGGGGGGGAAGGGGAGTTTGTGGAGAAATCAAGAAGGTGATGCGCTGGTCATTTGGTAGTTTTTCGTTGATTGGCCAAAAAGATATGGTACGCAGTCTCATGGTTTCGAGGCTATAGTTGCAGCGAAGCCGAGCTCAAATGCCATCAAGCCGCTGGTCAAGAAGCAGTCGAAGAGGGCAATCACCTCAACCACACCTGCTCAAAACCCCCGGCAAGAGGACTCTCACCTCTCGCTTCCTCCATATACATCTCACCAACATTCGTGACCATAGGACTCCACCTCCCAAACCTCGTCTTCGCCCAATCCAAACAGAAATAATGCGTCCGGAGAAACTTCGGAGGGTGTGCCCTCGAAGGATTCGACTTCCACCTCGTCTCGTACAACGTCGGCCCCACTGCGAGCGTCTCGAGCGTTGGTCTTGATCCTCCAGCGAGGGAGGGGAAGACCCACTCAATGAATTTAGTAGCGTATTCACGGATAGAATCGTCTCCTAGCTGGCTCAGATGCGTGCACGCCGGGAAATTGCGGATATGGATCGTTTTCAACTTCGTGAGCGTCGGGAGACTCGTCTTCCCGAGACGGACGATCTCATCGTTCCAGGGAAAACCCGTACCGAGTTCCTCGAGGTTGGGGCACACCCCACAGATATCTTCGATGGTGTCTTGCCAAAGGGTTTGGGCGTAGGCGCCGGAGCCAAAGGGGCGGGATGTGTCGAGGCCGAGATTCTCGCGGGGTTGAATGCGACATTCCAGGGCTAGGGTTTTCAGAGTAGGGCCATGGGTGGGGAGGAAGATGGAAGGTCGGTCTAAGAGGGTGGCGTTTTCGAGGAGTAGGGACAAGGTTTCTAGGCCTGAGAAGGAGGAGAGGAAGCGGTTGAGGGCGTTTTTGAGTTGAGGAGATGGGGCTTCGTGCCTGAGGAGGAAGTGCTTTAATTGCGGCACCTTGTTTTTCGGGGAGAAATTCATCTTGGCATCGCAGAAAACGGTGGCAAAGTTGTTCAGCAGCTCGGCAGTTCCATTGCAGGATTCTAAGGTCAGATGTTTCAAGTCGAATAAAAAGCTCGTTGGGATAGTGGGTTCCAGGACAAGAGGCGAAACATCATGGCCGTACAGTCCGAGCTCTTCCAGATTCGTGATCTCTTGAATTCCTATTATTTAAGCGACTGAGTCCAGGACTTGGGTGGCCTGCTCTTCAAAACCACGGCGGTCGTGGCGGTAATGCTCAACAAGCGCCTTTTCTTGCCCAAACCTCAAGACCTTCAGACTCTCGGAATTGGCTTTCATGATCCTGCCGAGAGCCTCGCCGTCCATGACAGAGCGGCATTCAAGAAGTCTCAAATTCCGAGGTACCAAATCCGCCTGGGTTCCCGAACGCTCCGAGCTCATAGATGCGTAATTTTGGAAGTTTGGAATCTTGATGCTGAACAAACGCTTCGAGGACTTTACGTGCCTAAGGAGACTGATGCAGAAAGCTGAGCAAGCATGATCAGTTCTGCTTGTCAATTTCTCAGGTGAAGAGATATCTCGACGTACGAGAAGGCCTGCAGTTGGTCTGGTGGAATGCGATTGATTATATCGCAGACATATGCCTCCAGAGAGCTCACATCAGAATATCGTTTGCGATGGTAGACTGAGTCTTTCCGATCCATGCTCCCGTTCCGAATCGTGAATCGCTTCATCGACCGGATAGCATCTGTACGGAAGATGGGCCAGTGCCCCAATATTGCAGCCCATACTCTTGTACTGCGGTACACTGACATCTATATGATCGTATAGGGCGCCCATCGTAATGTCTTCGAAATGCCGGCATGTTAAGCATAGGTTGAGAAGATCCAAGCGCGTGGTAAGCTGAAAATGTATGAGCACGAATGTGCAGTGATCTGTGAGATGCAAGACTCACTTGATTGACAATCTGTAGTTTCAGCTCGTCAGGCAGTCCGACCAGCCTAGACAATTCGAGATTTGCGTGGCACTCCATTTTTAGTCAATAGCCCAATCTGGATCCGTTTCTGAATAATTGGAGTCGCACACAAGGGAGAACGATCAAGAAGGCAAAACACTGAGGAAAGCAACGAAAGAAACGCTTTCCACCAGAAAAGGAGGGTGGCTGTAGATGTTGAGCCACGACATGGTGAAAGACGGAAGACTAACGGCAACCTCACACCTACGTAGTACGTGCGTTGATTAAAGGCGTGTGAAGTAATCAGCCTCAAGGAGTCCCATCGCTCAGGTGCAAGGGCGACGCGATGATCTAGGCATGGCCCCAGGTATTGCTGACCAAATAACTCGGTCGGCACTCTCCGCTGCAACGCAAACTGTCACGATCCTCCCCGGTCAGAGGATTCGACGGAAAGCAAAAGGTCGGGAATGAATAAGTAGCTGCTTCCTGTTCCAAAGTTAGACTTGGCAGCTCGAACCAACCCATTTACTCCTTTCAGTGCTTTAATCGTGCAGGTGGTGGTCACATCAGGTGGTTGGGATCGTAAAGCATGAGGCTTTTGGTTTCGCAGTCGGAAAGGCATCAGTTCCAGATGGAGGGCGCTTTCAATTGTCCCAAATGCCAGACCTAGTCGTTTTGCTCCAGAGCTACGTGCCAACGGATGTCTGCGTTGATTTCGGGACCGCTTCCTCACCGTGCATACTTGGCGACGTCATGATGATTCTCGTTCTTCTGAAGCCTGTGTTGGTCACGCTCCCACCGCAGCTGAGTAAAAATCATGAATATACGCTCGTTTTGTGATTGCCCAGATGGATGCTCGAAGGACAGAAAGATGTGATATCCGCCTTCGTCGACGAGGAGCCGCACTGCGTAAGGAAGTCTGTGGTGATTTCTACTCGCCAGGAGCAGTGCCGGTCGATTTGCCCTGACCGGAGATATGCACTTCCACAACTGGTTAGCTCGAAGATGTCTTGCTAGGCGAGATGGGGATCCTTGGCAGACTTGGCAACGGCCAGCATCGCTCATGGAGCTCATGGCATTAAACTCACAGACAATACAATGTGCCACTAAGATCACGCTTCTTTCTGGATACTAGGATATCTGCTACTGCTTGTCAATAATGACTGATTGGCTTATGGACCACAAGTCCCTGATATAACATCCGCGCGTGCGCTGAAGGGTTTTGTACAATCTCTCGAACTAGCCCAGTGAGCAAGACTGACATGCTCGACAGGCTGCTTACGATCGCTTTGCTGAAGCAGCGATATGGGAACTGCGGGAACCAGCCTTATTGTCTCTCGTTGTACTACTCCTGAAATGTAAGGCTTTCGCCATTCCGTTTGTTCCAATGAGCTACCGTGCGCTTTTGTCTGTGCCAAAGCTTTCGTCGTGAAACTTCCATCCGAGCGATATCTCGGAAAGCTGCATCATCTTGACAACAGCAGAAAACGCGTGACAGCGAAAATCATAGCTTGCCACATGACATGGAGAGACCCAAACCCCTACCTCATATCGATGTGCCCAACCTCTTGGGGTCAAGGGCTTTCAATGCAAGTCCCCTCCATACCAGAAATGGGAGCCTTGCTGGCGTGACAACCGTCAAATGGGCGCGGCCCTCTACTCCGTGAACTCTGATTTCGCTATGGTTGTGACGGATGAGCAAGCAAAGCCGGGATTCGCATTGATGTCTTATGAGTCGTCCGAGAGTTGGCTGACAATGGACTCGGATGTGGTACCACAGATCCCTCACATTTTCCCCAAGAACACCCTCCTCCCGAGATGGATCGAAACTTGCAGCAGAGTAAGCCGAGGCTTCTGCTGATGGGGCAGCGTCGGTAAAGTGCCCAGACTTGCTGTCGTCTCAGATCGTGCTGAACTTACGTAGGAGTGGAAAGTCATCCATCACAAGCGTTGTGTTTCACAAGATGCCACCACAGGAGACCCTGTTTTTAGCATCCACTACACGCATACAGAAGGACTCAATGCAGTGAGTGACATCTACCAAACGAGTACCACACATCACCGTGCGCTTCGAATGGGTCCGCGTCTTGAATCTCGAGCTATCCTGACATATTAAAGTTCTTTTATGGATTTCCAAGTGTGGGACTTTCCTGGTCAACTCGACTATTTTGATCCGACCTTTGACGCGACAGAAATCTTCTCTGAAATTGGCGCACTGGTGTGGGTCATCGACGCCCAAGACGATTACACCGACAGCGTTACACGACTCACCGCGTCCGTTGCCAACCTTCAAGACATCTACCCGAACATCAATATCGAGGTCTTCGTCCACAAAATCGATGGCCTTAGTGATGAATATAAATCCGATACATTCGAAGATATTAGGCAAAGAATCGAAGACGAACTCAATGATCACGGCTACAAGAATCCTCCTGTCAGCTATCATCAGACATCGATATACGACTACAGTATTTTTGAAGCGTTCAGCAAAGTGATTCAGAAGCTGGTGCCTCCGCTTGGCACGCTCGAGAACCTCCTAAATATCCTCGTCAACAACAGTGGGATGGAGAAAGCTTACCTGTTTGACACCATCAGCAAGATCTATGTGGCTAGCGACACCCGTCCGATCGATATGGAAGTTTATGAGATGTGCTCTGATTATATCGATGTAATCCTTGATATCAGCGAGCTGTATTCGTACCCAAGACCTGAATCGACAAGGCTGGGTCCGCAGATGGACGAAACGGAATCCAGTGTGACGATACACGATGGTACTATGATATATCTGAAGGAGATGAACAAGTAAGACCCCCTCGTTGGATACTGGCACACCGGCGCAGTACGCTGATAACATTGCAGATACTTGTGCCTTGTATCAGTGATCAAACATCCCGATGCCAAGGATAAGAAGGGTTTGCTGGACTATAACGCTCATGTTTTTCAAGATGCTCTAAACGAGGTCTTCGCACGTGGCTGGGAAAAGCAAGGGAACGGAGAAGCGGCCAAAGAGCCATCAGAGCATTGATTTCAATGACGAATGTTTTGTATATGGCTTTTAAGTTCGTATCTAAATCAACCTCGACTTGGTATGCTCGGCGATTCACCTGCGTTGTCCGCGGCAACTATCTGTCAAATCCATAACAGTCTTCCATCACGCAGTGTGGTGCGCTCTTTCGACACCGAGCGTTGTTTGTCAGTCTGCGGTCCTGGAACCCTGTCGAGGACTGAAAACGAGGCGCTTAGATTGTCGTGGGGGGAGCATTCCGAGAACAGCCAAGCCTACTTGGCGATCGGCGTTCCAGCCTATAAATCCTGCTTGACATCACCACTTCCGAGATCTCATGCCGAGAAGCGCTTGATCAACTAGCCGTCCAGGGACCCCCATGAGCGCGCTGCTTGCGGTTGATGCCACTTTTTGGCTACCTACCTTCTCTTCCCGACTGACTCGATGCCTGCTCATGAATGCCATCTTCAAGCTTCCCAAAGGTTGTCTGGCATTAGCAAGGCCGGATCGTGGCTGTCAGAAACTACCTAGGATCGAATTGAACCACTGCATCCATTACGAACCTTACTCCACACGCTGCTTGCATCAATCGTCTCGTTGGACCATGCCGCCCAAGAAACCCATCGCTTCCGTCAATGGCAAGCGTAAAGCCACCGATGACGTTCCACCCTCAATAAAAAGGGCGAAGCCGTCTGATAAACTTGGTGACAGAGCATGGTACAAGGAGTCGGCGCAAGAAGAGAAGCATGGTATAGTGCTACGCGAGTTTTATCCTCCCGAGATGACGAACGAGCGCGCCAAGCAGTACGTCGCCGGCAACGTTGAGCGCCCGATTGAGGGTTTGGAGAAAGCAATCGCTGAGACAAAGCAAGATCGCGAAAAGGTCAAAATCAAGGGTGCGGTTGTGCATTGGTTCAAGTGTGACCTCCGGACAACAGACAACAAGGCTCTTGACCTGGCAAGCAAAAAAGCAAAAATTAAGGGCGTACCTCTGATAGCGATGTATCTGGTTTCGCCGCAAGATTTCCAGGCGCATCTTACAAGCGCGGTCAGAGTCGACTTCATATTGCGGACCTTGGACGTCCTGAAGGCAGACCTTGCCGAGCTAGATATTCCTCTTTACGTCGAGGTTGTTGAGAGGCGCAAAGCGATACCCAGTCGCATCATGGATCTCTGTGAGAAGTGGGACGCCAGTCATATAGTTTGCAATACGGAGTACGAGGTAGATGAGCTCCGACGAGAAGCAGCCTTGACCCGGGATTGCCTGAAGAGAGGCATTGCTTTCACCACCGTTCCAGATACCTGTGTTGTGAGTCCTGGCGAACTATCGAGCAAAGGGACCGGCTCCCAGTATGCAGTATACAGTCCGTGGTTTAGGGCATGGTGTGCATACATCAACTCGCATCGGACCGACCTCGATGAGTATTCAAGGCCGGAAAAGAATCCCCCTTCTGCTAAGGAACGTTTCAAAGATCTTTTCGAATGTCCAATTCCAGAGGCTCCGCCTAACAAGCAGCTATCTGCGGAGGAGAAGAGAAGATTTCTGAGCATGTGGCCGCCCGGTGAGCATGAAGCCGCTCAAAGATTGGAGAAATTCATCAATCAGAGAATCAAGAGATATTCTGAGACAAGAAACCTACCCGCAGGAAATGGTACTGCTGTTCTCAGCGTACACCTTGCATCTGGTACGCTGGCGGCAAGAACATGCATTCGAGAAGCGCGGAAGGCGAACACGAGCACAAGTATGGATTCTGGCAATCCTAGCATCCAAAGTTGGATCAGTGAAGTTGCTTGGCGAGACTTTTATAAGCATGTCCTGGCACACTGGCCATTTGTCTGGTAAGCGTTCAACTCGGGATTGTTATTGGAAAAAGTCTGCTAACATATCTTCAAGCATGAACAAGTCCTTCAAACCAGAATACACAGATATTAAATGGGAATACAACACAGAACATTTCAAAGCATGGACGGAGGGTAAAACAGGGTATCCTATTGTTGACGCAGCAATGCGTCAACTCAATCATACTGGCTACATGCACAATCGTTGCCGCATGATCGTGGCATCCTTTCTCGCCAAAGACCTTCTCATCGACTGGCGGATGGGAGAGCGCTATTTCATGGAGCATCTCATCGATGGTGATTTCGCCTCCAACAACGGCGGATGGGGCTTTAGCTCGAGCACGGGTGTGGATCCGCAGCCGTACTTCAGGATATTCAATCCTCTGCTGCAGAGCGAGAAGTTTGACGTGGACGGCGATTATATCCGCAAATGGGTGCCCGAGCTGAAAGACCTCAAGGGAGGCAAGAATGGGGCAGTGCATGATCCTTATGGGAGAAAAGCAGAGCTTGCGGCGAAGAAGAATGGATACCCCAGGCCCATTGTTGAGCATAAGTTCGCGAGGGATAGGGCACTGGCTAGGTATAAGGAGGGGTTGGGACGAGATACTGCTTGAAGCGAGGGCTGCAAATCAGTCCTTGGATGTATCAATCATATGTAGCGTGTGTCATGATGAAACAAGTAAGACGTCAGCTGTTGAGATCACAATAAGGGAGCCTTGTCTGGCAAACGACTACCCTCGCGGCCTACGACGCCCGAAAGAGGGAATTTCTTAGGGGCAGAGGCAGACTTCACGGTGATTTTGTGGGGCTCGCCCGAGAGAGGATGCACCAGTGCCCCGGGCCGAGATTATGCGGGGCCCGCAAGCGTGGCGGCTTCGTCAGTATGTTTCTCACATACGCCTGACTTATTGCTCCTCACGCCTTTCAGAATGGACATGAGCCTTGCCACACCATGCTCTCTGCTTGCGGACGTTGTATCGAAGCGAAGGCAACGCTCAACGGCCTGAGTGCGAGCGGTAACTCGTGCCTGATGGATGCGGTTCCCCATCAATCAATGTGAGGTACGAATTGGCGCCATGACTCGCGCAACGCCGAAGCTGCCTACCCAGCAACTCCTCATTCTTGGTAAGTAATGGTGAACTTGAGAATTTAGTTGGGAATCATCTCTCTGACATTGCCTGCAGCAATATGTCGATTTGCTGAGCCAATTGCCCTGACTTCAGTCTTCCCATATCTCCCGGAAATGATAGAGTCCTTCAATGTGCCTACCGATAAAATCGCACAATGGGCCGGCACAACGTCCGCCATCTTCTCACTTTCTCAATCTCTTACGGGAATTTGGTGGGGCCGGGCGTCAGATCGATTTGGACGGAAGCCAACCATCTTGTCGGGCTTGATCTGCACGATGACTTCCAGCATTCTGTTCGGCTTCTCGAGAACACTCCTTTGGGCTCTTCTGGCACGAGCATTGGGAGGATTAGCAAACGGGAATGTGGGCACCATCAGGACGATGGTTGCGGAACTGGTCCCGCAGAAAGAGCTTCAACCACGGGCCTTTTCTATCATGCCCATGGTCTGGCAGGTAAGTTTTCTCATTTTTATCATAATTCCGGCGCTCTCTGTATAAGAAACGACGACCGCAAGCAAGCCTTTCGAGTGAGCATCATGAGAATTACGGACGGAGAAGGTTTTGAGCTTGAACAAGACCAACCTTGCATTCGCGCGAGGATCGAATATCCTTAAGTGGGACATCGATGAGATATACCTGGATACTCAATCACCGACGGAAGAGAGTTCTATGGGAGCTGATTCTGAGTCCCTTTAGATTGGCAGCATATTGGGACCTGCGTTCGGGGGAGCCATGGTTCATCCCAATGAGCATTTTCCTGGCTTGTTCCACAACAGCTCCTTTTTCCGGCGGAATCCCTTCTGTCTCCCTGGTCTTGTTGCTGGAATCTTCTTCTTGGTTGGAATTTTGTCTGGGCTCCTGTTCCTGCAGGAGACGCTTGAGGCCAAAAAGCATCGCCAAGACTATGGCCTCATGCTTGGATCCGCACTCACAACATCATGCTCAAAAAGGAAAGGACATTTACGGAGGGCGAAGTCATGGCAATCTGCTGACGACGAATCGCGTCCATTTCTGGGGGAGGACGTAGATGGAGAACCTGGCACATTTTTATCGAGAACGAGACCGGCAAAACAGCAGATCCCAGCCAAAGAACCTGGATACCGAGAGGTTTTCTCCCGCCAATCAAGCATTAATCTGTGTGCTTACACTCTACTGGCCATGCATTCCGTCGCTTATGACCAATTACTCCCAGTCTTCATGCATCATCCGGAACAAAATATCAAGAGCCCTGAGGTACATCTGCCCCTGAAGTTCGCCGGTGGATTTGGTATCAATTCTGGCAGGATAGGAGCTCTCTCTACCATTTACGGCGTTTTCGGCATGCTCATTCAGTTCACGGTCTTCCCACCGCTCGCTCGGAAGCTTGGAGTACTAAGATGTTTCAGATTCACTGTGCTTAGCTTTCCAGTCGTCTACTTTGTCACCCCGTTCACTTCTTTGCTCCCTACACAGTTTATGAAGCAGGCCGTTATGCTAGCGTTGATGCTTTTCAAGGGATGGCTGTGTGTCTTTGCTTTTCCATGCTCTACGATATTGTTGACAAATTCGGCTGTGAGTTTGAAGATCCTGGGAACGTTGAATGGCGTGTCTACTAGCATATCAGCGATTGGTCGAGCTGCTGGCCCAGCTCTTTGTGGTTTTGCGTTCTCAATTGGCGTCGATAGAGGCTACATCATTGCGCCGTGGTGGTTGCTGACCATCACAGCTATTTTTGCTGCAATTCCCGTTTTTTGGCTTATTGAGATGGAAGGATTCGGAAGTACAGACGAGGAGGAGGAGGAGGAAGAGGAGGAGGAGGAGGAAGAGGAGGAGGAGGAGGAAGAGGAGGAGGAGGAGGAAGAGGAGGAGGAGGAGGAGGAGGAGGAAGAGGAGGAGGAGGACGACGACGACGATGACGAAAACGACGCCGAAGAGGAAGACGCGCAAGATGAAACCAATGATATGCCTCCCACACGTGGAGCAACTCTGCGCAGATCAAAGCCCACCACGATAATAGACGAAGATGCCGTTTTCGACGAGCCTGAAGAAAGCTTGGAGGATGCGGCCCCTTTGAGGGAAACTCTTTCCCACAGCACCGGACATGCATCTCCTAGACGTGGTTCGAAAACGATGCCCCCACTCGGAATGGGAGAGGGCATCATTCCACGTGGTGCGAGAAGATTGAGCAGTGATCTTGGTGCCACAAGAAGTGGGCTTGGTACAGGTGGGACGACTTTCCAATGACATAGACATAAATTCTCACGCCTTGGCTGCCGAACGCAGTTCCTCCCTGCAACAAGTTCCCTGGAACATCACAAAGCGCGAAACCATGTGAGCCCACATACGTACACGCACGCAAGGAGCCATCCACGGAAACTCGATCCGCTTGTTGCTCGGGGTTTGTAGGAATCCGTCTTCCCGAATCTGCGGAGACTTGTTAAGTATAGAGTCAGATCACGGCAATTGGGGACTTCTGCTCCTTGGGCATAGGTGGGTCGCATAGCAAACGACCTTGGATTATGGAACATGCGTTGCCTGGACGCACAGCCAGAACCCAAGATAATCTGGTTACACGATGATGATGAGAAGAAAACAAATGGATAGTGACAGACTGCTCTCCATCCTGACTCGCCTCGAGTGCTTCAGTCATCAATCCTAGCCTTCCACGACAGGCACGTGAAGCTTACAGTAGCAAGTAGACGCCGCAAGATCAAGACTTTGAAAGCAGCGCCAGATTTCGACGGCAACATTGGCGAAGCTCGTTTAATCTTGGCTTGAAGCGACTGAAGCTTGCGGCGGGAGCAAACGGCGGCGGCTCCTTGCAGGCGGAAGCTCGGCACCACAAACTTCCAATCGAGTCAGCTTTTGGAATTGCTGACAAGTCCTTCCTGTCTGGAGCATGCGCGAGAGATTGGATTGCGAATTTCATGCTGGGAAGAAGGAAGCATTAGAATCACGATGATCATGAAAGGGGTCCCGCGAGTTGTCAACGATAACTATTGTGCTGTCTGTTCGAAAGGCAGACCTGGAAAGGAACGGTCATTAACCAGTAAGTTCTTCCACGTCCGCACCGGATCAGCTAATTCGTAGCCTAGGAAAATCTGCCATGCTTTGCTTGCGGATGCAATCTCTTATCGTTCAGGGGACTCCCTTTGGATAGAATTCCCTGGACTGGCACCAGTTTTCCTGACTGCGTTTCATCATGAATTCGCTGAAGCCAGGGCCGGACCCACTCTTACCACAAGTCGGGCATCGCTACTCGAGTACACGCAATGCCCTGCTAATGAGCGTTTAGCAAGTACTCGTAGCTGACCAGAAATCGTAATCGCTCACGCGACACCCAACAATGCACTTGACAATCGGAGCACCATTCAATCCACTTCTATCTTGATGCTTCGGAGTATTTAAGTGGGCCAGCTGTGAACCTGTCGAGTTGATCCTGTCCTGCATTAGCTTCCAGCAGCGATGATAATCAGGATCCTTTCATGGGCCTACCTCACAATCTTGATATGGCTCAATTGTGCAAAGGCCGATGCAGACTTTCTGGATGTGCGGACCAGGTTGGAAAAGAATCGCAGTGGGGGAAAAGGAGATCCGGAGGGAAAGTACTTTCGTGCGTCGAAATGGTTGAGCATGATAAAGCTTCGGTACTAATTGGCTCATCATAGATGAATCTACGTTCGTCCTACCGATATCGATGAAGTCTTGCCTATCAGCTACTGACTGGCACTTACCAGCTTCCATCCCCACTACGATGGCCGCTTCGCAGAGAAAGAGGTCGGAAAGGACGAGCGGCTCAACCACATGACCGCCCTCATGCAAACCTTCCTCTCTACCATAGGCGATATCGGCGCCGAAACTTGGATCATGCACGGTACTCTTCTCGGCTGGTGGTGGAATCAAAAAGTGCATATAGTCTTTCCAGAGAGGGATTCAGCGGTGCTGATTAGAATCCGCAGATCCTTCCCTGGGACTCCGACCTTGACCTTCAAGTCTCCGAAGAGACGATCCATTTTCTTGCCAAATACTACAACATGACGGAGTACCATTTCGCTCGGCCGGGTCTGTCATCAGGCCGTGACTATCTGCTCGAGATCAATCCGCACTATACCATCCGTGGCACACAGGATGAACTGAACGTCATTGATGCGAGGTGGATTGATACCGATACAGGACTGTTTATCGACGTTAGCACTATTCGCAAGAATTACACAGCGATTGAAGATGGTACGGAAGGGGCTTTAATGTGTAAGGACAGGCATCGTTATTTGGTAAGCGAGAACGCAATCCTGCTACACACGAAGGAAACCTCCCAACAGTGATGTTGTACACAGGAAAAAGATATCTACCCACTCCGCGACAGCCTTTTCGAGGGCTTCCCTGTCAAAATCCCATTCGAGTATGCCTGGCTTCTAGAGGAGGAGTACGGCAGGAAAGCTTTGACGGTGACGCAGTACGAAGAGTATGCTAGCCCGCTAACCACTATCATTGCCTTCTCGACGCCGCCGTGTTGTGATTTGCTGACCTTTCTAACAGCCATGAGTGGAACGAAACCTCCAGACTGTGGGAGCCCATGCCACTTGAACTCCATCGCCCGACGCGGAAGCAACCTTCACCCGACGCGGAAGCAACCTTCACCATACCGACCTAGAGGAGAACCTCCCAGATGACCGATCCGCATTTACATATGTCCCATCATGTTTAGAAGTTTTTCCGCACGATCGAAGGATACATGCAGCAGCAAGGCTGCTTAGACATCTAGCCAGGTCTTCCAACCATTGTCGGTCAAGGACAATATAACTTACTATGTCAGAGATTGATACTTCCTCAGCTGTAGTAGTCAGGCCGGAGCCAATACCAACCTCTACCCGGTGGTCGGTCGGTCGCCTCCAACCATACTGCTGAGAAGGTCACCAAGCATCTGCCCGGGTCATGAAATATAGTTACGAACATTTCCATGCTGGTAATATGGGATCTCAAACAATTGTCAAGTCTGCTATTCGCTATTTATCACACATTCCTGCGAGCAAAGCATAACATGTCCCAGCCGCAGGACGCTGGTATCTCCTCATCCACTGACAGGACGCATCATAACAGACCCCTTCCAGGGTGGTTGTCGGAAAACACCAGAGAAGCAGCTGCGATACCCACATAGTCACATCTGCACGCGGTTTTGGTTCTTTTGGCGCCGAGGCTTATCCAAGTACAGGGGAGATGAAGGGGAAAGGAGCCGGGTTACAGAGAGAAATTTTGTAGGGGACACCAGATTAGGGAGACAGCGAGTTCGAGATTTCAGTTTGAATGAACGTCAACTGAACCCGGTGGAAGGAAAGTCAGCCTTCCTAGCGTTGTGTGGAATCGGGCCCCGGGAATGTTGTGAGATCAGACAACTCTGTTGGTTGACATATATGGAGATCTGTTAGTAGTGGGCTATATGACCGTGCATTTGGACTGTAGATGTATGTGGGCTGGTCGAGAGGATGGCATTACACACTCAACCAGACTGGTATGGACATATATATTACCTAGATCCACATACGAAGAACGGTGTCAGCAGTGGTAGCTGCAAATCTGGGATGAGAGATCACGAATGAGATCGCAATTCAGGAAGACTGTCTAGATCAGCTGGGCTCCTGACTTCTGTACATATACACACACACACACACCCCCACCCACCCATCCATCCACACCCACCAGAAAGTAAA
>JAABUK010001766.1_pt1 | contig 40506 bp, 37 predicted proteins | sample 5559141 | NCBI WGS metagenome assembly JAABUK01 (sample SAMN10711869, study PRJNA513367) | rock metagenome | isolation source: Antarctica rocks | place: Antarctica: Victoria Land, Pudding Butte nord | collected 2016-01-03 | reverse complement strand
GCCCTGTTCGCCGCCGCCCAGGACAGCTTCGGGCGTCTGGTGGGGCTGGTCAGCAATGCCGGCATCGTCGGCGGCACATCCCGGGTGGACGAGCTGACGTTGGAGGCGCTGAACCGCACGCTGGCGGTGAACGTGGTCGGCACCATCCTGGCAGCCCGGGCGGCGGTGCGCGCCATGTCCACCCGGCACGGCGGTGCCGGCGGGTCGATTGTCAACCTGTCATCCGTGGCGGCCCGGCTGGGCGGGCCCGGTGAGCTCGTGCACTACGCCACCTCGAAGGGCGCGATCGACACCTTCACCATGGGCCTTGGGCGCGAGGTGGCCGATGAGGGCATCCGGGTGAACGCGGTCGCCCCCGGGCTGATCGACACCGAGATGAACCCGAGCGAGCGTCAGGCCCGTATCGTGCCGAACATTCCCATCAAGCGTGTGGGCATGGCGGCCGAGGTGGCGGAGGCCGTCGCCTGGCTGCTCTCGCCCGCCGCCTCGTATGTCACGGGAACGACCCTGACGGTGTCCGGCGGCCGGTAGAACGGCATCAGGTCCGTACGGACAGGTGGTGCATGCTGAAGCCATGCTCCGCGGCCATAAGTTCGCCGACGCGCCGGCGATGGCAAATGCAGGGATCGGCCTCGTAGCACAGCAGGCAGCTTGGCGCCGCACGAGCCATCCCGGCGGCTTGCTGCAGCGCCAGGCCGGCGTCCAGGGTCGTTAGGCTCTCGTCGACGATGCGCCAGAACCGCTCCCATTGCCGCCGCCGGTTTGCCTCCCGTCCCTCGGGCGGCGTGCCCAGGGCGCGGAGGTGCACGTAGCCGATCCCCGCCTCGGCGAGGCCCGCCGCCAACTGCCGCTTCGAGAACCCGGCGCGGCGAGACAGCGGAAGCTGCCGCACGTCGATCACCCGGGCGATCCCCGCCGCGCGCAGCGTCGCCAGCACATCCGGCCAAGCCGCTTTCTCATAGCCGATCGTCCAGAGATCGGTCACTGGCCCCGAGTCCATCGGCCCCAACTCGCGCATCCCCGTGCGATCCCGTCGCGGCTATCCACCCATCTTCGCAAAAACCTGGCGGTCGCGGTTCTCCTGCATCAGCATGCGGAACCCTGGGATCGTCTCCAGCTTCAGCCCGCCGGGCACACCCGTCTCCTCGTCCGCCACCACCTTGCCGTAGCTCTCGCCGCTCAGCTTCTCCCATTTCCCGGCGGGCTTCTTCGCCTCCACATGGACCACGGTGGCCTTCAGCACCATGCGCACGACCGCCTCCTTCGGCGCGGAGGGCTTGGTCAGGCTTGGGTAGCCGCCGATCATCTGCCAGCCGTTCTTGAGTGCCCAGGTCTTCAGTTCATCCTGCGTCATGCCGCCCTCCCGTTGCGCTGCTGCCCGGCCATGCGGGCCCTGCTGGGTCATACCACCGTGATATCAGAAGCCGCTCACCATTCGTCGCGCGCCTGGCCGAGCCGCCAGCGCGTAGATTTGCAAGGCCGAACGCATTAGCGTGCCGGCGAAGGAGTTGCGGAATGGATAGCATGGCCATGGCCGCCGGGGTGCCGGAGCTGGATTTCGACCCGTTCTCCCGCCGCTTCCTTAATAATCCGTTGCCCGATCACGCGCGGCTCCGGGACGCTGGGCCGGTCGCTTGGCTCACGCAATACGGCGTGTACGCGGTCGGGCGCCACGCCGAGGTCCGGGCAGTACTGCAGGATTGGGAGGCGTTCTCCTCCGCCGCCGGCGTCGGCCTGTCCGACTTCCGGCGCGAGAAGCCGTGGCGGCTGCCGAGCCTCGTGCTGGAAACCGATCCTCCCATGCACGGCCGGAGCCGCCGCGTGTGCTCTCGGCCAACGCCATCAAGGCGCTGCGCCCGCGTTTCCAGCAAGACGCCGACGAAATGGTGGCGGAGCTGATCGCCCGCCGCACCTTCGACGCCGTGCCGGAGCTGGCCGAGGCCTACCCGCTCCGCGTGTTCCCCGACGCGGTCGGGATGCCCCGCGAGAACCGGCGCTACCTGCTGCCGTACGGCAACATGGTGTTCAACTCCTTCGGCCCGCGCAACGCGTTCTTCGAGGACGCCGTCCGGGACGCCGCCCCGGTGCTGGAGTGGGTGCAGGTGCAGTCGCAACGGGAAAACCTGTCCGCTACTGGCTTCGGGGCCGAGATTCACGCCGCGGCCGATGCGGGCGAGCTGACGCATGAGGAGGCGCCGATGGTGGTGCGGTCCCTGCTCACGGCCGGGGTGGACACGACCGTGAGCGGCCTGGGCGCGGCCCTGCTCTGCCTGGCGACGCATCCCGGGCAGTTCCAGGCGTTGCGGGCCAACCCGTCCCTGTCCAGGGCAGCGTTCGAGGAGGCGGTGCGGTTCGAGACACCGGTGCAGACCTTCTTCCGCACCACGACCCGGCCGGTCGAGCTCGGCGGCGCGGCGCTGGAGGAAGGGCGCAAGGTGCTCGTGTTCATGGGGGCGGCCAACCGCGACCCGCGGCGCTGGGAACGGCCGGACGAGTACGACATCGGGCGGCCGACCGCCGGGCACGTCGGCTGGGGCGTCGGCATCCATGCCTGTGTGGGCATGCTGCTGGCGCGGCTGGAGGGGGACTGCGTGCTGACGGCGCTGGCGCAGCAGGCTGGCTCGCTTGAGATTGCCGGTGAGCCGGTCCGGCGCTGCAACAACACAATGCGCGGGCTGGCCAGCTTGCCGCTTCGCGCGACGCCGGCGTGAGCTGACCGATCGAGGGCGCCCCTCTTGGCCGACAGCAAGGGCTGCTACTTACCGGCAACGACTCGCGGCGAGGGGTGGAATGGCATGGGGAGTTGCCGGTATCTCGGTTTCGCCGGGTCCGCGGGATTGGGCCGGCTTGCCTGCAAGATTTTTTCGTCAAAGGTGGAATGCAGCACGACCGTGCCGTCCGGCCCACGTAGCGTCACCTGCCCGGCCTCGATAGCCTCGATAACGGCGGCGCCGACGTGACCGCCCTCGCCGATCACGACCGGCTTGCCGCCCTCGGCATTGGCGAAGATGGCGAATTTCCCCACGGGGCTCACCACCACGCCGGTCAGGCGCGGCAGCGACTTGAGCGAACTGTCGGCTGGGTTGACAATACCGGCCGGCGGTCGCCGGTTTGGCCTGAACAAGGGCCGGGCAAGAAGGATTCCTACTTTCTGCGAACTGTCGACCCGCTCATTCGACGGAGGCGCGAGGGCGAGCGCCAGAGGCTGACGGTTTGGCGCCGGCATGCCGCTTTGACCGTCTATGGCCGTATCCCGAATTTCCAGGGCGATAACCCCCGCGAGTGCAGTCGCCATCAATCCAAGAATGGGCCATGTAAGGCGTCCCATATCGCGCTCGACGGTAGATTGGCGGTGGCTCGAATTTGCCTTGAATGGTATGGCGGGCTAGTCAGGAGTGGCGGGGCTGCGCTCCTGCGCCACCCCGACATATCCGTAACGATAGGTGCGCGCAGCGGTCACGGGCCGAATGCGGTGAGGTTGCCGCCGTAGTCGGCAACCAGCAGCATGCCATTGATGACGACGGGCGACGCGACAACTCCGCCGGTGATCTGCTGCCCGCTGTCCCATAGGTAGTTTCCGGCTGAACTGAAGGCGAAAATCGAGCTTGCGATGCCTGTCGAGTAATAGACCACGCCGTTAGCCACTGTGGGCGGGATCGCTGGGTCCTCTCCCACCTTGCTAGCGTCCAAACCGAGCATTTGCTGCCAGCGTAGCGCCAATGTGCAGTCGTTCGACACTCCAAACGCGAGTAATCCATGCGGATACTGTCCCGAGGTGTCGTCCCGTGGATTTCCTAGATACAACTGCTGGGACACTGGATCGTAGGCAGGTAGGCCGATGAAATTGCCGAGATTCGTGACTTGGCTAACCTGGATACTCTGCGTCGGTCCAGAGGAGATATTGCCGCCGTCCCGATTGTAGATGAGCAGTACGCCTGATTTGTTCATCACTGCCGCCTGGGGAGGGCAGTTCGCTGGCTGATAAAGCAAGGGCGTTGCGCCAAAATCCTGATCATCAACGACCAGCGCCGCCGCATTGGCAGCCACCGGTTGCAGGTTGGCGTCGAGCTTGACGACCTGGTCCGCATAACCGGCATTTTGCGGATTAGCCAGCGCGTTGCCAGTGGCAGCATAGATGTAGGAGCCATCCGGCTCGATGGAGACGCCGCCGAAGCCCCAGATGCCGCCCCCGTCCGGCCCCGTCGCGCCAGTCGGATACCAGCGAGCGGCGACCTGTGGCGTATCGGTGGACGTGGTGCCGACCGTGACCTTGACGAGCTGCCCGTGGTAGGGGGGGATGTCGCACTGCCCGGCCATGGGAACGTAAAGCGAGCCATTGTAGTAGGTCAGGCCGCCGTAGTTGATCGTCGCCCCGTTCTGATTGGCTGGATCGATGATCTGCTGGGGGTAGCCGGGGAGTGGGTCGCCGGTGTCCAAGGCCAGCGCCCAAAGGGTGCCGTCGGCAGCCACGACCCACATGCGGTTGTTTGCCTTGTCGATCGCCGGGGTGCCGATGAAACCGACCATCCCAGTGGGGAAGTCGGTGCAGCCCGTCGGCAGCGCCGGCAGTTGGTTGCCCCAAACCATCCCGCCGCCACCGGCGTCGAACGCGGCGACGAGGCCGGTCATATCGGCGACGTAGACGAGGTCAATGGGGATCGTGCTGCCGCTCCCTGTGCCATCATCGACCGGAATTCCGCTGGCGAGCAGCGGTTGGGCCAGGATCGGACCGTTCATGGGAAACTGCCAGAGCTGATGCAGGCCAGGAACGGTTTGCTCGTTCAGGACGGTTTCTTGTCCGTTGTAGCCCTGCCGCTGCGTCGTCTTGCCGAATGTGAGCCATTCCTCGGCGTGCGTCCCGATCGGCATAGCAAGGCCAATAAAGACAGTCGTGACGGCAAGCCGTTCCCGAAGACGCATAAGTCCTCCTCCATATGCCATCACAGCTACTACGGTGCGTATTGTTCAGTCTGAAGGATATTGCGAGTCCGGAGAATACAAGTCATCCAGGCCTCAGTGCCTAGGCCAAAACGTTACAATATCAGCGCCATGCGGTGCGGTGGGGCGCTCGCCGTCCGCGGGCTCTTGCGGGTCCGACGCCCTCACGTCAAGGGATTGAGGCCTTCACGACCTCGCCACGCGGAACCCCATGCCCGGAGCGGCAATCCTTCGGCCTGGGCCTTTATACCGGCAGTCCCCCGGGATGGCGGGTATCAGGCCGCCCGTTCGGCGCCGGTCACCGCGTGGTAACGCCCATCCTTGTAGCGCAGCCGGTCTTGCCGCTGCAGCAGGTTGACGTGCGCCAGGGCTTCGCTGAAGGCGAAACCCATCTGATGCGGGCCGTCGATCGGACGGCGGAACACTACGGGCACCAGCTCGGCGCCGGTGTAGCCGCGCTCCCGGCAGGCCTCGAAGATGGCGTCGCAGCGGGATTCGTGGTGGGCCGTCAGCTCATCCAGCCGCGGGTGCAGGCCGATGAACGGCAGGTTGTGCCCCGGCAGCACGAGCGTATCCGCCGGGATCATGCCTTTCAGGCTCGCCAGCGACCGCAGGTAGATGCCGAGCGGATCGCCCTCCGGGTCCATTGCCTGCACGCTGATGTTGGGCGAGATGCGGGCCAGCACCTGGTCCGCGGACAGCAGCAGCTTGTCTTCGGCGCAGTGCAGCATGACCTGCTCCGGCGAATGGCCGCCGCCGGAGAGCACCGCGAAGCTCCGGCCGCCGATGCGCAGCACCTCGCCCGCGATCAGCCGGCGGAACGTGCGCGGCAGGCCGGTGATCATGCGGAGATAGCGGTGCCCGATGGCAAGCAGGTTCTCCGTCGTGTCCGGGTCGAGGCCATGCCCAAGATAGAAACTGCGATATGGCTCCGCATTCAGCGCCCCGGGGTCCAGGTGGATGTTGAGGCTGCTGAGGTACTCGGTCTGGCTCATCAGCAACGGGGTGCCGAGCCGCTCGCAAAGCCATCCGGCCATGCCGACGTGATCCGGGTGGCTGTGCGTCACGATGATGCGCGTCAGGGGGCGCGACCTCAGCAGCCCAGCCAGCAACGTCTCCCACACCGCGCGGGTCCCCTCATCCCCGATCCCGGTATCGACGACGGCGAACCCTGCCCCGTCCTCGATCAAATAGATGTTAACGTGATCCAGCCGGAACGGGAGCGCGAGCCGCACCCCGGCGCGACCTCCTGAATCTCGCCGAGGCCAGGGGGCGTGGGATAGGGGAACAGCAAAGGGGACAGGGGTCCCGGTACGGCAAGCGCCAACAAAAGCCTCCTCGTCGAGTGTTTCCGGCACCCAGGCCCACCATAGGCGTAGGTGCCTAATGCGAAGGTAGTGTTTTCCGGATATCCCTCCACCCGCTCGATCCCAAACAGGAAATCTCCGCGGTTGCCGATCCCCCATGATCGTCGCACCATAGTCTCCGACGCCCACAGAAGACCGCCAGGAGGCCCCATGGCGACGACCCGGTTGCGTTTCGGCATCTTCCTGGCTCCATTCCACAAGCCTGGCATCAACCCCACCTTGGCGCTGGAAACCGACCTCGAGCTGATCCAGTGGCTCGACCGCTGCGGCTACGACGAGGCCTGGTTCGGCGAGCACCACTCCGCCGGCAGCGAAATCAGCGCCTCGCCAGAGATCTTCATCGCGGTCGCCGCCGAGCGCACCCGGCACATCCGCCTCGGCACCGGCGTGGTCAGCCTGTCGTACCACAACCCGCTCTGGGTGGCGGAGCGGATCGTCTTGCTGGACCACCTGACGCGCGGGCGGGTGATGTTCGGCGCAGGGCCCGGATCGCTGCCGACCGACGGCGCCATGATCGGGCTCTCGCAATCGCAGACGCGCGAGCTGCTGGACCAGAGCCTGGACATCATCATGCGGCTGCTTACCACCGAGGAGCCGGTGACGTTCCACAACGACCGCTGGGACCTGCACGACGCCCGGCTGCACCTGCGGCCGTATTCCAATCCGCTGTTCGACATCTCGGTCGCGGCTGTGGCCTCACCGACGGGCCCGCGGCTGGCTGGAAAGCACGGCATCGGCCTGCTGTCGATCGGCGCCACTACGGCCGCCGGGTTCGACGCGCTGGCGCTGCACTGGAACGTGCTGGAGGAGCAGGCCCGCCGGCACAACAAGGCAGTGGACCGCTCGAAATGGCGCCTGGTCGGCCTCGTGCACTGCGCGGAGACGGTGGAGCAAGCCTATCGCGACGTCGAATACGGGATCGAGCAGTGGTTCAACTACTTCCAGGCGGTCGCGGCCTTTCCGCAGATGGCGATGCCGGGTTCGAACGTGAAGGAGATGATCTCATTCATCAACGTTTCGGGCTTCGGCGCGATCGGCACGCCGGACATGTGCACGGCCCAGATCGAGCGGCTGCAGGCACAGTCCAACGGTGGGTTCGGCGCCTACCTCATGCTCGGACACAACTGGGCCGACCAGCAGGCGACATTGCGCAGCTACGAGCTGGTAGCCCGCCATGTGATGCCGCGGTTCCAGGGACACCACCATGCGACCACCGGCGCTGCCGAACGCGCCCAGGCGGCTCGCCCGGCGCTGGCGGAGGTGCACGCCAAGGCGGTCGAGACGGCAACACGACGCTACGCTGCAGAGACCGCGGCCGATTAGGTTTTCCGGGATGCGGATAGCGGAAGCAGAGGGCGGGTGACCGTACCACCCCGGCCGGCGGGCGCCGGGCCGGGGTGACGCTCTATTCTACGACCGGGCTGGACCCATCTGGCGCTGCAGCTCGCGCAGCTTGTCCAGGTTCTGCTGCAGCAAAGCCGTGCCCTGCTGCATCAGGGTCGCGAATTGTGGACTGACCCCGGCGTTGCTCATCCCATTCTCCATGCTGAGCACCTCCTCGTGGCTGGCGATCTGGTCCGCAACGTAGGTGCGGTCGAAGTCCAGGCCCTGCTGCAGCCGCATGTGGCCGAGGCGAACGCGTAGGTCCTCGCGCAGGGTGGTGGGCGGCTTGATCGCGGCTGCCGCCGCTACCGGCGCGAGGTGCTCGGCGAAGTCGTTCGCCTGGCTGGTGAGTTGCTGCGCCAGGGCCTTCACCGCGGGAGTTTTCGCCTGCGTCTGCGCCTGGGCACCCTCCTGGCGATCGAACTCGATGATTTGGTAGGCATTGGTCGTGAACCGCACCTCGGCCGGATTGACGCCGCTGGAGGTGGGTTGGGCGTTCTGCGTCTGGCACGCAGCGAGCAGCAGGAGTGCCGCGGCCGTCGGTAGGAATCGCATCTTGTCCATGATGTGCATGTCTCCATTCCGTGAGGCGGACGCGCACGGGTGCGCGTCCGTTGGCAAGCTCGGTTTAGAACACGTAGAGCACCCGCAGCGTCGCGCCGAACTCCTGCTTGAAGCCGCCGACTACGTGCAGGTCGTGGTTGAGTTCCAGCATCGTCTGGAGCCGCGGCGTCAGGAACAGGGCCGCGTTGATCCGCAGGCGCTGCTCCTCGGTCTTGCTTCCGTTGAAGATGCCGTTCACTTGCTCCGAGCCACCGAAGAAGCCTTCATAGCCGATCGATGTGGTGAAGGCCGGGTTCCAACGGTAGTTGGCCCAGAGCTGGGCGCGGTAGGTCGGGTCCTGACTGAGCCGCCGGCTGCCGGGGATGTAGCTGTCGTTGTCACCATAGAACTGCACGTCGAATGCGGCGTCGAAGGCGAAGTGGTCGCCGATGCCCTGGGAGAGGCCGAGCTGGAGGTCGCCCCTCAGGCGGTTGTCGCCGAGGTTGACTGCCGATCGCTTGTCATAGCTACCGTCCGGAAGGGTGAGGAAAGCCGCGGTGTTGATGTTGGTTTTGGTCGCTGGATTGACGTACGGCCAAATGAACGCGGAGAGCGTGGTCTCCTGCGCCCCGAAAGCGCTTCCAACTCTCTGTCCGTCGACGTGGACCGCCGAAATGGAGCCGAAGGGTTGGAGAATCTGGACACCGGCGGGATGTCCCGCGACATCGAAGTAGTGGACGTAGCGGGCCAGGCCGACGTTGATCTCGGCACCCGAGTGCTTGATCGTCCGACCTTTCGCTATATTGAAATCGGTGTCGTGGCCGTAAACATAATAGCCGATAGCGAGGTTGGTGCCGGCCGGCAGGGGCACGAACTCATAGGGTTCGATCTCCTGCGCCGCGGCCTTGCCTGCGAAGTTCATGGTGGCGGCCAGGCAAATCAGCCCACCGAGCGCGAGCTGCAACAGCGACTTGGTTGCGGTAAATCCTTTGGTGCGCACGTTCAATTTCCTCCTTTTTACGGTGCTTGATTCGGCTTGGATCGAGTCCGGCAGCCGTTTGGTCCTCCAGATCCGCCCACGCTCCAGAGCGCGTGCGGGAGTCGCGCTACCCCCTCACATCATCTACGTTGCTCATCCTGTACTGAAACATCGTTGACGCAAATACCATAAAGCACGGACGGCGGTCCGGATCGGCAAGGAAGACACATGCAGCATAAGGTGCCAGGCCGGGGCAGGCAGTGAGGTTCCCGTTGCGGGGCGGCGTGGCCGTCGTGACCGGGGCGGCGAGCGGGATCGGCGCGGCGCTCGCGGGCGTGCTGGCCGCCCGTGGCTGCGGCCTCGCATTGGCCGACGTGAACGCTGGCGGCCTGCGGGACGTGGCGGCCCAGGCACGCAGCCAAGGCGTCAGCGTGAGCGAGCACCGGCTCGACGTGGCCGACAACGATGCGGTGGCGGCGTTCCCGGACGCTGTCCTGGCCGAGCACGGCCGCGTCAGCGTGCTAGTCAACAACGCCGGCGTCGCGTTGGGCGGCAGCTTCGAGCAGGTTTCGCCCGCGGACTTCGACTGGCTGCTCTCGATCAACTTCGGGGGCGTCGTGCGTCTGACGCGCGCCTTCCTGCCTCTGCTGCGGCGCGAACCGGCTGCGCAGCTGGTCAACCTATCGAGCATCTTCGGCATCATCGCCCCGCCCGGGCAGACGGCCTATGCCGCCAGCAAGTTCGCCGTGCGCGGCTTCTCCGAGGCGCTGCGGCACGAGCTGGAGGGATCGTCCGTGGGCGTCACGGTGGTTCACCCCGGCGGCGTGCGGACCGCGATTGCCACGAGCGCGCGCCGCACCGGGCTGAGCAATGCCGAGACCCAGGCGCAGATGGAGATCTGGGCCAAGTTCCTACGCCTCGACCCACAGGATGCCGCCGAGCGCATCGTCCGCGGCATCGAGCGGCGGGAGAAGTGTGTCCTGGTCGGCCGCGATGCGCAACGGGCAGCGCTGATCCAGCGGCTTTTTCCGGTCGACTACTGGCGGGTGCTTCAGCGCCTCCAAGCCCGGAAGCAGCGGGGTGCGGCACGGCGCTGAGCGGAAGCGGTGACCTAGCGCAGTGCCGGCAAAGGCGACGGCAGGCTGGCCTGTGAGCCAACGGCCGTTGCCATAGGTATTATCGCGAGGCCATGACGCTGTGGTCCAGAGGGTAGTGGTATGGCAGCACGGTCGCGTTCGGCGGCAGCCCGGGAGAGCGCCCGGTAAGAACCGTCACATCCTGACCATGCGTGGCGTCGGGTGCGACATAGACCCTGAGCATCGCCGCATCGAGCGTTGTTGCATCCTGCGGGAGTGTGAACCGCAGCGTGTCAATCACGCTGCCGGCTGCATTGAGGAACTCGAGCGAATTTTTGTTTACGTCCCAAGAGGCCGCATCGAGCCCATTGAGACCGATCAAACCGCCCGGCCCGGTCGGGTCGCTGGCGATCTGGCCAAGGAAGCTCAATGGCTGATCGATCTGAAGCGAGGCTCTGCTGACGTGGAATGTCTGGCCGGCATCGACCATGGCGTCGATCTCGACCGAACTGGAAAGCCCGGCTCCGGCGTTGTTGTCATAGACGTCGCCCGTTCCCGTCAGGTGCGCCGAGATCGTGACCTTCCCGCCGGCAGCGCTGATGCTCGCGTCGTTCTCCAGTTTGCTCCCGCTATTCCCGGATATCGTGAGTTGGCTGCCGGGGTATGCTTCAAGGGCGCCCTTGTTGATGAGCGTAGCGCCCTGCGCCAACACGACGTCGAGGCTGCTGCCGGGCATACGGTTGTTCCTGCCAGCCTCGATCACTCCTCCATTATTCGTGACCTGCCCTCGAACTATGATGGTCCCATGCTTACCCGAATAGTAATCGGGCGGTGCCTGGTTTGCCGGGCCTGCATAGGAAATTGGAGCGTTGCTGATATCGACTTTATCGAGGGTCTCGTTCCACAGGACGAGGGTCGGCGGCTTTGCATTCGTCTCCCCGATCAAGCCAATGGTCGAACGGACGCTGTCGGAGCCGAATGTCTGGCCCGCCATCATGACCGTGCCGCTCTGGACATACAGACTGTCCCCGGCAACCGGCACGCTAGGCAACGACCAATTCTGCGCAGACGAAAACGAACCAGCCCGAGCCGTCCAAGTCTTGACCGACATTCTCTCACCCGTTCGGTTACATTAGGTATACAAAATTAATACGGTTGCTAAACGTATTTATTGTATGCCGTCTGCAACAATCGAACGAACTTACTCACATTTTCGTGAGCACCAAGGTGGGTCGGTGCCAGAAATTAAAAGGTGATCGGCGGAATCGGAGCTATCTCGTGTCGAAATCCTACCGGGGTCAGGACTTCAGGCCGTCAGCGTCACTCGCCTTTCCAGACCGGCGGACGCTTGTTGAGGAAGGCGTCCATCCCTTCGCGGAAGTCGCTGCTCATGTAGCACATGAGCAGCAGGTCCTTGTCCGCGTCGCCCGCCAGGGAGCGTTCCTTGATACGGCGCAGCGCCTCCTTGGTGGCCCGCAGCGTCAGGGGCGCGTTGGCGGCGACCAGTTGGGCCAGCTCCTCCGCACGGATGGCGAGCGCGGCCGGGTCGGGCAGAATCTCGTTAATCAGGCCGATGGCCTTGGCCTCCTCGGCCTCGACCAGGCGGGCGGTGAACACCATGTCCTTCACCTTGGCCGGGCCGATCAGGGCGACCAGGCGGGCGTAGTTCGACACGCTGAGACAGTTGCCCAGGGTGCGCGCGATGGGAAAACCGAAGCGGACGTTGCTGGCCGCGATGCGCAGGTCGCAGCACGCTGCCATGCCCGCGCCGCCGCCGGTGCAGGCGCCGGTGATGGCGGCGATGGTGGGCACCCGTACCCGCTCCAGCGCGCCCAGCACGCGGTCGACCCGGGCCTCGTAGGCCAGCGCGTCCTCCGGCGTCTTGAACGCGCGGAACTGCGAGATGTCGGTACCGGCGGCGAACGCCTTTTCCCCGGCGCCGGTCAGGATCAGGGCGCGGACCGACTTGTCCGCCTCGATCTCGCCGCAGATCTCGGCCAGGCGCTCGTACATGCTGAACAGCATGGCGTTGCGTGCCTGCGGGCGGTTGAAGGTGACGCGGGCGATGCCGTCCCGGACCTCATACAGCAGGTCCTCGGCGGGTTGCTGGGTATCGGTCATCAAACGACTCTCTCCGTACGCATCGCCGCCACCTGGTCGGCGGTGTAGCCCAGTTCCGCCAATACCGCGTCGGTGTGCTCGCCCAGGCCTGCGGTAGCGGTCGCGAGCTCGGCCGGGGTGCGGCTCAGCTTGATGGCCTGGCCGACCAGCGCAATCTCGCCGAGCTGCGGGTGCCGCACCTTGGACGCCATTTGCAAATGCTGCACCTGCGGGTCCGCGAACACCTGGTCCATCGCGTAGATCGGACCGCACGGCACCTCGGCGGCGTTCAGCGTCTCCACCCAATGAACCGAGGCGCCGGTGCGGGTCACCGCCTCGATCCGCGCATTCAGCGCATCGCGGTTCTCCGACCGGGCCTCCCCCGTGGCAAATAGCGGGTCGTCGATCAGCGCCTCCAGCCCGAGGGCGCGGCACAGCCGGGCCCAGATGACGTTGCCGGCGGCGGCGATGTTGATATGGCCGTCGCTGGTGGTGAACACGCCGGTGGGGATGCTGGTGGGATGGTTGTTGCCGGCCTGCTGCGGCACGTCCTGCTCCATCAGCCAGCGCGCGGCCTGGAAGTCCATCATGGCGATCTGCGCCGCCAGCAGGCTGACTTGAACCCACTGGCCCTGGCCCGAGACCTCGCGCTCCAGCAGCGCCGTCATGATGCCTTGGGCGGCAAACAGCCCCGCCGTGAGGTCCGCCACCGGGATGCCAGCGCGCATCGGCCCCTGTCCCGGCGCCCCGGTCACGGACATGAGCCCGCCCATGCCCTGCGCGATCTGGTCGAAACCCGGGCGCATGCGATACGGCCCGTCCTCGCCAAAGCCGGAGATGCTGGCATAGACCAGCCGAGGATTCTCCACCGCGAGGGCCGTATAGCCGATGCCGAGCCGGTCCTTCACGTCCGGGCGGAAGTTCTCCACCAGCACGTCGGCGTCCCGCGCCAGCGCCATTAGCACCGCTTTGCCCTTCGGCGATTTCAGGTCCAGCGTGATGCAGCGCTTGTTGCGGTGCAGGTTCTGGAAATCCGGTCCCAAACGTGGGCCGCCCATGCCGCCATCCGCGCCACCGGGGGCCTCGATCTTGATGACCTGCGCCCCGTGGTCGGCGAATTGCCGCACGCAGGTCGGTCCGGCCCGCACGCGGGTCAGGTCCAGGATCTTGAAGCGGGAGAGCGCTCCAGCCATTAGGTTTCCTCCCGTTCGGGTGCTGCTTGATGGGCCGGGATGCGAGCGATGCGGCGCGGGTCGATCGCCAGCCACACCCCATCGCCCACCGCCAGGACCTTGCCCGGCGGGGCCGTCACGCGCAACCCCGCCCCGGCGCCGACCGGCTGCACGACGTAGTCCCAATGCTCGCCGAGATAGGCGCGTTCGGTTACCTTCCCCTCGATCCACCAGGCCTCGGCCGGATCGCCGCGCCGGTCATGCAGCGCGATGCTGCCAGGACGGACGGAGAAGGAGACGAGGCCGCGCAGTCCGCCGCCGTCGGCCAGCAGGGCTGCGGGAACCACCGCGCCGGGAAGGACGATCTGTCCGTCCGCCGCCGTGCCGTCCAGGAAATTCGTGCGGCCGATGAACCCGGCCACGAACCGGGTCTGCGGCTTGGTGTACAACGAGACGGGATCGTCCACCTGCTCGATCCGGCCGGCGTTCATCACCACGATGCGGTCGGACGTCACCATCGCCTCGCTCTGATCGTGGGTGACGTAGACGGTGGTGATGCGGAACTCGTCGTGCAGGCGGCGGATTTCGAAGCGCATCTCCTCGCGCAGGTTCGCATCCAGGTTGCTCAGCGGCTCGTCCAGCAGCAGCACCTCGGGCTCGATGACGATGGCGCGGGCGAGGGAGACGCGCTGCTGCTGTCCGCCGGACAGTTCGGCGGGGTAGCGGTCGATCAGATGGCGCATTTGCACCACGTCCAGAATCTGCGCGACGCGGCGCTTCACCTCCGCGCCGGCCAGCTTGCGCACCTGCAGGCCGAAGGCGACGTTCTGCCCCACCGTCATGTTCGGCCAGATGGCGTAGCTCTGGAAGATCATGCTCATGCCCCGGCGCTCCGGCGGCACGACGCGGCCGGGTGCCGACAGCACGGCGCCGTTCATGCTGATGCTGCCCTCGCTCGGCTCGATGAAACCGGCGATCATGCGCAGTGTGGTGGTCTTGCCGCAGCCGGACGGGCCGAGCAGGGAGACGAACTCCCCGTTCCGCAACGCCAGCGTCGCGCCCTGCACCGCCTGCGAGGCACCGAACCGCTTGCCGAGGCCGTTGAGGACCAGCTTGCTTATGTTAGCTGCCACCAGCTTGCTTGCATCAACTGCCAAACGTGTCGCGCCATTGCTCGATCACCTCGGGGATGCCCTGGACGATCTCGGCCGTGGTCAGGCGGTTGACCTTGATCTCGCTCAGCGGCTTCTCGCCGGGCTGCACCGGGTAGTCCGCCCGCACCGGCAGGCGGCGCCCCTCGGCGGAAAGGCGGGCGTGGATGGGGCCGAGCAGGAACTCCTCATACAGCCGGGCGGCGTTCGGGTGCGGTGCATTGGCCATCACGGCGGAGGGCGAGACCATCAGCACCGCACCATCGGTGGGATAGACCAGGGCAACCGGATTGCCCTTCGCCGCCGTGACCTGGCTGAGGCCGGAGGGGCCGGCGGCGACGATGCGCTCCCCGGAGTTCAGCACGCCCACCGCATCGTTCACCGAGCGGCCGATCAGCGGCTTGTTCTTCTCCAGTTTCTCGAAGTACTCCCAGCCGTACAGCTTGCGCATGGCCACCACCCAGGTGCCCACGGTGCCGCTATAGGCGGGATGGCCTACCGCCACCTGGTTGCGCCATTTGGGGTCCAGCAGGTCCGGCCAGGATTTCGGCGCGTCCGCCGCGCGCACCTTGGCCGAGTTGTAGATGGGGATCACCAGCTCGGACAGCGTGGCGTAGTAGGTGCCGGCGGGGTCGAGGCCCCTGAAGGCCGAGAGCAGGGCTTTGGCGTTCTCCGGGGTGTATTGGGCGAACTTGCCGTCCGCCTTCAGCGCCTCGTCGTGACCCAGGTCGGTGGAGCTGAACACGTCGCATTGCGCGATGCCGTTCTTGATATCCTGCAATAGGCGCTGATAGGCGACTTGGGCGGTGGTGCGGATCAGGCTGACCGTGATCTCCGGATATTGCTGGGTGAAAGCATTCGCCGTGATCTGCGCCGTCTCGCCGTCCGTGTGGGCGGTGTACCAGGTCACCGCCCCCTCTTTCCTCGCGGCGGCCTCGATGGTTCCGAGATCGGCGCGGGCGGTGCGGGCGGCCAGCAGGCCCCCGGCCAGGGTGGGAAGCAGAAGACGGCGGGTCAGCATGGTGTGCATTCCTTAATTGCGGCTCTGCCGCAGCGTGTCTTAACCACGGCTCCGCCGCAGCGTGTCTTAATCACGGCTCCGCCGCAGCATGAAATCACGGCCGACCAGGCGCATGCCTAGGGCTACGATCACGAAGGTCGCCGCCAGGAGCAGGAAGCCGAGCGCGGCCAGCAGCTCGAAATTGCCCTCCTCGCTGAGGTCCAGCAGCATGATCGACATTGGCCGCGTGCTTGGGCCGTACAGGAACATCGCCGTGCTCAGCTCCCGGCTGGCTGGGATGAACACCAGCAGCCAGGCGCCCACCAGGCTGCGCTTCATCAGCGGCGCCAGCACCCGGCGGATCGCCAGGCCCCGCCCGCCGCCCAGGATGCGCACCGCCTCCTCCATCTCCGGGTTGATGCTGCGGATGCTGGCGTTCACGCTGGAATAGGCGATCGGCAAGAAGCGCGTGGTGAACGCCAGGATCAGGATCAGCCCGGTGCCATAGAGCGAGAAGGGCGGCGGGGCGTAGGCGCCGTAGAACGCGATGGCCAGCACGATGCCGGGAATGACGAAGGGCGTCATGCACAAAACGCCCAGCATGCCGCCGAACCGCACCAAGCGGCGGCTCGCGATATAAGCGATGCCGACCGCCAGCAGCAGCGCGATGGTGGCCGCCGACCCGGCGTATTCAAACGAGTTGACGATGGAGTCGCGCGCGCCGGGATGGCGGAACAGCAGATAGGCGAAGTTGTCGAGCGTCAGGTTGTCCAGGTGCAGCCCGCGGCCCCAGGCCTTGGCGAACGCCGCCTGCGCCAGCACCAGGCAGGGCAGCACCAGGGCCAGCAGCAGGATGAACGCGGCGTAGGCGAACGCCACCCAGCGCCACGCGCCCAGCTTGATCATTCGCCGCTCGCCGCCCTTGCCGCCCAGGGTGACGAAGCCTTTACGTCCGACCAGCCGCTGCTGCACCGCATAGAGCAGGATGGTCACCAGCAGCAGCGGCATGGTGTAGGCCGCTGCCACCTCGGCCCGGATGGGCGGGCTGAAGAACTGGGCCAATTGCGTGGTGACGACATTGATGCGGGCGGGCAGCGCGATCAGCGCCGGGGTGCCCACGAGCGAGATCGTCTCCAGGAACGTGATGATCCCGCCTGCCAGCAGCGCCGGCAGCACCAGCGGCAGCGTGATCCGGAGCGCCGTGCGCAGGGTGCCGGCGCCGAGGATGTTGGCGGCGTCCTCCATCTCGGAGGAGACCAGGTCCAGCGCCCCGGCGGTGAACACGAACAGGAACGGGAAGGTATAAAGCGCGATGACGTAGGCGAGGCCGGTGAAGGTGTAGATGTCGAAGGCCGCGCCCTCCGCCCCCGTCGCCGCCCGCCACGCGATGTTCAGCCAGCCGGAGTTTGGTCCGGCCAGCAAGATCCAGCCGATGGCGCCCAAATAGGGCGGCATGACGAAGGCGGACAGCACCAGCAGGCGGATGGTCGCCTTGCCCGGCATGTCGGTGCGGGAGACGGCCCAGGCCAGCGGCACCGCCAGCACGAAGCAGATGGCCGTGACCGCGGCGCCGAGCTCCATAGTGGTCCAGAACGCCTGGATGTAGCGCGGACGGCTGAAGGCGCCGACGTAGTTGGCCAGCGTCCAGCCGCCGCCGCGCGGGGCGGTGACGCTGCTGGACAGCAGGCGCAGCACCGGGTTCAGCACCAGGAAGGCCAGCACCAGCGCCAGCACGACAGCGGCCACCACCCAGGGGTCCAATCCCAGCACGCGTCCCGTGGCCCGCGGCCGGACGGGGGCGATCAGGGCCGGGGTGCTATCCACCGGGCACGCCGGAACGTGATCCGTGGCCTTCCATTTCAGTTGACCAGCGTCTGCTGGACGAAGCGGAGCACGGCGGCGCGCGCTGCGTCCGTGGCCTCGGCGTTGTGGCCGACATAGGCCCCGATGGCGACGCAAGGGTCCGTTTTCAGGCTGTAGGGTTGTCCGGTGCCGGCATCCAGTATGGCGCCGTTCGGGCCCTCCTTGAGCCGGCAGTTGCGCGTGCTCTGCGCCTTGGGCACCGCCACGAGAGGCGGGCTGGTCGGACTGTCGAAACCATGCTGGCTGTCGGGGTATTCGGTGAGGCTGACATCAGCCCCGGCCGCCTTGAGGCGGCCGGTGTAATCCCGGCAGGGCACGATGTTCACATAGTCGTCGCTGATGCCGTGGAACAGCCGGAGGATCCTGCCGGAACCGTGCACCAGGATGACCGCGGGAACCTTCGCCGGCGCATTCAGCGGCAGCCGGAGCTCCCCACCCAGCAGGACCTCGCGCCCCGGCGCGCCGCCGCGCAGGAACTCCTCGCCGCTGAGCGTGCGGCTTTGCACGGGAAGAATCTCGATGCGGCCCGGCCACTCCGCCTCCGCCGCCGCCGGCATGGTCGCCATGCAAAGCGCAATGAGGCCCGCAACCAATGGCTTCATGATGTCCCCCCGTATTTTAATCCAGGTTTCCTCACACCGGGGATTGCAGTCAAGCCGCGCGAGATCATGAGCGGGGTGCGGACCCAGCGAGGCAACACGTGAGCCCTCACGAGCGTTACAGGCGAGGCAACACGCCCAATCCGCCCCATCGCAGCCGGAGACCGGAGAATGGATGAGAGCTCGCAGCCGGAACGGGGCCAACAGATGCACCTCGGTGCGTTCCTGTTCAACCTGGGCAACCACATCGCGGCCTGGCGCCACCCGGCCACGCCGGCCGGTGGGCTGATGGACCTCGGCTTCTATAAACGATTGGCGCTGGCGGCGGAGCGCGGCTGCTTCGACCTGGTGTTCCACTCCGACGGGGTCGGCATCAACGACACCTATCCCGAGATCATCGGCCACACCGTCACCATCCGGCCGGAGCCAATCAGCCTGCTGAGCGCGCTGGCCGCCGTCACGGACCGCATCGGCCTCGCGGCCACCATCTCCACGACCTACAACGAGCCCTATGCGGTTGCCCGCAAGCTGGCGACGCTCGACCACCTCAGCGGCGGGCGCGCGGCGATGAACATCGTCACCTCCAGCACGGGGCAGGAGGCGCGCAACCATGGCCAGGACGCGCATATGGAGCACGCGGCCCGCTATCGCCGGGCGGCGGAGTTCGTGGATGTCGTGCGCGGCCTGTGGGACAGCTGGGAGGACGGCGCGATCGTCGGCGACCAGGCGTCGGGCCGCTTCGCCGACCCCTCGCGCGTGCACCATCTGGACCACCGCGGCGCGTTCTTCACGGTGCGCGGGCCGCTGAACGTGCCGCGCCCGCCACAGGGCCATCCCGTCCTGATCCAGGCCGGCGTGTCGGACGCCGGGCAAGCGCTGGCCGCCGACGTCGCGGACCTGGTGTTCACCGTCAACACCGACATGGCGGAGGCCCAGGCGCGCTACGCCAGCCTGAAGCTGCTCGCTGCAAAAGCCGGCCGCACGCCGGGCAGCCCCAAGATCATGCCCGGGCTCATGCCGGTCGTCGGCCGGACCCGGGAGGAGGCGGACGCGAAATACGCCGCGTTGCAGGCGCTGATCCCGCCGGAGATCGCGATCCCCTATCTGTCGGACCTGGTGGACCACGACCTCTCCGCCTACCCCGCGGACGGCCCATTGCCCAGCCTCGCCGCGATCAACGGCGGCGTGGGCCGCCTCGCCATGATCCAGCGCCTGGCCCGCGACGGCCTCACGCTCGGACAGGTCGCGCACCGCATGCTGCTGGCGCGCGGCCATTGGACCGTTATCGGAACGCCGGCCAAGGTCGCCGACGAGATGGAGCGCTGGTTCACCGGCGGCGCCTGCGATGGGTTCAACATCCTGGCCCCTTATCATCCGGGCGGATTGGAGGACTTCGTGGACCTTGTCGTGCCGGAGCTGCAGCGTCGCGGGCTGTTCCGGCGCGAGTATGCCGGGCATACGCTGCGCGACCACCTGGGCCTGGCCCGGCCGGCCAACCGGTTCGCCGCCCTGGCCCGGGCCGCCGCGGAGTGACCCGTATCCCGCTATTGTCCCGCCGGGCATTGTCCCGCCAGGCCCTGGGCCTCGCCGCCGCTGCGGCGCTGGCGCCGTCCCGGCCGCGCGCCGCCCCGCGTGACAGCATCAATGTCCGCATCGCGCGCGACATCCTCAACCTGGACCCGGCGAACCGCACCAGCTTTCCCGAGAGCAACATCATCAAGGCGTGCTCGCATCGCCTGATCGCGCCGCGGCGCGGCACGTTCGAGACGGAGCTCGACGGCGCCGCCGCGCTGAGCCGGCCGAACCCGCAGACCATCGCCTTCGAGCTGAAGCCCGGCCTGGTGTTCAGCCACGGCTTCGGCCCGCTCACCGCGGAGGACGTAAAGTTCTCGTATGAGCGCTTCGCAACCGCTGGGCTGGGCGGCAAGGCGGCCTCGCGCGCCAAGGATTGGGAGGCGCTGGACGGCGTGGAGGTGACGGGTCCGCTGACCGGCGTCATCCACCTCAAGAACCCGGCGCCGAGCGTCATGACCGACACGCTGCCCGGCGGCTCCGGCTGCATCGTGTCACGCCGGGCGTTCGAGGCGCTGGGGCCGAAGATGATGCAGCGCGTGGTCGGCTCCGGCCCCTATGTGTTCGACCAGTGGGAGCCGAACCAGCGCGTCGTGCTGCGGGCGAACCCGGACTACACCGGCGAGCGGCCGGGCTTCGCGGGGATCGTGCTGCGTCCGATCGAGGAGCTGAAGACCGCGCAGCTGGCGCTGCGGGCGGGCGAGCTCGATTTCACCGCGATCGATGCGAACGCGATCAAGGACCTGCGGGCGGCTGGCGCCAGGGTGGTCCAGCTCGACTCCATCAACTACGTCTGGGTCGGCATGAACGTGGAAGCGCCGGCACTGCAGGACGTGCGGGTGCGCCGGGCCATCCGGCTGGCGGTCGACACGGAGCAGCTGGTGCTCGCCGCCTATAATGGGGCTGCGAAGACCATCCGCGCGGTGCAGGCGCCGGGGCTGCTGGGATACTGGGCGGACGCGCCGGTTTATAGCCATGACGTGGCGGCCGCCCGCGCCCTGCTGGCGGCGGCGGGGGTGCAGCCGGGCCAGAAGCTCCGGCTGACCTTGCTGGCCACGCCGACCTATCAGGCGATTGCGCTGGTGCTGCGGGCGATGCTGGCCGAGGCCGGCCTCGACCTGCAGATCGACGCGCGGGCGGCGGGCACGTATTGGTCCAGCGGCAATGGCGAGGCCGGGCGCGGGCTAGAATTGTCGCTGCAACGCTTTGGCGGCGAGCCGGACCCGGCGTTCCAGACCCAATGGTTCGTATCCTCCCAGATCGGCACCTGGAACTGGCAGCGCTGGAGCAACCCCGAGTTCGATGCGCTGGACCAACAGGCACGCGCGACGGACGACGATGCGGCACGGAGCCGGGCCTACATCCGCATGCAGCAGCTGATGGACGAGTCGGCCGCGTTCATCTGGCTCACCAACGAGGTCAACGCGTTCGCCGCCAGCGCCTGGCTCGACCCGGCGATCCTGCCGACCGGCGACGACCTGCAATATCCGCTGTTCCGACCCGTGTAGCGGCCATTCCTAGGGTGGTTCCGTTGTCAATGCCGGAGGCAGCCGATAGACTCGGCAACCCCGAGCTTTAGGACGTATCGAGATGAGATTGCTGGCCTTCGCTTGCCTGTTCGCAGGGTTTATCGCACCGGCTGCCGCCGAGACCCTGCCTGAGCTCGCCGTGTTCGACTTTACCCTGGTCAACACCTCGCCCGCCCCTTCCACGCCGGAGGAGCTGGCGCGCCTGCACCGGCTCGACGGTCAGCTGAAGGACGGGTTGCGCAGCCGTTTCACCCTGGTGGACGTCGCCCCTGTGCAGGATCAGCTGGCCCGGGTCGCCTCCATCCGCGGCTGCAACGGCTGCGAGCTGGACATGGCGCGCAAGCTCGGCGCCCAGCAGGTCGCGTATGGCTGGGTGCAGAAGGTCAGCAACCTGATCCTGAACGTGAACTTTGTCGTGGAGGACGTCGCCACCGGGCATACGCTGCATGCCGAGAGCGTCGATATCCGCGGCAACACCGACGAATCCTGGAACCGCGGCCTACGCTATTTGCTGAACGAGCGCATGTTCCGCGATCAGTGACAGCCTAGAACAGGCTCACCGGCTCCAGCGCGTCCGTCGGCGCCAGCACGGTGCCGATGACGGCGGCCTGCGGGTAGCCCTCGGCCCGGAGCGCCGCCACGCAGGCGTCGGCCTCTGCCGCCGGCACGCCGGCCAGCAGGCCCCCGGCCGTCTGCGGGTCGAACAGCAGCGGGTAGAGCGGCAGGCGCTGGGCCGCGTCCAAATCGCGGATCGCCCGCCGTAGCCGCACGTTGGCTGGCTGCAACGAGGAGAATACCCCGGCCGCCATCGTCTCGCGCGCGCCGTCCAGCACCGGGATGCGGGCCAGCTCCAGGCGCACGTCGACGCTGCTGGCCTTGGTCATCTCGACCAGATGGCCGAGCAGGCCGAACCCGGTGACGTCGGTCGCGGCGTGCACGCCGTGCCGGGCCAGCACGGCGGCGGCGCTCCGGTTGCTGACGGTCATGTGCCGGATCGCCGCCAGCACCCAGCGCGCCTTGGCCTGGCCACGCATATCGGCTGCGAGCAGGGTGCCGGTGCCGATCGGCTTGGTCAGGATCAACGCGTCGCCGGGCAGCAACCCGCCCTTGCGCAGGAAGGCGTCGCGGTCGGCCAGGCCGTTCACTGCAAAGCCGAGCGAAAGCTCCGCCCCTTCGCTGGTATGGCCGCCCACCAGCGCGCAGCCGGCCTCGCGCAGAATTTCGTTCGCGCCCTGCATCATGTCGGAGAGGTCCGCCTCCACTTTCGCCTCCAGCCCATACGGCACGGTCGCGATGGCGAGCGCGGTCTGCGGCTCGGCGCCCATGGCGTACACATCGCCCAGCGCGTGGTTGGCCGCGATCATGCCGAAACGGTAGGGGTCGTCGATGATGGCGCGGAAGTAGTCGACCGTGTGGACAGCCAGGCGCGGGCCGCCGCTGTCCACCACGGCGGCGTCGTCCGGCGCGTCCAGCCCGACCAGCACGTCGGTCCGCGCCGCGGGCACGATGCGGCCCAGGGCGCGGCTGAGCACGGTGGCGCCCACCTTGGCGCCGCAGCCGCCGCAGCGCATGGCGATGGCGGAGATGTCGCGCAACGCCGCCTTGTCCGCCAGCGGCGAGGCAGGACCGGCAGGCGGATCGGGCATTTGCGGAAGGTCATTGAAGCGCGCCATGAAGCGGCGGTCGATCCAGTCCTTCAATCGCCAGGCCCAACCGCCCTCCAGGGTGACGCCGTTGCGGGTGAGGACAGCGTGAGAGCCGCCGGTGGAAACGATGGCCAGCGCGTTGGCCTGCGGGCAATAGGGGCGCAGCCGGCCGCCGGTCAGGCTGGCGCGGATGTTGTCCGCCAGCACCGGCCCGGCGCGCACGGCGTAGACGCCCGAGCGCGGGATGGCGGCGGGGCGGAAGGCGATCATGTCCCCGGCGGCGAACACGCCGTCCGTCGCGCGCAGGGTGGCGTCCACGCTGAGGAAGCCCTGGCCGTCCAGCGGCAGCCCGGTGCCGGCGAGCCAGGACGCGGGGGGGGCCTCGGTGGTCCAGAGGATCTCGTCGGCCGCGAGGCGGGTTCCGTCCGCCAGCACGATGCCGCCGGGCTCGACGGCGGCCACCCGCACGCCGGCCTGCATCGCGATGCCGCGCCGTGCCAGGATCGCGCGGAAACGGGCGCGGAAGCCCGGCGGGAAGCTGGGCAGGATATCGGCCGAGCCGGTGACAAGGGTGAAGCGTAGGTCCTTTGCGTCCTGACGCAGCCGGTGCTCGACCGACAGCAGCAACTCGACCCCGCCGGCCCCGCCGCCGACCAGCAGGATGTGGCGCGACTGCCCCGCCTGCACCCGCGCCCGCATGCCCGCGAACCGCGCGAGAAAGCCGTCGATCGGCTTGACCGGGATGGCATGCGCCGCCGCCCCCGGCACGTCGCCGGTATTGGGGCGGGAGCCAGTGTCGAGCGACAGCAGGTCGAACGGCACCGGCGGGCGGTCGCGGCACAGCACCCGGCCGGCCGCCAGGTCGATCCCGACGGCCTCGTCCGGATACAGCCGCGCCCCGGCGAAGCGGGCGAGGCGGCCAGCGTCGATATGCGCGTCGTCGAACGTGTAGTGCCCGGCCACGACACCCGGCAGCATGCCGGAATAGGGCGTGTCCACCTCGCGGGTCAGCAAGGTCAGGCGCACGCCGGGCAACGGCTTCATGCCGAAGCGGCGCAGCACCGCCACATGCGCGTGCCCGGCGCCCACCAGCAGCACGTCCTTCACAACCGGGCCTATGCGCATGCCGTCTCGACCCTCGACGCGGTTTCGGCGGTGGAAAGGCGGACCGGCCGGTCGTCGATGCGCAGCCGCCGCCGCAGCGCGCGCGAGAAGGCGTCGATGCCCATGGACAGCGCGCCAGTGGCGACGATGAGCACCACCGCCACATCGAGCCGCAGCTCGGAGATGGCGCCGTCCACGTAGAAGCCGAGCGTCGGCACGCCGAGGATGCCGAAGATGGCGCTCTCGCGGATGATGATCTCCCAGCGGTAGAGCACGTAGGCCAGGAACTGCCCATAAAGCCGGGGCAGCGTCTCATAGAAATACAGGTCGAGGCCGCGCGGCGCGTCGGCGCGGTAGATGAGCCCGTCCGCGTGGCCTCCCATGAGGTAGCCGACGATCCCCGCATTGTGCAGCGCCAGCGCGATGATGGCGGGGAGCATGGACGGCCCCAGGACCTGCAGCAGCACGTAGGCAACCATGTATTCGGGCGTCGAGCGGATGACGATGAGCAAGGTGCGGGCGGCCGGGCGCGCCAGCCGCCCGGCGAAGCGGCGCGTGATGAGGGGGAACAGCAGCAAGGCAAGGGCCGCCATGGCGACGAGCGCAATCTGTGACAGCACCAGCGTGTCGAGCACGCCGGGCAGGACCTGGCGGCGCAGGATCGGCCACAGCCACGCGCCGAGAGCATCCCATCCCGCGCCGCCATCCCGCAGCGGCCGGGGAACGATGTCGTGGCCGAGGAAGCGCGCCAGATTGGTCCAGGCGGATTGCCCGGGCAGCGGCGTAGTCAGCACGACGAGCGCCGCCACGCTGCCGGCGAGCAGGAAGGGCAGCGTGGCCGGCCGCGCCCAGAGGCGGCGGGTGGCGATCAGGAGATAGAAGACGCCCACGAACGCCGCTGCCTGTGCGTAGTGGCCCTGGCGGAAGTAGCTTTCGAGCTCGAACCCCATGGTCGGCAGGCCGATGAAGCCCAGCACCAAGGTGGAGCGCAGGCCGCATTCCAGGCGGTATAGCAGGTAGTTGCCAAGCGGTCCGGCCAGCTCCGGCAGGCGGCCATAGGCGAAGCGCGAGACGGCGGAGGTGCCCGGCGGCAGGACGCGCTCGGCGGCGAGGTCGGCCTCCTCGATCAGCTCGGCAAAGACTTTGGCGAAGATGCCGGAGTAGGGGATGGCGATCGCCAGCAGCCCGGTGGTGGGGGATACGCCCGTCACCTGGATGAGCAGCAACGCCCAGAACAGCTCGTGCACCGAGCGGAGGGCGGCGGCCAGTGCCCGGATGGCGCCGGAGCGCGCGAACACGAGCGCCAGCCCGAAGCCGGCGGAGGCGCCGAGCCCCACGCCCAGCACGGCGAATGCCACCGTGAGCACGACGCTGGTTGCGTGCACGGCCAGCACGTCCGGATGCAGGATGCCCTGCAGCAGGCGCAGCAGCTCGGCGCCGGGGTGCAGGGACGTGACGCCGAGATCCGCCACGGCCAGGCATAGGAGGGCCGCCGCCATGAAGGCGTAGCTGGTGCCGGCGTAGCCCAGCCGTGTCATGTCAGGCGTAGAAGCGCATGAGGTCGGCGGGGCTCAGGGTGCTGGCGGGCGTATCCAGCACCAGCCGCCCGGCCTGCAGCACGATGATCCGGTCCGAGAAGGCGAGAGCCAGCGGGACGTCGTGCATCGCCAGGATCAGCGTCTCGTGCTGCGCGCGGAGCAAGCGCAGGACGGCGGCCGCTTGGGTCTGATCCAGCGCCGAGACGGGCTCGTCGCCGATGATGACCGGGCGGCCGTTATACAGCGCGCGCGCCACCGAGGCGCGCTGCTGCTGACCGCCCGAGAGGGTGCCGGCGCGGGCGAACAGCTTGTCCTCCAGGCCCACCGAGGCGAGGGTGGCGGAGACCGCCGCCACCTCGGCGCGCGCCGGCCAGGCCAGCATGCGCAGGTTGCGCAGCGTCGAGTACCGGTCCAGCCGGCCCATGTAGACGTTGTGGAACACGCTCAGGGTGCGGACCAGCGACGCCGCCTGCGGCACCAGCGCCGCCTGATGGGCGAGCCGCGCATAGAGCAGGCCGAGCAGGGTCGACTTGCCGCTGCCCGATGCGCCAAGCACCGAGACGCGCTCGCCGGCCTGCAGCGAAAGGTCCACGTCCTGCAGCACCGGCCGGCCGGCATAGGCGGCGGTGGCGCCCCGCAGCTCCAGCAGGAGCGCCAATCAATCCAGCAGTTCGGTGGATTTGGCGACCGACTCGACCGGGTCGTAGTCGGCGTTCTTCGCGGCGATGAAGCCGGAGCGGCCGAAGGGGGTCAGGATCGCCGGGTCGCGGACGGCCAGCAGCGCCGCGCGCACGCGCTCCTTGAAGGCGGCGCCGAACGTGCGGTCCACGTCGCCGCGGATGGTCCAGTTGTAGTCGGGGAAGGGCGGCGTCTGCCAGATGACGGAGACCTTCGCCGGGTCGACGCGGCCGGCCTGCTGTTCCAGGCCGAACACCGAGAAGTCCATGGCGCCCAACTCGAACGCGCCGGACTGCACGAGGGCGAGGGTGCGGGTGTGGTCGCCGGAGAAGCCGACGCGGGAGAACAGGTCGGCGCGGGCCTGGCCGAACTGCTTGCGGATGTAGAACTCCGGCATCACCCGGCCGGAGGTGGAGGCGCGGGCGCCGAAGGTGAAGCTGCGCCCGGCGATGCCGGCGGGCAGGGTATCGCCGCGCGTGAGGCCGCTGGCGGCGTTGGCGATGAAGTAGCTGGTGAAGGCGGTGTCCTCGACGCCCTGGGCGATCGCCTCGGAGCCGGGGACCGCGCGGCGCGCCTGCACCCCGGTGAAGCCGCCGAACCAGGCAAGCTGCACCTGATCGTTGGTGAAGGCCGTCACCGCCGCCGGATAGCTCTTGACCGGCGCATAGCCGACGGGCACGCCGAGCGCCGTCTCCAGGTAGGTCGCGACGCGGCCGAACCGCTCGACGAGGCGCGTCTCGTCCTGGTCCGGGATGGCGGTGAAGACCAGCCGTCTTGCGGGCTGTGCGGCGGCGGCGCGGGCGGAGGCAGCGGCTAGGGCGGCGAGCAGCGTTCGGCGGTTCATGCGTTGGGTGTCCGGCTGGCGATTGGCCTTCGGACCACGCCTAGCGCCGCACGGCAAGGGCCGCGTGGGCGATGGCGCCCAAGCGGACCGGGCCGGCCCCCTGGTCGGCCGTCAGCCGGTCGGCAAACTCCTGCAGCACAGCGGGGCGATCCGGGCCGAGCGACTCCAGCAGCGCCTGCATGCCGGGGGCAAAGCCGAGCGAGGCCGCCAGATCTACGGCCGAGGAGGCGTGCAGCTCGGCAGCAAGCGGCAGAATCGAAATGTCGTCGAAGCCGGCGGCAGCCACCAAGGCACGCAGCCGTTCCGGCTCGACGAAGCGCAGCTGCGCGGGTAGCTCTCCGGCTGGCGGGGGCGCACCGCGCACGGCAATGATGGCCTCATAAAGGCGAGCGGCAAGTGCGTAGCGGTGCGGCTCGGTCCAGGTGACGACGGCAACCCGGCCGCCGGGGTGCAGCACGCGGTGCAGCTCGGCCATCCCGGCAGCCGGGTCGGGGAACAGCACGACGCCGAAGCTGGAGATGGCAGCGTCGAACCGTCCGTCCGGCAAGGCGAGCGCTGCGCCGTCCATCCGGTGTGCGGCGACGCCGGGCGCGCGGACGGCGATGCGGCGGACCATGGCGGCCGAGGCATCGACCGCCGTGACGCGCGCGCCGCGCCGCAGTGCCTCCAGCGCGGTCCCGCCGGCACCGGCCGCCACATCCAGCAGGTCGAGGCCGGCTAACGGCTCCAGCCGATCCAGCGCTTGGGCAGCGAAGGCGGTGGTGAGCGGCTCGAACACGCGCTCATAGGCGTCCGCATGGTCGTCCCAGCGCGATGGGTCCTGGTCGGGCTGGAGCGGGGCGGCTATGGACATGCTGTCCGTTTAGCAACATGAGGCGCGCGCCGCCATGACCGCCCAGCTACCCATCGCCGACCCCCGCTTCTCGCTCGGCCTGGGGCTCACCAACGAGTGCAACCTGGCCTGCTCGTTCTGCTATCGCGACCCCACGCGCACCGACCGGCTGACGGTCGCGACCGTGCAGGATGTGCTGGCGGCGCTCCCCGTCCGGTCGGTGAACCTCGGCACCGGCGAGAACGGCATGCACCCCGAGTTCCGCGCCATGCTCGCCGTGCTGCGAGAATGGCCGGTCAAGCTCACCATCACCTCGAACGGCCACTCCATCGCCGTGCTGGACGACGCGGACCTGGCGAGCTTCGCCGAGGTCGAGTTCTCGCTCGACTACCCGACGCGCGAGGAGCAGGACGCGCAGCGCGGCGCCGGCAACTGGGACCTTGTTCACGAGCAGGCCGCCCGGTGCCGACAGCTGGGCATAGCCGTGACGATCATCGCCGTGATGATGCGGACCAACTACGACCGCCTGGCCGAAGTCGCCGCCGTAGCCCGCGCCTTCGACGCGCCGCTGCGGCTCAACGTGTATCAGTCGGTCCGCAGCGACACCTTCGCTTTGACGTATGACGAGTATTGGGCCGGGTTCGCCGCCCTGTTCGCCCGGACGGACGTGATCGCCATCGGCGAGCCGCTGGTGCGCGCCATGGCCGGGCTGCCGCCGCGCCGGGGCGGCTGCGGGTCGGGCACCATCCGGGTGACGCCGCGCGGCACGGTGCAGCCCTGTGTCTACTGGCCCGGCCAGGGCGCGCCGCTGGAGGTGCTGCTGCAGGCGGGGCCGGCCATCGTCGAGACGGAGCCCTTCGCCGCCGCCCGCTCGTTGCCGCTGGCCTGCCGGGGCTGCGTGCACGAGGCGGCCTGCCATGGCGGCTGTGCGGGCCGTCGGCGCCTGATGGACGCGCTGGCCGAGCCCGACCCCTATTGCCCCGTCATGCGCGGCGAGGACCGGAGGTTAAGCATACGCATGGCGCCGCAGCGGGACATGGCCAAGCTCGAGAGCGCCTGCACGACCATCGTCATGGCGCGAGGCTGAAACGGCCCATAAGCCGACGCCGCCAGAGCGCGTCCAGCCCCAGGCACTCGCCGGCGCGGTCCAGCACGAAGAAGGCGTGCACGAAGATCAGGAAGATGTAGTTCCACGGCCACTCGTCGCCACGGTGATACAGCCCGACCCAGAGGTTGAGCGTGAAGGCGATGCCCACCAGCCCGGCCAGCCGCACGCCAAAGCCCAGCATAAGCGAAGTGGCAAGCAGCGTTTCGGTGAGCCAAACAACCGGGTCGAGGATGGCGATGTTGGGCAGCAGCACGTCCCGCACCAGGGCGGCGTGGGCGGGCAGCCAGGAATGCTCGACCAGCTGCCCCGTCCAGTACTGGAAACCGCCGGCCACCGGCAGCGGCAGTTTCCACAGCGAGCCCTGCAGCCACATCGTGCCGATCAGCGTGCGGAACAGCCAGATGGCGAGGGTGCGCCCGTTGCGCTGCGCCGGGTCGCGGGACCACACCCGCGCCGCTATGGCGATCCCACCGATCAGCAGGGCGGCGTAAAGCGCCACCAGCAGGTATTTCGCGCTGCCCAGCGCGTCATGGTCCGGGGTCTGCCCGATCAGGAAAAGCCACGAATCGTAGAATGGGTTGGTGCGCATGGGCCGAGCCTACGACCAGCCGCCCTCGGCTGTCACTGGGCCGATCGCCGCGCACTGCGCCAGGAAGGCGGTCTCGTCCTCCAGCGTGCGCAGGTCGAGGCGCAGCGCGCCCTCCACGATATGGCCGATGACCGGAACCGGCAACCGGCGGAAGGCGGCGGCGGTGCGCTCCAGCCAGCGTCCCTCGCCCCGCCCGGTGACCGCCGGGGTGATGGCGAGGCAAGCGCTGGGCAGGGTGCGCAGCGGCAGGGCTCCGCTGCCGATCTGGCTGGCGCAGGGGTCCACCCGCACCTGCGCCCGCTCGCCCAGCGCACGGGCCAGTTCCGGCTGCAGGCGATGGGCGGCGGCGGCGATGTCGGGTTCTTTACGGGCCAGCAGCCGCAGCGTCGGCAGCCGCTCGGCCAGGCGCTCGGGGTGCAGGTACAGGCGCAGCACCGCCTCCATCGCGGCGATCGTCAGCTTGCCGAGCCGCAGCGCCCGGGTCAGCGGGTTGCGCCGTATCTGCTTGATCAGGTCCGCGTGGCCCACGATGCAGCCGCACTGCGCGCCACCCAGCAGCTTGTCGCCGCTGAAGGTGACCAGATCGGCGTGCGCCACGGCGTCCCGCACGGTCGGCTCCGGCGGGAGGCCCCACTCCGATAGGTCAACCAGCGTGCCGCTGCCGAGATCGTTCACGAACGGGATGCCGGCCGCGCGGCAGATCGCCGCCAGTTCGGGTTCGGGCACGGCGGCGGTGAAGCCCTGGATTTCGTAGTTGCTGGTGTGCACCTTCATCGCCAGCGCCGTGTCCGGCCCGATCGCGTCGGCGTAGTCGGCCGGGTGGGTGCGGTTGGTGGTGCCGACCTCACGCAGGCGGGCGCCGGCGCGAGCCATGATGTCGGGAACGCGGAAGGAGCCGCCAATCTCCACCAGCTCGCCGCGCGAGACGATCGCCTCGCGGTCCCGCGCCAGGGTGTTCAGCACCAGCAGCACGGCTGCGGCGTTGTTGTTGACGACCGTCGCCGCCTCCGCGCCGGTCAGGCGGCACAGCAGCGCCTCGATATGGACGTCGCGGTGGCCGCGCCCCGCGATGTCCAGGTCGTACTCCAGCGTGCAGGCGCCGGCGGTCGCGGCGATGTGCCGCATCGCCTCCGGAGGCAGCGGCGCACGGCCAAGGTTGGTGTGCAGGACCGTGCCCGTCAGGTTGAACACGGCGCGCATGGACGGCTGCGTCAGCGCCAGGAGCCGCGCCCGGCAGAGCGCCGCCAGCCCGTCCGCATCCGGCGGGACCGAATGACCCGCGCGCAGCCCGGACAGCACGGCGCGCAGGTCGTCGAGCGTCGCGGCACGGCCGAACTCGGCGATCAGCGCAGCGAAGCATGGCTGGCCCAGCAGGCTGTTCACGGAGGGCGGGCGGGCGCGAACCTCAGACATAGAGTTCATTCTGCTGCCAGGACGGAAAGAAATAGGGCGGAAGGGAGTGGGAGTCGAACCCACCGGGGACCGCCTTGCGACCCCACCCGGATTTGAAGTCCGGACGCCCCACCAGGGAACGATTCCCCTCCATAAGCACATCTAGCAACGCCGCGCTCTTTGTCAAAATGGCCTAGCTTTATCAAAAAAGACTGGCCTGATCGAACAGCGCGGCGCGGTCGGGGCGCACGACGCGGCCGTTCGCCCGGCGTACGGTGAAGCCCACCTTGTCGAAGAACTCCAGCACCGGCATCGTCACGTTGCGCCCGATCCCCGTCGCCTCGCGGAAGCGCCCGACCGTCAGGATGCCGCCGGGACTGTCCTGCGCCACCGCCTGCGCCACCTGCGCCAAGCGGGACAGCGCGTCGGCCAGCACGAAGTAGCTCGGCGAGACCCGGCAGAGCCAGCCGATCCGGCCCAGCTTGCGCAATAGCGGCATCAATTCGCCTTCCGGCACCTGCAGGCGCTCCGCCAGCAGGGCAGCGCGCGGCTGGTCCATCCCCGCGGCCTGCAGCGCGTCGCGGACCTCCTCCCACAGGCTTTCCTCCGCGACCGACAGGCGGATCGCGTGGCCGGGCAGATGCAGCAGCGGGCCGAAGCGGTGCAGCGCGCCCTCCCCCACCAGGTCCCGCAGCATCGCCCGGCCCGGTGGGCGCATGGCGGGCGGCAGCCGGCGGAGCAGCTCGTCCGCCGTGCAGCCGGCGCTGTCGGGCTGCGCGGCGGCGAGGTCCGCGGCGGCGTCCAGCAGCCGCCTCCGCAAGGCCGCGTGATGGGCGGGCGAGAAGCCCAGCGAGCCCAAGGCCACGACGCCGGGGAGAAGGGCGCGCATCTCCTCCGCCGTCACGTTGCGGGTCAGGCGGAACCAGTCGAGGTCGAGCCCCGCCTCCGCCAGATCCAGCAACGCGTGCAGCGCCGCGGCAACGTCCGGCTGATCCAGCGCCTGCAGCACATGGCGGCGCGCTGTCGTACGGGCGCCGCGCCGGGGCGGATGCGGGTCCACGATGTGGCCGCCACCCAGGGAACGCTGCGCCGACTGGTCGCGGATCACGAAACGGTCGCCATAGGCTGCGACGGTCGGCGCCTCCAGCGCGAGCTGCACCCAGGCGCTGCCGCCCGGCTCCAGCGCGCGGTCGTCCAGCAGGCCGACGCGCCCGGGGATGTCGGCCGCGCCGAGATGGACATGCACCGGGGTCCAATGCCGCAGTGCCCGGGCCTCATGCGGCAGCAGGCGCAGGCGGGCGTCGAGGCGCGACGTCGGGGCGTGCAGCGCCGGGTCGACAAGCCAGGTTCCCCGGGTCGCGTCGCCGCGATCCAGCCGTGCGGCGGCGATGTTCAGCGCGCAGCGTTGGCCGGCCCGCCCATGCTCCGCCGCCTGGTTCTGGCTGTGCAGCCCGCGCACCCGGACCTCTAGGCCGGCGGGCGACAGCACCAGGCGCTGCCCGGCCTGCACGGCGCCGCTATGTGCGGTCCCGGTGGCGACCAGCCCCACGCCCGGCAAGGTGAAGGCCCGGTCCAGCGCCAGGCGGAACCCGCCAGCCGAGACGCGCGCCTGCATGGCGGCGGCGGCATCCTCCAACCGCCGGCGCAGCGCCGCGATGCCGTCGCCGCTGACGGCCGAGCATGACACGACCGGCGCCTGGTCCAGCACGGTGCCGCGCAGGGTCTCGCGCATCTGCGCCGTCAGCGCGGCGAGGCGGCCGGGCTCCACGCGGTCGGCCTTGGTCAGCACGACGATGCCGCCCGGCACCGCCAGCAGGTCCAGGATGGCGAGATGCTCCGCGGTCTGCGGCATCAGCCCGTCATCGGCGGCCACCACCAGCAGGGCGAAATCCACTCCGATCGCCCCGGCCAGCATCGTCCTGACCAGGCGCTCGTGCCCGGGCACGTCGATGAAGCCGATCGAGGTGCCGCAGGGCGCCTCGGAATAGGCGTAGCCGAGGTCGATGGTGATGCCGCGCGCCTTTTCTTCCGGCAGGCAGTCGGTGTCGACGCCGGTCAGGGCGCGGACCAGCGCGGTCTTGCCGTGATCGATATGGCCTGCGGTCGCGACGATCATGCGGCACCCTAGTAGAAGAAAACCGCGGCCCCGGCCAGACAGATTGCGCACCGGGAAAGCCTGTGGCTAGAGTGCCCGCAAGCAGGATCGGCGCCCGTCCTGGGCCGTGGCGATCCGGGACCGGAGGAGGTGGACCATGCCGCTTGGAACGCTCAAGCTACCGACGATCGAGCAATTGCGTGATGTCGCGTCAGACCTCGGCATGACGTTCAGCGACAGCGATTTGGCAGAACACCAGACCTGCCTGACCGGCAGCATCGCCGCCTATAACGCCCTCGACCAGATGCCGGATGAGATTCCGGCCGTGACCTATCCCCGCCTGCCCGGCGCCCGGCCGGATGCCGCGCAGAACGAGCATGGCGCCTGGTACGTCAAGACCAGGATCGAGGGCGCGCCGTCCGGCAAGCTCAAGGGCAAGGACATCGCGATCAAGGACAATATCCTGATCGCCGGCGTGCCCATGATGAACGGCTCGTCCACGCTGGAGGGGTACGTGCCGGACGTGGATGCGACCGTGGTCACGCGCATCCTCGATGCCGGCGGCACCATCGTCGGCAAGACGGTATGCGAGTCCTTCTGCTTCTCCGGCGGGTCGCACACCGCCAGCAGCGGCCTCGTGCACAACCCGCATCGGCGGGGCTACTCAGCCGGCGGCTCGTCGTCCGGCAGTGCCGCCGTGGTCGCGGCGGGGGAGGTCCCGATGGCGCTGGGCGGCGACCAGGGCGGATCGGTCCGCATGCCGGCGGCTTGGTGCGGAATCTACGGCATGAAGCCCACGCACGGGCTTGTGCCCTACACCGGCATCATGCCGATCGAGCTGACGCTCGACCACACCGGACCGATGACGGCGACGGTCGAGGACAACGCGCTGCTGCTCGAGGTGCTCGCCGGGCCGGACGGGCTCGATCCGCGGCAATATGGCGCTCCGTCGAAACCCTATCGCGAGGCGATCGGCCGCGACGTGTCGAAGCTGCGGGTCGCGGTCGTCGATGAGGGGTTCGGCCACGCGAACTCGGCCGAGGCGAGCGACGCGATGGTGCGGGAGGCGGCGGAACGGTTCCGCGGGCTGGGCGCCACGGTGGAGCGGGTGTCGATCCCGCTGCACAGCATGGGCCTCGCGATCTGGCTGCCGATCGGCGCTGAGGGCGCGACCATGCAAATGATGCTGGGCAACGGGTTCGGCTTCAATTGGCAGGGACTCTACGTCAACTCGCTGCTCGATGCGCATAGCAACTGGCGCAACCGGGCCGACGAGCTGTCCGAGACCCTGAAGAACACCATGCTGCTCGGCCACTACATGGTAACCCGGCATCGCGGGCACTACTACGCCAAAGCGCAGAACCTCGTGCGCCGGCTGCGCGCGGCCTACGACGCGGTGCTGTCCGACTACGACCTGCTGCTGATGCCCACGCTGCCGATGCCCGCGACCAAGATGCCGGGGGCGGACGCGCCGATCACCGAGATCATCCAGAGTGGGCTGGAGATGATCGCCAACACCGCCCCGTTCGACTGCACGCACCACCCGGCCATGAGCATCCCGTGCGGCATGGCCGACGGGCTGCCGGTCGGCGCCATGCTGATCGGGCGCATGAACGACGAGGAGACGATCTACTGCGCCGCCGGCGCCTTCGAGCGCGGCGTCGATTGGAAGACGATGAGGTAGGAGCCTCCGGGAAATAGGGCCTCCGGTTCAGCGGCCGGCGGAGGAGTGCAATTGAGGAAGACTGCGATAGCAGCGTGCCTGTCGCTGCTTGCGGGCCGCTCGGCTGTCGCGGCGACCGCTGCTGGGCCGCCATCCCAGACGCTTCAGGCCTGCGCCCGGGCCGTCAATGCAGGGCACTCTCCGGGATCGCGCGATCAGGCGCTGTCCCGGGGGGTCAACATCACGACCCTGTTCGACGAGGCGCCTGTCGCGCGTGACCTGGCCGACATTCCAAGACTGAGAAAGATCGGGGTCCGTCACATACGCATCCCGATAGACCCGGTATGGGTCCTGTCCTGGCCAGCGAGCGGCGCCGCAGATGAGAAGCCGCGTCGCCTGGATACCGCCGTCTGCGCTGCCCTGAGCAGCGGCTTGGCGGTGATCCTGGACAATCACGACGGCAGCCTGCAGCCGAAGGACACGTCCGGCGACGACACGCTGCAGCGCCTTGGCGCAGCGTGGGACAGGCTTGCATCGCGCTACGCCATATTCACCCCGGACCTGATGTTCTTCGAGGCCCTGAACGACCCCGCGTTCACCGATGCTTTTCACGCATCAGGGCGCGGAATGGGCCAGCCCCAGCCTTGAGTCGGTGCGGAGGCTGGAGTATCCCGCCGAAACTAAGAACGTTGCCTCGGTCAAAGCCCGCGCGGCGACGTCGTATCGTGAGGCCCTGACGGACTATCTCACAAACTACTCCGACACGCATGCGCTTCGTGGAGAAATCGACTCGGCGGCGGCATGGGCCCGGTCGAACCACGTCCGGCTGATTGTGACCGAGTTCGGGGTTTATAACGGGGCCGCTCCTCTGGATGCCCGTGCAGCGTGGCTTCGCGATGTAAGAGAGACATTGGAGCAGCGGTCGATCGGCTGGACGGCATGGGAGTACCGAGGCGGCTTCGGCGTGGCATCCGACTTGGAAAAGCCTTGCGGCGCACCGGCATCGGTTAGGGCGGCGCTTGGATTTTGCTCGCCCGACCGGAATGCTGGCCGGCCTGACGCGAGCCCGGCATCGCGGGCGGTCCAACACGCGCCGTGAAGCAGACGCCGAGTGACTTTGTCGGCGGCACCTGATATCAGCCGGGTCCCAGCGTTGCGGTAGGCAAAGCCTGGCTGCGCCGGTGACGGGACAAACATCCAATTTGAGGGTCAAGACGTGGGGCCGATCGCCGGCTATGCGACCGATTTAGCCGATCAGGCCGTGCTCCTGCCTCTCGCGATCGCTGTCGCGGTCATTTTCGCGGCGGCTGGCTGGCGGCGTGGCGCGGTCGCCTGGATGGCGGTCATCGGCGCGGCACTCGGCCTCACCTTGCTGCTCAAGCTGGCTTTTCTGGCGTGCGGCCACCTGCTGCCGGGCGGGGTGCACAGCCCGAGCGGACACACGGCCGCCGCGGGGGCCATCTATGGCGGACTGCTCGCCATCATGGCCCGGCACGTCACGGGTCAGGACCGCTGGGCGCTGCCCTGCGCAGCCGTTGTCGCGGTCGTCATCGGAGCCTCCCGTCTGGTGCTCGGAGTGCATACGATCCCAGAGGTCTGCATTGGCGGCCTGGTCGGGATTTGCGGGGCCATGGCGGCGGCGAAGCTGGCCGGCCCGCCACCGCCCGAGATGAAGGTCCGGGCGGTTGCGGCTTTAGTGATCGCCGTCCTCGTGCTGTTCCACGGCTTCCACATGCCCGCCGAGGCGGCGATCCGGCGGTTCGCGTTCCAGGTCTGGCCGCTTTCGACTTGCCGGTAGCGCGCCGGGTCCGGGCCGGTGGAGTCAGAGTCCTGGATGCCCGCTAGCGTCATCGGGATCGACCTCGGCAAGACGCGCTGCCGTGCCGCGTTGTGGATCGGCTCCAGCCGCATGGATGCCGAGGGCACGGGCGCTCCCGGCCTTGCGGCTCCCGGCGGCGTGGCGGTCGCCGAGGCGGCCATCCTCGCCGTGGCCGTGCCATTGCTGCGCGCGTCGGGACTGGCGGAGGCAGTAGGCGTTGGCGCCGCGGGGGCGCTCGCCGCGCCTGGCGTCGCGCGGCAGCTGGCCGAACGCCTATGCGCGAGCCTGCCTGCACGCCGGGTCGCGGTGGCCAGCGACGCCACAACCTCCCACGCCGGTGCGCTCCGCGGCGGGCCGGGCGTGGTGCTCGCGGCCGGCACCGGCGTGGTTGCCCTGGCGATCGGGTCGGATGGAGCGACGTATCGGGCCGATGGCTGGGGACCATGGCTCGGCGACGAGGGCGGTGGCGCCTGGCTCGGGCTGCATGGCCTGCGTGCGGCCTTGCGCGCGATGGATGGCCGCGGCCCGGCCACGGCGTTGCAGGCGGCGGCCGAGGCCCGCTTTGGTCCGCTGGCCGGCTTGGCCGCCTTGGTGGAGGGGCACGAAAACCCTCCGCGCCTGGCGGCCGGCTTTGCGCGCGACGTGGCCTGTGCCGCCGAGGCCGGGGACGCGGCGGCCATCGCGTTGCTGCGTCGTGCGGCGGCGATGCTGGGGGACACCGTCCGGGCGGCGGCCTCCCGCTTGGCTAGCGAGCAGCCAGTTCGCTTCGCCCTTGTGGGCGGGCTGGCGGGCCTGGGCCCGATCCTCACTGACCCGCTAACCGAGGGGGTGCGCGGCAGCACTCCGCCGCTCGACCCAGTTGCCAGCCAGGGCACGGCGCTCGATGGCGCCAGGCTGCTGGCCCTGAGCACGGATACGGTGCACGAGCCCTATGTGGTTCGCGCAACGTCTGGGCATCAGGCTGGATGATCCTCCGTGGTTTGCTCAACGGGTCTGGCATCCCGCCTGGTCCAGCCAGCCCTGCCCCGCTCCCGCCGGGGCGTGAACGTCGAACGACAGCCGCAGGAGGCGATGGTCCGCGGAGACCACCGCCTCGGCCGATGACGGGGTGCCGCCGTCCAACGCGGGATGCCGCAGCGCCATGCGCCAACGTCCCGCCCCGAGCGGCGCGGCCAGGGCATCGAAGCGTGCTTCCCGCTTCCAGCCCGGCAGGAACACCGGCACGGTGCCACCTCCGGCCGGCAGCCAGCGGGACCAGTAGAAAGCCAGAGCCAACGGCGTACGGGTCTGCGGCGGCATGGCAGCCCGGCCAAGATCGAGGTCCGGCCGCCGTTCCGGCCGGGCGGCGGGGTAGTCCGGCAGCCAGGCCTGGCCGAAGCGGCTGGGCTCCCAATGCCCGGCGAACGCCGGATGCCGGCGGCGAAACTCGGACAGCGTCTTGGACTGCACCCGGCTCGCCATCAGTCCATCCGGCCCGCGGACGAACACGTCCCATTGCTGGCGCTTCACGCGGCCATTGACGCTGTAGCGGTTGTTCACCGCCACCGATTGCAGCTCTCCAGCCCGCCAGGTGCTGATCTCCTCGGCCAGATACTGGATGGTCCAGAGCCACCAAGGCTCGGCGTCCAGCCGGGCGGTCACGTCGAGGGTGGTGAGGCCGCCCGCCTCGGTGACCTCGGTCCGCACCGCGGCATGGCCCGAGTGGCTTGTCATGCCGCTGTAGAGGCAAACCTCCGCCGCCTGCGCGGGCGAGAGGCAAGATAGCGCCGCGATGAGCCAGGCCACCGCTGGGCCGGAGTAGCGCGGGGCAAACCTCGAAATATCCATGGTGACCTTCTAGCAGGACTGATGGGGCGCTGGCTTCCCGTCACCCCGTTTGCGGCGGTAGGCGGGTGGAGGTGACAGGATGTCGCGGGCGTGCATCCTGAGCCGGTGTTTCAGGAGGGCAGGATGCAGGGTTCAGGGTTCATCGACCGCATGCGGCAACAGCGACGTATGGCGGCGTAACCGCGGGCCGGCATCATGAACGAGCTCTGGTATTACCCGGTCCACATCCGGGCGGACCTGCTGTTCGCGGCTGGGCTGGTGGCCGCCGTTTTCGTCACCGTGCACGTGCTGCTGCGCAAGCAAGAGGTGGCGTCGGCGGCTGCCTGGATCGGGCTCGCCTGGTTCGCGCCGATCCTTGGGGCGGTCAGCTACCTGCTGTTCGGCATCAACCGGGTGCAGCGGCGCGCCCGCCGGCTGCGTCCGCAGGACAGCCGCCAGGACGAGCGCCCGCCCCGGACTCCATCCGGCGGCGACAACCATCTGGACCCGCTGGAGCGCGGTGTCGGCCGCATCACCGGGCGCCCCACCCTGCCGGGCAATGCCATGCAGATCTATCGCGACGGCGACGAGGCGTATCCGCCCATGCTGGCGGCGATCGCGGCGGCGCAGCGCAGCGTGGGCCTGTCGTCCTACATCTTCAAGGACGACACCTGGGGCGGCCGCTTCATCGATGCGCTGACCGAGGCACAAAGGCGCGGCGTGGCGGTGCGCGTGCTGATCGACGGAGTTGGCGGCGGCTGGCTGCTGTCGCGCGCCTATCACCGGCTGAGACGGCAGGGCGTGCCGGCCGCCCGCTTCCTCCACTCGCTGCTGCCCTGGCGCATGCCGTTCCTCAACCTGCGCTCGCACAAGAAAATCCTTGTGCTGGACGGTTCGGTCGGCTTTACCGGCGGCATGAACATCGCCGACGCGAACGTCATGGCCAGCCATCCGAAGGCGCCGGTGCAGGACACGCATTTCCGGGTCGAGGGTCCGGTAGTCTGTCAGCTTACAGCGGCATTCGTGCAAGATTGGGCGTTCGCAGCGAACGAGGATCTCGAGGGCGACGCCTGGTTCCCGGACATCGCGGAACGCGACGGCGCACTGGCGCGGGTGATCGACTCCGGGCCGGACGAGGATCTGGAGAAGGTGGAGTTCGCGGTATTGCAGGCCGTCGCCTGTGCGCAGGAAAGCATCGCGGTGATGACGCCCTATTTCCTGCCCGACGAGCGGCTGACGACGTCGCTAGCCCTGGCGGCGATGCGTGGCGTCGCGGTGGACGTCGTGATCCCCGCGAAAAGCGACCACATTTTGGTGGACTGGGCCACCCGCGCCAACATCGGGCCGCTGCTGAAGGACGGAGTGCGGATTTGGCGCTGTCCGCCGCCGTTCCGCCATTCCAAGATCACGGGCGTCGACGGCGAATGGTGCATGATCGGCAGTTGCAACTGGGATATCCGCTCGTTCCGGCTGAACTTCGAGCTTTGCATGGAGGTCTACGACCGCGATCTGGCGGCAGCGCTCACGGCGCTGATGCAGCGCAGCCGTGGCCCGGCCCTCACGCAGGTGGAGCTGGACGGCCGCTCCCTCCCTGCACGGCTCCGCGACGCGGCCGTGCGGCTGATGCTGCCGTATCTCTGAATGCTGCAACCAATCGCGTGGGCCGATCGATCCGAGCATTTTCTCGGCCTTATGTCCTTTGGCTATGCGATCCACGTTAAGGTCGGATAGAAAGCATGACGACCTGTCCCGTTATTTCGTAACAGCCCAGGTCTTTCGGCGGGGTCAAGCCATGCGTAGGTCATCGATCAAGCGGTCGGGCTGAGTGGTCAGTGTCTCGAGCATCTCCCAACCTTGCTTCCTGGCTGTCGAGAGCAGCGAGCGGATGACGGCAAAATCCTTGGCGCCGTCCTCGGAGCGGAAACCGCCAGAAATCTTCTGGCGCAATTTCATCATCCGTCCGTCCCGTTCCGCGAGGTTGTTGGTGAAGGGCACGCTGGGATCGGTGAGGAACCGGAGCACGTCCGACTTTCGGATGCTAAGGCGCAATAGTAGGTTGTGACCAACCCGTCGCGGCGGACGGCCGCGGCGGCGGGACCTTGCCAGTGCGGGTTGCGCCT